>Ga0209571_1000042_pt1 | contig 335577 bp, 312 predicted proteins | sample EBPBio102011_DNA_FD_185866 | JGI IMG/M metagenome (GOLD analysis project Ga0209571, IMG submission 185866) | Wastewater treatment Type I Accumulibacter community from EBPR Bioreactor in Madison, WI, USA - Reactor 1_1/10/2011_ DNA (SPAdes)... | ecosystem: Engineered > Bioreactor > EBPR >... | reverse complement strand
GACACCCTGCGCGGTCGCCTTGGCGGCGTTGCCCGTGATAAACGCGGTGCCGTTGTAAGACGACACCTGCAGATTGGCGAAGCGCGTGCGGAACAATGCGATGTCGAGGTCCAGGCGGCGGTCGAACAGGCGCATCTTGGTGCCGATTTCCCAGGCGCGGGCACGCTCGTCGTCGAAATCGAACCGGCCGTTGCCGTTCTGGATGTTATAGAGCAGCAAGCCGTCGTTGGACAGGAAGCCGCCGCCCTTCGTACCCGTCGCGTAGCTGGCATAGGCGGAGATTTGCCGGCTGAATTCGTACCGCAGGCGCAGCGAATAATCCCACAGCTTTTCCGTGCGCTTGCCGCTGATGTCGAAGTTCAGATTATTGGCGGGAATGCGCGGCCCGACATTGACGCTGGTGCCGCGAGCGCGCTTCTTTTCATAGCTGTAGCGCAGGCTGCCGCTGAAGGTCAGACCCTCGATCAGATCGGCCTCGACCGAGGCAAAGGGCGACATCGACCAGGAGGATTGCGTAAAGGCGCGCGTCCCGGTGGCTTGCGGCAGGGTCGTGCCGACCAGATTGCCGTTATAGTTCACGAGCTGCAGAATATCGAGATTGGCGTCGGTATAGGTCGCGCCGAACGACAGGTTCACGCCCGCCGCGACGTCGCGCGCGATCCGCAGTTCCTGAAAGATCTGGTCGCTGCTTTCGGCCTGCAGCGTGTTCAGCAGGTTGATCGGCCCGGGGATGGTGTTGAACGTCCGTTCCGAATCCACCCATTGATAGGCGGAGAGCGACGTGATCGACCATTCGCCCGGTTTCCAGGTGATCGTCATCGCGCCGGTCCGCGATTTGGTGATGTCATATTCGCGCGGCGTCGCGCGGCTGAAGCGCCAGAAGCCGGGACGATCCTGCGCCGCCGCGCCGCCGCTTGCGTTGCGGATGATATTGCACAGGTTACAGTTGGCGTTGCCGATATTGTTGTAGACGGCGTTCGATCCGTCGACCTCGTTCCGGAACCCCTCGACCTTCAGCAGGACCTCCAGATCCTCGGTCGGCTCCCACAACAGTTGCGCACGGCCCGAGAGATATTTCGAACCTCCGTCGTCAAAACCGGTGAGCCGGTTCTCGATATATCCGTCGGCCCGCCCCGTCGCGCCGCTGACGCGAAGGCTCAGCGTGTCGCTGATCGGTCCCGACAAAAAGCCACTGAAGTTCACGCCGCCTTCGGACAGTTCGGTGCCGGCGCGAAACTCGGCTTCGAAATCGCGCGTCGGCCGGCGGGTGACCATGCTGATCGCGCCCGCATTGGTGTTCTTGCCGAAAAGGGCGCCTTGCGGGCCGCGCACCACCTCGATGCGGTCGACGTCGAGGAAGGGCACCTGCAACGAACGCGCGCGGCTGGAATAGACGCCGTCGACGAACAGCCCCACCGACTGTTCGAACGCCAGATTATTGGCGCCGGACCCCAGCCCGCGGATGGTGATCGCGTAATTGCCGTTGGTGTTGTCGATCTGAAGATTGGGAACCGAGGCCTGCAGATCGGTGAAGAGCCGCTGGCCCTGCTGCTCGATCACCGCGCCCGTCACGACGCCGACCGAAATGGGAACTTCCTGAAGCGTCTGGGGACGGCGGGTCGCGGTGACGATGATGTCGTTGCTGTCGGCCGCGTCATTTGCGGCGTCGCTGGCCTCCTGCGCGAACGCGGGATTCGCCCCGGCCCAGATCAGGCTTCCGGCGAAAGCCGCCGCCATCAAACCGCTCTTCTTCTTCATTCCTGCCTCCCGACTGATTCTGATTTATGTATCAACTGATATATTTTGGAAGGTAGAAAATCAATAGTATTCTAAGTATTTTTAAGATCATGATTTAATGTGATTTTTCACATATTTGCCAAAAGACGCGCTCCTGCGCTAGGCAGGTCGGGCGCGCGTTGTTCTGAAACAGGGAGGCCAAATTGGCGACAAATTCGTCCGACTCGCTTCCCCAGCCGGGCCGCGATGGCGTCACCACGGCGTCGCGCAAGGGCGACTTGTCACGCCAGCGTATTCTGGATGCGGCGCTGGTCGAATTCGGCAAATCCGGTTTCCGATCGGCAACGACGCGTGCCATCGCCGCGCGCGCCAACACGACCCTTCCCCCGCTCAAATATTATTTCGGCAGCAAGGAAGGCCTGTATCGCGCCTGCGCAGAGGAAATCGTCGCGCGCTATGCGCGGGCGACCGCGCCGGCGGTGGAGGGCGCGCAGCAGACGATCGGGGACGCCGAGACGGCCCGCGCCGCGCTCAAGGAGCTTATGCGGGCGTCGGTCGAGTTCATCCTCGGCAATGAAGCCTATGCCCTGGGCAACGGAATCATCGCGCGCGAACTGGCGGAGCCCGGCCCCGCCTTCGACATTTTCTACGACCGCCTGTGGCTTCCGGGTATCGAACGCAACGCGCGCCTGATCTCGCGCATCAAGTCCGAACCCGCCATATCCGAAGAGTCACGCCTTCAGGCCATTTTGATCGTTTCAAGCATTCCGTCGTTCCAGACCCGGCGCCTCGTCGCGCAACGGGCGATGGCGTGGCAGGATATCGGCGATGCCGAACGGCAGAGGCTGACCGACGTGCTGCATCAACAGATCGACCGCATGTGACGCCCGGTCAGACCCACGCCCCGCTCGCGTTCGACCGATACCCAAGCGCGCGATAGGCGGCGTCGATCAGGCGCTGCGCCCGCTCGCCCACCATGACGCCCGCCCCCATGCGGTTCATCGTATAACCGAACCCGATGCGCGTTCCCGGATCGGCAAATCCGATCGATCCGCCGAAACCGACATGGCCAAAGGCTTCCTCCGACATCAGGAGCGTGCAGTCGACGAGTTCCGGCTGGCTGCGATTGTCCGTCGTCTTCATGAAGCCCAGCCCGAAGCGCATCGGCATCAGCAGCGTCGCGTCGAGGTGGCTCGCGCTGGCCGTCCGCCCCATGCGCGCGATGGTATCGGCGTCGAAGAGGGTGCCGTTGGCAACCGCCGAATAGATCGTCGCCAGACCCTTCGCATTGGTCATCCCGTTGAGCGACCCGATCTCGACCGGCCAATAGCGCGGATCGTTGCAATCATAGCCGCCGTCGTTGGTCATCATCAGCGTGAAAGGCGCCGCGGGATCATTTTCGATCGCATGGTTCGCGCGCGACTTGCCGCCGAACAACGGATCGGTTGGATAGATCATGGGCGCGACCCGACGATGCTCGCTCGCCGGCAACCCCAGCCAGAAGTCCGCACCCAGCGGCCCTGCCAGTTCGCTGCGTATATAGTCGCCAAGCGGCACGCCGACCGCGCGGCGGAACAGACCGCCCAGCGTCCAGGCATAGGTGTGGCCGTGATAGCCGTGCCGGGTGCCCGGGGCCCAGAAGGGGCGCTCGCGCGCGACGCGGTCGCACATATAGTCGAAATCGGCGAAGCCTCCGGACGGAACCGGATCGCGCAGCGCGGGAACGCCGACCGAATGATCGAGGATCATCGCGACGCTGGCGTCCTCTTTCCCCTCGCATGCGAACTCGGGCCAGTATCGCGCGATGGGTGCGTCCAGATCGATATGCCCGCGCGCCACGGCATGATGCGCGGCGACCGCTGCAATCCCCTTGGTACTCGACCAGACGATCGAGATCGTGTCTTCGCCCCAGGCCTCGCCGTCGGGGGCCTTGCGCCCACCCCACAGATGCACGACCGGACGGCCCTCGTGCAGGATCGCGAGGCTTGCCCCGACTTCTCCCTTCGTCTCGAAATTGGCGGTGAAGATATCGGCCAGTTCGGCAAAGGCCGGGTCGACATGCCCCTGCACGACACCCGCGTCGGTGCGGCGCTCGATCCATTCCGTCGTCATGTAACTCTCCCGTCCAAGGCACCATCCGGCCGCGGCATCAGCGCAGGTCGGCGCCCGCGAAACCCTGCGCCTCGCGCCAGTCGGTGACCATGTCGACCCAGGCAAACAGGCCGCCCGGATAGACGGTGTCGGTCAGCCCCTTGCCGCGTTTCACCGGCATCCCCTCATTGTTGAAATAGCCCGGCGTGCACGACGCGTGAAATTCGACATCCGCGGTGCGCGCGGCGACGATGTCCTCGACATAGGCGTCCTCGGCTTCGGTCGTTGCCTCGATCTGGTCGAACCCTCGTGCGCGGACCAGTTCGATCGTCCGGGCGATATGCCGCCCCTGCCGCAGCATCATCTCGGTATAGTTGATCGTCAGTCCGACATGCACGGTCCCCATCAGGAACAGGTTCGGGAAACCGTGGATAAGGACGCCGTGCAGCGACCGCGCGCCGTCCTGCCAATGATCGCGCAGCGTCACCCCGCCGCGGCCGACCAACTCATAGCCCTTTCGCTCGGACAGATCGCTCGCGAAGCCGGAGGCAAAGATGATGGCATCCGCGGGATATTCGACGCCGTCGACGACGAAGCCCTTTGGCGTGAGGCGCTCCAGGCCCGCGGTCCCGCTCACGTCGACCAGCTCGACATTCTCGCGGTTGAAGGTCGGCAGATAAAGATCGTTGAAGGTCGGCCGCTTGCAGAAATAGCGATACCAGGGCTTCAGCAAATCCGCAGCCTTCGCGCTGCCGACGGTGCGGTCGATGCGCGCGCGGATTTTCTCCATATAGCGCAGGTCGGCGCGTTCGGCCGCCTCTGCCGCCGCGTCGGCGGAAGCATCGCTTTCGCCTTTCTCTCCGCCATAGACGCTCGCCAGTTCGGCGGTCGCGTGGGTCCAGCCGTCGTCGACCAGATCCTCATCCTGCTTTCCGCCAAGGACCAGCGTCGAATAGTTGAGCATCCGCCGGTCCTGCCAACCGGTTTCGAGCGACGCCGCCCAGGTCGGGTCGGTCGGCTTGTTCAGCCGTTCGCCGACCACCACGGGGGTGCGCTGAAGGACATAGAGGTGCTCGACCGACGGCGCGATATACGGCACCAGTTGAACCGCCGAGGCGCCGGTGCCGACCACCGCGACGCGCCTGCCCTCCAGCTTTGTGCAATCCCCTGCATGACTGCCGCCGGTATAGTTATAGTCCCAGCGGCAGCTATGAAAGACGTGCCCGTCGAAGTCATCGAGCCCCGGCAGATCGGGCAGCCGCGGCTGATCCTGTCCGCCGCCCGCCATCACCACGAAGCTGGACCGGATCGTGTCGCCGCGATCGGTCTTCACCGTCCAGCGATCGGCGTCGGACCAGCGCACGTCGGTGACGCCGGTATGGAACAGCGCGTCCTTATAGAGGTCGAAATGCGTCCCCAGCCGCTGTGCATGTTCCAGGATTTCGGGCTGGTGCGAATATTTCTCCTTGGGAATATATCCCGTCTCTTCGAGGAACGGCAGGTAGATATAGGATTCGACGTCGCACTGTGCGCCGGGATAGCGGTTCCAGTACCAGACGCCGCCGAAGTCGCCCGCGGTGTCCAGGATGCGGATCGGACCGATGCCGCATTTGCGCATCTCGATCGCGGCGATCAGCCCTGCAAAGCCCGCGCCGATGATCACGACATCGACCTGTTCGCTGCGCGGTTCGCGTTCGATGCGCGGAATATAGGTATCGCGAAGGTCGATCGCGATCCCCGTGCCCGGCGTCTGATACGCGGTGCGGCTGCCGCTGGAGCTGCGCTTGTCGCGCTCTGCCTTATATTTCGCGCGCGCCCATTCGAGGTCGGGTCCGTCGGTGGACGGCAGATCGTCGAGCATGGGGAGAACCTTTCTTGGCTTGAAACGGACGGCCGCTCAGGCGTCACCGCCGAAGTGGCGCGACAGGAAGGCGCAGGCGCGGGCCAGCGCCTCGGCGCCTTCGGGGATCGCTGGGAAGAACCAGGGCCAGACATGGATCATGCCCGCGCGCAGTTCGACATCGACGTCGACGTCGGCGTCGGCCAGCGACTTGGCGAGGTTGAGCGCGTCATCCATCAGCACCTCGGCGGTTCCAACCTGGATGAAGACCGGCGGGCTTCCGCGAAAATCGGCGAAGGCCGGCGAAACGCGCGGGTCGCTGACCGGGATATCGCCCGTGTAGAGGCTGGCCATCTTCGCCAATTGATCGATACTCGCGAGCGGATCGGCCGTGCGTTTCAGCGCACGCGACGTGGCCGTGTCCGACAGGTCGGCCCAGGGCGACATGCAATAGATGCTCGCCGGCAAGGGCTGCGTTTCGCGGAGCAGTTCGGCGAGCAGCGCCATCACCAGCCCCGCTCCCGCGCTGTCCCCAACCAGCGCGACCTTCTCGCCGCCCGCCGCCGCGATCAATTCGGCATAGGCCAGCTTCAAGTCGTCGAGTCCGGCAGGATACGGATGCTCGGGCGCGAGCCGATAGTCGATCACCGCAACGCGGCAGTTCGTCTGGCGCGCGATTTCGCCGCCGAGGTGCCGGTGCGAGTCCAGCCCGCCGATGCAATAGCCTCCGCCGTGCACCAGCAGCACGATGTTGCGCGGCGCTTCCGCGACCGTCAGCCATTCGGCGGGCCGTCCGCCGAGCGTCGCCTTGGCTACGCCGACGTCGGCGGGCAGCGGAAAGGCGTCGCCCATCGCGCGATAGGCGTCGCGCATCTCGGCGATATCGGTCGGCATCGGCGAGGCGAACAGCTGTTCGACGAGCGCCTTATAGGCATCACTGGGCATGCTGTGCTCCCTTTCGCGACGTCATGCGGCCGAATGCTCGCGCGCCATGTCGAAGCCGCGGTAGCCCTGCTCGACGGTGTCGCGGCACGTCTGCAGGAAATATTGCTGGCCGAGCGTGTAGAGCAGCATCTTGCGCCGCCCCCGCCCCTCGATGTTGTGGTTGATCCCGGTGAACCAGCTGTTGGTCCGGCCCGCCAGCAACTGGTCGGCCTGGTCGAGCACCTGGTTCGTCCAGTCGCCCTCGGCCGCCTCGGTCGCCTCGCAGCGGGTCAGCCCGCCGCGCTCCATATGCCCGATCAGGTCGGCGATGAACTCGACATTCTGTTCGGCGCAGCGCGGGACGTTGCAGAAGGTCGCGCCGCTGTGCGGTCCCACGATCATGAAGAAATTCGGGAAGCCATGGCTCTGCAGACCGAGGAAGGTGACGGGTCCGTCGTCCCATTTTTCCCTCAGCGTCAAACCGTCCCTGCCCACGATCTCGATCCGGTCGAACGCCCCGCGAACCGCGTCGAAGCCGGTGGCATAGATGATGACGTCGAGCGGAACGAAGCCGCTGTCGAAGCGCATCCCCTCGGCCGTGATCTCGACCAGCGGGTCGGTGTTGACGTCGATCAGGTCGACATTCGGCTGGTTGAACACCTCATAATAGTTGGTCTCCATCGGGACGCGCCGCGTGCCGAAGAGATGGTCGGTGGGGATCAGCTTTTCCGCCGTTTCGGGATCGGTCACACGCGACCGTATCTTCCGCGCGAGAAAGTCGCTCGCCAGCCGCGCCGCCCTCTCGTCGACCGCCAGGTCGATGAAATTGCTCAGCCAGAAGGCGAAGCCGCGCTCGCCATATTTCTGCTCGTAGAACGCCTCGCGCTCCGCATCGCCCACCTCGAAGGTCGTGCGCGGGTCCCAATTGTGCACGAAGCCCGCGTCGCTGCTGCGGCAGGACTGGAATATCTCGGCATAACGCGCCTTGATGTCGGCCATCTCGTCGGGCTCGATCGGCGCGTTGCAGAGCGGCTTGCACCAGTTGGGCTCCTTCTGGACGACGGTAAGATGCCCCGCGACCTTCGCCATCTCCTGGATGACCTGCACGCCCGTCGCGCCGGTCCCGACCACCGCGACGCGCTTGCCCGCCAGGTCGATGCCGCCGCGCGGCCAGTCGGACGTGTGGAAATGCGCGCCCTTGAAACCGTCGCGCCCGGGAAAGTTCGGGATGACGGGGATCGACAGAATGCCGACCGCGGTCACCAGATAGCGCGCGCTGACTTCGTATCCGTCGTCGCAGCGCACGGTCCAGCGCCCTGCCTCCTCCTGCCAATGCGCCGAGACGACGCGCGTGTCGAAGCGGATATCCCTGCGCAGGTCCAGCTTGTCCGCGACGCGGCGGAGATAGGCAAAGGTCTCGGGCTGCGGGGCGAAATGCTCGCTCCAGTCCCATTCCTGCAGCATCTCGTCGTCGAAGGAGAAGCAATAGGAATAGCTTTCGGAATCGAACCGGCATCCGGGATAGCGATTCCAGTACCAGGTCCCGCCCACCTCGCTCCCGGCTTCCAGGACCTGGACCGTCAAGCCGATCTGGCGCAGCAAATGCAGTTGGTACATGCCGGACATGCCGGCCCCGATGACGATCGCGTCCACTTCAACCATGTGATCTGACTCCGGCGCTCGAAAAAACGTCCCGGCCGGCCACGCGGCCGGGACAGAGGAGGCCCTAGAAACGGAAGCTGATGTCGATGCCATAGGTGCGCGGCTCGCCGGGCACGGCGAGGTTGTAACCGCCCGCGGTGCCCAGGCCGATGCCGCCGACGAAATATTCCTTGTCGAAGATATTCTTCGCAAAGAAGGCGGCAGAAATCCCCGACCCGCCGATATCGCCCAGCCCGATGCGCGCGTTCACCAGCTCATAGGAGGGAAGCTTCGTCCCCGGCGCGCCGCTCTGGCCATAGTTGGAAAAATAGAGCGACGATTGCGCATAGATATCCAGGCGCGCGCGCAGTTCGCCGATATCGCCCGCAAGCGGCGCGGTGACGTCGATATAGCCGCTGCCCGAATATTTGGTGACGTCGGCAAAGGTCGTGAAATCGATGAAGGTGCCGAACAGCGTCTGCTGCGTGTCGCCGCGATATTTCGGATCGGTATGGTTGAACGACCCGCCGATCACGACGCCCGGCGCGACGGTGAATTCGGCGTCGAACTCGACGCCTTGGAATGTCGCACCGTCGGCGTTGACCGTCGCGCCGCCCGGCCCGACATCGGGAAAGGTCAGATAGGCGATGCGCTGAATGCCATCGACCCAGCTCTTGTAGACCGCAAGATTGGCCCGGGTCCGGACGCTGCCGAGGTGGCCGTTGAACTTGGCGCCGAATTCGATGTCCTCGATCTTCTCGGGATCGAAGCTGTTGCCGCCGAGCTCAGCCGGCGCATTCACCGGCGGTGCGTTGTAGTTGAAGCCCCCGCCGCGCCAGCTGCCGCGATAGGTGCCGTAAAAGAACAGCGTCGGGGTCGCCTGATACTCGAGGCCGATTGTCCAGCTCGGCTCGCTGTCCTTGCGCTTCTCGACGACGCCTGCCGGATAGAAGGGCGCAAAGCCCGACACTTCGGTGAACCGGTTCTTTTCCTGGGTGTAGCGGAAGCCGCCCGTCATGCTCAGCGTATCGGTGAACTTGAACGAGGCCTGCGCGAAGCCGCCGATACTCGAGATATCGAAATCGCCCTCCAGCCGGTTGCCGAGCGGCAGGCTGCCGCCGAAGACCGGGCCCAGCACAGGGTTCGCGGCCGGCCCCAGATTGAAGTAGCGGAACGTCTGGCCGCTGGTGCGCTTCTCGTTCGAATAATAGACGCCCAGGATATAGGAAAGACGATTGTCGAACGCCTCGCCCGACAGCTGCAATTCCTCGGAGAAAGACTTCACCCGGTTCCGCGTCTGCACATATTCGTAAAAGGGAAACGGACTGCCGTCCTGATCGAACAGCGAGAAATTGCGGTTATAGGAATAGCCGACGATATTCTTGATCTGCGCGCTGTCGGAAACGTCGATCGACGTCGTGTTGATGATGTACCCGTTCCTCGCGTTGAGACCGGTGGGGCCATCAAGATAGGTCGCGCGCGTGCCGAGCGACCGCTGGAGACCGACATAGTCCAGATACCCTCCCGCCGGAGTGCCGGGATAGGCGGCCATCAGCGCGGCATAGGCGCCCGGCCCCGCAAGCGTATCCAGGATGGGACTGTAAAAGGTCGGAACGGTCGCGGCGAGCGCCTGCCCGTTCGGGCCGACCGATCCCGGCGCGTTCGCCGAATAGGCGAGGATCGGGTCGCCATTGCCTTTCGAACGGCCATATTCGGCGACGAACTTCGACTCAATCGAGTCTCCGATCTCAAAGCTCAGCGACGCGCGCACCGACCAGCGATCGACGTTCGCGAGCCGGTCGCCGTTGACGAGATTGCGAACGAACCCCTTGCGCTGATCGACCTGACCCGCGACGCGAAGGCCGGCGCTGTCGCCCAGCGGCACGTTCAGCATCCCCTCGCCCTGCCACGCGCCCAGATTGCCGACGCGGCCGCGGGCGAACCCCTTGAACGCATCGAATTCGGGAGCCGCGGTCGAAAACAGAACCGCGCCGCCCGTCGTGTTGCGACCGAACAACGTCCCTTGCGGGCCCTTGAGCACCTGAACCGAACTCAGATCGTAGAGCGAGCCCGCGCTCAGCGCGTTGGTCTGGAACTCGTTGACATAGGTCAGCACGCCCGGCTGCGACACGCTGAACGCGTCGATCGACTGGCCGCGGATCGCATAGTTGAACTGGCTGCTGCCCTGCGTCGAGCGCACGATCAGGCCGGGCGTCGCGGTCTGCAGGTCCGCCTCGGAATTGATGCTGCGCGTTTGCAGCGCGTCGCTCGTCAGCACGGCGACGGCCACCGGCGTCCGGCTCAGCCCCTCCTCGCGCCGGCGTGCGGTGACGACGATATCGCCGTCGGCCGCATTGATCGACGAGCCCGCTTCCTCCGCGGGCGCCTCGGCCCCCGCATCCCCAGGCTGCGCGCTCGCCATGGCAGGACAGGCAAGGCACAGCGGCAGCATGCTACCGGCAAGCAGATATTTGAGACGACGCGATACATTCCGATTCATAGCCGGTTCCTCTCCCATCGATCGTCGCGCTTCGGCGACTTCGTTGGCCACTCCCATTGCAGCCGATGCTCATTTTGAGCCTTTGTTGGGAGACATGTTTCTCGATGTTTGCGAACCTGTCAATGCATTTTAGGGACGCATCTTTCGATATTGACGTCCATTACACGACAATTGCACGAAAATGCTTGAGTTGCGGCGGTGTTAGCAGCATGGCTCGGCAAGGCATGGCGCATCGAGTGATGACGCGGGAACGGGGACTATGGGCTCAAAGAGACGGCTGGACTCGGTCGATCGACAAATCATCGCGATGCTCGCCCGAGCGCCGCAGACGTCGAATCGCGACATCGCCGCCCAGCTCGGCGTCGCGGAAAGCACGATATCGGTCCGCGTCGACGCGCTCATCCGCGACAAGGTGATCAAGCTGTCGGTGCAGCAGAATATCGTGAAGGCCGGCTATGGCGTGCTCGGCTGGATCGACGTGAGCTGCGCCTTCGCCGACGCCGAGCGGATCGCCGGCGAGATCAGCTCGATCGAGACTGTCTTCTCCATCTCGCTCTTCTTCGAAAACCCCTTCCTTCAGGTGATGGTCTTCGCCCAGAGTGCCGCCGACCTTCGCGAGCTGGTCGAAAAGCGGATCGGAATCATCCCCGGCGTCGATGCGATCGCGGCCGACGTGTCGATCGGTGAAGCGTGCATCAAGCAAGGGATCGCGTCGCTATGAGCAACAGCTACGTCCCCGACGCGATCGATCGTCAGATCATCGACATGCTCCACGACGACGGGCGCGCAAGCAATCGCGCTATCGGCCGCCACCTCGATCTTTCCGAAGCCGCCATTCGCAAGCGGCTGAAACGGCTGACCGATTCCGGCCTCATCACATATGGATTGCTCATCGATGTCGCGGCAACGAACATGCAGGTCTTCGGCTGGATATATGTCGAGGTCCATCCTGCCCATCTGGGCACCGCTTACAAGGCGATTGCGGGAATGGATCGCTGTTCCGGCTGCGCGATGAAGACCGGCACATATAATCTCCTCGCCCATATGTACGCCAAGGACCAGCGCGCGATGACGGCGACGATCGAGGATATCTATCGCATTCCGGGCGTAGCGCGCGTCACCTTCCGACAGGTCAACAAATATCCGGCGCATCGACACGAATTCATCGTCGACACCAGCGAGCATGAGTTCCGGAGCTGGCACGGCGGGGTCGTTCACTCGGACACGCCCTAGCCCGGTATCGGCTCCGGCCACCGGAAATCCTGCAGATGAGCGCCGTCGATCCGCGCCCTGATCGAAGCTCTTAATAGGCTTTCTCTATCATCTATGAAGTAGATCGATTTGACCCCGGGCCGCCGCGGGAGCAAATATATCCTCGGGAAGAGGATTGCCGTCGATGAAGTTGGATGAAGCAAAAGCGCTTGTCGAGGAGTGGTTGCGGTCCAACGGGCGCGCACGGAACGGCTTGCTGCCCCTGCTCCATCACCTGCAGGACGCGATAGGATATATCGATGACGCGATGGTGGCGGAGATTGCGTCGGCGCTGAACCTCAGCCGTGCCGACGTTCACGGCGTGCTGACCTTCTATCATGACTATCGCCGCAAGCCTGCCGGACGCCATGTGGTGAAACTGTGCCGAGCCGAAAGCTGCCAGGCGCGCGGCGGCGCAGCGATCGAGGCCGCGGCCGCCGAATTGCTGGGCGTCGCGATGGGCGAAACGCGGCACGACGGCCAGGTCAGCCTGGAGGCGGTCTATTGCCTGGGGCTGTGCGCGATCGGTCCCAACGCGCTGGTCGACGGACGGCCGATCGCGCGGATCGATACCGCTGCGCTCGACCGCATCGCGGCGGACGTCGCCGCATGACGCGCGTCTTCATCAGTGCGGACATGGCCTCGGTCGCGCTCGGCGCCGATCAGGTTGCACAGGCGTTCGTCGACGCCGGATGCGAGGTGGTTCGCACCGGCTCGCGCGGATTGTTCAGCATCGAGCCGCTCGTCGAGGTCGAAACCGCCGACGGCCGCATCGGCTATGGCCCCGTCGCGGCGGACGAGGTTCGGACGGTGCTGGACGGCGCACATCCGAACCGGCTGGGCGACGTCGCCGCCCTGCCCTTCTTCGCCGCGCAGCAGCGCTTCACCTTCGCGCGGTGCGGCATCGTCGATCCGTTGAGCATGGCCGACTATGCCGCACACGGCGGCTGGACCGGGCTCGACATCGCACGAAGCGCCGATCCGCAGGCGGTGGTCGACACGGTGAAGGCAAGCGGTCTTCGCGGGCGCGGCGGCGCCGGCTTCCCGACGGGCATCAAGTGGCAGACCGTCCTCGATGCGCCGGGCGCCGAGAAATATATCGTCTGCAACGCCGACGAGGGCGACAGCGGCACCTTTGCCGACCGCATGCTGATGGAAGGCGACCCCTTCTGCCTGATCGAGGGCATGGCGATCGCCGCGCACGCGGTCGGGGCGGGCCACGGCTATATCTATATCCGCAGCGAATATGCTTTCGCGGTCGAAACGATGCGCAAGGCGATCGAGCTGTCGGCGGCAAGGATCGCGCCCTTCACCCTTGAGGTGCGTGTCGGGGCGGGCGCCTATGTCTGCGGCGAGGAAACGGCGCTGCTCGACAGCATCGAGGGCAAGCGCGGGCAGGTCCGCGCCAAGCCGCCGCTCCCCGCGCTGGCCGGTCTCTTCGGCAGGCCGACGGTCATCAACAATGTGCTCAGCCTCGCGGCGGTGCCCTTCATTCTGTCGGCGGGGGCAGAGGCCTATGCCGATGTCGGTTTCGGCCGCTCGCGCGGCACGATGCCGGTGCAGCTTGCGGGCAATGTCAAGAACGGCGGACTGTTCGAGGTCGGTTTCGGCATCACGCTCGGCGAGCTGGTGAACGACATCGGCGGCGGCACCGCGAGCGGCCGTCCCGTGCGTGCGGTACAGGTCGGCGGGCCGCTCGGCGCCTATTTCCCGCCGTCGATGTTCGACCTGCCCTTCGATTACGAGGCTTTCACGCAGGCCGGCGGACTGATCGGCCATGCCGGGATCACCGTCTTCGACGACAGCGTCGACATGGCGCATATGGCGCGGTTCGCGATGGAATTCTGCGCGGTCGAAAGCTGCGGGAAATGCACGCCCTGCCGCATCGGATCGACGCGCGGGGTCGAAATCATGGACCGGATCATCGCGGCGCGCATTCCCGAACCCGCTCCGCCGACGGCGCGCACGGGCACGCTGGAAAAGGCGCTCTATTCGCGCTCGCCCGACCGCATCGACGTTTCGCCCGGCGCGCAGACCGCGCTGCTTCGCGATTTGTGCGACACGATGAAATATGGCTCGCTCTGCGCGCTGGGCGGCTTCACTCCCTATCCGGTGCTGAGCGCGCTGGATCATTTTCCCGAAGACTTCGGCGCGCCCGCGCCGATCCCGCAGGCGGCGGAGTAAGCAGATGACCTTTACCCGCGAAACCGATCACGGCACCCCGCCCGCCCTGGCGACCGGGCGCAATGTCACGCTGACGATCGACGGCGAAGCGGTCACGCTGCCCGAGGGGACGTCGATCATGCGCGCGGCCTCGCTGACCGGCACCGCGATCCCGAAGCTTTGCGCCAGCGACAATCTGGAAAGCTTCGGTTCGTGCCGCCTCTGCCTTGTCGAGATCGAGGGGCGCGCCGGCTATCCGGCTTCGTGCACGACGCCGATCGCAGAGGGCATGGTCGTGCGCACGCAGACCGATCGGCTGAAGCAGCTGCGCCGCGGGGTGATGGAGCTTTATATCTCCGACCACCCGCTCGACTGCCTGACCTGCGCCGCCAATGGCGACTGCGAATTGCAGGATCAGGCCGGCGCGGTCGGGCTGCGCGACGTGCGCTACGGCTATGACGGTGCGACCAACATGGGGCAGCCAAAGGACCAGTCGAACCCCTATTTCGACTTCGATCCGTCGAAATGCATCGCCTGTTCGCGCTGCGTGCGCGCCTGCGACGAGGTGCAGGGCACGTTCGCGCTGACGATGGAGGGGCGCGGCTTCGATACCAAGGTTTCACCCAGCCAGGGGCAGGATTTCCTGTCGTCCGAATGCGTGTCGTGCGGCGCGTGCGTCCAGGCGTGCCCGACCGCGACGCTGATCGAGAAAAAAGTGGTCGAGACGGGCACCCCCGACCGCGCGGTCGTCACCACCTGCGCCTATTGCGGCGTCGGCTGCACCTTTCGCGCCGAGATGCGCGGGCAGGAGCTGGTGCGGATGGTCCCCTGGAAAGAGGGCAAGGCGAACCGCGGGCATAGCTGCGTCAAGGGCCGCTTCGCCTGGGGCTATGCCCAGCACCAGGACCGCATCCTGAAACCGATGATCCGGTCCAGCATCGACCAGCCGTGGCGCGAGGTGAGCTGGGACGAAGCGATCGCCCATACCGCGCGCGAGTTCCGCCGCATCCAGGCCCAGTACGGCGCGCGCGCGATCGGCGGCATCACCTCCAGCCGCTGCACCAACGAAGAGACCTTCCTGGTCCAGAAGATGATCCGGCAGGGCTTCGGCAACAACAACGTCGATACCTGCGCGCGCGTCTGCCATTCGCCGACGGGCTATGGGCTGAAGACCACCTTCGGCACCTCTGCCGGGACGCAGGATTTCGACAGCGTGATGCAGGCGGACGTCATGCTCGTCATCGGCGCCAACCCCACCGACGCCCACCCGGTTTTCGCGAGCCGGATGAAGAAGCGCCTGCGTCAGGGCGCGCGGCTGATCGTCGTCGATCCCCGCCGCATCGACCTGATCCGGTCGCCGCATGTCGAGGCCGACCATCACCTGCCGCTGCGTCCGGGCACGAATGTCGCGGTGCTGACCGCGATGGCGCACGTCATCGTGACCGAGAAGCTGTGCGACGAGGCCTTCATCCGCGCCCGCTGCGACTGGGACGAGTTTCAGGACTGGGCCGATTTCGTATCCGAGCCCGCCCGCTCGCCCGAAGCCACCGCGCCGCTCACCGGCGTCCCCGCAGAAGAGCTCCGCGCCGCCGCGCGCCTCTATGCGACCGGCGGCAATGCCGCGATCTATTACGGCCTCGGCGTCACCGAACATAGCCAGGGCAGCTCGACCGTCATGGCGATCGCCAATCTGGCGATGGCGACCGGCAACATCGGGCGTCCGGGCGTCGGCGTGAACCCGCTGCGCGGCCAGAACAATGTCCAGGGCGCGTGCGACATGGGCAGCTTTCCGCACGAATTCAGCGGTTATCGCCACGTCTCCGACGACGACGCCCGCGGAATGTTCGAAAGCGCATGGGGCGTAAAGCTGGACAGCGAACCCGGCCTCCGCATCCCGAACATGCTCGACGCCGCGACCGACGGGACATTCAAGGGCATCTTCATCCAGGGCGAGGATATCCTCCAGTCCGACCCCAACACGCACCATGTCGCGGCGGGCCTCGCCGCGATGGAATGCGTCGTCGTGCAGGACCTGTTCCTGAACGAAACCGCGAACTACGCGCATGTCTTCCTGCCCGGATCGACCTTCCTCGAAAAGGACGGCACCTTCACCAATGCCGAGCGCCGCATCCAGCGCGTTCGCAAGGTGATGGCGCCGCTCAACGGCCATGCCGACTGGGAGATCGTGCAGCTGCTCGCTCAGGCGCTCGGCCTCGACTGGAAGTACAGCCACCCGTCGGAGATCATGGACGAGATCGCCGCGCTGACCCCCACCTTCGCGGGCGTCCACTACGACCGGCTCGATGAAGAAGGCTCGCTGCAATGGCCGGCGAACGAAGCCGCGCCCGACGGCACCCCGACGATGCACATCGACGGCTTCGTGCGCGGCAAGGGCAAGTTCGTCGTCACCGACTATGTCGCGACCGACGAAAAGACCGGGCCGCGCTTCCCGCTCCTGCTCACGACCGGCCGCATCCTCAGCCACTATAACGTCGGCGCGCAGACGCGGCGCACCGCGAACACCGCCTGGCATCCCGAAGACCGGCTGGAAATCCATCCCGTCGATGCCGAGAATCGCGGGATCAAGGACGGCGACTGGGTCAGCTTGCGCAGCCGGGCGGGCGAAACCACGCTGCGCGCACTGATCACCGAACGCGTCGCACCCGGCGTCGTCTACACCACCTTCCACCACCCCGACACTCAGGCGAACGTCATCACCACCGACTATTCGGACTGGGCGACCAATTGCCCCGAATATAAGGTCACGGCGGTCCAGGTCGGCCTGTCGAACGGCCCGTCGGACTGGCAGGAGGATTATGCCGAACATGCGCGGCAAAGCCGGCGCATCATTCCGGAAGCCGCCGAATGACCGACGAGACAGAGGGCGCGATGTCGACCGGCGACCGACTGGTCTACATGGCGAACCAGATCGCCCGCAATCTGGCGGCACAGGGCCAGGCGGAGGCCGAGGCGATGGTCGCCGATCATATTCGCGCCTTCTGGGATCCCGGCATGCGCGCCCGCATCGTCGAAATCGCGCGCGAGCGCCCGTCGGCCCTGTCGCCGATCGCGGCGGCGGCGATCGGCCGGATCGCGGCCGCCGCCTGACCATGTCGGCCGCCCCCCACAAGTTCGTCCGCACGACCCCGGACGGCGGGCAAACCGCCGTCGATCGCGAGCTGGCGGAGGAAGTCCCCGTCGCGCTCGAATTCAATGGCATCGGCTATGCCGTGCTGATGGCGTCGCCGTCGGACCTTGAGGATCTGGTGGCGGGCTTCCTGCTGTCGGAGCGGCTTCAATTCGCGGGCGATCCGGTGTCCGGCGTCGCGCTCCACCGCACCGAACGAGGCATCGTCGCGCGCGCCAATCTGGCGGCCGACCGCGCCCATGCGCTTCTCGACCGGGTCCGGCACCGCGCCTCGGATTCGTCCTGCGGGCTTTGCGGGATCGAGAATATCGAACAGGCGATGCGCCCGCTGCCGCCGGTGACGGCGCCCTGCACCGCCGACGATGCGGCGGTCTTCCGCGCGCTGGACGCACTCGGCGCGCATCAGCGGCTCAATGCCCGGACCGGCGCGGTCCATGCCGCCGCGCTCGTCGACGCCGCGGGCACGATCCGGCTGGTGCGCGAGGATGTCGGGCGGCACAATGCCTTCGACAAGCTGATCGGCGCGATGCGGCGCGACGCGCTGGAGTGGGAGGGCGGCTTCGCCCTGCTCTCGTCGCGCTGCTCCTATGAGCTGGTCGAAAAGGCCGTGCTCGCCGGCTGCCCGATGCTCGCGACGATCTCTGCCCCGACCGGCCTCGCGGTCGAACGCGCCGCCGCCGCCGGCCTGCCGCTGCGCACGCTCGCCCGCGCCGACGCGATGCTGGCGACCCCGGCGCCTCGCTAAACCGGGCAAGGTTCAGAGCGCGAGTATATCCGCCCTGACGCTGTCGAACTGCGCCGCGACGTGTCGCGCATAGGGCAGCCCGTCGCTGCTGATCGAAAGGCGCCGGTCGTCCCAGCTCACGACGCCCATATGCTCGAACCGGGCGACCGCCGTCCGGACGGCCTCCATCTCGGCCCGGTCGACCGTCATGCCGCCCGCGCACAATATGTCGCGGATGTGCGCGGCGCGGCGCTGTTGGGCGGGATCGACGCGGACGCCGCGCGCGGCGGCCAGCCGGCCCTCGCCCACAAGGTCGCGATAATGGCCCGCGCGCTTTTCGTTCTGGACCAGAAGGTCGGGAAACTTGCTGATCGAACTGGCCCCCAGGCCGATCAGGACCGGCGCATCATCTTCGGTAAAACCCTGGAAATTGCGGTTGACCCGCCCCTCGCGCGCCGCCGCCGCCAGGGCATCGTCGGCCCGCGCGAAATGGTCGAAACCGATGGGAATATAGCCCGCGTCGGTCAGCCGCCGATAGCCGAGCTGCGCCTGTTCGAACCGAAGGCGCTGGTCGGGCAGGTCGGTCGCGTCGATCTGTCGCTGCCGCGGGATCATGTTCGGCAGATGGGCATAGCCGAACAATGCGATGCGGCTCGGCGACAGGCGGATCGCCTCGTCGAGCGTCGCGTCCAGGTCGGCAAGGCTCTGCATCGGCAGGCCGTACATCAGGTCGAAATTGATCGCGTCGATGTCGCGCAGGCGCAGCGCGGCGACGACGCGCTCGATATGCGACAGCGGCTGGATGCGTCCGATCGCCTGCTGGACGTGCGGCGCAAAGGTCTGCACGCCCAGGCTGACGCGCGTGACGCGCGCCGCCGCCAGCACGAGCGCCCACTCGGCCGAAAAGCCGCGCGGGTCGAGTTCGATCGACACTTCGGGATGATGCGCGTCGAACAGCGTCAGCATCAGGTCGAGCAGGCGCACCAGTTCGACCGGCGCGATCGCATTGGGACTGCCGCCGCCAAAGGCGATCCGCTGAACGCGCCCGCGTCCGCCGAGGCGCTTTGCGACGAGCGAGATTTCCGCCCGCAGCGCCGCCAGATAGTCGGCCAGCCGCTGCTTCCGTCCCGCCGCGCCGGTGTTGCATCCGCAATACCAGCATATCTGTTCGCAAAAGGGGATGTGGACATAGAGCGAGATCGGCGTCGCCGCCTCGACGCGGTCCAGCGCACGGCCATAATCGTCAGGGCCGACGGCCTCGGTAAATTCCATGGCCGTGGGATAGCTGGTGTAACGCGGCACGGGCCTGGCGAGCAGATCGGGGTGATAGGACCACATGACCGCTTCCTACGCCCCTGCCGCCCCCGCGACATTGACCGGGATCAACGTCCGGACCTCAGCAACAGCCGCGCTTGCCGCCCAACGGCTTGCCGCGCCGTTCGGTCACCGCATGACAGGCCTTCGCGCAGTCGCGCCGCTGGGCGGGATCGGCGGGGTCGCCCGGCAGCATCACCCGATGTGCACCGCCGCCGCACAGCGGGACGACCAGCATATGCGCCTCGACCGCGACCGGCGGCTGCGCCAGCGCGGCGGCGGCAAGGCCCAGGGCAAGGGCGCGCGGGCTCATGGCGTCCCGTCCTTTTCATCCTCGACGAAAATGCGCAGCGCGGCGCCGTCCAGGTCGTCGAACTGCCCCTGGCGCAGCGACCAGAAAAAGGCGGCAAGACCCAACAGGCCCAGCCCCAGCGCGATGGGGATAAGAAGGATCAGGCCGTTCATCGGATCGCCCTCTTCAAACGCAGCGCGTTGCCGACGACGATCAGCGACGATCCCGACATGGCGATCGCCGCGACCAGCGGGGTCACCATTCCCAGAAACGCCAGCGGTACCGCGATGACATTGTAACCGATCGCCAGCGCGAAATTCTGCCGCACGATCCTCTGCGTCTTCCGCGCCATGCGGATGCTGTCGACCACCGGCATCATCCGGTCGCCCAGAAAGATGCAGTCGGCGGCATTCTTGCCGACGTCGCTGGCCGAACCCGGCGCGATCGAGGCGTGCCCCGCCGCAAGTGCGGGGCCGTCGTTCAACCCGTCGCCCAGCATCAGGACCCGGTGCCCCAGCGCCGTCTGGCGATCGATCGCGGCCAGCTTGTCCTGCGGGCTCATCGCCGTCTGCGCGGTCAGGCCCAGCTCGCGCGCGACGGGCGCGACGGCTTCGGCCCGGTCGCCGGACAGGATCATCGCATCGATCCCCTCGCTCCGCAGCGCCTCGATCGCCTGCCGCGCATCGGGGCGCAACTGGTCGGCAAAGCCGATCGTCGCGACCGGGCGGCCGTCGACCGCCAATTCGGTCGCCAGCGCGTCGCCCAGCCCGGTCGCGATCGGACGGCCCAAAGTCACGATGCTGTCGGCCCAGCGCGCCTCGATCCCGAAGCCGGGGGTTTCGCGCAGCCCGGTCACTTCGGCAGGGCGGACGTCGCTCGACTGCAGGCCGCGGGTCAGCGCCTCGCTCAGCGGATGGCGGCTGGCCTGCGCCAGCGCGAGGATCAGCGACTTGATCCCGATGTCGAGCTGGTCCAGCCCGATCGCCTCGGGCCGGCCAAGCGTCAGCGTGCCCGTCTTGTCGACCAGCGCGCGGTCGACCTCGGCAAGGCGTTCGAGCGCGGAGCCGTCCTTGATCAGCACGCCGCGCCGCATCAGCTCGCCCGCCGCGACGATCTGCGCCGCGGGCACCGCCAGCCCCAGCGCGCAGGGACAGGTGATGATCAGCACCGCCGCCGCGATCAACAGGCTGTGATGCCAGCCGGCGCCAACGATCATCCATCCCGCGAACGCCATCAGCGCGAGGCAATGGACCGCTGGCGCATAGAGCCGCGCGGCGCGATCCGCGATCCGGACATAGCGCGACTTGCCCTGCGCCGCCTCGCCCATCAGCCGCGCGATGTCGGCCAGCGCGGTGTCGGCGCCCGTCGCGGTGACCCGCACGCGCAGCGGCGCGTCGAGGTTCAGCGTCCCCGCATGGACGCGGTCGTCGACATGGACCGCCTGCGGCGCACTTTCGCCGGTCAGCAGCGACAGGTCGATCTGGCTGACCCCGCCGACCACGACGCCATCGGCCGCCAGCCGCTCGCCCGCCGCGACCAGCATCACCATATCGGTCTCGATCGCGGTCGCGTCGACCCAGCGTGTCCGCCCGTCGCCTTCGACGACCATCGCGCCGGTGCCCATGTTCTTCAGCAGCGCGGTGACGCCGCCGCGTGCGCGGTCGCGCATCACGCTGTCGAGCCAGCGGCCGCAAAGCAGGAAGAACAACAGCATGACCGCGCCGTCGAAATAGGCGTGCGGGCCGTGCGTGATCGTTTCGAACAGGCTCATGACGCAGACCAGCAGCACGCCGATGCTGATCGGGACGTCCATGTTGGTCCGCCCGTGGCGTACCGCCCGCCACGCCGATCGGAAGAAGGGCCGGCCGGCATAGGCGACCGTCGGCAGCGCGATCATCGCCGACAGCCAGTGGAACAGGTCGCGCGTCGCGCCCTCCGCGCCGGACCAGACCGACACCGACAACAGCATGACGTTCATCATCGCGAACCCGGATACGGCAACGGCGCGCAGCAGCTCGCGGCTGCTCTCGGCGCCGCCGTCGGCCTCGTCGGGGCCCTTGCCGATCGGGTGCGCCTCGAAACCCAGCGTCGTGAAGGCGCCGATCAGGTCTGGGATCTCCGCGTCGGGGACGCACGACAGATGGACGCGCTTCTCGGTGAAATTGACGCGCGCGGTGGCGATCCGCTGGTCGCGCACCAGCCCCTGCTCCAGCTTGGCTATGCAGCCGGCGCAGCGGATGTCCGGAACCGAAAAGTCGCGGTCGATCAGGGCGGCGCCGCTCATTTCAGGGCATCCCGATAGCGGGCCTCGTCGGCGCCGCGCCGGATCGACAGGTCCAGCCGCCACCGCCCCGCCGGAACCGCCTCGGTCGTTCGCAGGCTGCCGTCGGCGGCCGGCACGAAATGCAGCGCGCGCGGTTCGACGCGGCCGAGCGGATGGCTCAGCGTCGCCTTCACCGCCAGGCCGGTCAGCACCGCGTCGCGCTGGCGCACGACCAGCCGCACATGACGCTCGGCGTCGAGGGCGACCGATCGCTCCCACCCCAGTCGCTCCTGCGCGGCGGCGCGCGCGAGCCATTCATTATAATGCTGGCTGGCGACATAGCTGTTGTCGACCACCGTGCCGCCAAAGGTCGACGACGCGAGCCGCGCCATCGTGAAATTGACCGTGATCACCACCGCGAAAAAGGCGACGAGGATCGCCGTCATATGGCGCCCGGTGAAGGCTTTCGGATGCGACTGTCCACTCATGCTCATGTCTCCGGTCGATCGAACTGGATCGTCTCGCTGTCTCCGCGCGGATCGCCGTCGAGCCCGCGCGTCGTGATGGTGAAATCCTGCCGCGCCCCGCTCCCGCTCTCGCTCTCGCCTGCGCCCGGCGCGGCGATGAACAGTTTGACGCGCGTCACGCTGTCGGCGGGAAGGGTCATTTCCAGCCGCTGCCCCGCTCCCTCGCGCGTGCCGGCCTCGGTCCAGAGTTCGGCGCCTTTCAACCCGCTCACGGCGACCGAAACCCGGCGCGGGCGTGCTTCCATGTTGCGCAGCTTCAACGTGTAATTGTTGCGGATATGCCCATCGGAAAGCTGGACGTAGAGCGGGCTGCGTTCATGCTGCACCGCCAGGTCGAGCCGCGTCCGCTGCCCCAGCGAAAACAGCATCGCCAGGCCGATCGCGCTCCAGATCGAAAAATAGATGACCGTCCGCGGATGCATCAATGTCTTGCGGATCGGCTTGGCGGTCCCGCCGGCCTTTTCGGCGGCGACATCCTCCAGCGTGCAATAATCGATCAAGCCGCGCGGGCGGCCGATCTGCTCCATCACATTGTCGCACGCGTCGATGCACAGTGCGCAGGTGATGCAGCCGATCTGCGGCCCCTGTCGGATGTCGATCCCCGTCGGGCACACCGCGACGCACTGGTTGCAGTCGATGCAGTCGCCGAATGCGCCCGGGTGCGCCATCGCGCGCTTGACGCTGCCGCGCGGTTCGCCGCGCCAGTCCTTGTACGTCACCAGCAGCGATTTCTCGTCCATCATCGCTGTCTGGATGCGCGGCCAGGGGCACATATAGACGCACACCTGCTCGCGCATGAAGCCGCCCAGGATAAAGGTCGTCGCGGTCAGGACCGCCACGGTGCCATAGGCGACCAGCGCCGCCTGTCCCGTCCAGAAATCGTGCGTCAGCGTCGGCGCGTCGGCGAAGTACATGATCCACGCGCCGCCGGTCCAGAAGGCGATGACCAGATAGATCAGATATTTGGCGGTGCGCTTTGCGACCTTCTCGAGCGTCCAGCGCCCTTGGGCGAGCCGGATCTGCGCGTTGCGGTCGCCGTCGACCAGGCGGTCGACATGCTGGAACAGGTCGGTCCAGACGGTCTGCGGGCACGCATAGCCGCACCACGCGCGGCCGACCGCGCTGGTGACCAGGAACAGCCCGATCCCCGCCATGATCAGCAGGCCCGCCACATAATAGAATTCGTGCGGCCAGATCTCGATCTGGAACATATAGAAACGGCGGTTCGCCAGGTCGATCAGCACCGCCTGGTCGGGCGCATAGGGCCCGCGATCCCAGCGGATCCACGGCGTCCCGTAATAGATCGCCAGCGTGATCCCCATGATCGCCCATTTGAAGCGGCGAAAGAAGCCGTCGACCTTTTTCGGATAGACGCCCTTTCGCGCTTCATACAGCGACGCGCGGGATATGGGCTCAGGGTTGCCCATCGACCTTCTTCCCATCGGCCGGGGCCAGCTTTTCGCCGCCGCCGAGCGAATAGACATAGGCCGCCAGCATCTTGATCGTGACCGGATCCAGCCGGCTGTTCCAGCGCGGCATCACGCCGTTGCGCGGCTGGGTGATCGTCGCGGTCAGGCTGTCGCGGTCGCCGCCATAGAGCCAGATCGCATCGGTCAGCTTCGGCGCGCCGACCGCGCGGCCGCCCTGCCCCGCCGGCCCGTGACAGACCGCGCAGTTCGCCGCGAACAGCGCCGCGCCGCGCGCCGACGAAGCGCCGGGCCTTTCCTGCCCGCTGATCGTGCGGACGAAGCTGACGACGTCGGAGATCTGCGCCGGCTCCAGGATGCCGTCGCGCCCGAACGCCGGCATCTGGCTGGTCCGCGTTTCCTTGTGGTCGGGGTTCCGGATGCCGTGCGTGATCGTATATTGGATCGTCGCCAGGTCGCCGCCCCACAGCCAGTCGTCGTCGGTCAGGCTGGGGTAGAGCTTTTTCACCCCCGCGCCGCCCGCGCCGTGGCACTGGACGCAGTGCACGCGGAACGCCGCCGCGCCGCCCTGCACCGCCGCCTGCATCAGTTCGGGCCTGGCGGGCAGCTCGGCGATATCGGCGGCCGCGATCGCGTCGAGCGTCGGCGCGCGGCGCCGTGCGTCGGCGGCAAGTTCCTTTTGCAGCTCGCCGCGGCTCGACCAGCCGAGCACGCCCTCGGTCGCGCGGTCGACCATCGGCCACGCGGGATAGAGGATGACATAGCCCAGCGCCCACACGATCGTCGCGTAAAAGGTCCAGAGCCACCAGCGCGGCATCGGCGTATCGAGTTCCTCGATGCCGTCCCATTCGTGGCCGACCGTGCTCGTCCCGGTGGCGTCGTCGATGCGCTTCCCTCCGGCGGAGGCGGGAAAATCCTTGGTGTCAGCCATGCTCGTCGTCCTTGAAGATCATGTTCGCGGCATCCTCGTTGCGCTGCGCGGCGCCCTTGCGCAGCGGCCAGGCGACGAGGGTCAGGAACAGCAGCGCCATCGCAAGCAGGCCCCAGCTGTCGGCGAAGTGACGAAATGCGTCATAGGTCATCGCGCCTTCTCCGCCGCCGGAGCGGGCGCGGGTGCCGCCGATGCAGGCGCGGGCGCAGCCGCCGCCGCATCCGGCGCGTGCGCCTGTTCCTGCGCCGCCGCCTTGTCGACGTCGACCAGCGTGCCCAGCATCTGGAGATAGGCGACCAGCGCATCCATTTCGGTGATCCGCGACGGATCGCCGTCGAAATCGCGCACCTGCGCCTTGGGATAGCGTTTCTGCAGGTCGCCGGCCCCGGCTTCGGGGTCGGCCTGCGCCCGGATATCCTCGTTCGCCTTGGCGATGTCGGCCTTCGTATAGGGGACGCCGACGCGATAGAGCGCGGTCAGGTCGTTCCGCATGTCGCCGGTCTTCAGCTCGCGCTCGGCCAGAAAGGCATAGGGCGGCATGATCGATTCCGGCACCACGCTGCGCGGATCGGTCAGGTGCGCCCGGTGCCATTCGTCCGAATAGCGCCCGCCGACCCGGGCCAGGTCGGGCCCGGTCCGCTTCGACCCCCATTGAAACGGATGGTCGTACATGCTCTCGGCCGCCAGGCTGTAATGGCCATAACGTTCGACCTCGTCGCGGAACGGCCGGATCATCTGGCTGTGGCAGGTATAGCAGCCCTCGCGCATATAGATGTTGCGGCCCGCCAACTCGAGCGGGGTATAGGGACGCATCCCGTCGACCTTCTCGATCGTGTTGTCGATCCAGAACAGCGGCGCGATCTCCACGATGCCGCCGATGGTGACGGTCAACAGCGCCAGCGCGCCGAGCAGCGTCACATTGCGTTCCAGCTTCTTGTGGCTGAAGCCCTTTTCGGCAGGTTGCGTAGCCATGGTGCGGGCTCCTTATTCGGCGGGCACGGGCGCGAGCGGACGGTCCGTCGCGGCGCTATAGGGGGTTTCGGTCATCGGCTTTTCGTCGCGGACCTTGCCGGCCAGCGTCGCCCAGACATTGACGATCATGACGATGAAGCCCGCGAGATACAGCGCCCCGCCCGTCGCGCGGATCAGGTACATCGGGTGCATCGCGGAGACGCTTTCGGCGAAGCTGTAGACCAGATAGCCGTCGGCCCCATATTCGCGCCACATCAGGCCCTGCATGATGCCCGCGACCCACATCGACGCGGCGTAAAAGACGATCCCGACGGTCGCGAGCCAGAAGTGCCAGTTCACCATCCGCAGGCTGTACAGGCGCGGGCGACCCCACAGGCGCGGCACCAGATAATAGAGGCAGGCAAAGGTGATCATGCCGTTCCAGCCGAGCGCGCCGGAGTGGACGTGGCCGATGGTCCAGTCGGTATAGTGCGACATGGAGTTGACCCATTTGATCGACATCATCGGGCCTTCGAAGGTGCTCATGCCATAGAAGGCGAGCGCCATCACCATCATGCGGATGATCGGGTCGGTGCGGATCTTGTCCCATGCGCCGTTCAGCGTCATCAGGCCGTTGATCATCCCGCCCCAGCTCGGCATCCACAGCATGATCGAAAAGACCATGCCCAGCGTCTGCGCCCAGTCGGGCAGCGCGGTGTAGTGCAGGTGATGCGGACCCGCCCAGATATAGAGAAAGATCAGCGACCAGAAGTGGATGATCGACAGGCGATAGCTGTAGACCGGGCGCTCGGCCTGCTTCGGCACAAAGTAATACATCATCGCCAGGAAGCCCGCGGTCAGGAAGAAGCCGACCGCGTTATGCCCGTACCACCATTGCGTCAGCGCATCCTGCACCCCGGCAAAGGCGGCGTAGCTCTTGGATCCGAAGATGCTGGCGGGCATCGACAGATTGTTGACGATGTGCAGCATCGCGATCGTGATGATGAAGCTCAGGTAGAACCAGTTGGCGACATAGATATGCGGCTCGCGGCGCCGGACGATCGTGCCGACGAAGACGACCAGATAGACGACCCAGACGATGGTCAGCCACAGGTCCACATACCATTCGGGCTCGGCATATTCCTTCGCCTCGGTGACCCCCATCAGATAGCCGGTCGCGGCGAGAACGATGAAGAGCTGATATCCCCAGAACACGAAGCGTGCGAGCGTCGGAAAGGCCAGCCGCGCGCGGCACGTCCGCTGCACGACGTAAAAGCTCGTCGCGATCAGCGCGTTGCCGCCGAAGGCAAAGATGACGGCCGACGTATGGAGCGGCCGCAGGCGGCCGAACGTCGTATATTCCAGGTTGAAGTTGAGCGCCGGAAAGGCAAGCTGCAGCGCGATGAACAGGCCCGCGGCCAGCCCCGCCGTGCCCCAGAACAGCGTCGCGATCACGCCCCAGCGGATCGGATCGTCGTCATAGGCCCCCTGGTCGGCGGGCATCCGCAGCAACCCGCGCGCCATCGCGCCATAGTCGGCGCGCGAAATCGTCGCCCACAGCATGGCGAAACAGGCAAGCGCGACGATGACCATGTGCACGGCAAAGGGCGCGTCGACCGCAACCGCCGCCATCACCAGCGCCAGAAGGGCCAATCCCATCCAGCCGCCCGCCTTCGTAACCAGACCGTCCATATCGCATGTCCCCGATTGGCGCAGCGTCGAAGCTGCACTCTTCCGGGCCGCTCTTGGCGGGGCGGACGGGCAAAAACATTGACCGGGATCAAAGATTAAATTGCGCGCGGTCAATGCCGGGCGAAAGCCGCCGGTGCAGGGAAGCTCCCGTCAACGGAGGAGCAATACCCATGAAAAAAGACTATCTCTCCCTCATCGCTCTCGCCGCCGCCATCGCGATTCCCGGGCAGGCGGCCGCCAAGGCAGGCGATGTGCAGTTCAAGATTTTCGCGACCTATGTCGCCCCCGACGGCAAGATCCGCGACGTCAAGCTCGACGCGATCGGCCTGCCCGCCGGGACGCAGGCAAAGGCCGACGACAATATCACCCCGACCGTCGCGATCGAATATTTCGTCGCCGACAATGTCTCGGTCGAAACGATCGCCGGGGTGACGCAGCACGACGTGAACGGACGCGGCGCGCTGAACGGCGCGACGCTCGTCTCCGATGCCAAGATCGTGCCCGCGACGCTCACGCTCAAATATCATTTCGGCAAGGATGGCGGCATCCGCCCCTATGTCGGCGCGGGGCCCAGCTATTTCATCTTCATCGATGAAAAGCCGGGCGCGACGACGCGGGCGCTCGGCGCGACGCGGCAAAAGATGGGCGACAAGCTCGGCGCCGCCGTCCAGGCCGGGATCGACATCCCGGTGAATGCCAGCGGCCTGGCCGTGTCCTTCGACGCCAAGCGCTATTTCCTGCGCCCGACCGCAACCTGGTACGCCGGAACGACCGAGGTCCTGAAGACCCGCCACACGCTCGATCCCTGGGTGATCAGCGCCGGCGTCGCCTTCCGCTTCTAACCTCCCCACTGGCGCCGATGGCCGATCAGCCCGCCATCTCATGCAAAGCCGCGGGGTCGTTGATGACGATCTCGCGGCGAGAGGGCAGACCGATCATGCCATCGGCGCGCATTTTGGTGAGCTGGCGACTCGTCGTCTCGATGGTCAGGCCCAATATGTCGGCGATCTGCTGACGACCGAAAGGCAGCGCGAACCGCGCCCCTGCGCCCGCGCCGCCTCCCCCGTCCGTCAGCCGGTCGGCCATCTCGATCAAAAAGGACGCCACTCTTTCCGACGCCGACTTTCGGCCGAGCAGCAGCATCCAGTGCCGCGCGCGATCGAGCTCGTCGAGCGTCCGCAACAGCAGCCGCTGCTGAAGATCGGGATGGTCAGCGGCAAATTCGTCGAACAGATCGCGATTGAAGACGCACAGCTCGGCATCGCTCATCGCGCTGACGCTATAGGCGCTTTCCCCGCCGAAGGGGCGCCCGATGAAATCGGACGGAAACACCAGCCCGACGATCTGTTCGCGTCCGTCGGATGTCGCGGCGACGAGTTTCAGCACCCCCTCGATCACATTCGCGACGACCGGCGCCTCGTCGCCCTCCCACAACAGCGTATGGCCCGCCTTGATGCGCTGGCGGCGCCCCATCCTGCCCAGCAGGGCCAGTTCGGGGGGATTGAGCCCGGCGCAGATCGCCCGGTTGCGGATGATACAGGCAAGGCAATCGCTCATGGCCCGGTCCTGGCATGCGAATGAGTCACGCGGCTGTCCTGACCATCGCCAAAGGAATCAGCGCGAAACGGATGCGGCCCCGGCATCCGCGCGGGTCAGCCGGGCGACCGCGTCGACCAGCACATGCTCGCGCAGCGGCTTTTCCAGCACCATCGCGAACCCGGTCTTCAGCGCCCGCGCCGCCAGATCGTCGGCATTATGCGCCGAAATCAGGATCGCCGGCCGCGTCCACCCCTGTTCGCGCAGGCGCCGCAACAGGTCGATCCCGTCGCGATCGTCGAGGCGATAGTCGATGACCGCGCAATCGGCGCTCCCGACCTCCGCGTCGCTCAGCATCGGCCCCCCGGCGGGAAAGGCCCGCGCCTCGAACCCGCGCCCCTGCAGCAACAGCAACAGCGAGCGCCGGACCGCCGGATCGTCTTCGACGATCCATATTTTCGGCGGGGCGCCGAAGCGTTCTTCGCGGGCGGCGGGCATGGTCAGCCCGCCATGTCCGCAACCGCGACGCGATCGTTGATCCGGATCGCGCGGCGCGACGGCAGGTCGACCAGGCCGTCGGCGCGCATCCGCGTCAGCTGGCGACAGGTGGTCTCGATCGTCAGGCCCAATATGTCGGCGATCTGCTGACGACCGAAAGGCAGCTCAAAGCCCCCTTCGGCGTTCGTCCCGTCCACGTTCGGCAGCCGCTCCTCCATGTCGAGCAGGAAGGTTGCGACTTTTTCGGACGCCGATTTGCGGCCGAGCAGCATCATCCAGTGGCGCGCGCGATCGAGTTCGTCGAGCGTGCGATGCAGCAGCTTCTGCTGCAGGTGCGGATGCCGCTCCGCAAATTCGTCGAAGCTCTTGCGGTTGAAGATACAGACCTCGGCATCGGTCATCGCTGTGACGCGATAGGGGCTCTGCTTGCCGAAGGGGCGCCCGATGAAATCGGACGGAAAGACCAGCCCGACGATCTGTTCGCGCCCGTCCGCCGCCGCGACGACCAGCTTCAGCACGCCCTTCAGGACGTTGGCGACGGTCGGCGCCTCGTCGCCTTCCCAAAGCAGCGTGTGGCCGGCGCGAACGCGCTGGCGGCGTCCCATCTTCCCCAGCTCGGCGGCTTCGTCGGGATCGAGGCTGGCGCAGATCGCGCGGCAGCGCACGGTGCAGGAGGCGCAGTCACTCATGGCCGGGCTCGCGCGCTATCGTCCGTCAGGGATGTCTGGATCATCATGCCGCCGATGATAGCGGCGCGCGGCGCGCGCGTGATTACGCAACAGTACGTATGTGCCGTCTCCGTCGGGGGCGTCCGCCCTGCCCGGTCACTGGGCCTGCATTCCCAGCCCCGCGGCAAAGGCCAGCCGCAGCGCGTCCGAAAGGCTGCGCACGTCCAGCTTGGCCATCAGATTGGCGCGGTGGACCTCGACCGTGCGCGGCGAAATACCCAGGTCATAGGCGATCGTCTTGTTGGGCAGGCCCTGCGCCAGACCCTCCAGCACCTCGCGCTCGCGCGGCGTCAGGCTGGCGATCACCACCTCGGCCTCCGCCGCGCGCCCGGCCGCGCCGTCGGCCGCCGCCATGCGGGCAAAGGCCGCCTCGATCGCGGCGATCAGCACGGCCTTTTCGAACGGCTTTTCCAGAAAATCGACCGCGCCCGCCTTCATCGCGCGCACCGCGATCGACACGTCGGCATGGCCGGTCAGGACGATGACGGGCATGGTGCAGCCACGGTCCAGCATGGCCTGCTGCACCTCCAGCCCGTCCATTTCGGGCATGCGGACGTCCAGCAGGACGCAGCCTTCGGGCGCATCGCGCAGGTCCTTCAGAAAGGCGACGCCGCTCGGCCAGGTCTGCACCGCATAGCCCGACGTCTTGAGCATGAAGCCCGCCGATCGGCGGATCGCGTCCTCGTCGTCGACGATGTGGACCAGCTTCTTATCCTGCATCATGATCCTCCGCCTTCGCGCTGATCAGCGTGAAATGAAATTCGGTGCCGCCGCCGCTGTGCGGTTCCATCCATATGCGGCCGCCGTTCGCCTCGACGATCGTGCGGCAGATCGACAGGCCCAGCCCCATTCCCTCCGCCTTCGTGCTGACGAATGCGGTGAACAATTGCTCGGCGACTTCGGGGGCGACCCCCGGCCCGGTATCGGACACGACGACGCGGACGAAACCCGGCTGATCGGGCCCGCTCGTGACCACAAGCTGCCGTACCGGGCTGTCCGCCATCGCCTCGACCGCGTTGCGGATCAGGTTGATCAGCACCTGCTGGATCTGCACCTTGTCGACCAGCACGGGCGAGGCATAGGGATCCAGGTCGAAGCGCGGTTCGACGCCTTTTTCGCGCGCGCCCATCAGCCCGAGCACCGCCGCCTCGTTGATCAGCAGCGGCAGCTTCTCGATCGTCTTTTCGACCTCTCCGCGCGCCACGAAATCGCGCAGGCGGCGCACGATATGGCCCGCGCGCAACGCCTCCTTCGCGGTGTCGTCCAGTGCCTCGCGGATCATCGGCAGGTCGGCGGGGTCGAGATCGGCCAGCAGGTCGCGGACGGCCTCGACATAATTGGCGACCGCGGTGATCGGCTGGTTGATCTCGTGCGCCAGCGTCGACGCCATCGTCCCCATCGCGCTGACGCGCGAGACGTGGATCAGTTCGGACTGCAGCGCCTCCAGCCGCGCTTCGGTCTGCTGGCGTTCGGTCAAGTCGCGGATGAAGCCGGTGAACAGCGGATGCGTTTCGCCCGCCGCCTCGCCGATCGACAATTCCATTGGAAAGGTCGATCCGTCCTTGCGTTCGGCGAACACGACACGCCCGATGCCGATGATCCGCTTTTCGCCCGTCTCCAGATAGCGCTTGATATAGGAATCGTGCCGCTCGCGATCGGGCGATGGCATCAGCCGGCTGACGTTCGCGCCCAGCAGCTCGGCCTCGCTATATCCGAACAATCGCTCGGCTGCGGCGCTGAACGATACGATATTCCCCTGGTCGTCGATGACGACCATCGCGTCGGGGACGGTCGACAGGATCGAACGCAGGTGGCTTTCCTGCGATCGCAGCGCCTCTTCGGCGGCGCGGCGCGCGGTGATGTCGGACACCACTTTCGCGAATCCGCGCACGCTTCCGTCGGGGTTGCGCAGCGCGGTGATCGAGACGTCGGCCAGGAACTCCGACCCGTCCTTGCGCACGCGCCAATCCTCGCTCTCGAACCGTCCTTCGCGCGCCGCGCGGGCCAGATCGGCGGCCGGCTTTCCGGCGGCGATCGCGTCGGCGGGGTAAAAGGTCGACGCGTCGCGGCCGACGACCTCCGCCTCGCTCCATCCCTTCAGCCGCTCGGCCCCCTTGCTCCAGATCGTCACCCGCCCGCCCGCGTCGAGCAAATAGATCGCATGCCCCTCCGCCCCGTCGACCAGCAAGTGCAGGTCCTTGGACAATAACCCCCGCCCCCAAACCACCCCCACCCCCGATGCGAGGAAGATGCATGCCTCGACCATCGCGGCGGTGCCGCCCGAACCGGCGAAATAATATCCCAGCACGAGCGCGGGCACGATCGCGCAGGTCGCCGCGAGCGCACCGGAAAACAGCGCGGCGGCAAGGATTGCAGGAACGAAGATCAGATAGGCCGCTTGCTCCCCCAACCACGGCGCGAGCGCGTAGCGAGCGAGCCCCGCCGCGCCCACGAAAGCGAACGCCAGCGAAAGGCGTACGGCAAAGGTGCGATTCGTTTCAGCCACGGTCCGTCAGGGCGCCGCGCCCTCCGCCACTTTCTGCTCGCCGGGTCCCTTCTCGCGGCGTCGCATTTCCGTCGGCGCCATTCCGAACCGCCGTGCGAAAGCGCGAGTAAAGCTGGCGTTGCTCAGATAACCGCAGCGATAGCCGATGCTGGAAATCGGCAGATCGCTCAGCGACAGCAGCGCGCGCGCATTCGCGAGGCGCCGTTCGCTTACCGCCTCGGCGACGGTGCATTTGTACAATTCGCGGAAGCCGCGCGTGAGCTTGGCCTTGTTGAGCCCCGATCGCCGAGCGACCTCGCTCACCGTCAACCGCTCCTGCCATCGCTCGTTCACGATCTGATGCGCGGCGGCAACGCGCTTGACGTCGATCTCGCTGAGCGTCGTTTCGCCTCGAAATTCGACCATGCGTTCCTGCTCGAGCGCAGCGAAAAGCTGGCACAGCAGTTCCAGGCTCCGCGCGACGCGCAGCATTTCGGGGACTTCGCCTTCACCCTCCACCGCCACCAGCGCGCGACCCAGTCCGCGCAGATCGGCAGGCAGATACCAACTCCCCTTAACATTCGGCAGCATGGCGAACATGCGCAGGCAAGCGGCCCGATCGATGGCGAAGACCAGCATGTGAACGCTCGCGCCGATGTCCATGTCGTCGGGGGTCAGGATGCTGACCGCCGGTTCACCCATGTCTCCGAACCCGATGATCAGCGGGTCGGACGGCAGGCGGGCGGCGTCAATCGGGCCGTGCCCGACGAAGCTGGAGAATTCCGACGATATGACGATTGCGCGCTTGTTTTTCACAGGTTCGACATGCCCTCCCGAACCGGCTTACGACGTCGTGAAAAAGGCGTCCAGTTCTGCCAGCAACAATTCTGGCACCTCTTCCTGCGGACTATGGCCGCAGGGAAGCGGGCGGCCGTCGATCGCGCGGGCCTTTGAACGCCAGCTGCCGAGGACATCGAACAGCGTTCCCACCGTCCCATATTCGCCCCACAGCAACAGCAGCGGCGCCTCGATGAGCCGCCCCTGCTCGTCGTCGGCGGCATCATGATCCAGGTCGATGCTGGCGGCCGCGCGATAATCCTCGCAGATCGCATGACGCGTCGCCGGGTCGCGATAGCATCGGCGATATTCGGCGACGACTTTCGGATCGAGCGCCCCTTCGATCTTTATCTGGCCCGCCAGATGACGGTCGAGGAAATGGTCGGGATCGGCCCCTATCATGCGCTCGGGCAGATCGAACGGCTGAATCAGAAAGAACCACCAGAAATAACGGGTCGCGAACTCGCGGTTGGTCTGGGCATACATCGTCGCGGTCGGCGCGATGTCGATCAGCACGATCCGGTCGACGCGATCGGGGTGATCCAGCGCCATGCGATGCGCGACGCGGGCACCCCGGTCGTGCGCGACAACGGCGAAGCGATCGAAGCCGAGCGTCGCCATCGCCGCAACCTGGTCGGCGGCCATCGCGCGTTTCGAATAATTGCGGTGCTCGGGGTCGCCCGGCAGCTTCTCACTGTCGCCATAGCCACGCAAGTCGGTCGCGACGACGGTGAAGCGCCTGGCCAATTCGGGGGCGACCTTGTGCCAGGTCAGATGCGTCTGCGGATGGCCGTGCAGCAGCAACAGCGGCGGCCCCGAACCCCCAACAGCGGCGCGGATGCGGACGCCGCCGGCATCGATGTCGTGCCAGCGAAACCCCGGCATAAGCTCGCCATATTCAGGATATTCGCTCATCATTCCGCTCGTTCATAAGCCATGGCTTGCCGGCGAGATAGGCCTGCTCGAACGACCGGATGCGGTCGGCGTGGGTCAGCGTCTCACCGATCCGATCGAGCCCCAGCATCAGCGCCCGCCGTACCGCGGGGTCGATATCGAACGCTTCGGCGTGCCCCTCCATCTCGATTCGCTGCGCCTCCAGGTCCACCGTCACCTCGCCGACGCCGTCGCCCAGCCGCGCCGCCATCGCGGCAATCTGCGTGGGCGGCAGCGACAGCAACAGCAACCCGTTATTGGCGGCGTTGTCGGCGAATATCGCGCCATAGGAGGAACCGATGATACCGCGGATGCCATATTGCAGCATCCCCCACACGGCATGCTCACGCGACGATCCGCATCCGAAATTCGGCCCGACAAGCAGGAAGCGGATGTCCGCCATGTCCGGCCGGTTCAAGATGAAATCGGGCCGCACCGTGCCGCTTTCGTCAAAGCGCAGATCATGGAAAAGACCTACGGCGAGCCCCGACCGGTCGATGCCTTTCAGGAAGGCCTTGGGCATGATCACGTCGGTGTCGATATTGGCGGCAGGCATCGCAGCGACGCGGCCCGAGAGGCGGATGAAGCGTTCCATCACGCGATCTCCGCCGCGGCGAGCGACCGCACATCGGCCAGCCGACCCATTACGGCCGCCGCCGCCACCATCGCCGGGCTCATCAGATGGGTTCGCCCGCCGATCCCCTGTCGCCCTTCGAAATTGCGGTTGGTGCTCGACGCACAGCGTTCGCCGGGGGCGAGGCTGTCGTCGTTCATCGCAAGGCAGAGCGAACAGCCCGACCGTCGCCATTCGAACCCCGCCTCGATGAAAATGCGGTCCAGTCCCTCCGCCTCGGCAGCGGCGCGAACACCGCTGCTGCCAGGCGAGATCATCGCGCGCACGCCGGGGGCGACCTTGCGCCCCTTCAATATCCGCGCAGCATCGCGAATGTCGGACAGGCGCGCGTTGGTGCACGACCCGATGAAGGCCCGGTCGATCGCAATATCCTGAAGCGGCGTGTTCGGCGTCAGACCCATATAGGTCATCGCGCGCGCGGCATCGGCGCGGCGATCGGCGGGAAGCACATCGGGGTCAGGAATGGAGCCGGTGATCGCGAGCGACTGGTCGGGGCTGGTGCCCCAGCTCACCATCGGCGGAATATCGTCGGCACTCAGCGCGACTTCCTTGTCGAAGCGTGCTTCCGGGTCGCTGCGCAGCCCCGCCCATTCAGCGACCGCCCTCGCCAGCAGCGCTTCCGACGGCGCGCGCGGGCAGCCCCGGATATAGTCGACCACCTTGGCGTCGGGCGCCATAAGCGCCACGCGCGCGCCGCATTCCACCGCCATGTTGCAGATCGTCATGCGCGCCTCGACTCCCAGAGCGTCGATCGCCTCGCCGGCGAATTCGACGGCATGGCCGCCCGCGCCGTCGGCGCCGATGCGCCGGATCACCTCCATGATCAGGTCCTTGGCCGTGACGCCAGGAGCTAGCCGTCCGCCGACCGTCACCCGCATCGTGCGGAGCCGGCGATAGACAAGCGTCTGGGTCGCCAACAGATGTTCGATGTCGGAGGTGCCGATGCCGAAACCCACCACGCCGAACGCGCCATAGGTCGTCGAATGACTGTCGCCCGCGGCAATCACCATGCCAGGAAGCACCAACCCCAGTTCGGGCATCACGACATGCTCGATCCCCTGCCGAGGATCGAAAAGATCAAAGATTTCGATCCCGAAATCGCGTCCGTTTTCGGAAAGATATTCAATCTGCCGACGCGCCCCGTCGTCCAGCTTGCCCGCCGCACGATCGGGGTTCGTCGAATTGACATGATCGACCAGGCCCAGCGATGCGGAGGGCCTCCACGGCGCCCTCCCGGCAACGCGAAGGCCGCTGAACGCTTGGGGGCTTGTATATTCGTTGAGCACCGTTCTATCGATATAGAGCAACAATCGTTCACCAGCACCGCCGGATTCGTCGAAAGATAATATGCGGTGCTCGTCGACGATCTTATCGTAAAGCGTTTTCGGCGCCGACATTCTTATACCTTTCCCTGCGGATTCGCGGGGCCGGGCTTACCGTGCACGGTTTGGGCTAAGCCAATGCCGGGACAGTATCAATTGATGCGACGAGTGGAATCAAATGGATATCATGTGGCTCGAGGACTTCATCAAGCTCGCGGATGAAGGCAATTTTTCCCGCGCGGCAGAGGCGCGCAACTTGACCCAGCCGGCCTTCAGCCGCCGCATCCGCGCACTGGAGGATTGGGTGGGAGCGACGCTCGTCGACCGCGACACGCATCGCATTGCGCTGACCGAGGCCGGCCAGGCCTTTCGCATCCTGGCCGAAGAGATTTTGCGGCGGCTGACGCTCGGCCGCGATCATGTCCGCGAAATCGGCGGAACGCTCAGCAACGAAATCCGCTTCGCATCGACCCACGCCCTGTCGACCACCTTCTTCCCGTCATGGCTGCGTAGCCTGAACGACGGGCACGAGGCGGGCACGATCACGCTGATCGCCGACCATATGGTCGCCTGCGAACGCTTCATGCTGGAGGGCAAGGCCGACTTTCTGCTGTGCCATCACCATACGGCTGCGGCGCACCGCCTCGACCCAGCAGGCTTCACCTCGCTGCGGCTCGGCGAGGATCTGCTGATGCCTGTCGCGGCGCCGACCGACGACGGATCGCCCACCTATCTTCTGCCGGGGACCGGCGACCCTCCGCTTCCCTATCTGGAGTTCGAGGACAAGTCAGGCATGGGACGCATCCTACAGGCAGCACAGGTCATATCGGCCGGGTCGGCGTCGCTGCGCACGGTGTTTCGATCGCACATGGCAACCGCGCTCCTTTCGATGGCGCGCGACGGTCGCGGGCTCTGCTGGGCGCCGCTGAGCCTGGCGAGCGCCGATCTCGAAGCGGGACGCCTTGTCGCTGCGGGTGACGCCCGCTGGCATGTTCCGATCGAAATCCGGATCTACAAGCCGATCGCGCGGCGGAGCCCCAGCGTTGAAGCCTTTTGGACCATGCTGAAAAATCGCCTCAAGGCTGAAACGACCTAGGCCGGCCTGACCCGCAACTGCCCTTCGTAGTCGCCCTTTCCGATCGGCACGCCCCGCGTGCGCAGGATATGATAGGCTGTAACCACGTGAAAATAGAAGTTCGGCAGGGCATAGGTGAGGAGATAGGTCGCGGGCGTCAAAGCCAATGTCTGCGGGCCCCACGCCGACCTCCAGGCATTCTCCGGATCGAGGGGCCGGAATATCTCGATTTCTAGTTTCTTGTCGAACCAGCTGTCGACATCATCCGGAGTCAATGCCTCCAAGTCCTTGATCGTGCTTGCGATTATCGCGCGGAGGTCGGCGAACGGCATCGCGCCGATGAGCGGGGGAGGCGCGAATATGCCCGTTCTTGCAGCCTCCACGCCCCATAGCGCGTGATTCTTGAGCGCCTCGATCTGGAAATGAAAGGGCGCCATGTCGTCGACGAGCCGCGCCTCGACGAAATCGTCGGGATCGGCGCCGGTTTCGGCGCAGTGCCGCACCGCACGGTCCATCACATGGCCGACGGCCCGGGTCGTTTGCAGGAAAGTCGGAACGCTGAGGTCGTAGAGCGATATCGTCATGGGCTTTTCCGATAGAGAGGGACGCCGCCGCCGCAGGAGATGCCATGTCGACTATCGCACGACCGCCCGGAAATCTCCTCAATTATGAGTCCGCCGCACGAGGCGATGACGGGAGCCCGCCAGCACATGCCGCGTAATAAAGCTGCGCCCACACCCCTCACGCCGCACGAATGATTCTATGTCGAACCGGCATTGGGATCGATGACCGCATGTCCATAGACAGGATGGGCCCTTGCACTAACCGACGAACGGACGGCTTTGGCAGGGTTCAGGGCGGAGAAAAATAATGATCCAGGGACCGGCAACGGCGGACAGCTGCAATTACAAGATTTCCACTTCCCTTCTCGCGATCTCCCTTTTCGCGGGGCTGGCGGGCCTGGGGGGCACCGCGCACGCACAGGATGCCCCGGCATCCGACGAGGGCCAGACAGCGGTACAGCGCGGCGATGACATCGTCGTGACGGGATCGCGCATCGGACGCCCGATCCTGGACCTGCCGACCCCGGTCGGCGTGGTGACGTCGGACGCGCTCGAGAATAACAATGCCCAGTTCGACATCGGCCGCGCGCTCGCGCAGCAGCCGTCGATCGGCTTTTCGGGCAGCATGCAGCAGAGCCAGCAGACCGGCGCATCGGGATCGCGCGGCGAAAACAGCGGCGGCCTGGCGGTCGTCGACCTGCGCAGCCTGGGGTCGAATCGCACGCTGGTGCTGGTCAACGGCAAGCGCCGCGTGGCCGGCGCGACCGACAGCGCCGCAATCGACCTCAATTCGATCAACCCCAATCTGATCGAGCGGATCGAGGTGATCACCGGCGGCGCGTCGGCGATCTATGGTTCGGACGCCGTGTCGGGCGTGGTCAACATCATCCTGAAAGACAATTTCGACGGCCTGCGCCTGTCGTTCAACGGCTCGCAGCCCGCGCGCGGCTCGGAAGGCCTGACCTATGGCGCCAGCCTGGTCGCCGGCAAGAATTTCGGTGACGGCCGCGGCAACATCACGGTCGCCGCCGACTATACGAAGGTGAAGGAAATCACCCCGGCCCAGGCCGACATGAAAAATTATGTCGCGATGCTCAACCCCGCCGACACCGGCCCGAACGACGGCATCCCCGACATGATCGTCGTTCCGGGCGGCGAAGCGCTTCGCTTCTCGGGCTATGGCGTGGTCGGCCTGCGCGGCGACACCGGCGGCCTCGGCACCTTCGTCTTCAACGACGACGGCACCGTGCGCCCCTTTCCGACGCCCAGCCTGACCGACGGCAGCCTGTTCGGCATCTTCAACAACTGCGGCGCCGCGTGCTTCCGTTTCGACGACTCGATCTCGATCGTCCCGGATATCGAGCGCTACAACCTCAACCTCAGCGCGCATTATGACTTCAGCGACAGCGTGCGCGGCTATTTCGGCGTCGATTACAACAATACGTCGAGCTATGGCCGCGGCCAGCCGGTGATCCGCACCGCCCTGGCGATCAACGTCGCCCAGAATGCCTTCCTCAACAACACATTCCGCCAGAACCTGCTGGCGGCGGGCGCGACGACGCTGCGTCTCGACCGGCTCTTCACCGACCTCGGCCTTCGTTACAGCCAGGTCGACCGCAACAGCCTGTCGTTCGTCGGCGGGTTCAAGGGCGAGTTCGAAACCGGCTTCTCCGACCTGCGTTACGACATCTATGGCACCCACGGCCGCACCAAGGCGACCTTCTTCGGTTATAACCGCATCGTCGTTCCCAATCTGCTGGCGGCGCTCGACGCGGTGGTCGACCCGGGCAGCGGACAGATCCGTTGCCGGATGGACGTGCCCGCGCTCCAGCCCACCGGCTATGTCCGGCCGAACATCGTCGGCGGCGCGGCCTGCGCGCCCTTCAATGCCTTCGGCTCGACCGCCAGTTCGCAGGCGGCGCGCGATTTCGTGACCGCGACGACGGTGTCCAACGCCTTCATCCGCCAGACCACCGCCGGCTTCTCGCTGGCGGGCAACAGCGACAAGTTCCTGACCCTGCCTGGCGGCGGATCGGTCGGCTTCGCGCTGGGCGCCGAATATCGCAAGGAAAGCAACGGCCGCACGACCGACCCGCTGGTCAAGGCGGGCCTGACCAACCAAGCGGCGACGCAGGATTATGAGGGCGGCTATCACGTCACCGAATTCTTCGGCGAACTCAACATCCCGATCCTGACCGACATGCCCTTTGCCAAGCTGCTGTCGGTCGAGGGCGCGGTCCGTCACGCCGACTACAGCCACGCCGGCCAGGCCACATCATGGAAGGCGGGCGCGATCTGGGAACCGACCGACGGCCTGCGCCTGCGCGCGACGCTCAGCCGCGCCATCCGCGCCCCGAACATCTTCGAGGCGTTCCGGCCGAGCGAGGGGCAGACGACAAACGTCAACGATCCCTGCTCGCAGACGAACCTGGGTCTCAACCCCAACCGCGCCGCCAACTGCACCGCACTCGGCCGTCCCGCGGGCTATGTGCCGCTCAACGGCGGCATCGGGGTGCCCTTCATCGTGTCAGGCAACCAGAATCTCAGCCCCGAAGTGTCGGACAGCTGGACCGCCGGTTTCGTCCTGACGCCCAGCTTCCTTCCGGGGCTCCAGCTCTCGGTCGACTGGTTCAATATCGAGATCGACGATGCGATCAGCTTCCTCAGCCCCCAGCAGATCGCCGAAAACTGCGTCGATCGCACCGGCGGACCCGATCCCGATCTGTGCGCGCTGATCACCCGCGACATGACGCCCGGCAGCGCCAACTTCTTTGGCATCACCGGCGGCACCAGCACCTATGTCAACACGTCGAAGCTGGAAACGTCGGGGCTCGATACCCAGCTCTTCTACGCTCGGCCGCTCGGTTCGGGCCGCATATCGGCCAACCTGGCCTTCACCTATCTGCACCGCCTGCGCACCTATACCTTCCAGGCGCGTCCGGACCTCTACACGGTGCTCGAAGGCTTTTACGGCTATCCCAAATATAAGGGCGTCGTCGGGCTGACCTATTCGAACGGTCCGCTGACGCTCGGCTGGCAGGGCCGCTATCAGTCGAGCCAGGCGCTGACCGACATCTCGCCGGGCATCAGCCGCGAGCTGCTGTCGCCCGACCACACCGGTTCGCGCTTCTACAACGATATTTCGGCATCCTACACGCTGCCGATGAACGGGCGGCAGGAAGCGAAATTCTCGTTCGGCGTGACCAACCTGCTCAACGAAAAGCTGCCGGTGATGGAATCGGTCCAGGTCATCGATCCGTCGGGCGGCGGCTTCGACCAGTTCGGCCCCGTCATCCGGGTCGGGCTTGAAGTGAACTTCTGACGTTGCAACAAGGAGATGAGGCTCGCGTCGCGGACGCGGGCCTCATATCGTTTGCACATGGAAAAACGACCATAGCCCGGCAGGAGGCGCAATCATGAGTGCTGAAACCATCCGCCCTGCCCGCCAGAGGGGCTTTCTCGGTTTCGTCGAACGCGTCGGCAATCTGCTGCCCGATCCGACGATCATCTTCATCTATCTGATCGTCGCGCTGATGCTCGTCTCGGCGCTGGGCGCGGCGCTGGGATGGAGCGCATCGCTGCCCTATACGGGCAAGGAAGCGCCCCCCAACGCCGAACTGGTGAACGGCGTCCTGACCTATCGCGCCTCCAACCTCTTTTCGGCCGACAATATCGCGCGCCTGTTCACCGAAATGCCGCGAACCTATTCCAGCTTCACCCCGCTGGGCATCGTGCTGACCATCATGATGGGTGCCGCGGTGGCCGAACGGTCGGGGATGTTCTTCGCGCTGATCCGCGGCTCGCTGCGCAACACGCCGCGCCGATACATGACGCCGATCATCGCGGTGGTGGGCATGGTGTCGCACCATGCCGCCGACGCCGCCTATGTCGTGCTGATCCCGATGGCCGCCGTGCTCTTCGCCTCGGTGGGACGGCATCCGCTGGCCGGCATAGCCGCGGCGCTTGCCGCCGTATCGGGCGGCTATGCCGGGAACATCATGCCCGGCCAGCTCGACGTCCTGCTGTTCGGCTTCACGCAGGAGGCGGCGCGCATCGTCGAGCCCGGCTGGACGATGAACCCGCTCGGCAACTGGTATTTCATTCTGGGCATCGTGGTCTTTTTCACCCCGATCATCTGGTTCATCACCGACAAGGTCGTCGAACCGCGCCTGGGCATCTGGGACGAGGTCGTCGACGACGAGTTGCGCGCCGACCTGGAAAAGGGGGAACTCAGCGACGACGAGCGCCGCGGCCTTCGCCATGCGGGTCTGGCCGCGCTGTTCGTCATCGGGCTGTTCGCCGCGCTGTGCCTGTGGCCCGGCTATACGCCCTTCATCGATCAGAGCGCCGAGGGCCCGATCCGGCTGCAGCCGCTCTACAGCTCGATCATCGCCGCACTGTTCCTGCTGTTCCTGCTGACCGGCACGGTCTTTGGCCGCGCGGTCGGGACCGTGAAGAACTCGTCCGACCTGATCCAGATGATGCGCGACGGCATCAAGACGATCGCGCCCTATATCGTCTTCGTCTTCTTTGCCGCGCATTTCGTCGCGATGTTCAACTGGTCGGGCATCGGTCCGATCGTCGCGATCACCGGCGCCGAAAATCTGAAGGGCATGGGGCTTCCCGCCCCGCTGCTGCTCGTATGCGTCCTGCTGCTATCCTCGCTGCTCGACCTGTTCATCGGATCGGCGACGGCGAAGTGGAGCGTGCTGTCCTCGGTTGTCGTGCCGATGTTCATGCTGCTGGGCATCAGCCCGGAGATGACGACCGCGGCCTATCGCATGGGCGACAGCTATACGAACATCATGACCCCGCTGATGAGCTATTTCCCCCTCGTCCTCGTCTTTTGCCAGCGCTGGGACAAGAGCATGGGCGTCGGCTCGCTGCTCGCGCTGATGCTGCCCTATGCGCTCAGCTTCATGGCGATGGGGATCGCGATGACCGTCGCCTGGGTGACGTTCGACCTGCCCCTCGGCCCGCACGCGCAAGTCTTCTATCAAGTCGCGGCGCACGCCGCGCCCTGATCGGAGACGAGGATGAAAATCGCCGCGGGACATGCAACCATGTCCAATAAGCATTGGGGTTGGACGAACGCCGACCCTAGCCTGATCTTGCCGCTGCGCCAGGAGGAGCGTCCCCATGTCCGTTGACCTGTCGTCGCTCGAAACCGACATGACCGCCTGGCGCCGGCACATCCACCAGCATCCCGAACTGGGGTTCCACGAACAGGGAACCAGCCGTTTCATCCTGGATCTGCTGAGCGAATTCGGGATCGACGAGGTCCACACCGGCATCGGCGGCACCGGCATCGTCGCCACCGTCCGCGCCGGCCGGTCGGATCGCGCGATCGGCATCCGCGCGGATATCGACGCGCTGCCGATGACCGAGCTTGCCGAGTCCGACCATCGGTCGTGCAATCCCGGCGTGATGCACGCCTGCGGCCATGACGGGCATACGACCATGCTGCTGGGCGCGGCAAAGCATCTGGCGGCGACGCGCAATTTCGACGGCGCGGTGCATCTGATCTTTCAGCCCGCCGAGGAATCGCTCGGCTATCAGGGGCCCGGCGGCGACCCCGACGGCGGCGCGAGTGCGATGATCCGCGACGGGCTGTTCGACCGTTTCCCGATGCAGGCCATCTTCGGCATCCACAACCGCCCGGGCATCGCCGCGGGCAAGCTGGCCGGGCGCGCGGGGCCGCTCTATGCCGCCGCCGACCGGTTCGAGATCGTCGTGTCGGGCAAGGGCGGGCACGCCGCGCGGCCGCATCTGGCGATCGACCCGATCCTGGTCGCGTCGCAGATCGTCGTCGCGGTACAAAGCATCGTCGCGCGCAACGTCGATCCGATGGACGCCGCGGTCGTTTCGATCTGCCGCTTCGATGCGGGGACCGCCTTCAACATCATCGCCGACGACGCCCGTCTCGGCGGAACGGTGCGGACACTGTCGCGGCAGAGCCAGGACGCGGTCGAAAAGCGGCTCCGCGATATCGTGACCGGCGTCGCCGCCTCGTTCGGCGCGACGGCCGAGCTGCATTATGAACGCGGCTATCCCGCCCTGCACAATCCGGCGGACCTGTATGCCAGGGCGCGCGACATCGCGATCGGCGTCGTCGGCCCCGACCGGTTCGTCGACCTGGATGCGCCGGGCATGGGGGGCGAGGATTTCGCCCGCTATCTCGATATCGTTCCCGGCTGTTTCCTGCTGCTCGGCAATGGCGACGAGGGGCCGGGATCGGTGATGCTTCACAATTCGCACTATGCCTATGACGACAGCATTTCGCCCACCGGCGCCGCGCTGTGGGTCGCCCTGGCCGAGTCCTTCCTGCCGAAATAGCCCATTGGGGAGACGCTGTTCATGCGCCGTTCGACTGCCGCCCTGCTTCATGGTTCCGTCGCCCTGATCGCCGCGATCGCCGCCGCGCCGGCCGCGTGGGCACAGGGCGCGACCCCCGAAAAGGTGACCATCTATCGCGACGGCTTCGGCGTCCCGCATGTGGAGGCCGAGACGTCCGACGCCGTGATGTTCGGCGCGGGCTATGCGATCGCGCACGACCGCCTCGCCGCGATGGAAATGGCGCGGCACAATACGCAGGGGCGGCGCGCCGAACTCGTCGGGGCATCGGCGGTCGAGGGCGACAAGATCATGCGCGGGCGCAAACTATCCGACGCGCAATTGATGCAGCGCTATCGCGCGCTGGCGCCCGAGCATCAGCGGATGATCCAGGCGATGGTTGACGGGATCAACACGCGCATCGATGAAGTGAACGCCGACCCCGAAAATCTGACCCCGCTCGAGTTCATCCGCTGGGGCATCAAGCCGACGCGCTGGACGTTGGCCGAGTATCTGACGCTGATCACCGCCGCGCCGCTGGGCCGCGACACCTATGAAATCCGCAACCTGGAATTTCTGAAGGCGATGACGGCGCGCTATGGCCGCGAAGAGGCGTGGCGCATCTTCAACGACGTGGTGCCGATTTCGGACCCGGATTCGCCAACGACGATCGCCGCGGGCGACGACCTCGCCCCGGCGCGGCCGGTCCCCGTCCCCGTGCTGTCGCCGGCGCAATTACCAGCGGGCGGCGGCGTGGCGGCGGCCGCGCGGCAGGCTGCCCCGCTGCAGCCGGTCAAGGGCGCCAGCCGCTGCATGGTCATCGGCCCCGAAAAATCGGCGAGCGGAAAGGTGCTGATGCTGGAGGCGACCGCCGACGGACCCGAAATCCACCTGCGCGGCGGCGGCTTCGACAATGCCGGTTTCGGCTCGACCGGCTGGGGCGTCCCGACGATGGGGCGCGGCGCGCAGCACGGCTGGCTGCTGGTGTCGGGCAGCAGCGAGGCCGGGACGGTGTTCGCCGAAAGGCTGAACCCCAAAAACCGATACGAATATTGGTACAAGGGCGCGTGGAAGACGATGGAGCACCGGACCGAGACGATCCGGGTCAAGGACGGCGCCCCCGTGTCGCAGGAGGTCGCCTGGACGATCCACGGCCCGGTGATCGCCCGGAATGTCGAGGACGGCACCGCCTATTCGCAGCAGATGGGCGTGCATGGCCGCGAGCTCGACACATGGGTCGCCTTTGCCGAGATGGGCCGCGCGAAAAGCCTGGCCGAATTCAAGGAAAAGGGCGTCGACCGCCTCGGCTGGAACCTGGGCGCCTGCTATGGCGGCGAAGACGGCACGATCGCCTATTTCGAGGCGGGCGCGCTTCCCAAGAAGGCGCCGGGCGTCGACCCGCGGCTGCCGACGCCAGGGACGGGCGAATATGAATGGACCGGCTTCCTGACCCCCGACGAAAAGCCGCACACGGTCAACCCCGGCCAGGGCTATATCTTTTCGTGGAACAGCAAGGCGACGGGCTGGTCGCAGGAGGGCGACAATGCGCGGATCGGCGCGACCTTCCGCACCTGGCTGGGCGACCGCCTGGCGAAGGGGGGGCAGTCGCTGACGCTGCTCGACATGCGCGACTTCAACGGGCGGATATTCAACGCGCTGGGGGCGGTCGACCGCAACCAGGCGGCACCCGATTTCTTCGCGCCCTATATCCGCAAGGCGATCGAGACGAGCGACGACCCCGCCGTCAAGCGGGCGGGCGAGTATATGCTGGGCTTCAACGGCCTGTACCAGGATCGCGACGGCGACCAGCGATATGACGACCCGGGCCTGACGCTGTATCGCGCGTGGCTGCAGATCGCGCCGCGGATGCTGTTCGGCGACGACATGGGCGACTGGTGGCACCGGATCGACGCCGACCGCTACCTGACCTATCAGTCGAGCCTGCTGCTCCGCGCCTTTCAGGGCGACGCGGCGGGGGCGCCGCTGGCGGTCGACTATTTCAACGGCCGCGACCGCACTGCGGTGATGATCGAGACGATCAAGGCGACGATCGCCGAGGTCGGCACGCGCTTTCCCGGCAAGGACATGGCCGAGTGGAAGCAGCCCATTTTCTGGAAATATTTCGACGCGTCGCTGGAAACGCCCGACCGTCCGCAAATGGCCGAGGATGCGCCGGAGCGGCGGCTTTCGGCGGTGCTGCGGCTGGGCCCGACGATGGCGCCGCACAATGGCGGCGAAAGCTGGGTTGGGCTGATGGAGATCGGGCGCGACCGGCGGGCGCTCTATTCGGTCGTCGACGCGGGGGGACAGAATCTGTTCATCGACCCCCGCGGCAAGGGCAACCCGAACCTGGCCGACCAGACGCTGATGCACGAGACCAACGAGCTGAAGAAAATCTCGCTGGCGCCGGACGAGATACGCAAGACCGCGACGTCGAGCATGACCCTCGAATATCGGTCGCGGACCCGATAGCGCGCCGGCGATGAGCAGCAGCGGGACGTCGCCCGCCGATATCGGCAGCTTCTGGCTCGCGAGCTGCGACGACGACCTGACACCGCGCCCGCCGCTGGCCGGGGACGAGACCGTCGATGTCGCGATATTGGGCGGCGGTTTCACGGGATTGTGGACCGCATATTTCCTGTCGCAGCACGATCCGACCCTGTCGATCGCGATCGTCGAGCGCGAATATTGCGGCTTTGGCGCGTCGGGGCGCAACGGCGGCTGGTGCTCGCCGCGCTTTCCGATCAACCCGTCGGCGCTGACCCGCCGGTTCGGGAAAGAGACCGCGCGCGCGATGCTGCAGGCGCAGCAGACGATGGTCGACGAGGTCGGCCGGATTTGCGAGCGCGAGGGTATCGACGCGCATTTCAATCCGGTCGGCGTGTTGACGCTCGCGCGCAGCGCCGAGCAACTGTCGTCGCTGCACCGCGGCTTCGACGCCTATGTCCGGCTGGGCATGGAGGAAGGGTGCGAGCTGCTGGACGCGGATCGGGCGCGCGCGGCGGTGCATGCGACCGACGTCCACGGCGCCCTGCGTCTGCGCGCCGGGGCCACGATCCATCCCGGACGCCTGGTCCGGGGGCTGGCGCGGGCGGTCGAACGCCGGGGCGTGCGGATATATGAAGGAACCGAAGTGCTGCGCACCGCCGGGCATTCTGACCCCGCGCTGGTCACCGCATCGGGAACGATCCGCGCGCGCCGCGCGGTGCTGCTGGCGGGCGAGGCCTATCTGACCGGTCAGGCGAGCCATCGCCGCCGCCTGATCCCGATGGCGTCGACGATCATGCTCACCGCGCCGCTGACGCCCGAGCAATGGGATCGGGTCGGCTGGAGCGGCGGCGAATGCCTGAGCTCCTATGCCCACACCACCAATTATCTGACGCGGACAGCCGACGGCCGCATCCTGTTCGGCAGCCGCGGCGCCCCCTATCGCTATGGATCGGACATGTGCGAGGCGGCGCTGCGCGAGAACGCCAACTTCGGCTGGATTCGCGACCGGCTGCTCGAATGGTGGCCCACGCTCGAGGGCGTCGACTTCACCCATCGATGGGCGGGCTATCTGGGCATTCCGCGCGACTGGTTGCCCAGCGTCCATTTCGACGCGGACCGGCGGATCGGCCACAGCTATGGCTATACGGGACACGGCGTGATCACGAGCGCTATCTGCGCGCGGGCGCTGGCGGGGCTGGTCGCGGGGCGGCAAGCAGGCGCCCACGCGCCCTATGTCCGCGAACAGGCGCCGAACTGGGAAGTCGAACCGCTGCGCTGGGCCGGCATCCGTTATGTCCAGAACGCCTTCCTGCGCATGGACAAGGCGGAAATCGCGGGACGGCGCCCTCCCCTCGACGCCCGCGCCGCGACCTATTTGGGCGAGCCCTAGGGCCGGAGCCCCGGGGCCCGCCCACCCCCACTCATTTCCCCGCTTTCGCCGCGCCGCCCGACGCCGCGAAGGCCTGTTCCAACCCCGGAACGAGCGCCGCCCCGGCCTTCAGCTCGACATGCGATCCGGCCAGATCATTGCCATAGGGCTGGGCCGGTCCGCCGAGGCATTTGGACAGGAAATGCTCGGCGATCGCGGCGAAGGAGATATTCGTCGCATCCTTGGCATAGACATGCCCCTCGTCGGGATAAAAGGCATAAGTCACCGGCTTGCCGCGCGCCTTCAGCGCCTCGACGATCTCTTCCGACTGGTCGGGAAAGATACGCGGATCATTGGCGCCGTTGGTGACCAACAGCGGTTTCGAAATCGCGTCGACGCGCGCGATCGGCGACCGGCGCATCAGGTCGGCCGCGCCGTCCTTCGTCGTCGGGTCGCCGACGCGGTTGACGAACTGCGGACGCTGCCAGGTCCACCATTCGGGCATCGAGGAAATCAGGCGCACCAGATTGCTGGGTCCGGCCAGGTCGACGCCGCACTGGAAGGTGTCGGGCGTGAAGCTGAGCGATACCAGCGTCGAATAGCCGCCATAGGACAATCCCATCACGGCGACGCGATCCTTTGCCGTCACGCCCTTGTCGATCGCCCACTGCACCGAATCGAGCAGGTCGTTGTGCATCGTCTCCGACCATTTCCGGTCGCCCTTCGACATGAAATCGCTGCCGAAGCCGCCCGAAGCGCGGAAGTTGACCGACAGCACGGCGTAGCCGCGGTCGGCCAGCCAGGCGTGCTGCGGGTCGAACGCCAGGTCGTCGCGCAACCAGGGGCCGCCGTGGACGAGCAATATCAGCGGCACGGGCGCCTGCGGCATGCCGTCGGCGCGCAGTTTCGCGCCCGTGGGCAGCGTCAGATAGCTGGGCAGGGTCAGGCCGTCGCGCGACGCGATCATCACCGGCAGGCGGCGGGCAAGCGCGCGCTGCGCCAGTTCGGGCCGGGTCGACAGAAGCGGCACGAGCGTCCGGTCCTTGCGGTTCCACCAGCTATAGCGATCGGGGGCGTTCGGCACAGTCTCCAGCAACAGCCAGCGCAGATTGTCGGCGGTCTGATCGACGATCCTGAACGGGCCCGCCACGGCGGCCTCCAGCGCGGCGAATTCCGCGCGCGCCTTGTCCGACCGCACCGTCCATTCGCTTACCAGCGGGTCTTCGCGCGTCGCGAGCAGTTCGCCGCTCGCTTCGTCGAGCAGCGGGTCCATGATGTCGGCGCGCTGCGCCTCGGCCAGCACGGTCCGATCACCGGTGGCAAGGTCGATCGACACCAGGTTCGCCTTGTCGCCGCCACGGCTGTCGAGCATCGTCAGCTTGCCCTGCGCGTCGAGCCCCAGAACCTTCGAATTGCGAAGCGACGCGAGCGGTATCGTCATGAATTCGCTGGGTCCCGTGGGGTCCAGGCGAAAATAGGTCGACGACCCGTCGGCATTGCCGCGCACGCCCATCCGGATATTGAAATCGGGATCGGCGACCACGTCGATATAATTGGGGGTGTTGCGGAACAGTTCGGTACGCTGCCCGGTCGCCAGGTCGATCCGATAAATGTCGCGATAGCGGCGGTCGCGGATGTTCATCCCGACCAGAATTTCGCCCGGGCGGCGCTTCGACGTCTTGACGATCTTGGTCTGCACCGCCGGGTCGGCGGTCGCGTTGATCACCGTCCGCTTGTCGAGGTTCGCGATCCAGAGCTGGCTATGCTCCTCGCCCCCGATATCCTTCAATATCAGGAGGAACCGTCCGTCGGGGCTCCATTGGAAACTGTCGGGCGGCCGGGTGTCGAAATGCGTCACCGCCACCGCCTTTTCAGGGGCGTCGATCGGCGCGACCCAGATGTTGAGCACGCCGTTCAGCGGATGGAGAAAGGCGAGTTGCTTGCCGTCGGGGCTGATCTGCAGTTCGGAATAGGTCGGCGAACCGAAGAGCAGGTCGCGCGGGACCAGCCCCGCCTTCGACGCCGACGCGATCGTCCGGGCCTGTGCGTCGGACGCCGGGCCGGCGACCAGTCCGGCGCAGATGACCGCTGCCGCCAGCGCCATCGCGCGGGCGTTGCGGCGAAACGTCGACCGCGGCATAATATCGAAACCCATTCCCGAAACCTCCCTGCAGTCCCCGCCAACATCAGGCGCCGGCATCAGGCGCCGGGAGGGCGGATATCCCCTCGATCGGCACAGACTGCCAATCAAAGCGGCGCAGGGCCAATGCAGAATGTGGATCAAACCATGCGTTACGACGCCAGCAGTTCCTTCAGCGGGGTGGCCGCGTCGGCAAGCTGTTCGGGGGTCGCGCGCAGGCCGGCGGTGACGATCATGCGGCCCTGGACATAATCCTTGGTCGCATTGACGCAGTCGATCGCGATGACCTTGCCCGCCTTCAGATAGACGATCGAGAAACTGCGGCTGGCGATGTCCCCGCGCAGCACCGCCTGATCGTGGCCGGTCGACAGGCCCGCGGTCTGAAGCTTCAGATCATATTGGTTCGACCAGAACCAGGGGATCGCATGATAGGGCGCCTCGTCGCCGACGATGCCCTTGGCGACGACATTCGCCTGGTCGTTCGCATTCTGCACCGATTCCAGCCGGATCGTCGCGCCTTCGGCAAAATCGTTCACATGCGCGGCGCAATCGCCGATCGCATAGACGTCGGGCAGGCTGGTCTTGCACAGCCGGTCGACGAGCACGCCGTTGCCGCCCTCGGCGCCCGCGTCGATCAGCGGCTGGGTCGCGGGGACGATGCCGATGCCGACGATCACCAAGTCGGCCGGAATGACCTGTCCGTCCGCCAGCCGGACGCCGGTGACGCGCGTGTCGCCCTCGATCGCGTCGACCACGACGCCGAGGCGCAGGTCGACGCCATGGTCGCGATGTTCCTTTTCATAGAAGCGCGACAGATCGGCACCCGCGACGCGGGCCAGCACGCGGTCGAGCGCTTCGAGCAGCACGACCTTCTTGCCCGCCTTGGTCAGCACCGCCGCGGCTTCGAGCCCGATATAGCCGCCGCCGATCACGACGATCTGTCCCGCCGTCTCCGACGCCGCCTTCATCGCGTCGGCATCGGCGCGGGTGCGCACGCCCTGAACGCCGGGCAGGTCGCCGCCGGGGATCGGCAGCATGCGCGGGCTTCCGCCGGTCGCCCAGACGAGCTTGCCGTAACCGATCGTCTCGCCGCCGTCGGTGGTGACCGTGTGCGCCGCCGGATCGACCGACACGACGCGCTTGCCGAGCAGCATCGTCACCTCGCGCTCGTCCCAATATTTGGCGGGACGCAGCTGGATGCGTTCGAATTCCTTTTCGCCCGCGAAATATTCCTTCGACAGCGGCGGGCGTTCATAGGGAAGCTCGGGTTCGTCGCCGATGATCGCGATGCTGCCCTCGAACTTTTGCGTGCGCAGCATGACCGCAACCTGCGCGCCCCCATGCCCGGCTCCCACGATCACCACGTCGAATTGCATAATCCCTCCGCTACGGCACACTCGCTATTTGCCGGGGTCCCTGACATGCGCGGCAGGCGGAGACAAGAAACATTGGCTACGCCGCCTGCAGGATTAGCTCGTTGCGCAGCAGGATCAGCTCGTCGCCCAGCGCCTCTATCTCCGCATCGCTGCGCAGCCCGGCGACGACCGACGCCGACAGGCAAAAGCCGGGCGCCACGCCGCTGAGCCCACCGCCACGGTGCTCACGCCGCGATGGGCAAAGCCCCGGTCGATCGCAAACCCCCGGACCGCCGCGTCGCGAACCTGTTGCCGATAGACGTCGAACGGCAATTCGGCCTGCCACCGCACGGGGGCATAGCGGCGCGCGAGTTCGGCTTCGTCGATGTCCTGTACCGCGGCGATCGCGCGCCCCGCCGCGCCGCCACCCAGCGGCTGTCGCTGGTCGTCGGCCAGGCTGAGTCGCATTCCCGCATCGCTTTCGGCCCGTACGGCAAGCTGGATGCGGTCGCGCGACACGACCTTCCACAGTCCGACCGCCGCCTCGGCATCCTGGGCAAAGCGCACCATCAGCGGCAGCGCGCGGTCGGCCAGGCGCGCCGCGCGATTGTCGCGCAGCGCCTCCGCCGCCTGCCACGCCTGCGCCAGCCGATAATGCTTGGTGCGCGCATCGCGTTCGACCGCCCCCTCGGCAACCAGCGTTTTCAGCAGGTTGAGGCAGCTCGACGGGCTCAGCCCGACCAGGCGGGCGATATCCGAAAGCGTCAGCGCGCCCGAATCCGCGAGCAGGCGGAGGATCGCAAAGGCTTGCGAAACGGAGCGTACGGGGCCGGTCATCCGATACAGGATATTTTCAACAGTGTGAAAAAGCAATTCTGAATGTTGAAATAATGCGAGCAAGCGCATATCGCGTTATCGACACGAATCGAGCGGGAGATCGGATATGAGCGGATGCCTTGACGGAAAGGTCGTCGCCATCACCGGAGCGGGGCGCGGCATCGGCCGCGAACTGGCGCTGCATTGCGCGGCACAGGGCGCGGCGGTGATCGTCAACGATCCGGGCGTCGCACAGGCCGGGGACGGCGGCGACGCGGCCCCCGCCGAAACCACCGCGAACGACATCATTGCCGCGGGCGGCAAGGCGGCGGCGAACTTCGGCAACGTCGCCGATCCCAAGGACGCGGCGGGCATCATCGAGGATGCGGTGGCACGCTTCGGCCGCATCGACGCCGTGGTGAACAACGCCGGCATCCTGCGCGACACCATCTGGCACAAGATGAGCTACGAAGACTGGAAGAGCGTCATCGAGGTCAACCTGACCGGCGTGTTCAACGTGTCGAAGGCCGCGACGCCCTATTTCCGCGAGCAGCAGTCGGGCAGCTTCATCCACTTCACCTCGACCAGCGGGCTGATCGGCAACATCGGCCAGGCCAATTATTCGGCGGCGAAGCTGGGCGTCGTCGCGCTGTCGCAATCGATCGCGCTCGACATGGCGCGCGTCGGGGTCCGCTCGAACTGCATCGCGCCGTTCGCGTGGAGCCGCATGACCTCGTCGATCCCGGCGACCACCCCGGCGGAACAGGAGCGCGTCAAGCGCCTGCAGGAAATGTCGGCGGACAAGATCGCGCCGCTGGTTGCCTATCTGGCGTCGGACCTGTCGAAGGATGTGACGAACCAGATCTTCAGCGTGCGCAAGAACGAGATCCTTCTCTTCTCGAAACCGCGCCCGGTCCGCTCGATGGCCAAGCTCGAGGGCTGGACCGCCGAGGCGATCGCCGACGAGCTGATCCCTGCCTTTCGCCCCGCATTCGCACGCGCCGACGAGGTGTCGGCGCATGTCTTCCCCTATGACCCGATCTGAGGAACAGCCCATGAGCAACCCCGGCATGGACGCGGACGTCTTTGAACAGTTCATCGAACAGCTCGAACGCTATGTGCGCGATCGCCTTCTCCCCGCCGAGAGGGAGATCATCGAAACCGACCGCATTCCCGACGATATCCTGTCGGAAATGCGCGACATGGGCCTGTTCGGCCTGACGATCCCCGAGGCGTTCGGCGGCGCGGGGATGAACGTCAGCCAATATGTGAAGACGATCCACACGATCAGCTATGCGATGCCGGCCTTCCGGTCGATCATCTCGATCAACATCGGCATGTTCGCATCGGCGCTGAAGAATGGCGGGACCGACGCGCAGAAGGCCGAATGGCTGCCGCGCGTCGCGGCGGGCGAAATCGCCGCCTTTGGCCTGACCGAGCCCGGATCGGGATCGGACTCGGCGGGGCTTCAGACGACCGCGACCCAGACCGACAACGGCTGGGTGCTGAACGGCACCAAACGCTATATCACCAACTCGCCCTTCGCGAAGGTCGGGCTGATCATGGCGCGGACGAGCAAGGAAAACCTGCCCAAGAACGCGCATGTCTCCGCCTTCGTCGTGCCGATGGACGCACCGGGCATCACGATCGGCAAGTCGGACAAGAAGATGGGCCAGTCGGGCAGCCATATCGCCGATATCATCATGGAGGATGTGCGCGTCGGCGGAGAGGCGCTGCTGGGCGGCGAGCTGGGCAAGGGCTTTGCCTATGCGATGATGAGCCTCGACAACGGCCGCATGTCGGTGGGCGCGGCGGCGACCGCCTATGCCCGCCGCGCGCTCGACAGCGCGGTGCGCTATGCCACCGAACGCAAGGCGTTCGGCGAACCCATCGCCAATTTCCAGCTCATCCAGCAGATGCTCGCCCAGAGCGAGATCGACATCTATGCCGCCGAATGCATGATGGAGGATGTGACGCGCCGCGCCGACGCGGGCGAGAATGTCCTGCGCAAGGCCGCGGCGTTCAAGGTGTTCGCGTCCGAAATGTGCGGCCGCGTCGTCGACGCCTGCGTCCAGGTCTATGGCGGGGCCGGCTATCTGGCCGAATATGACGCCGAACGCTTTTTCCGCGATGCGCGCATCTATCGCATCTATGAGGGGACGACGCAGATCCTGCAGCTTCAGATCGCCAAGCATATGCTGCGCGAATTCGCGGCGACGAACTGATGTATCCACTCCTGTCCGGCCTGTCGGTGATCGAGGCGTCGTCCTTCGTCGCCTCGCCGACGGCCGGGCTGTATTGCGCGCAGTTCGGCGCCGAGGTGATCCGCGTCGACCAGATCGGCGGCGGCCCCGATTTCCGGCGCTGGCCGGTGACGGACGCGAATGACTCGCTCTATTGGGAAAATCTCAACCGCGCGAAAAAGTCGGTCGCGCTCGACCTAAGCCGGCCCGAGGGACGCGAGCTGTTGCAGGAGCTGGTGCGCGCGACGGGCCAGTTCATCACCAATTTTCCCGTCGACGGCTTTCTGTCGCACGACAGGCTGGCCGAAGGCCGTGCCGACCTGATCACCGTGCGCGTGATGGGCTGGGCCGACGGATCGCCCGCGCTCGACTATACGGTGAACAACAGCGTCGGCTATCCGATGCTGACCGGACCGGGGCCCGAACCCGTCAACCATGTGCTGCCCGCCTGGGACCTGCTGACCGGAGCCTATGCGGCCTTTGCCCTGCTCGCGGCGATCCAGCGGCGAAGCGCGACCGGCGCGGGCGGCGAGGTTCGCATCCCGCTGTCCGACGTCGCGATCGGCACCGTCGCCAATCTGGGCGGTATCGCCGAAGTGCTCTATTCGGGCGCGAACCGGCCGCGGCTCGGCAATGCGGTCTATGGCCTGTTCGGCCGGGACTTCGTCACGCGCGACGGCGAGCGGACGATGATCGTCGTCGTGACGCCGCGCCAATGGACCAATCTGATCGCCGCGCTGAACCTGGGCGATGCCGTCACCGCGATCGAGACCGACCGGGTCGTGTCCTTCGCAAAGGACGACGGCCTGCGCTTCGACCATCGCGACGCGCTGTATCCGCTTTTCGAAAAGGCCATCGCCGGCCGCGACCACGCCGACCTTGCCGCGGCTTTCGACGCCGGCGGGATCGTCCATTCGGCCTATCGCACCATGGCCGACGCGGTGCAGGACCCCGCGCTGGTCGCCGACAATCCGATCTTCGGCAGCACCGAAAATCCCAGCGGCTTCGCCTATCCCGCCGCAGGCGCCTTTTCCACCATCCCGCAGGCGGAGCGCGAACCGCCGCGCCCTGCCCCGCGCAACGGCCAGCATACGGAAGAAGTGCTGGCCGACCGACTTTCGCTTTCCTCGGGCGAGATCGCCCGCCTGATCGACGCCGGCATTGTCGGCACATCCAAAACCGGAGACTGACCCATGACCCTTCGCCGCGCCGCCATCGTCGCCCCGATCCGTACCGCCGTCGGCAAGTTTGGGGGCTCGCTGTCGTCGATGACCGCCGGCGACCTGGGCGCGGTGATCCTGAAGGCGCTGATGGAGCGCACGAAAATCGACCCCGCGCGCGTCGACGACGTCGTTTTCAGCCAAGGCTATGGCAATGGCGAGGCACCGAGCATCGGCCACTGGTCGTGGCTCGCGGCGGGCCTGCCGATCGAGGTGCCCGGCTATCAGCTCGACCGTCGCTGCGGATCGGGACTGCAGGCGGTCGTCAACGCCGCGATGATGGTCCAGACGGGCATGTCCGACGTCGTCGTCGCCGGCGGCGTCGAATCGATGTCGAACGTCGAACATTACAGCACCGATATTCGCAAGGGCGTGCGCGCGGGCAATCTGACGCTGCACGACCGCCTGACGCGCGGCCGCCTGATGTCGCAGCCGATCGAACGGTTCGGCGTCATCACCGGCATGATCGAGACGGCTGAAAACCTGGCCAAGGATTATGACATCAGCCGCGAGGCGTGCGACGCCTATGCCGCGCGCAGCCACCAGCGCGCCGCCGCCGCCTGGGCGAACGGCCTGTTCGACGACGAACTGGTGCCCGTATCGGTACCGCAGAAAAAGGGCGATCCGATCGTCTTCGCGCACGACGAGGGCTATCGCGCCGACGCGACGACGGAAACGCTCGGCAAGCTCAAGGCGCTGGAAGGCGGGGTCGTCACCGCCGGCAACGCCAGCCAGCAGAATGACGCGGCCGCCGCGTGCCTTGTCGTCGCGGAGGACAAGCTGGACGAACTCGGCCTCGAACCGATCGCCTGGTATCACAGCTCGGCCGCCGCCGGCTGCGACCCCAGCCGGATGGGCATCGGCCCCGTTCCGGCGGTCGAGCGCCTCTTCGCGCGGAACGGCCTGGGCTGGGGCGACATCGACCTGGTCGAACTCAACGAAGCCTTCGCGCCGCAGGTTCTGGCCGTGCTGAAGGGCTGGGGCTGGTCCGACGACGACAGCCGCAACGAAATTCTGAACGTCAACGGATCGGGCATCTCGCTGGGCCATCCGATCGGCGCGACCGGCGGGCGCATCCTGGCGAACCTGACGCGCGAGCTGGTCCGCCGCGACGGCCGCTATGGCCTGGAAACCATGTGCATCGGCGGCGGTCAGGGCATCGCCGCGATCTTCGAACGCGCCGCTTGAGACGGCATGGGATCGACGAGCGGCAGGCGGTCAGATGAAACAGGCCCGTCCCCTGCGTCATCCCGGACGTGATCAGGTGGCCAGCGAGGCAACGGTGAAAGGCGGAACCCCGGATCAAGTTCGGGGCGACGCGGGGAAAGAGGACAAAGTCTGACGATGCGCGCTGCCTTGAACAACAGCCTTGCCGCCGCACAGGCCTATCGCAGCGCGGCGCAGGCGGCGCTGGCCGAGCGGCTGGCCGCTGGGCCCATCGACGGCGAGCAGCGCGCGGCGCACGGCTTCGCCTGGGTCGCGACGACGATCGCGGCGCTGGAAGCGACGCTGGCCTGGGCCGAAGCCGGCCAGGGCGCGAACTCCCTCGACGACCGGATCGCCACGCTGGCCTTTGCCGAGGGGATCGGCCAGCTCGTCGGCGGGCTGCCGATGGGACAGAATGAGATTTTCCGTCCCGCCGACCTGGGCCTCGGCGCGGCGGCGCGGACGCTTGCCGATGCCTCCGCCGACCTGCTCGATGCCGATCATGCCGCGACGCGCGCCGCCGTCGCCGCCGCGCTTGCCGACGGTCATTGGCCGAGCGAGACGCTGCACGATGCCGATCTCGACGCGATCCGCGATCAGTATCGCCGCTTCACCGACAGCGAAATCGTTCCGCACGCGCACGACTGGCACCTTGCGAACGACCTGATCCCCGACGCGACGGTCCAGGCGATGGCCGACCTCGGCACCTTCGGCGTCTGTATCGACGAGGAATATGGCGGCCTGGGCCTCGGCAAGCTGGTCATGTGCATCGTGACCGAGGAATTGTCGCGCGGCTGGATCGGCAACGGATCGCTCGGCACGCGGTCGGAGATCGCCGGCGAGCTGATCGGCATGGGCGGCACGCCCGAACAAAAGGCGCATTGGCTGCCCCGGATCGCGAGCGGCGAGATTCTGCCGACCGCGGTCTTCACCGAACCCGATGTCGGATCCGACCTGGGATCGCTGCAGACGAAGGCGCGGCGCGAGGGCGACCATTGGGTCATCGACGGCGCCAAGACCTGGATCACCCATGCCGCGCGGTCGGACCTGATGACCCTGCTGGCGCGTACCGTCCCCGACGCAAAGGGCTATGCCGGCCTGTCGATGCTGCTCGTCCCGAAACCGCGCGGGACGGAGGCCGACCCCTTCCCTGCCGACGGCATGACCGGCAGCGAGATCGAGGTGCTCGGCTATCGCGGGATGCGCGAATATGCGCTGCAATTCGACGGCATGACCGCGCCCGCCGACGCGCTGCTCGGCGGCGAGGAGGGACAAGGCTTCAAGCAGCTGATGCGCACCTTCGAGGGCGCGCGTATCCAGACCGCCGCGCGCGCCGTCGGCGTCGCGCGACGCGCGCTCGAGCTCGGGCTGGCCTATGCCCTGTCGCGCAAGCAGTTCGGCAAGGCGATCCTCGCCTTTCCGCGCGTGTCGGACAAGCTGGCGATGAGCCTGGTCGATTTCGTCACCGCGCGCGAGCTCAGCTATGCCGCCGCGCGTGCCAAGGACAGCGGCAAGCGCTGCGACATCGAGGCGGGCATGGCCAAGCTGCTCGGCGCACGCGCCGCCTGGTCGAACGCCGACGCCGCGCTGCAGATCCACGGCGGCAACGGCTATGCCCTGGAATATGAGATCAGCCGCATCCTGTGCGACGCGCGCATCCTCAACATCTTCGAGGGTGCGGCGGAAATCCAGGCGCAGGTGATCGCGCGCGGGCTGACGGGAGGACGCAACTGATGAGCGCCACGACCACGAACGACTGGCAAGCATGGATCGGCCGCGAGGAGACGCGCCGCGATCAGGTCGAGCCCGCCGCGGTGACGCGCTGGCTCGCGACGCTCGACCGTGCGGCGCCCGCCGACGGCAGCGTGCCGCAGGCGTATCACTGGTGCCTGTGCCTGCCCGATGCGCCCACCGCGACGCTGGGTGCCGACGGGCATCCGGTGCGTGCGGACAGCGACGACAGTTTCCTGCCCCCCATCCCCCTGCCCCGCCGCATGTGGGCCGCGAGCAAGGTCGAGTTCCTTGCCCCGCTGCGCCCCGGCCAGTCGGTGCAGCGCAACTCGCGCGTCGCGTCGATCACCGAAAAGCAGGGCGGCACCGGCAAGCTGGTGTTCGCGGAGGTCGCGCACGAAACGCTTGGCGACGGCGCGCTCTGCGTGCGCGAGACGCAGTCGATCGTTTTTCGCGAGCCCGCCCCCGCGGGCGCTCCGCCTGCCCCGCCGCCGCCCGGCGCCGCCAGCTTCGATCCATCGGCATGGGATGCGCACCGCGCGCTCGTTCCGGCGGAGGCGCTGCTGTTTCGGTATTCCGCGCTGACCTTCAACAGCCACCGCATCCATTACGACCTGCCCTATGCTACGCAGGAAGAGGGCTATCGCGGGCTGGTCGTCCACGGTCCGCTCACCGCGACGTTGCTGCTCGACCTCGCGCAGCGCCATTTCGGCGACAATGCGGTGCGGCGCTTCGACTTCCGCGGCACCTCGCCCGCGATCTGCGGCGAAGCGCTGCACCTGGTGCTGCGCGGAGCGGGCGATGCGGTCGAACTCGGCGCCTTTGCCGCCGACGGGCGTCAGGTGATGGCGGCCACCGCCGCCGCCTGACCATCGGGGCGGATCGCGGCGGATCGCGCGGGCACCCCGGCGCCATCCGCCTCCCGTCCCCCTAAAAATCGAACCCCTGTTGTGCCGGCGGCGCGGGCGCGGGCTCCGGAGCGGGCGCCACCCCCTCAAGCTCGAGCATCCGCGCCTTCGACGTCGACCCGCCCGGCGCGGAAAAGCCGCCGATCCTGCCGCCGGCGGCGGTCACGCGGTGGCAGGGAATGATCAGCGGCACGGGATTGTTCGCCATGGCCCGACCGACGTCGCGCGCATATTCGGGGCCGGCGCCGAGCGTGCGCGCGACCGCGCCATAGGTGGTCGTCTCGCCCCAGCCGAGCGCACGCACATGGTCGTAAACCTGCGCGAAAAAGGGCTCCTGCTCGCCAAGATCGACCGGCACGGCGGAGAAGTCGACGCGTTCGCCGGTGAAATAGCGCCGGGCGGCGTCGATGATCGCCTGAACCTCCGCCGGAGGCTCGGTCCGGGCCGCGTCGGGCAGGCGTCGCAGAATCGCGCGTTCGGCCTCGCGCGCGTCGGGTGCGGGCAGACGCAAGGCCGTGACGCCCCGACCGTTCCAGCCGATCGCGGCGACGCCGGCCGCGGTTTCGAAAAGCTGATAGTGATTCTGGCCGGCCATATCCGTTTCCCGCATCGACAGGCGGAATATAGGATTTCCCACGCCGCAAAGCCATATCTCGAACCCGTTGTCGGCAGCCCGATCGTCACCGCGACCGCCCTCCTTATCGAGCGCCCGGGAGCATTCGCAGATTCTGCGCAACGATGCTTGTTTTCGCTCCGGCACGCTGATAGAGGCGCCCCTCGTTGCCGCTTTAGCTCAGTTGGTAGAGCACATCATTCGTAATGATGGGGCCACAGGTTCGAGTCCTGAAGCGGCACCACCGAACAATTCGACGAATATGGGTGCGGCCCGAGGGTCCACGATCCGTGGGTGCGGGCGGCTATTCGCGCCGCGTGGTGGAAAATTCCAGCCTGATGCGCGCGCCGGGTTCGGCGTCGCCGATGTGCAGCGTTCCCTGATGCAGCGCGACGATCGCGTTGACGAGCGAAAGGCCAAGGCCGGTTCCGCGTTCGCCCGCCGCTTCGGGCAGGCGGAAGAAACGCTCGATGACCTTTTCGCGATGAGCGGGCGGAATGCCGGGGCCGGTGTCGGAGATTTCGATCGAGACGACCCCGTCCTTTCGCGCGGCACCGACCGTGATCGTCCCGCCGTCGCCACCATATTTGATCGCATTGTCGAGGAGGTTCGAGGCCGCCTGGAACAGAAGATTGGGATCGGCCTCGAAACCCAGGCCGGGCGCGATGCGGCTTTCGATCCGCTGTCCCCGCGCCTCGGCATCGGGAAGGTGCAGTTCGATCGCGTCGGCGAGCAAGGTCGAAAGATCGACGGTCCTGAATCCCGCCAGGTGCCGCCCGCTCTCGATCCGCGCGATGCGCAGCAAGGCGTCGAAGATCGACTGCAGCCGCTCCGCCTCGGCCAGCGCCTGTTCGGCCAGCCGCTGCCGCTCGCCATCCTCTTTGGCCGTCAGCAGGTCGTCGAGATCGGCGTGGAGCCGCGCGAGCGGCGTACGAAGTTCGTGCGCGACATTATCCGACACGCGCCGCACCGATTCGACCGCCTCCTCGATCCGCCCCAGCATCTGATTGAGCGTGCCGCCAAGCTCGTCGAAGTCGTCACCGGTACCCCGCAGCGGGATGCGCTCGGTCAGGCTGCCCGCCATCACCCGCCGCGCGGTCTGCGTCACGGCGTCGATGCGGCCGCCGACCGCTCGGCTCATCGCGATGCTGCCGCCGATCGCCAGGACCGCCGCGATCAGGACCAGCCATGCCGAAGCGATGGTGAAAAGCTCGTCGCGATCGTCGATATCCTCGACATCGCGCCCGACGATCAGGCGCGCGCCGTCGTCCAGGCGGCGTTCGACGACAAGCGGCTCATAATCCTGTTCCTGCCCGGCGAGATAGACGTCGGCTTCCAGCGTCGTCCACCCCGCGATCGGCACCTCCGGCCAGCTTGGCAGCGTCGCCGAGAGCGTCGTCCCGTCCGCGGCGATCAAGGCGTCGAAAGCGCGGCGCGGGCCGGTGCCGCGGCGATGCTCGATCGCGCGGAGCAGGGCATCGCGCCCTCCCGCCCGGTCGATCGCCGCCAGATCGCCCGCCTCGCGCTGCACCGCCGCCGATTCCTTGAGCAGGGGCTGGTACACCCCGAACCAATAGGCGGCGGCGAACATCGCGGCGGTCGAGGTCAGGAACAGCGCGACATAGATCAGCCCCAGCCGCAGCGTCAGGCTGCGCCACAAGCGGCGGCGCGGCAGCGTGCTCACGCGCCCGCCCGCATGACATAGCCGGTGCCGCGCACCGTATGGATCAGCGGCGCGTCATGACCGCGGTCGACCTTCTGGCGGAGGCGGCTGACATGCTGGTCGATGATGTTGGTCTGCGGATCGAAATGATAATCCCACACATGTTCGAGCAGCATCGAACGGGTGACCACCCGCCCCTCGTTACGCGCGAGATAGGCGAGGATCCGGAATTCGCGCGCGGTCAGGTCGATCGCCCGCCCCTGTCGCCGCACCTGCTGGCCGAGCAGATCGATGTCGAGGTCGCCGACGCTGAGCCTGGTCCCCGCAACGATCGACGGACCGCGCCGGCCGAGCACGTCGATACGCGCGAGCAGTTCGGACATGGCGAAAGGCTTGGTCAGATAGTCGTCGCCGCCCGCGCGAAGCCCGGCGACGCGCTCGTCGACCTCGCCGAGCGCGCTCAGGAACAGCACCGGGGTGGCATCGCCCGTCGCGCGGATCGTCTGGACGATCGTCAGGCCATCGACATGCGGCAACATCCGGTCGACGACGATCAGGTCATAGCTCTCCGACGCGGCGCGCAGCAGACCCTTGCGCCCGTCATCCTCGAGGGTGACGAGGTGGCCGGCCGCCTTCAGTCCCTTGCCGATATGCCCCGCGACGCGGGCATCGTCCTCGATCACCAGGATATGCATCGCCCCTGCGTTACCGGCTGACGGACGAAATCGCCACCCGGCGGGCGAACATGTCGAAAATCAAATGAAAGCCCCATCCGCGCGTCAGGCGCAGCCGCCACTGCCGTTCCCCGAAGGAGCAGGCGATGGCACAGGTACGACGGCAGACGACAGAAGCGGCTTCAGCCCCCCGGCCGCGGCAGGTGATGCTGTCGGTCTTCGACCTCGACCGCACCCTCACCGTCCTGCCGACCTACACCCCCTTCCTGTTCTTCGCGGCGCGCAGTCGGGCGCCGTGGCGCCTGCTCCTTCTTCCGCTCCTGCTGCCGATCGCGCTGCTCTATGCGCTGAAGCTGGTTCCGCGCCGGTGGATGAAGCAGGCGATGCATCGGGTCGCGATCGGCAGCGCGCTGCCCGAGCGGGAGGCCGCGCGGCTCGCCGACCGGTTCGCGCGGCACCTGGTCGCGCACGGCCTTTACGCCGAGGGCGTCGCGCTGATCGAGGCCGAGCGCAAGGCGGGCAGGCGAATCGTGATCGCCACCGCCGCGCCGCATTTCTATACCGCCGCGCTCGCGCGCCGGCTGGGCATCGCCGATGTCGTCGCGACCGGATCGAGCTGGCGCGACGGCCACCTGACCCCGGCGATGGCTTCGGCCAACTGCTATGGCGCCGACAAGCGTGCGCAGGTCGAGGCCTTTCTGGATCGCACCGGAATCGCACGCAAGGCGGCGCACATCCGCTTCTATTCGGATCATGCGTCCGACCTGCCGATGTTCGAGCTTGCCGACGAAGCGGTCGCGGTCAATCCGTCGACAAGACTTCGGGACATCGCGGCAGCGCGCGGCTGGCCCGTCCTGGACTGGCGTCGGTGAGCCCGATGCACATCGGCTTCCTCTTCAACCATCATGGCGGACATCAGGTCGCGCACGCGCTGCCCGTCGCGCTCGCGCTGCTTCGCCGTGGAACGAACGCGCGCGTGAGCATCTTCGTCTCCGAAGGCTGCGAGGGCGAGGTGCGCCGCATGGCCGGGAACAAGCCGGGCCCCGCGCCCGAAATCGTCCGCCTTCGTCCCCCCTCGGCGCTGGCATGCGCCGCAAACCGCGCCAGCGGACGATCGATCCCGGCCGATATCCTGTCGACCCTGCACCGCAATCTCGACCGTTTCCGGGCGCTCGATGCGCTTGTCGTTCCCGAAAAGACGTCGTTGCTGCTGAAGTCGCTCTTTGGGCTAAAATCGCTGAAGCTCGTCCACACGCGCCACGGGGCGGGCGACCGGGCGATCGGGTTCGACAAGGCGAGCGGCAAGTTCGACCTGGTCCTGCTGTCGGGCGAAAAGATCCGCGACCGCCTGGCCGAGGCCGACCTGCTGAAGGAAGATGGCCATGCGGTCGTGGGCTATCCGAAGTTCGATCTCGAGCCACCCGCCCGTCCGCGACTGTTTCCGAAGGACCGGCCGACCGTCCTCTACAACCCGCACCCCTCGCCCGCGCTATCCTCATGGTATCGCATGGGTCCGCAGATTCTCGACTGGTTTGCGAAGAGCGACAAATATAATCTGATCTTCGCGCCGCATGTGATGCTGTTCAAGAAGCGCATCACCGCCTCGCTCTCCCCCTTCGCGCTCGGCTGGAACGCCGGACCGCGCGCCGATCATCATGAGCATGACCATCTGCTGATCGACACCGGCAGCCCCGCCTCGCTCGACATGAGCTATACCGACGCGGCCGATATCTATCTGGGTGATGCGAGCAGCCAGGTCTATGAATTCATCCGTCGCCCGCGGCCCTGCTTCTTCCTGAACCCCCGCCGGTTGCCGTGGCAGGGCGACCCGGATTTCGCGCATTGGGGCGCCGGACATGTGCTCGAGAATATCGACCAGCTGGACGCGGCTCTCGCCGAGGTGCCGCGCCTGACGCCGGCGCTGCGCGCCCGGCAGGAAAGCCTGTTCCGATACAGCTTCGACCTGCAGGAACGCCCCTCGTCGGAGCGCGCGGCCGAAGCGATCCTGACCTATATGGCACGCCAATGAGCGCCGCCGTTCCCTCCCCGCTCGCCAGTTTCCTCGACTATGGCGTGAAGAAGACGCTTCACAAGGCGTGGGTGCATCTGCTCACGGCGTTGCCGCTCTCGCGGTCCGAACCGGTGGTTACCTCGCGCTATGGCGTGCGGATGCGCGCGAACTGGAGCGACCGGACCTTTCAATATTGCCGCTATGCGACCTATGGCCATGCGCTGTCGGGCTATCTTGCGGCGCAGGACAGGCCCTTCACCTTCATCGACATCGGCGCGAACCAGGGGCTGTACAGTTTGCTTGCCGCGCGCAATCGGCACTGCACCGCAGCGATTGCGTTCGAGCCCGTCGCCGCAACCTTTGGGCTGCTTCGCGACAATATAGCGCTCAACGGCGCGGCCGCGAAGGTCAGACCCGTCCAGGCTGCCGTCTCGCTTTACTCGGGCATGGCGAAAATCGCGACCGACGCCACGCACAGCGGCACCGCCAGCCTGCGCGACGCGGTATCGGCAGGCGGCGAGGAAATCCGGATTCTGGGAATTGCGGGGGTCGACGCGCTGCTGGCCGGCACCGATCCGCTGATCGTCAAGATCGACGTCGAGGGGCATGAGGAAACGGTGATCGAGGCGCTGATCGCGTCCGAACACCGCAATCGCCTGACCGCCCTGTTTTACGAGGTCGACCGGCGCTGGACCGACGCCGCAGCGATCGAACGGCGCCTCCGCGCCGCCGGCTTCACGCGCTTCACACGATATGGGATCGGCCGTCACTACGACGTCCTGGCGTGCCGCTAGTCACCGACACGCCCGATCCGCTCCCGACCGTCCCTGCATCGGAACCGATCGGTCATCGCAGTATCTTCGCGCATGAGATGATTTTAACAGCGCGTTATACAAATGGATTGACTCTGCAGCCTCACCGGACCTAGCCTCATCGGGAATTAACGCCGCGACACAAGCAATCGCGCGGCGACCGGGAGACTATGATGACCGATCAGGCGATGAATTTCCGCGACGACAGGCACCCGGCGGATTCATACGAAGACGTGCTCGCGCGCGAAACCCGGCCGGTGCCGGACTATATGCGCGAAGGCCGCCAACTGGGCGACGGCGCAATGACCGTCGCGACGGATCGCTATTGCAGCCCCGCCTTCCTGGAAAAGGAAATCCGGCACGTCTGGCTGAAGACCTGGCAGTTCGCCTGCCGTGAGGAAGACATACCGAAAGCCGGCGATTTCCATGTGTATGAGGTGGCGGGAAAGTCGCTGATCGTCGTGCGTCAGGACGATGGATCGATCAAGGCGCTGCACAATGTGTGCCTGCACCGCGGCCGCAAGCTGGTGACGGGCAAAGGCTGTCGCAGCGAGTTCAAATGCCCCTATCACGCCTTCACCTGGGCGCTCGACGGTGCGTACAAGAGCAATCCGATACCGTGGGACTTTCCGCATATCGAACCGGACGAGTTCAGCCTGCCCGAGGCACTCGTCGACACCTGGGGCGGCTTCGTCTTCATCAACTTCGATCGCGACGCAAAGCCCCTGCTCGACGTCATCGCCCCGCTGGCGACCGATTTCGAGCGGTTCGATTTCGCGAACCGCTATCGCGCGATCTGGGTCCAGAAGAAGTGCCGGTGCAATTGGAAGGCGTTGTCGGAAGCCTTCGCGGAATCCTTTCACAGCATCACCACGCACCCGCAGATCCTGCCGGGCATCGGCGATGCGAACAGCCAGTTCGATTGCCCGAACGACTATGTCTCCCGGCAATTCTCGGCGACAGGTGTCGCCAGCCCGTTCATCGCACCGCTGAGCGAGCAGGAGATTTTCGACCATCTAACCGGCGCGCGGACGCGCATCGCGGTGGACGGCGGTGTCAAATTGCCCGAGGGCGCGACCGCGCGCGCGACACTTGCGGACCTCGCGCGCCAGACTTTGGCTGCCGAGACGGGCAAGGATTACAGCGACGCCACCGATGGCGAGATGATCGATTCCATTCTCTATGACGTGTTCCCCAACATGTCGTTCTGGGCCGGTCATGTGTCGAACATCGTGTATCGCTGGCGCCCCAACGGCCTGTCGCCCAACGAGGCGATCATGGACATCATGATCCTGAAGCCCGTTCCGGCAAGCGGCGAGCGCCCCCGTCCGGCCCCGGTCTTCGAGATCGGCCTGGATGAATCGATGACGCTGGCAAACGACATTCTCGGCCCCGGGCTTGCGGCGGTTTTCGAACAGGACATGCTGAACCTGCCGCAGGTGCAGGCAGGGCTGGAGGCGTCGGAGACGGGACGCCTCTACCTCGGCCGCTATGCCGAGCAGAAGATCCGCTCGCTGCACCTGATGCTGGATCGCTACATCGCCGAAGGCGAAGCGGCGCAGAGCTGAACCGCCGCCGTCCCTCCCGATCCGTCGCCGCATCCGGCGTGTGCGGGGGGCGGACGGGAATGGACCGGAGGCGCGCCTTGCTCAGTTCGGCGCCAGTTCCTTTTCGCCAACGCGCGCCAGCAGCTCGCCGATCGCGTCCTCGACGTTCGCCGACGAGAATTCGTTGAGCATGACCGTCAGAATATGCTGCTGGGCGCGGGCAAGGAAAACCCGCTGCAGGCGCGGGTCGAACCGGTCATCGACCGTGTGATAATCGGGCAGGTGCGTTTCGACGATCGTCGGCGCATCGATCATCCAGTGGAAGGCATCGACGCTGATCGCCAGCCGATACAGGAAGCGGAACTCGTCCAGGCTGATCGCCGGACCGCCAGCAGCGCGATACTGCTCGACGAACGCCGCCATCAGCTCTTCGCGCTTCTCGTCCATCAGGTCGAGCTCCGCGGCGCATACCATTCCCCAGAATGCGCGGACGATATTCATCTGGCCCGCGCTGCCCCAGTCGAGGAACCCGACGCCCAGACGGTTTTCGGCATCGCGCCAGAACCAGGCATTGTCGATGTTGATGTTCCAGTGGCACAACGCGATGAAATCAGACGCCGCGTTCAGATAGCCATAGATCATGTCCTGGTGCTTCAGAACCAGGCTGGTCTCCCGCGCAAAGCGGTCGATAAATTCGGTGGTCGCGAAATTCTTGGGAAGCAGGTGCGGCGCCTTATTCGCATAGGTCCGCAGCTTCTCGATCCGCAGGTCGACATCGGCCTGGCTATAGGGAAATCGTTCGCCGCCGATTTGCCGGGGTCCGGGAAAGCGGAATTTTTCGCCGACCGTCGGCCCGAGCTTGCCCGCGCGATGCTCGCCCGCCAGCGCGGCATTGGCCCGGCTGACGACGAGATAGCGTTCGAACTGGTCGTCCAGCAGAAAGTCCTGGCACTTCTCGAGCGCCGGTTCGATCCGCCCCTCGCCATAGCCGATCCGCTCGGTGATCAGGATACCGCACAGCGCGTCGCCATTGAAGTCGGCGAAGAAGGCGGTCGGGATCGGCACCGGCAACGGCGTGCGGATCGACAGCAGGTAAAAGCGGACCTCGGCCTGCATTGGCCAGGTGAAAAGCTCGCGCTGCGGATGGCCTTCGTCGAGGGGGAACTTCACGAACAACTGGCGCGCCAGACCCTCGCCCCGTTCATATTCGACATCGAGAAGCAGCTTGCGCCCCATTCCGCCGCCCACGAACTCGTCGGCGCGCGTGATCGCGGTTACACGGTCGTCGGCCGGAAGCGTGCCGACCGCATGAAAGGCACGCGTGAGAAAATCGGCGCCGACCTTGCGAAAGGATTCGATCGTCGTGGGAAATTCCGTGCCGGTTTCCTCGCCTATGACCATTTCAGGAAGCACAATATCTTCTCCATTCAGGCGCCAGAACGCACATCGCCGCTCGTTCGAGGCGTGCGGCGGCGCGGTCGATCAATGCTCGATCACGGCGACGACCGCACCGACCGGATAGGCTTCACCGACGACACCGATACGCCGGACCTTTCCGGTGACGGGAGCCTCGACATCCTGCGCGGTCTTTTCGCTTTCGAGGGTATAGAGCAGCGCGCCCTCGGTCACGTCACCGCCATCCTCGACATGCCATTCGACGATCGTGCCTTCGGACATTCCGGCGCCGAGGCCGGGAATGCAAATCTCGGTTGTCATGTTCGCTCCCTCAATTGATGTCATGAAATGTCGGACGCCGCGGCCCCGGCCGGAGCCTCCACGCGGTCGGACGAAACCGCGGCCGGACGAAGGGCCGTGCAGCCGTTGCGGATGACCGCAACATCGCGCTCGACCGCCGTGGCCTTGAAATCGACGATGTCGCCGTCAACCCAAAGGTCGACGCGCAGGGTCTCGCCAGGAAAGAGCGGCGCGGTGAACCGCGCGCTGTGGCTGAAGATACGGTCGCTGTCATAGCCGACGACCTGCTGCAATATAGCGCGGCACGTCATGCCGAAGGTGCATAGCCCGTGCATGATCGGCTGCGGAAAACCGACCTGCGCAGCCGCGACGGGATCGGCGTGCAGCGGATTGCCATCGCCGTTCAGCCGATAAAGCAACGCCTGATCGCGCCGCGTCGGCATCAGTACGCTGATGTCGGGCGTGCGCGCCGGCTCGTCGGGCAATTGCGCCCGTTCGGCGCGCGGACCGCCGAAGCCGCCATCGCCGCGCGCGAAGATCGTGTTGACCAGCGCGGCGACATCCGCCCCGTCGGCGTCGGTCCAGCGCGTCTCGGTCACGACGACGGCGCCGCGCCCCTCGCCCTTGTCCTCGACACTCAACGTGCGCGTGTCGGTGAACAATGTGTCGGCGGCCCGCAGCGGGCGATAGACGATGATCTCCTGCTCGCCGTGCACGACCTTCGGGAAATCGAAGCTGCTCTTTCGCAATCCCGCGCCGGGCAACAGCGGCGGCATGATGCTGCCGCCCAGCACCGTCACCGCGGTCGGGACGATCCGCAGCGCCTGTTCATAGACGAAGGGAAGCCCGCCCGCCTCCTCCCCCATGCCGATGCTGAGCGCGTACAGGATGGCGTCCTTCGTCGTATAGGAAAAGGATCGCCGCTCGCTCGCCTCGCTCAAAATGTCGGGATAGTGGATCGGCACTTATTTTCCTCTGATGAAGGGTGCGGACCTCCCGCGGCTCGACCTCCGGCGCCGTGTCCGGGATCGAGCGCGGAGCGTCCGAGCTACCCCATGATCCGCTTGATGGCGGTGGTGACCTCGTCCTCGCTGTAGAGGAATGCCTGCTCCAGCGGCGGGCTGAACGGCACGGGCGAATATTTGGATCCGATCCGCTGCACCGGCGCCTTCAGGTCGCTGAACAGCTCTTCGTGGATACGCGACGAGATTTCAGCGCCGGTTCCGAACGACTTGATCGCTTCGTGCACGATCACCGCGCGGCCGGTCTTCGCGACCGAATTGAGCACGGTCTCCTCGTCGAACGGCGCGATCGTGCGCAGATCGATGACCTCGACGTTGATGCCCTCGCCGGCTAGCCGTTCGGCCATCTCGTCCATCAGGCGCACCGGACGGCCATAGGTGATGACCGACACGTCCGACCCTTCGCGGCGCACGCGCGCCTTGCCCAGCGGGACCTTGAAACCGGGCGCGGGTGCCTCGCCCTGCTGCGAGTACATCATGATATCCTCGATGAACAAGGTGGGGTCGTCATCCTCGATCGCGGAGAGCAGCAGGCCCTTGGCCTCGGCGGGATTGGACGCCGACACCACTTTCATGCCGGGGACGTGGGCGAACCAGGCCTCCAGCATATCGCTATGCTGTCCGCCGAAACCGACGCCGGCGCCGGTCGTGCAGCGCACCGTCAGCGGTACCCAGGTCTTGCCGCCGGACATGAAGCGCAGCTTCGCCGCGTGATTGACCAGCTGGTCCATGCACACGGTGAGGAAGTTCATGAACATGATCTCGGCGACCGGACGATAGCCGGCGATCGCGGCACCGACCGCGGCGCCCATGATCGCCTGTTCCGCGATCGGCGTCGTGCGGACGCGGCCCGTGCCATATTTGCCCGACAGGCCCTTGGTCGCCTTGAACACGCCGCCGCCCTGTTCGTCGGCGATGTCCTCGCCGAACACCATGACCTTGGGATCGGCGCCCATGGCCTCGTCGAGCGCCTGGTTGATGGCCTGCGCGAAGCTGATCTTGTCGGTGGTGCTCACGCGCGGATCTCCTCTTTCAGCACGTCGATCCTCAATTCCTCAAGGCCGGGATATTCACTGGCCAGCGCATGTTCGACGGCGGCGTCGAGTTCGGCATCGATCGCCGCCTCGATCGCGGCGATTTCCTCGGCGGCCACGCCGCGATCCAGCAGCAACTGATGGAAAGCGGGAATGGGATCGTTGGCCTTCGCCTCTTCCTGCAGTTCCTTCGGCACATAGGAAAAGTCGGCGCCGAAGGTGTGGCCCAGCATGCGATAGGTCATCGCCTCGATCAGCGTGGGCCCCTCGCCGGCGCGGGCGCGGTCAACCGCGGCCTTGGCGGCATTGTACATCTCGATCGGGTTGTTCCCGTCGACCCGCACCGCCTCCATGCTGTAGCCCGGGGCGCGGTCGATGATCCGCTTGGCCGACGTCCCGACCGAATAGGCCGTATGTTCGGCATAGCGATTGTTCTGGCAGAGAAAGATCACCGGCAGCTTCCACAGCGAGGCCAGGTTCAGCGCCTCGTGAAAAGCGCCGATGTTGGTCGCGCCGTCGCCGAAGCTGACCACGGTCACGCGGCCGTCGCCCGACTGCTGCGAAGCCAGCGCCAGGCCGTTCGCGATCGGCAGCCCCGCGCCGACGATGCCCGTCGTCACCATCACGCCCGTATCGGGGTCGGTGATATGCATCGGACCGCCCTTGCCCTTGCAGGTGCCCGTCACCTTTCCGGTGAATTCGGCCCACAGATCCTTCAGCGGAATGCCCTTGGCAACCTGGTCGTGCACGCCGCGATAGGTCGTCACCAGATAGTCGTCGATGTTGATTGCGCTCATCATCGACGCCGACAACACCTCCTGCCCCCGGACGGGGTAATAGACGAGGCGCAATTTGCCGCTCATGAGCATCTGCCGAAAGCGCTCGTCCGTCTTGTAGACCCGCATCGACCGACGAAAGATCTCGACCAAAGTCGCTCCGTCGATGTCATTGGCCTGGTCCAGCTGCTGGGCCATCCGCTCATCCTCCCTCATCTTTCAGGCCCGCGCGTCCTGCGCGGAAATCCTTAATCATCATTTTTGACAATCTACCATGCGTTATAGAAATCACGAACGCAAGAGACCATGCGGCCCCTTTTCGAACGCCATCAGCCGATGGTCCTGTCCGACGGCCAATAGGGCGCGCGAAGCTGTCGCTTGTTCACCTTGCCGGCGGGATTGCGCCCGACATCCTCCACGAAATCGATCGAACGCGGGCACTTATAGGCGGCAAGCTGACCGCGCAGATATGCGAACAGCTCCTCGCGTTCCGGCGGCGCTTCGGGGTCGCGCGGAATGACGAGGGCCTTCGCCTCCTCGCCGAGGTCGGCGTTGGGCACGCCGATCACCACGGCATCGACGATGGCCGGGTGCGCGACCAATATATGCTCGATTTCCGCAGGATAGATGTTCACGCCGCCGCTGACGATCATGTCCGACACGCGATCGGTGATGTAGAGGAAGCCTTCTTCGTCATAATAGCCGACGTCGCCGAGCGTGAAGACGCCCGGCTCCCTGTGCGCGGCGCGCGTCTTTTCGGGGTCGCCGCGATAGACGATGCCGCGGCCGCGCGTGTCGCGAAAGAATATCTGCCCCGGCTCGTTCGGACCGAGCCGCGCGCCGTCCTCGCTAAAGATCTGAAGCTCGAACGGCGCGATCGTCCTGCCGACCGAGCCGGGATGCGCGAGCCATTCGTCCGAATAGATGATGTTCGTGGTGCCGCTTTCGGTGCCACCATAGGCTTCGACGAGGACCGGTCCGAACCAGTCGATCATCGCGCGCTTGACCTCCGGCGGGCAGGCCGCGCCGGTGTGCGTCACCACTTTCAGCGAACCGACGTCGAAGCGGTCCCGCACGGATTGCGGCAGCGAAAGCAATCGCTTGAAATGCGTCGGCACCATCAGCGTGGTGACGATGCGAAAACGCTCGATCAGCTCCAGCGCCCGCTCGGCATCGAATTTCGTCATGACGACCAGTGGATTGCCCGCACCCAGGATGCGCACCGATGTCAGCGACGCATTGAAATAGAGCGGCCCCAGGCACAGGTGCGTGCCCTCGGGTCGCTCGGCGGTCCACTGGCGAAGCGTTTCGAAGAATTCGGCGACGCTGTCCGCCTGCGGCAGCGTCGTATCGACCGCGTCGATGGCTTTGGGAAAGCCGGTCGTACCCGATGTAAACTGCAGATAGCGGCGCGGCCGCATGTCGTCCGGCGGCGGCGCGTCGGATTGATCGGCCAGCCATGCCTCCCACTGTGTCAGTTTCGTTGAGGCGGCACATCGCCAGCCGATCACCTCGACGCCTCCGACCGCCTGGGCGACACTGGTTGCCAGCTCGACTGTCTCGGGACCGACGAACAGGATTTCGGCGCCGGATTCACGCAGGATATAGTCAAGCTCCTCTGCCTTGAGGCTCGGGTTCACCGGAACGGCCGAGACGCCGGCATGGAGGCAGGCGAGATAGGCGACGACCGCATCGCTGGAATTTGGCGCAAATACCGCCGCCCGCCGCTCGTCGCCCATCGAGCGGCGGATCAAGCCGTTCGCAGCACGATTCAACAATCCGTCCAGTTCAAGCCAGGTCAGCGAAACCCGGTCGTCGGCCAGCGCAAGCCGATCCCCCGCGATCGCGGCCATCCGATGAGACGCCAGCGCCATATTGCTTCCTCTCCCTGACGATCCGCAGAGGCGGCCGCCCTTTTACCCGGCCTCGATCGGCCGTGAATCACCATGCGAGACCCTATAAAATCGGCAGCATGAAGTGAATAGTATTATATGTTATAAATTTATCGGTGCGCAGATTTTCCGTGCAGATGCCCGTGTCGTGACGTCATGGCAGCGCATAACCGCCGTCGACCAAGAGCTCCGCCCCGGTGGCGAACCCGGCTTCGTCGCTCGCGAAAAACAGCACCGCGTTCGCGATCTCTTCCGGCAAGCCGAGCCGCCCGATCGGATGTCGGGATATCGCGACGGCGCGCATCGCGGCGGCGTCGGGCGCCTGGCTTATCAACGCCTCGACAAGCGGCGTTTCGACATAGCCCGGATGGACCGAATTGACGCGAACGCCGAGCGGCGCCCATTCGAGGGCCGCGACCTTGGTGAGTTGCGCGACGCCCGCCTTTGAGGCGCAATAGGCGGCACCGCGAACGACCGCGGCCTTGCTTGCGACCGAACTGATATTGACGATCGCCCCGCCGCCGTTCGCCACGATCGCCGCGCCGCCGTGACGAAGGCCAAGGAACACCCCGTCCAGGTTGATGGCCAATGTCCGCCGCCAGTTGGCGAAATCATGGTGCAAAAGCTCCTGCCCGCCGGTCGCCACACCTGCGCAATTGACCAGGATATCAAGCCCGCCAAAGACGCCGAGAGTATCGTGGACCACGCGTTGCCAGTCGGCTTCGCTCGTCACGTCGAGTTGCTCATAGACCGCCGAGCGCCCCGCCCCACGCAACTTTGCCGCCAACGCCTCGCCTGCCTCCGCATTGATGTCGGCAAGGACGACGCTTGCCCCCTCCTCGCTCAATCGCTCCGCAATCGCAGCGCCGATGCCCGAAGCAGCGCCGGTGACGAGCGCGATCTTTCCCGCAACTCTTCCGATGGTGTCCATTGCCTACTCTCCCTCGAAGGCTCCGCCGGATTTGTTGCTCGGTCCGCGTCAGCCTGAAATGCACATCCGGGAAGCGGGCACACCCATTTCCCGCCGAACCGGAAAAGTTCGGCGCACAGTCAATATTAGCTCACGCTATACTATTATGCCAGAGACTTATTTGCCGATCTGTGCCGACATGCGCGGATCAGCGATCGCAGACATCAGGTCTTTCGCGCAGCCTTGCTCGCGGGCGATCGACGCGTGGTCTTTGCGGGCTTTTCGGCTGCGCCCTTCGAAGAATCGCCACTCGATTTCTTGGCGGGCGGCGGCGCCTCGGCCGCAGGCTGCCCCTGCTGCTTGGCCTTGTGCGTTTGCAGAAAAGCCGCACGCAGTTCGCCCGGCTCGACCTCCGCCATCTTGCGGAAGGTCATCCAGCTCGACCGGTTGTTTCGCAGATCGCTCAGCCATTGCTCGGCTTCGGCCTTGTGCTTGCCGCGCGTCGAGGCCGCCACGATCATCAGGAAACCTTCGCAAACGCGCTCGACCAGAAGCTGGTCCTCGATCTCGCCTATGCACCAGTCGGTCAGCGTGGCGTATGTGTTGGTCGTCAGATAGGCGGCGATATGTTCGGGGGTGACCTTGGCCTGGAGCCCCTTTTCCTCGTTGAGCATCTCGATGAACGGCTTGTACGCATTGGTCGACATCAGCCGCACCGCATTGCGCAATTCCCGGTCAGACTGCGCCGAATTATACACCGACATGATCGCGGTCGTGTAGGATCGAAGCTGGGTGTTGCGCGAGTGGACCTTGATCATCCGTTCGATCTGTCCCTCGAGCGTCTTGCGAGGAAATTTATAATAGACGGAATTATTGAATTCCTGCGTGTATTGCGTGACCGCCAGCGTGATCACATGATCCTTGCTGCCGAACGCATTATACAGCGTTTTCTGCGCGATACCGGCGCGGGCGCATAGCTCGCGAACGCTCAGTTCCGCGACGCCCGACTGAGCGATCATCTTGCGGGCGACGCGCAGGATACGCTCGCGCCGTTCCATGATGCTGTCGCTCTTATATTTGGTCGGGCGTCCGGCGACGGATTCTTCCATTTTCTCTCTCCTGCCGGGACCTATCCGCGGACTTTCCGCGTCCCCTGTCGATGGCCCCGTCGCACCGATGGTTCACACATCTGCCACGGTTCCGCGCTTCGTTTCAATAATGTTTCGCGCAGGCCCGCCTTGCCAGTCTCGACAAGATTATATAGCGCATTGCATTATTTAGAATCGATGGAGAGAATGATGCTGGACCATATGCTTTGGAGCCAATCGATCACGCCCGACCCTGTTCTGGTCGAAGAGTGCGCGAAACAAGGCATTCCGGAGGACAGCTATGTGGTCCAACCGCTCGACGTGATCCGACGAACGATGGCACGGCGGATGTCCGAATCCTTCAGCGAAGTTCCGCATTTTTCCTTGAAGTCGAGGATCGAGGTCGACCGCCTGCAGCAGGCGCGCGCCGCGATCAACGTCGGACGCGCCGACGACCGCGTCTCGTTCAACGACCTGATCATCAAAGCGGTCGCGATCGCCATCGCGCGCTATCCAGCGATCAATGCCAGCTATCATCCCCGCGGCATATTGCTGCACGCCCACGCCGACGTCGCGGTGGCGGTCGCGATCGAGGGCGGACTGATCACCCCGATCGTGCGGGAAGCGGAGGGCAAGTCGGTCAGCCAGATTTCCTCGGAAATGAAGGACATGGCCGCGAGAGCGCGGCGCAAACGCCTGTTGCCCGAGGAATATTCGGGCGGCACGATCACCATCTCCAACCTCGGAATGTTCGGGGTGACCGAGTTTACCTCCATCATCAATCCGCCGCAGGCCTGCATCCTGTCGGTCGGCGCGGCTTTCGAGGAATATCGCGTGGTGGACGGCGCGCCCTATGTTGCGACGGTCATCGCGCCCACGCTGACGTGCGACCACCGCGTCGTCGACGGCGCCACCGGGGCGCGATGGCTGCAGCATCTGCGCGACGTGATCGAGGCGCCCGAAGAATGGGCGACCGCATAGGCGATCCAGCCGGTCAGGCGCGCGCCTCGAGGTAGCGGAGCAGCGCGTCGCGCATCAGGACGTAGGGATCGACCAGCACCTCTTCCGGTCGGCCGACGAATTCATCGCGCAGATATTGCGAATGCAGGTCGGGGAAGACCGCCGAATCGCCCGCCGCCCAGCCATCGAGGATGTTCGCCGCAATCTCCTGCGGCGACGTCTTCGCGAAGTCCGAACTGCGCATCATGTCCGTATCCATCAGCCCGGGATAGGCGAGCGAGACCGCCACGTTCGGCAGCGCGCCGCGCACCGCGTGGCCCAGCATGACGCCCGCAGCCTTGCTCGCGCTGTAAAGCTCCGCCCCATGCGCGGGGACGAGCGCGGCGAGCGACAGTATGGAAATGAAGCCGCCGCCGCGGGCGTCGAGGCTCGGCCCAAACGCGTGAACCAGCCGAAGCGGGCCGAAGAAATTGGTCTCCATCGTCGCGCGCGCGCCCTCCATCGTCGTTTCGAGCAACGGCACCATATAGGTCACGCCGGCATTGCTCACGACGATGTCGATATCCGCAAGGGCTGCAGCGGCGGCCACATGCGCGTCGTTCGTCACATCAAGCGATAGGGGAATCGCGCGCCCACCAAAGGCGTCGAGCGCGGACCCGAAACCGGCCACATCGCGCGCGCCGCAATAGATCTTCGCCGCCCCCTTGGCGAAGGCCGCCTCCACCAACGCCGCGCCAAGACCGCGATTGGCCCCCGTGACCAGCAGCGTCTTGCCCTCGAAAGTCCGATCGTCACCCATTGAACACCCCATTGCCTGTGGCGGAAAAATGCCGGTCATCGAAAGAAGCGAGAGCGGCCCATGCCAATCGCTCGGCAAGCGCCCTCCCCTCCGCGCCCCGCTCTCGATCATGCCATCCCGGCACGGCGGCGGCGGGCACCTGATAGGTCAGGCAGGTCCCGACGGCGTCGTCGACCTTGTGCGTGTCGAGGACCGTCGTCGCGAGACGATTGATGTCCGCGTCGCGCCATGCCTGTTCGGGCGGAACATCGCGGTATGCCGAGCGATTGAGGAAGGTCGAACAGAAGTTGCGCCACGCGTCACGCGTCGCGGTATGGACGAGCAACCAGCCGTCGTTTGCCCGCCAAAGCGACAAGGGCGGGCCGATGGGGAGCTGATCTTCGTCGGTGTCCTGCGTCTCGGGCACGGTAGCGGACAGGCCGCCGCCGGCCGTTCCGGAAGCGAGGGCAAGCAGCGCGGCGGCAGCCTCGGTCGGCGCGGCACCGTCGGGCATGTCCACACACCAGTCGAACACCTGTCCGTCCAGCCGAACGGCTTCGGCCGGCACCGGCCCGGCCGCTGCATCGGGCCAGAATTTCATCATGGCTCGCAGGCGCACATGGCGTGGCACGATGATTGCCAAGGCCGCCGCCTTGCCTAGGCGTTCGCGGACAATGCGCGCGACCATTCCGTCGTGAAATCGCCCACCGGCGGCATTCCCGAGGTGGCCGAATCGCGCCGCAATCCGGACACCGCATCTTGCAGCCTCCGCTCGAGATCTTCGGGCGACGGCGCATGCGCATCCTCCACCACACAGACGACCAGTTCGACCTCGGTCGTCGCCTCGTCGCGGGGCCAGGCCGCCATCATGCTGAGTTCGCCGTCCTGCTCCGTGAAGCAGATGTTCGGGAAATATTGCTCGCGCCCCTCCGACCGCGATGACAGATGCGCCACGACGCGCTTCCAATTGGCATCGACGATCAGTGCCTGACGTCCGGCGATCCTGTAATGCGATCGACCCTCGATCCAGGGATGCAAGGCGCCGAGAGCCGTGGCGAGTTCGGGCGCCTTGCCGCTCTGGTCGATCCACAGCCAGCCCCCCAGTTCGGCCAGCCGGAGCGGCACGAGCGAGTGGGCGCAGCGGTCGATATTGCCGAAATCCCGCTCGTCCGGGATCGCCATCAGCTTGCCGAACGTGTCGTAGGTCCAGCTATGATATTGGCAGCGAAAGGCGCGGGCACGGCCGGTCGGCGTTCGCACCACCGGCGCGCCGCGGTGGCGGCAGCTGTTGTAATAACCCCTTATTTGTCCATCGACCGAGCGAACCATCACCGTCGGGATGCGCGTGCGTTCCCAGGTGAAATAGCCGCCGATGTCGGCCAGTTCCTCCGCGCGGCCGACCGGCATCCAGAATCGGGCGAAAATCTGTGCCAGCTCGCGCTCGTAGAGGTCGGCTCCGCTCTCCGATCCTTCGAAAAATGCTGAATTCTCCAACGGTTCGACAGGCAGCGTCAACGACAATTATCATCTCCCGAATTATAGCGGCGGCTTTTGTTTTCGCTGTAGCCGTATCGCATTACCGGAGTAAACTCTAGCACGCATTCCCCTTTTGGTATAGTGACGGGAAGAAACCGAAAAAAGACAAGGCGAGGATGAGGCGCGATGGACCAGGCAATCATGGACCGGATCAAGGGCAAGATTCTGGCCGAGTTCGACCGTGAGGGACTGCCCGACGGCTTCCCCGAACTGCCCGCGATTCCGGCGGGCCGCTATACCGAACAGCCATTCTTCGACCTCGAGCAGGAGCATATGTGGGCGCGGACCTGGCTCTACGCAGGCCGCGCCGAGCAGTTGCCGCGCGCGGGAAGCTATCAGGTCTGGGACTATAGCGGCCCATCGATCCTGCTGGTCCGCGACGAGCAGATGCGCCTGCGCGCCTTCCTCAACGAAAGCCCGAACAATGCGCCGCTGGTTCCGCTGTCCGACCAGGGCGCGCATCAGCACGAAATGCCCTTCGACGCCCCGGGGCGCATGTTCATGCAGGTCGAATTCCCCGAACTCGACCTTCCCGGCGGCGTGCTGCAATGCCAGCGCAAGGGCTGGACCTATGACCTCGACGGCCGACTGGTCGCGGTACCGAGCGGCCAGACGATCGAAAGCGTGCCGCACGCGCATCGGCACCTGACCGAGTATCGCTGCGACGTCTGGGAAGGCTTCGTGTTCGTCAACCGCGATCCGGGCGCCATTCCCCTCCTCGAATGGCTGGGGCCGGTCGCATCGCAAATGGCGCAATATGAGTGCGCAAAGCTGCGGATGTTCTCGCGCGCCACGGTCCTCCTGCGCACCAACTGGAAGGTGGCGACCGAAGCGTTCCAGGAAGTCTATCACTTCAAGCACATCCACCATCATGAAGGGGTGGTGTCGCTCGACCAGCGCGGCGTGACGCACGCCATGTTCCCGCACGGCCATTCGCGCATGGTAACGCCCTTTGCCAAGCGGCAGCAGGTCGCGATGGGCATGGCCGGCCCGACCGACTGGGAAGCGGCGGCGGACAGCGCGCGCGAATCGCTCATCGGGACCGGCACGCCGCTGATCTCGACGGTGGAATCGATCGTGAACGGCGCGGTCCTGACCTATAGCCTGTTCCCGAACCTGACCACGCCGACCTCGGCTCGCGGCCTGCCCATCCTCGCCGCCTGGCCGGTCGATCCGGCGCACACATTCTTTGAATGGACGTCGTTCGTCCCCGATTGGGGCGAGGATACGCCCGCGATCGAACAGATGCGTGAGGCCACGCTTCGGACGCCGATGACGATCATGGAAGAGGATGTGCGGAACATGGAGCCCATGTTCATGTCGCTCTCTTCGCCCGGACTGCCGGGACTGCGCATCGGCTATAACGAGCGCAGGCTCTACAATTCGGCCGAAGTCCTAGACCAGATCATCGGTATCGAGCGCATCCCGGAACGGCTGCGCGTTCGCCAGTTGCTCAGCGGCTTCGTGGAGCAGGACTGATGACCCTCGGCCGTGTGGCGGTGCTGCAGCCCTTCGGATTTCTTGCGATCGAAGAAGTCGAAATTCCCGCACCCACCGGATTTCAGGTGGCGGTGGAGATGTTCGCCGCCGGGATCGGCACGGTCGATGTCGCGTTGCTCGCGCAGTCCGACATGCCCGACTGGCAACCGATCGTCCCGGGCATCGAGGGCGTCGGCCTGGTCACGGCGGTCGGCGAACTGGCCGAACGGGTGAGAGTCGGCGACCAGGTCGTGATCGGGACCACCCCTGCACTGCCCGGCCGCGACGCCGCGCCTCCGGTCCTGACGTTCGACGACGGCGCGATCCAGACCGACCGCCCGATTTCCACCTGGACGACGAATGCCGTTGTGGACGAGCAATTTCTGTCACCCGTTCCCCGCGACCTTTCCGCCGACCGCGACTGCCTGGCGCTGCTTGGCGATACGGCGCTGATCGCAGCCGCGCTCGCGACGCAATGGACCGACGCGAAGGCCGACGAAGCGATCGTCGTTGCCGGCGGCGGCGGACTGGCGCTGGCGGCCATTGCGGCCCTGCGCGCGGCGGGCAGCGAACATGTCATCGCGCTCGCGCCGGGACATGCCCATGCGAGCGCATCGGCCGCGGGCGCCAGCCTTTGCCTCGAGCCCGGCGAAGACCTGGCCGCCACGGGCGCGCGCCACGGCCTCGACTGCCGCGCGGATGACGCGGGAGCGGGCGCCCCCCTCGACCACGCAATCCAGTGGATCGACGCACGCGATCCTGGCAAGCCGCTGGACCGCACCCATGCGATGGCGACGCTGACCGGCTGGATCGCCGCCGGTACGTTCAACCCGTCGGTTGCGATCGGCAAACGCTACACCATCGAGCAGATCAATGAAGCCGTGATGGAGCTGGAGAGCGGTCGCATCGCCGGCGCCGGGATCGTCGTCATGGAACCGCTGAAATAGGCGGGTAGCGACGGAGCGCGTTTCTCTCTTGCCTCGGCAAGAGAAATGATATTAGCACATGATATATAAATGGCCAGAATGAGAGGGTCCGGCAAACAGCAACGCCGGGCACGCCCTCGCGGGGCGAAGCCTTCTCGCACCATAGGCACGTTCGGGAGAGACAGATGGACATTCAGGGAAAGCGCGCGCTGGTTACCGGGGCAAGCGGTGGCATCGGTCGCGCCTGCGCGCTGATGCTCGCCCGCAATGGCGCGAGCACGGTCGTCCTTGCGGACATCGACGAAAAGGGCCTTGCCGACCTGGCCGCAGACATCGGTCGCCTCGGGGCGGAGGCCCTGACGGAGACGGTCGACCTTTCGGACTCCGCCGCGGCGATCGCGATGTATGAAAGCGCGGAAAAGCGGAGCGGCGGCCTGGATATCATCCACAACAACGCCGGGATCATGGGCGGCCCCCCGGATTTTCCCGACGACAATATCGGCCGCATGATCGCGGCGACGCAGATCAATCTGATCGCCATGATGATCGGCACCAAGATGGGCGTCGATTTCATGCGCGCGCGGGGCGTGCCCGGAGTCATCATCAACACGGCATCGACCGCCGCATTGGGCCCGCTTCCCAAGGATCCCGCCTATGCCGCGTCCAAACGGGGCATCCTGGCCTATTCGGAATCGTGCAAGCCGCTGCACGCGGAATTCGGCATCCGCGTGGTGCCGCTATGCCCGGCAGTGACCGATACGCCGATCGTCGCCAAGGACGCGGCCTGGCTGCAGCCGATCCTCGAATCCATCCGCCTGCTGACGCCCGAGGAGATTGCGCGCGAGGTACGGCGGATCATCGAGGACGACGGCCTGTCGGGCGAGGCCGTCGTGGTGAACAACGAACCTTTGGCGCAATGAAGGCGACGGCGCGTGGGTCGACCCGAAGGGACAACGCCCCTCGCGCACATTGAAGTAAACGGGGCAACGGATCAAATCATGGCAAGAATCACCTATATCGAACCCGACGGCACCGAACGCGTCGTTGACGTGAGAACCGGACTTTCGCTGATGGAGGGGGCGGTGAACAACGGGGTCAACGGCATCGAGGCCGATTGCGGCGGCGTCTGCGCCTGCGCCACCTGCCACATCTATGTCGCCGCCGACTGGTTCGAGGCAGCAGGGCCGCGCACCGACATCGAGGAAGCCATGCTCGATCTGGCGAACGAGGTTCGCGAAACCAGCCGCCTGTCGTGCCAGGTCAAGGTCACCGACGCGATGGACGGGCTGATCCTGTCGATACCGGAAGACCAGCGCTAAGCCGGCGAACGCGCGCAAACGGCCACGCGGCGACCGCCCTCAAGCACGTCGCATGCAGGCACAAAGAGGCGGCTGAACGCGAACGGAATACATATCGTTATAATTTCTGGAAAATCGCAGTTTCCTTGGATTTATTGCTAAGTTTTCCAAGATTCCTCTCTTGACATTCGCCCATATGATCTATTTGTATAACACGTCCTCCATTTAGGAGGCGCTGCACGCAAGATGCACTGGGAGAGGGAGGATCAATTGATGACGGTTCCGTCAAATCTGTCCGACGCCGCGGATATGGCGTCGATGGGGAGGTTCGCCTCCGGCTATTCGCGTTCCGGCCATGCCAAACGCTTTTGGGCCAAAAGCCTTGGAGGCGCCTCGCTCCTCGCCATGATCGCCCTCAGCCCGGCGACGGCGCACGCGCAGGCCACCGACGAGACGCCGGCAAGCACGCGAGCCGAGCGCGGCGCCATCCCCGATGACGAGATCATCGTCACCGCTCGCCGGACCCAGGAGCGCCTGCTCGACGTGCCCGTCGCGGCCGCCACTTTGTCCAGCGAAGCGCTGCAGCGCTATGCAACCAGCGACCTGACCGAAATCGCGAACCAGGTCGTCGGCGTCCAGCTCAACCGCACGCCGTCATCGTCGAGCGGCGGCAGCTTTTCCATTCGCGGCGTCGGCAACCTCGCCAACGACCTTGGCAACGAACAGCCCGTGGCGATGAACTTCGACGGCGTTCAGCTTACCCGCGGCCGCGTCGTCACCATGGCGCAGTTCGACATCCAGCGTATCGAGGTTCTGAAGGGACCGCAGGCGCTGTTCTTTGGACGCAACAGCCCGGCCGGCGTGGTGTCGGTGCTCAGCCAGACGCCGACGCTGGGCGGCGGCATCGAAGGCTATGCCACCGCGCAATATCAGTTCAAGACCAACACGCCGTCGATCGAGGGCGCGGTCACGCTGCCGGTGGCCGACAATTTCGCGGTCCGCGTCGCGGGACGCGTCAGCCGCATGCAGGACGGCTATCTGCGCTATGTCGCAGAACCGATCGCCGACCCGTTCCCGGCCGAAGCAGGCCTGATCCTGCCCGGTTCGGGATATGAATGGGGGCCCGGAACCAAATCGAGCGCGGTGCGCGGAACGGCGCTGTGGAAGCCGTCAGACAATCTCACCGTAACGCTGCGGTCGCTCTATTCGACCGAACGCAATCGCGGCGGTTCGGGCACGCGCGAAGTCGTCGCCTGTGGCGGCACGGCACCCACATCCTATGGTATCAGAGACCCGTTCGGCGACTGTACCGCGAACAACGTCACGTCGAACGGCCTGCCGCCGCTGCAGGTAACCCGCAACCTCTATAACGCACCGGAAGACGGCAAACCGTTCAGCAAGACGCGCGTTTCGCTCTCGTCGCTGACGTTCGACCTCTCGGTCGGGGCCATCGACCTCACCTCGGTGACCGGCTATTACAACTACAAGAACAGCGCTTTCGACAATTTCGACTATACGGTCTTTGGCCAGGCGACGAACACACAGCGCGACAAGGGTTGGCAGTTCTCGCAGGAATTCCGCGCGGTCTCCAACTATGACGGGCCGGTAAATTTCTCCGCAGGCCTGTTCTATCAGAATGAACGGCGCGAATATGTCGCGGGCACGAAGATCGCGGCCCTCGGCCCGTTCACCGGCGCCGGTCCGTTCAACGGGATCTATGACACGCTGATCTCGACCGGGCAGAGCCGCGGCAAGACCTATTCGGCGTTCCTGCAGCTCCGCTGGTCGATCCTGGAAAATCTGGAACTCGCGGGCGGTGCTCGCTGGACGCGCGAAGACAAGTCGACCGACATCGGCAATATCTTCAACCGCCTGGCGTCCTTCTCGCCCGCCGGCTTTCGCTATCGTCCGAAGTTCGAGGGCGAGAATGTGTCGCCGGAAGCGACGCTGACGTGGAAGGTCACCCCCGACGTCACCATCTATGGCGCCTATAAGACCGGATATCTTTCGGGTGGTGCATCCAACCCGTCGACCGTCGCCAATTATTCGACGCTTCCCGATCCCACGCGGCCGTTCCTGTTCGACGAGGAAACCGTCGAGGGCGGCGAAGTGGGCATCAAGGCATCGCTGCTGGGCGGGCGCCTGACCGGCGACCTTACGGCCTATCGCTACAATTACGACGGCCTGCAGGTGCAGACGTTCGATGCGACGACGACCTCCTTCTTCACCCAGAATGCGGGCGGCGCCCGTAACCAGGGCATCGAAGGACAGGTCCGGTTCAAGGCGACGCCGGATCTGACGCTGCGGCTCGCGGCCTCCTATGCCGACCTCAAGTTCACCGACTTCGACGGCGCGCAATGCTATGCCGGCCAGACGGTGCTTCCGGTCCCGGCGCCCGGAGCCACCAAGGCCTCTGGCGCCTGCTACTCGACCGGTGTCGGTACCGGCAAGGCGCGTTACATGACCGGCCTTCGCTATGGCCCCGCGCCGTTCCAGGCGATCGTCGGGGTGACGTACGAGACGCCGATTTCCAGCGATTGGGGGATCGGATTCAGCGTCGACGGCTATATCTACAACAAGACGCCGGCGTGGCAGATTCCTTACTCGCCGGGCCAGGAATCGCATGAGCTCGTCAACGCATCGCTGCGCCTGAACCGGCTGGACGATAGCTGGCAGTTCGCGCTGATCGCCACCAACCTGTTCGACAGCAACTGGCATCCGCCGGCGACGACCGACAAGCCGCTGGGCACGGCGGGCGACATCATGGCGGACTCGCCGGTACCGCGGCTCGTCACGTTGCAGGCGACGTTCCGCTTCTGACGAAACAGTCCGGAGGGCACTCTCTAGGGCAACTGAGCGCTCCTCGATCCGAGGGGCGCTCTCTTTTTTGGGCAAGGCCTCTTTTTGGGGCAAGGCGCGAAAGCGATCGCCGGCCGCGCATGGCCGACGACAGGATCGGATCACAGGGGAAAGGGTCAGCCCAGCGAGGGCGAGATCGCCCGGGCGGGCACGTCCTTCTTGACGATCAACCGCGTCTCGCCGGTCGCACCGCGGAGCAGAAGGTCGATGACCTCCAGCGCCACATCCTTCGGCTCCAGACTGTCCGGTCCGTGCAGTTCCGGCGGGAACAGGTCGCTCGTGAAGCCGCCCGGGCAAATCGCGTTGAAGCGGACGGGCCCCGACGGATACGCCGCCCCCAGGCTGCGCACCAGCCCCACAAGCGCATGTTTCGTGGACGAATAGACCGGGTCGAACGGGATCGGCATCATGCCGCCCATCGAGCTGGTGATCGTCACGGCACCCCCGGCGCTCCGCGCCATGTGCGGGACCAGGGCCTGGAGCCCGAACATCACGCCGTCGATATTCACACGGCGCAGAGCCTCATAGCGGCCCAGCGTAAAATCCTCGATCGGCGGGACCGACAGGGCAACGTCAAGCGGTCGGCTCATGATCCCGGCGTTCAGATGCGCATAGCGGACCGGACCAAGTTCGGCCGTGACCGCGTCGACCGCCGTCGCCCACTGCTCGGCCGCGCCGACATCGACGCGCCAGAAGCGGCCACCCGCCGCGCGCGCGACGGCAATGCCGTCCCTCTCGTTGACGTCGAATATCGCGACGCGCGCGCCGGCCCGCGCGGCCTCGACCGCCACCGCGGCGCCCAGGCCGGTCGCGCCGCCGGTGATCAGCAGGGTCTGCCCCTCGAAATCCGCCATATGCTATCCCCCGAAACTGCGGAATGCCGTCAGTCGGCCGCGATCAGCCCCAGTCGCTGTCCCAGTCCGCGAGCGGCGGCGTCGGGGAAAAGCTCGTCGACCCCGCCCTTCGCCAGCGCGTCCAGCACGGCGCCGGTCAGGACGCTCGGCGGGTTGAGCAGCGCCTTGTCGGTGGATTCCAGATGCATCTCGGTATCGTATCCGCCCGCGTAGACGGCCATCACGCCGACGCCGATGTCGGCCAGATCGACGCGCAGCCCCTGCGTCATCGACCGGGCGGCCGCCTTCGACGCGTTATAGGTGCCGACCAGGGGCATATAGACCAGCGCCGCGATCGACAGGATGTTGACGATCGTCCCCTGCGACCGCGCCAGCGTCGGCGCGAAGGCGCGCGCCATCGCGAGCGGGCCGAAATAATTCACCTCCATCTCGTGCCGCGCCTGATCGAGATCGGGGGCACTCAGAAAGCCGGCATAATGGAGAACGCCCGCGTTGTTGACGAGCACCGTCACGTCGCTGGCGTCACGCGCCGCGCGGGCGACCTCGTCGGGCTTGGTCGTGTCGACGATGATAGGATGGACGCGCGGATCGATCGCGGCGACGGTCGCGGCGGCGCCTTCGTTGCGTACGCCGGCATAGATTTTCGGCGCACCGGCCTCGAGAAACGCATCGATGAAAGCCCGGCCGATACCGCGTGAAGAGCCGGTGATCAGCGGCCGACATTGCTCGAAACTCATGCATCTCTCCCGATATGCTTGATTGTCATGCGCCGCGGGATGCCCCGCGGATCGGTTCGGCTCGCATGGCTTGCGATGTCCGTCCCGACAAAAATAGTGTATGAGATATTTTTATACGCAGCGCAAGCAAGCGGCGCCGCAAATCGGACGCAAAACCCCCGCGCGCCGGCAAACGACAAACCAGCGCGCGCTGACGTATCGACAATTTTCCCATGATTTTTGTATGTTTCGCGATTGCGAGAGAAGCGCATCCGATCGAGGCTCCAGCCTTGACAAGAATAAAGCGCGTGATATTTTTTGACTCGGTGCAAAGACACCGCACGCGGAGGCGAAGCCTTCGCCATACGGGAGAGTGAGGATAATGAGTTTGGGGAAGACCTGTCCTGTCGAAGGAGTTGTCGAAGTCGACATGAACGCGGAGGAATTCGCGGAGAACTTCAAAGACATATACACGCAGATGCACGCCAGCGGCTGCCCCTATGCGCACTCGACCGCGGGCGATTTCTACGCGATCGGCAAGCATAAGGACATTGTTACCGCCTGCACCAACACCAAATTGTGGAGCAGCAAGCTGGGCCCGGCGCTGCAATATCAATCGCCCGAAACGCCGGGCGTGCTCGTCAGCGTCGATCCGCCCGAACACACGTTCGAGGCCCGCCTCGTCGGCAAGGCCTTTTCCCGCACCTATTTCGAGTCGTTCATTCCGGGCATCAAGGCGTTCCTCAACGAGCGCATCGACAGCTTTTTCGCCAACGGCCGGTGCGACATTCACAAGGAAATTTCGGAGCCGCTGCCGCTGTGGGTGATCTTCGCCATGTTCGGCAAGGCGATCGATGACGACGGTATCGAGGCCTATCGTGAAGGCTTCGTCGGATCGATCGGCCAGATGCTGGCCCCGAACCCCGTGCGCCCGCCCTCGCGCAACGCGTTCGCGGACAGCTTTCTTTCGGACCATCTGGCCGACGTGAAGCGCAAGCTGGCGTCGGGCGAAGCGCAGCCCGACGACAATCTGCTGACCCGCTTCATCACCACCGAGCTCGACGGGCGACGGCTGACCGACGACAAGATCCTCGCCTTCTGCAACTTCCTGCTCGCGGCGGGCAGCGGCACGACGACGATCCTGCTGTCGAACCTGCTCTATCAACTGCTGAACGCGCCGGACCAGTTCGAGAAGCTGAAGGCGAACCCCGATCTGGTCCCGCTTGCGATCGAGGAATGCCTTCGCGTCGAAGCACCGCTGCACGGCCTGTTCCGGACGAACAACGAGGAAGTCACCGTCGGCCCGCTGACCATTCAGCCCGACACCAAGGTGATGATGATGTGGGCGGCCGCCAACCTCGACCCCACCGTGTTCCCGAACCCCGAGAAATTCGACCTCGACCGCGATCTGGCGGATGTCCGCAAGCATCTGGCGTTCGGATACGGGATCCACATCTGCCGCGGCGCGCCGCTGTCGCGCATCGAAGCGCGGCTGTTCCTGGAAACGGTGCTCGAGCGGCTGCCCAACCTTCGCTTCGACGGCCCGATGAAGAAGGATCACCGTATCCCGATCTTCAACGGCATCGGCGAATTGCCCGTCGCCTGGGACGTCTGAGGCGCACAAGGATCATCGACCGCTCGTCGCTTCAAGGCGGCGAGCGGACCCCATGCAGATCAATCAGGATATGGCGATGAACGAAAAGGCGCGGACTGTTGTTTTGGCCCGGCGGCCCGGACCGGATATTTCGGTCGATGATTTTGCGCTGGTGGACCAGCCCCTTCCCGAACCGGGCGAGGGCCAGGTGCGCGTTCGCAATCGCTACATCAGCGTCGATCCCTATATGCGGCTGGCGCTGAGCGACCGCAACGGCGTGAGCGCGGCCAAGCCGCTGGGCGAAGCGATGACCGGCGGCGCGGTCGGCGTCGTCGAGGCATCGCGGGCGCCTGCCCTGCCCCCCGGGACCATGGTGACCAGCCAGTTCGGCTGGCGCGACCGCTTCGTCGCGGACGCATCCGCCGTCCAGGCCGTAAGCGCGGAAGGCGTCCAGCCGAGCTGGTATCTGGGCCTGTTGGGACTGACCGGCATGACCGCCTATGCCGGGATCGAATATATTCTGGACCCCGCGGCCGGAGAGACGATTTTCGTCTCGGGCGCCGCCGGCGCGGTCGGATCGGTGGCGGCACAGCTTGCCAAGCAGCGCGGCTGCCGCGTGATTGCCACCGCGGGCACGGACGAGAAGGTCGCCTGGCTGAAGGATGTCTTGCATCTCGACGCGGTGGCCAATTATGCGACCACCGACCTTGCCGCCTTTCTGGCCCGGGAATGTCCCGGCGGGATCGACCATTATTTCGACAATGTAGGCGGCCCCACATTGGATGCCGCGATCACGGCGATGAAGCCCAAGGGCCGGATCGTCGTCTGCGGCGCGATCTCGCAATATAATACGCCCAACTATTGCGCCGGACCGGGCGAGTTCTTCAAGATTTCCGAGAAGGGCATCACCATCGTCGGGCTAAATGTCGGCATGTGGTTCGACCGGGGCAAGGAAGCGTTCGGCGACCTCGCGCAGCGCGTCGCCGCCGGCAAGCTGATCTGGGAAGAAACGATAGTCGAGGGGCTGGACAACGCCCCGCAGGCCTTTGTGTCGCTGTTCTCGGGCCAGAACAGGGGAAAGATGGTCGTCGCGGTCGATCCAGCGCGCTGATCGAGCAGATCGGAAGAAATCATGGCTTTCACGCATATCATGACGCCGATCCGCATCGGTTCGGTCGAGATCAAGAACCGGGTGTTCCGTTCGGCGCACACGACCGCGATCGGCGGGGGCACGCTGAGCGACGACCTGATCGCCTATCATGAGGCGCGCGCAAAGGGCGGCGTCGGATTGAGCGTGATCGAGGCAATGTCGGTTCACCCATCCTCGCTCGCCGCGCTCAACATGATCGACCCCTCGCTGGCCGAAAAATATCCGCGCATGATGGACCGGCTGCGGCCCCACGGAATGCGCGTGTTCCAGCAATTGTTCCACGCCGGCCAGCATGGCAGGACGCTCGACGGATCGCCGCCCTGGGCGCCGTCCGACCAGCCGGGGGTGACCAGTGGTATCGCCCCCATTCCCATGACGAAGACGATGATCGACACGATGGTGGGCGCCTATGCCGCCGCGTCGGCCAAGCTCGAGCAATGGGGCTGCGAGGGCGTCGAGTTTCATTGCGGGCACGGCTTTCTTCCCCAGCAATTCCTGTCCCGCTACGCCAATGATCGCACCGACGATTATGGCGGATCGCCGGAAAATCGTGCGCGTTTCACGTTGGAAGCGCTCGCTGCGATCCGCGCGAGCGTGAGCAAGGATTTCGTCGTCGGCATCCGCCTGTCGCCCGACATGCTGGAAGGCGGCGTCGATGTTGCGGACAATCTGGCCCTTGCGAAGCTGGTCGAGGAAGCCGGCCTGGTCGACTATGTCAGCATCTCGTCGGGCACGTTCCAGACGATGGACAAGACCATCGGCGGGATGCACGAGCCGATGGGTTTCGAACTGCCCGTGACGACGCCGATCACCTCGCAGCTCAAGGTTCCGACGATGATCGTCGGACGGTTCCGCACGCTCGAGGAGGCCGATCAGGCAATCCGCGCCGGCGATGGCGACATGGTCGCGATGGTGCGCGCGACGATTGCCGAGCCCGACCTCGTCCGAAAGACGCTGGATGGCCACCCCGAGCAGGTTCGCCCCTGCATCGGCTGCAACCAGGGGTGCATCGGCCAGCTGCAGGCGCCGCCGAACCGCATGGGCTGCGTCGTCAATCCCGCGGTCGGATATGAGCAGACGATGGGCGACGACCGGCTCGCCGTGTCGGAGCAGCCCACGAAGATACTCGTCATCGGCGGCGGCCCGGCCGGCCTGGAGGCGGCCCGCGTCGCCGCGCTGCGCGGACACAAGGTCGTACTGGCGGAAGCCGAATCCGACCTGGGCGGCACCGCCAAGATCGCCGCCGCCGCTCCGACGCGTGCCGGCATCCGCGACATATTGGTCTGGCTGCAGGACGAGGTCTATCGCCTTGGCGTCGATGTGCGCACCAGCAGCTATCTGGACATCGACGACATCCTGCTCGAAGCGCCGGACAAGGTCATTCTGGCGACCGGATCGATGCCGCGTATGGACGGCATCCAGCTTTCCAATCCGGGGGAACCGATAAGCGGCTTCGACCAGCCGCACGTTCTGTCGTCGAACGACCTGTTCCTGTCGCCGCACCGCAACCCCGGAAAGTCGGCGGTGGTGATCGACGACAGCGGCCATTACGAAGCGATCGCGTGCGCCGAATATCTGATGGAGCGCGGCGTCGAGGTCACGTTCGTCACCCGCCACATTTCCTTCGCGCCGCTGGTCGAGAGCGCGCTGATGACCGAACCCGCGCTCCGCCGCTTGAGCGAGGGGCATTTCACCCTCCACACGCGAATGCGGGCGCTCGCCATCGGGCCGGATCATGTCGTGATCGCACCGACCTTTCTGCCGGCGAACAGCAACCGGACGATCAGCGTGCCGGCCGACACGGTCATATTCGTTTCAAGAAACCGGCCAAGCCGCGATCTGGCAGAGGCGCTGCGGGAGCAGGGTGTCGCCGTATCGCTGGTCGGCGACGCCAATGCCCCGCGTTTCCTTCTCGCCGCCATCCGCGAGGGAAATCAGGCCGGCGCCGCGGCCTGAACCGGAACCGATACCGACGCGACATCCATTTTCTTGCAAATGTATTGCGCGTTATATAAATGATTCGCTGATACAGGGAACCAGGCACAGCGCCGGCAGGAATGGGTGGGGATATGAGCGACGCGCATGGGCTTTCGCCGATCGCAGCGGGATTGTGGGCCGAAGGCCCGCCGCCGCGCCTGATCGGCGGCAGAAGGGAAAGCGGCGAAATCGTCTTTCCGCTGCCTGACGAACCGCTGGAACCGCTCAAGTCCGTCGAATTGTCGCCCACGGGAACATTGTGGTCGTGGACCAGCCAGGAGTTCCAGCCGAAGCCGCCATTCTCCGGCCCCGAGCCTTTCGAGCCATTTTTGCTCGGCTATATAGAATTGGCGAATGAAGTGATCGTCGAGAGCCGCATCGTCGAAACGTCGATCGACCGGCTTCGCCTGGGGATGGCCATGCAGTTGGTGATCGTGGCGTTCGACGATCACCGCAGCACCTATGCCTTTCGCCCGGAGCCAGCCGCATGAGCGAGAATGTCTATATCATCGGCGCGGGCATCCACGCTTTCGGACGCACCGAGGGGCGATCGGGCCGGGCACAGGGCGTGTTCGCGCTGCGGCAGGCGCTGGACGACGCCGGGATCGATTGGGCCGACATCGGCTTTGCCAGCGGGGGCTCGGTCGCCGCCGGTTCCGCCGACATCATGGTCAACGACCTGGGCTTTACCAGCCTGCCGTTCATCAACGTGCACAACGGCTGCGCGACCGGCGGCAGCGCGTTGACGTCGGCGCACAATGCGATCGCGTCGGGCATGTGCGACTTCGCCGTCGCGGTGGGCTTCGACAAGCATCCGCGCGGCGCGTTCAATGCCAAGCCCGCGAACTATGGCCTGCCCGAATGGTATGGCGAGACGGGCATGATGCTGACGACGCAATTCTTCGCGCTGAAGATCCAGCGATACATGGCGCTGCACGGGATCAGCCGCCGGACGCTGGGCAAGGTGGCCGAAAAGGCGTTCCGCAACGGCACGCTGTGCGATCATGCGTGGCGCCGCTCGCCGGTCGACCTCGACACGATCCTCAACGCGCCGATGGTCAATGATCCGCTGACCAAATATATGTTCTGTTCGCCTGCCGAGGGCGGCGTCGCGCTGGTTCTGGCGAGCGAGAAAAAGGTCCGGGAACTGGGCGCCGATGGGGTGAAGATCGCCAGCATCGCGTTTCGCACGCGGCCCGAGGGATCGTTCGAGGTCTTCGCACCGTCGATCCGCACCCCGCCGGGCGGCAAGCCCACGGCGCTGGCCAGCAAGGCCGCGTTCGAGCTGGCGGGCATCGGCCCCGAAGACGTCGACGTCGCGCAGCTTCAGGATACGGAGAGCGGCGCCGAGATCATGCACATGGCCGAGAACGGCTTTTGCGCCGACGGCGAGCAGGAGGAATGGTTCGCCAACGGCTGGTCGGAGATCGGCGGACGCCTGCCGATAAATACCGACGGCGGATGCCTGGCCTGCGGCGAGCCCGTCGGTGCGTCGGGGCTGCGCCAGGTCTATGAAAATGTGCAGCAGTTGCGGGGGCGGACGGGCGCGCGTCAGGTCCCCGGCGATCCGAAGGTCGGATACAGCCATGTCTATGGCGCGCCGGGCCTGTCCGCGGTGGCGATCGTCACCCGGTAGGGCGGCCGTCCGACGAAGGCGGCCGCATCGGCGTCTGCAGGCTTGATGGAGAACAAGCATTGAAGATGGACGACACGGCGATCGAGACACGGCCCGCATCGGGGCTTGGCTATAGCTATTACGTCGTCCTTCTTCTGATGCTGACCTATATCCTGTCGTTCCTCGACCGGGTGCTGATCAGCCTGCTGGCCGAGCCGATCCGCGCCGAGTTCGACCTTGGCGACACCGAGATCGGCCTGCTTGTCGGCTTTGGCTTCGTGCTCTTCTACACCGTCCTCGGCCTGCCCTTCGGCGCCGCCGCCGATCGGACCAATCGCCGCAACCTGATCGTGATGGGGCTGGTCGGATGGAGCCTAGCGACGGCGGGCACCGGCCTGGTAAGCGGCTTCGGCGGCCTGCTGCTGATGCGCGCGCTGGTCGGGGTGGGCGAAGCGACGCTCTCGCCCGCCGCGCTATCGACCATCGCCGACCGATTTCCCCCCGAACGGCTTGGCTTTGCCATTTCGCTCTATTCGTCGGGCGTCGTGCTCGGCGGCGGCCTGGCGATGGGATTCGGCGGGACGATCGCCGAGTGGGCGGCCCGGACGAGCATCGACATACCGGGCTGGGGCCCGATCGGCGACTGGCGGCTGGCGATGCTGCTGGTGGGGCTGCTCGGCATTCCGCTCGCGGTGCTGCTGCTCGCGACGATGCGCGAGGCACCGCGCGGAACCCGGCTGGCCGAGGTTCCGCGCATGGCCGTGCTGCTGGCGACGATGCGCGCCAATGCGGCGGCCTTCGCCACCGTGTTCGGCGGCTTCGGCTGCCTGGTGATCGCCGGCTATATCCCCATGCTCTGGGGTCCGTCGCTGCTCGCCCGCGCGCACGGCCTGTCGGCGCCCGAGATCGGCATGGCGCTGGGCATCATCGTCGGCCTGTGCGGTTTCGCAGGCGTTCTCATCGGAGGGCTGGTTTCCGATCGCATGGCGCGGCGCGGGATCGCCAACGCGCCGGTCCTGCTGGTGCTCATGACGCTGCCGCTGCAAATCCTGTCGTTCGGCGGCGCCTATCTGCTGGCCGACACGCGGACTGTTCTGATCCTGTTGGGGCTGGGCGTCTTCCTCTCTTCGATGCTGGGCGGGTTGCAGGCGACAACGGTGCAGCTTTTGACGCCCGCGACGATGCGCGGACGGGCGATGGCCATGTATCTGCTGGTCGTGACCCTGCTGGGAATGGGGCTGGGTCCGCTGATCGTCGGCTTGCTGAGCGACCATGTCTTTGCCGCGCTACCGGCGGCGCTGGCGACCGTTTCCACCGTGTCGCTGACGCTCGCGGCGGCGATCCTGTGGGCCGGACGCAACGCGGTGCGGCAATCGATCCTCGCCATGCGCGCGCCGGGCTAGGCCGAAAACTCCTTCCAATCCCGATGGCTCGATCGCCCGGCTGATGACCGGGCATGCGATGTGCGGCCTTCGCCGCCCAGGGCGGTGGTTCTGCGCCGCCGCCGGGTGTAGAATGGGCGGCCGCCTGCCAGATCGCGCGCGGCGTCTTTTCTAATTTATCGAACATATCGAATAATTTTATCGTTCTGTTTCGTACAAATACTCCAGTCTAGACCGGCCTCACCCCGAACGGATCGGGATCCCGGATTTCTTCAGAAGGAGTGTCAGCCATGTCGATCAAAGCCACGCCGACCCCAGCCAAGGCCCTGCTGAACCCCAGCAACCACGCGCTGGTGCTCATCGATTTCCAGTCGCAAATGGCCTTCGCCACCAAATCGATCGCCCCCGAACTGCTGCGCAACAACGCCGCGCTCGTCTCGAACAGCGCCGCGGGTTTCAATGTGCCCACCATCCTGACCACCGTCGCCGAGAAGAGCTTCTCCGGCCCGATGTTCAGCGAGATCACCGACGCCTTCCCCGGCCAGGCGCTGCTCGACCGCACCAGCATGAACACCTGGGAAGACGCCGCGGTGATCGAGGAAGTGAACCGGATCGGCAAGGATCGCATCGTCTTTGCCGGCCTGTGGACGTCGGTCTGCATCGTCGGCCCGGTGCTCTCCGCGCTCGAACAGGGGTTCGAGGCCTATGTCATCACCGACGCCAGCGGCGACATTTCGGAAGAAACCCATGAACGCGCCGTCGAACGGATGGTGCAGGCGGGCGCGAAGCCGATCACCGCGCTGCAATATCTGCTCGAGCTGCAACGCGACTGGGCGCGCGCCGATACCTATGACCTGACCACCGGCATCGCCCGCAAGTGGGGCGGCGCCTACGGCCTTGGCATCACCTATGCCAAGACGATGTTCGGCGCGTCGGAAGGCGGCCACTAACTCCCCCCGGGGCCGGGCTCCACGCGGGTTCGGCCCCTTTTCACGTCCCGCATCTTCTCCCTCTCTTTGTCTGAAAGGATTATTGTCATGAGCTTTGTCACAACCAACGACGGCACCAACATCTTCTACAAGGATTGGGGTCCGAAGGACGCCCAGCCGATCGTCTTCCACCACGGCTGGCCGCTGTCGTCGGACGATTGGGACGCGCAGATGCTCTTCTTCCTCGCGAACGGCTATCGCGTCGTCGCGCACGATCGCCGCGGCCACGGTCGCTCGGATCAGGTAAGCGAGGGTCACGACATGGCGCATTATGCCGCCGACGCGGCCGCCGTCGCCGACCATCTCGACCTTCGCAACGCCATCCACATCGGTCATTCGACCGGCGGCGGCGAGGTCGCGGCCTATGTCGCGCGCCACGGCATCCCGCAGGGCCGCGTCGCCAAGGCGGTGCTGGTCAGCGCCGTGCCGCCGATCATGCTGAAGACCGATCGCTACCCCGGTGGCCTGCCGATCGAAGTGTTCGACGGCTTCCGCGCCGCACTGGCCGCCAATCGCGCCGGCTTCTTCCGCGACGTCGCCGCGGGCCCCTTCTACGGCTTCAATCGCCCCGGCGCGAAGGTCGACGAGGCGGTCGTCGACAATTGGTGGCGCCAGGGAATGACGGGCAGCGCCAAGGCGCATTATGACGGCATCAAGGCCTTTTCGGAAACCGACCAGACCGACGATCTGAAGGCGATCACCGTCCCCACGCTCGTCCTGCACGGCGATGACGATCAGATCGTGCCTTACAAGAATGCCGGCGTTCTGCAGGCGGAAATCCTGCCGAATGCGACGCTGAAAATCTACGAAGGCTTCTCGCACGGCATGCTGACGGTCAACGCCGACGTGCTCAACGCCGACCTGCTCGCCTTCGCGAAGGCCTGAGGCAAAGAGGGAAGACGGACCGATGAAAATCTACCTCGTCTCGCTGGGCGCCGGACTGCTCGCCGGTCTTGTCTACAGCCTGCTCGGCGTCCGTTCTCCCGCCCCGCCCGTCGTCGCGCTCGTCGGGCTCGCGGGGATCCTGCTCGGCGAACAGATCGTCCCGATCGCCAAGCGCATCGCCGACCGGACCGAACTGGCGCGCTTCGTTCGCGAGGATTGCGCCCCGCAGATCCTGGGCACGCCGCCCCCGCGCCAGGAGCATGACGCATGAACCCGATCACCCGCCGCCAGGCGCTTGCCGGCGCCGCCACCACCGCCCTTCTCTCTGCATCGGAAAGCTTCGCCATGAGCCCCAAGGACCTGATCATCGTCAACGCAAAGGTGACCACGCTCGACCGCGCCAATCCGGTCGCGGAGGCGGTCGCGATCCGCGACGGAAAATTCATGAGCGTCGGCAGCGAACAGGCGGTCCGCGCCGCCGCCGGCCCCGACGCCAACGTGATCGACGCGAAGGGCGGCCGCCTGATCCCCGGCCTGATCGACAGCCACATTCACGTCATCCGCGGCGGGCTCAACTATAATATGGAACTGCGCTGGGACGGCGTACCGAGCCTCGCCGACGCGATGGCGATGCTGAAAAAGCAGGCCGCGAACACGCCGCCGCCGCAATGGGTGCGCGTCGTCGGCGGCTTTACCGAGCATCAGTTCGCCGAAAAGCGCCTGCCGACGCTCGACGAGATCAACGCCGCAGCGCCTGAAACGCCGGTGTTCATCCTCCACCTCTATGACCGCGCGCTGCTCAATGCCGCCGCGCTGCGGGCCGTCGGATACACCAAGGACACGCCGAACCCGCCGGGCGGCGAAATCGTCCGCGACGCCGCCGGCAACCCGACCGGCCTGCTGCTGGCACAGCCTAATGCGACGATCCTCTATGCGACGCTGGCCAAGGGGCCGAAGCTGCCCGAGGATTATCAGGTCAATTCGACGAAGCACTTCATGCGCGAGCTGAATTCACTGGGTGTCACCAGCGTGATCGACGCCGGCGGCGGCTTCCAGAATTATCCCGACGACTACCAGATCATCGAAAAGCTCCACAAGGACGGCGAGATGACGCTGCGCATCGCGTACAACCTTTTCACGCAGAAGCCGAAGGAAGAGCTCAAGGATTTCGCGACCTGGTCGACGCAGGTAAAGCCCGGCGACGGCGACGACACCTATCGCCACAACGGCGCAGGCGAGATGCTCGTCTATTCGGCGGCGGACTTCGAGGATTTCCGCGTCGAGCGGCCCGACATGCCGGCGAACATGGAAAGCGACCTCGAACCGGTGGTGCGCCTGCTCGCCGAGCGTAAATGGCCGTGGCGGCTCCACGCGACCTATGACCAGACGATCGGCCGCGCGCTCGACGTGTTCGAAAAGGTCAACAGGGACATCCCGCTTCAGGGCCTCAACTGGTTCTTCGACCATGCCGAGACGATCAGCGAGCGCAATATCGATCGCATCGCGGCACTCGGCGGCGGCATCGCGGTCCAGCACCGGATGATGTTCCAGGGCGAATATTTCATCGAACGCTATGGCGCCAAGGCGGCCGAGGCGACCCCGCCGATCAAGCGGATGATGGAGGCCGGCATCCCCGTCGGCGCCGGCACCGACGCGACGCGCGTCGCCAGCTACAACCCCTGGGTCTCGCTGTCGTGGCTGGTCACGGGCAAGACGCTGGGCGGCACGACGCTCTATCCCGTGCAGGGTCGCCTCGACCGCGAAACCGCGCTGCGCCTCTGGACCGAAAAGAACACATGGTTCTCGAACGAGGTCGGCAAGAAGGGACAGATCAAGGCCGGCCAGCTCGCCGATCTGGCGTTGCTGTCGGGCGATTATTTCGGCGTGGCGGAAAGCGAGATCGTGCATCTGCGTTCGGTGCTGACCATCCTCGGCGGCAAGGTCGTGTATGGCGAGGGCGACTATGGCCCCCTCGCCCCCGCGCTCCCCAAGCCGATGCCGGACTGGTCGCCGGTCGCGACCTTCGGCGGCCATTATCGCCGGCCCGAGGGCGCGCAGAAGATGGCGGCCGCCTGCGGCTGCGCCTCGTCCTGCGCCGTCCACGGCCACGACCATGCCGCGGCGCTGGGCGCAAATGTTCCCGCCACCGACGTCCAGAGCTTCTGGGGCGCCTTCGGCTGCGGCTGCTGGGCGGTCTGAACGATGAACACCCCTGCCCCAATCGCCCGCCTGCTCGGCGACCGCCGCTTCGGCACCCTCGCCGCGGCGCTGCTCACCCTCCCCTATTGGACCAGCGGCGTCGCCAAGCTGTTCGACCTCGGCGGCGCGCTCGGCGAAGCGCGGCATTTCGGGCTGGAGCCCGCCGCGCTGGTCGTCCTGCTGACGATTGCGGTTCAGATCGGCGGCTCGCTCCTCGTCATCCTCGGGCGCCGGGCGTGGCTCGGCGCGGGCGCGCTCGGCGTGTTCACCGCCGCCGCGACGCTGATCGCGCATCCTTTCTGGCAGGTCGCCGACCCGATGGCACGCTTCCACGAACGCAACACCTTCCTCGAACATGTCGGGCTGATCGGCGGCCTGATGCTCGCGGCCATCCTGCAGGAGCGCAAGGCATGACCGCGTCGACCGCCGGGACCGCTGCCCCCGCCGTCGAGCGCCCGCTCGCCAGCCCGATGTTCCGCGCCCTGTGGATCGCGACGATCGTATCGAACGTCGGCACCTGGATGCACGACGTCGGTGCGGGCTGGCTGATGACCTCGCTGTCGCCCGACCCGTTGATGGTCGCGCTGGTGCAGGCCGCAACGACCTTTCCGATGTTCGCGCTGGCGCTGCCCGCCGGGGCGCTCGCCGACATCGTCGACCGCCGCCGCCTGCTGATCGGTGCACAGCTCTTCGGCCTGATCGGCGCTGCCGGGCTGGCCGCGATCACCCTCTCGGGCCTGACCACCGCCTGGGTGCTGTTGGTCTTCACCGCGCTGATCGCGGTCGGGGCCGCTTTTTCGGCCCCTGCCTTTCAGGCGATCGTGCCCGAACTCGTGCCGCCGAAGGCGCTGCAACAGGCGGTCGCGCTCAACTCGCTGGGCGTCAATATCGCCCGCGCTATCGGCCCGGCGCTGGGCGGCGTCATCATCGCCGCATCGGGTCCGGCCGCCGTTTTCGCGGTCAACGCGCTGTCGGTAATCGGCGTCATCACCGTGCTGGTCCGCTGGCGCCGGACCGCGACCGAACGCCATCTGCCCGCCGAACATATGGTCGGCGCGATGCGCGCAGGGCTGCGCTATGCGATGCGCGCGCCCGAACTGCAGGTCGTGCTCATCCGCTCGGTCGGCTTCTTCGTCTTCGCAAGCGGTCTCTGGGCGCTGCTGCCGATCATCGCGCGCCGCGACCTGGGACTGGGGCCGGCGGGCTATGGCGGCCTCCTGACCTTCATGGGGCTCGGCGCGATCGGCGGGGCGATCCTCATGCCCCGGCTGCGCGGGCGGATGGGCGCCAATATGATCACGCTCGCCGCGTCGATCCTGCTGGCCGCCGCAATGGCCGCGCTGTCGCTGGCGGGTGGCTTCTGGACCGCGTCCGCAGCTTTGTTCGTTGCCGGGCTCGCATGGATCGCGATGATGGCCTCGCTCAACGGCGGCGCGCAGGCGACCTCGCCCGGCTGGGTCAAGGCGCGCGCGCTCGCCATCTATCTGCTGGTCTTTCAGGGATCGATGGCCGGGGGATCGGCGCTGTGGGGATCGGTCGCATCGCGCATCGGTGTTCCCTCGACGCTGCTTGCCGCCGCCGCGCTGCTCATCATCGCCGCGATCATCCTTGCATGGCGCTATCCGCTCGACCGTGCGAGCACGCTCGACCTCGCTCCTTCGGCGCACTGGCCCGCCCCGCTGGTCGACGGCACGGTGGAGCATGACAGCGGGCCGGTGCTGGTGACGATCGAATATCGCATCGACCCGGCGAAGGTGCCCGACTTCTTTGCCGCGATGCAGGCGATGCACCGTATCCGCCGCCGCGACGGCGCCATCCATTGGGGCGTCTATGAAGATACCTCGGTCCCCGGCACGGTGATCGAAAGCTTCACGGTCGAAAGCTGGCTCGAACATTTGCGTCAGCACGACCGCGTGACCAATGCGGATCGCGTACAGCAGGAGGCGCTTCGCGCGTTCCAGACCGACGATACGCCGCCGATCGTGCGCCACTTCGTCACCCGCCGCTGACGATGCGTATCCTGGCCCTGTTCGCCGCGCTGCTGCCCCTCGCGGCGCAGGCGCAGGAGGTGGCGCAGACCAATTTGCGCTATGACGAGGACTGGTCGGTGCTGCGCGATGCGGCGCGCGACGGTTGGCGCGGGGCCAAATATATCCCGCTCGCAAGGGACGGATCGGCCTATCTGACGCTGGGCGGCGAGGCGCGGGCTCGCTTCGAGGGGTTCGACGACAATCTCTGGGGCGATCCGCCGGCGCCCGACGACGGCTATCTGTGGCTGCGTGTCCTGCCGCACGCCGACCTGCACGCAGGGCCCGCGCGCGTCTTCGTACAAGGCATCGCCGGCTACGCTCGCGGTGTTGGCGCAGGCAAGGGCCCTGCCGACGAAACCGGGATCGACCTGTTGCAGGGTTTTGCCGACGTCCGCGTCCCGCTGGGCGGAGCCGACAGCCTGACGCTGCGCGGCGGGCGCGAACTCGTCGCGCTGGGGTCGGAGCGGCTCGTCGGCATTCGCTATGGCCCGAATATTCCTCAGGCGTTCGACGGCGCACGCGCGATCGCGGATATTGGCCCAGTCCGCGTCGACGCATTTCACCTTCGCCCGGTGGCGATCGGCGCCGGCGATTTCGACGACCGCACATCGAAGACGCGGCGGCTCGACGGGCTTTATGCAACCATTACCCCCGCAAAGGACATCGGCATCGACGCCTATTGGCTGGGCTATACGAACGCGGATGCGCGCTTCGGCGGCCGCACCGGGCACGAGGCGCGCGACACATTCGGACTGCGCCTTTTCGGTCGGCGCGGCGACCTGCGCTGGAATTGGGAGGCGATGTTGCAGCGCGGCCGGTTCGCCGGCGACCGCATCCGCGCCTGGTCGCTCGCGACCGAAACCGCTTGGCGCTTTTCGCAGGCGCCGCTGACGCCGCGCATCCGTCTGCGCGCGAACATCGCAAGCGGCGACCGCGACCCGAGCGACGACCGCCTCGGCACCTTCAACGCCCTATTTCCCAAGGGCAAATATTTCGGCGAGCTGTCGCCGATCGGCCCGCGCAATATCGTGAACCTTCATCCCAGCGTCGATTTCGATCTGGGCAAGGGGGTAACGATCGAACTGGTCGCGGCGCGTTTCTGGCGTGAGAGCCGCGGCGACGGCATATACGACCTCCCCGGCCAGCTCCTCCGTGCCGCGGGCACCAGCCGCGCGCGCCACATCGGCGACCAGGCGGAAATTTCCGCGGCCTGGCAGGCGAGCGACACGCTGTCCTTCTCGGCATCGCTTTCGGCCTTTCGGCCCGGCGCCTTCATCCGCGAGACCGGCCCAGGACGGACGATCCGCATGGTCGGCGCCGAGGCGATGCTGAAATATTAAAGGTCGATCATGCCGGCGAGTTCGGCGTCCTTGCTGCCGAGTTCGACGAACTGTTCGAGCAGCCAGGACGCGGCGGGACCCGGCGGGGTATCGCGGCGCCATACCCCTGCAAAGCGATAGGTCCCGCCAGGGTGATCGGGCATCGCCAGCCTGACGAGCGTGCCCGCCACCAGATCGGGCTCGATCATCGGCAAAGGCATGTTGCCCCAGCCGATCCCTTCGCGCAGCAGCGCGTGCTTCGCGCCCAGATCGGCGAGGCGCCATGTCTTCGGGCTCATCACCGAATAGTCGCGACCTTCGGTGAAACGCGAGCGGTCGGTCAGGACAAGCTGGGTATGATCGCGGCCGGCGCCCGGCGGGATGCGTTCCATCCGTCCGAGCGGGTGGTCGGGCGCGGCGACGGGCACCATCGGGATCGAACCTGCCGCGATGCATTCGACACCCTCGACGCCTGCCGCGAGCGGCCCCGAAATGCCGACGATGGCCCGGCGGTCGAGCACCATCGCGGTAATCGCACCCAGCGCCTCGACATGAAGGCGCAGCTGCACGGTCGGAAATTCGACCGCAAAGGCGCGCAGCACCTTTCCCAATCGTTCGGACGGCAGCATCACGTCGACGGCAAGGTCGACCTCGGCCTCCAGCCCATCAAGAATGCCCTTCACCTTGGCGCGCAGTCCGTCGATGCCCAGCGAGATCGCCCGCGCCTCCGCCAGCAGGGCCCGGCCCGCCACGGTCAACTGCGGCTTGCGCGTCCCCTCGCGCTCGAACAGCGTCAGGCCAAGCTGCGCCTCCAGGTTCGCGATGCCATAGCTGATCACCGACACCGCGCGATTCAGCCGGCGCCCCGCCGCCGCAAAACTGCCGGCATCGACGATCGCCAGAAAGATACGGAGCTGGTCCAGCGTCGGGGTTCCGGGATTGCTCACTTTTCCATTTCCTCGAACGTTTTGATGAATTTTATCCCACTCTTCCTGACCCGTCGCAATCCCTAAATCATCCCCAACGGCCGCCGATCCCGGTGCGGCTCTGGAGACATCATATGATCGAACTGCGTCCCTTCGACAGCCTCGGCGGTGCCAACCACGGCTGGCTCGACGCCAAGCATCATTTTTCGTTCGCGGGCTATCACGATCCCGCGCGCACGAGCTGGGGCAACCTGCGCGTGTGGAACGACGACACGATCGCGCCGCAGACCGGCTTTCCGCCGCACCCGCACCGCGACATGGAAATCATCACCTATGTTCGCGAAGGCGCGATCACGCATCAGGACAGCCTCGGCAACAAGGGCCGTACCGAAGCGGGCGACGTCCAGGTGATGAGCGCCGGCACCGGCATCCGTCATTCGGAATATAATCTGGAAGACGTCACGACGAAGATTTTTCAGATCTGGATCGTTCCGACCCGCGATGGCGAAGCGCCGCAATGGGGCGCCAAGCCCTTTCCCAAAGGCGAACGGTCGGGCAAGTTCGTGACGCTGGCGTCGGGCTATGACAACGACAATGACGCCTTGCCGATCCGGACCGACGCGCGCGTCGTCGGCGCCACCCTGCGTGCCGGCGAGACCGCCGAATATCCGCTGGGCAAGGACCGCAGGGCCTATCTTGTCCCCGCGACCGGCGCGGTGCAGATCGACGACATTCGCGTAAATGCCCGCGACGGCGCGGCGATCAGCGACCTCGACGTCCTGCGTATCACGGCGATCGAGGACAGCGAGATCGTCCTGGTCGACGCGGCCTGAATGAAGATCGGAGCGCCGCCCCACCGGCGGCGCTCCATCCTGGGAGGAAAGACATGATCCAGTTCCGCGACCGGGGCGCTCGCGGCCGTCATCAGGGCGGACAGGTCGATGCCCGGCACAGCTTTTCGTTCGCCGACTATAACGATCCCAAGCACATGGGCTTCCGCGACCTCCGCGTGTTGAACGAGGATCGCATCGTGCCCGGCGCCGGCTTCCCCGCGCATGACCATCACGACATGGAGATCGTGACGATCATGCTGAAGGGCAGCGTCGAGCATGGCGACGACCTGGGCAACCGGACCCTGATCCACGCGGGCGAGGTCCAGCGCATGAGCGCCGGAACCGGCATCCGCCACAGCGAACGCAATCCCAGCCCCGACGAGCGCGCGCATCTGCTCCAGATCTGGATCATCCCCTCGGCGCCAGGCGGCGATCCGTCCTACGAACAGAAATCCTTCGCCGACGCGGCCCGCAACCGCTGGATCACCATCGCCAGCGGTGACGGGCGCGCGGGGTCGCTGACGCTGCGGCAGGACGCCGAGATGGCGATCGCACGGCTCGACGAAGCCTCGGTCATCGAACGCGACCTCGATCCGAAGCGCGGCTATTGGCTCCAGGTCGTCGCGGGGATCATCGCGCTCGACGGGACCGAGATGCGCGAGGGCGACGGCGCCGCGATCACGATGCAGGACCGAATCTCGATCGAGGCCGACAGCGATGCCGAGATATTGCTGATCGACCTGCCCTGACCGCACGGCTTTGCCGGATGCGTGGTCGAACGCCGATTTTCGACCCGAAATTATCGACTTCCCTCATGGACTCGGGTGGCGGGCTGTGATCTTACGCGGCCATTCGAATGGCGGGGGATTCGATGGAACGGCGAACCGAACCGGACTGGGACGAGATATTCATGCACGCGGCGCTGCAGCCCGACGCATGGTTCGACGCGCTCGACACGCTCGCCCGGCATACGGGATCGAGCCACGGCCAGTTGATCGGCGTCGGGGGCGCACGCGAGATTCCGTTCAACCTGGTGACCAATTTCGGCGCCGAGCTGATCGATTTTTTCGCCGATAGCGGCTGGGCGGCCGACACGCATAATTTCCGCGTCGCAGCGTCGAACCGGCACATCGAGCGCGGATTCTACGACCCCGTGCTGCACGAGGCGCATTATGACGAGGTGATCCCCGCGCTTGCGTCGGCCGATTATCTCGACTGGTGCGAGGAGATCGGTATTCCGTTCGGGTGCCAGACCAATCTGGTGATCGACGATTTCGGTATCGTCGGGCTCGCGACCCTGCGAAACCGCGCGGACGGCCGGACGACCCCAGCGCAGCGTCGGACCTTTGCCGACGGCGCCCGCGCCGCGCGCCGCGCCGTGCGCTTGCAGGAAAAGCTGGAGGGAGAGCAGGCAAAGCTGCTGGCGGGCGCTTTCGAGGCGATCAACGTCAGCGTCTTCATCATCGACGCGCGCGGCCAGTTGCTTGCCCATACGGCAAGCGCGGAGGCGATGCTCGAGGCGGGCGACGTCCGCCTGACCGGGCGATCGATCGATGCCCCGGGTGCGCCGCTTGCCCTGCGCCAGGCGATCCAGGCGCTGATCGCCGACGACGGACTGGACCATGTGCACACCCGGATCGCGACACGCGGCGATCGGCCCGGCGTGATGATGGAGGGGTTCCGGCTGCCGGCGCGGGACTGGTCGCTGGGCAGCCTGCCCCACGCGATCATCGTCGCGGGACGTCCCCGGCGGGATCGCGCCGGCGTCACCCATTATTTGTCGCTCCTCTATCGCCTGAGTCCGGCCGAAGGCGACATTGCGGTCCGGCTGTTCGAGGGAAAGTCCCGGATACGGATCGCCGAGGATCGCGGCGTCACGGCCGAAACGCTGCGTGGTCAGATCAAGCAGATCTATCTGAAATGCGGCATCGACAGCGAGGCCGGGCTGATGCGGCTGCTCGCGCCTATCCTCGGCTGATCATCCCCCTGGCGGGGGATGATCCTTTCTCCCCCTGGAAATAAGGGTCCCGGCGCAAGGCTTTGGGGGGCCAGTTTCTTTGCGCCGGCCGGATCGCCATCCGACCAGGCCTCTTGCGAGAGGCGGCTCCGGACATTCCTGTCGCTCGTCGCGACCCCGAACGGCAGGGCGAGGGTCCTCGCCAGTAATTTTGCTGTGTGCGACCTGGAAGAGCCCCGTCAGCTTTGGCGGGGCTCTTTTCACATCCGGCGCATCGGCGGATCAGGACGGGTCGATCGCCACATAGACCGCCCAGGCCGCCGGATGGGCCAGCGACTCGCCGCGCGCGTCATAGGGTTGATCGGCCGCGATCTCGCGCATCGCATCGCGCAGCGCCGCCGCGATATCGTTCGTCCCCTTCAGCCGCGCGACCGCAGTCGTGGTCATCCGTTCGCCCACATCGTCCACCACCGGCGAATAGGTCGCCAGAACGGCGCGCGCTCCCGCCAGCAGAAAGGCCCGCGTCAGTCCGCTGAAGCCATCGCCGCCGCCCGCCCCCGCGCCGGTGTCGCACGCCGACAGAATGACCAGCGCCGCATTGAAGCGAAGCTGGGCGACTTCCGACGCGGTCAGCAGCCCGTCATTCGAGGGATCGAGCGTGCCGCCGATGCTGGCGCCGGGGGTCAGCGCCAGCGCCGGCTCGGCCCGCGTGCCGTCGAAGCGGCCGCCCACCAACGCGTGCGTCGCGAAAAGAACGACCCGGCTGTCGCCAAGCGACCCGTCGGCGCTGCTGCGTTCCACGCGCGCCTGCGTCGCGTCGAGCTGAAGCGCCTGCCGCTCGGGCGGCGCGCCGAGCAGCCGCGCCATCTCGCGCACTTCGAAGGCGCTGTAGTTCAGCCGGGGAAGCTTCGCGAGCATGGCGGGATCCGCGATCCCGTCGCGATAGAGCCTCTCCCTCGGCAATCGTCCGACACGCTCGGTGGCGGACCCATCGCTCGGCGCTCCGCGAACGCGCGAGGGCGCCGGCTTCGGCGCAGGATCGGCGATGCCGCGAAAGGCCGGGTCTCCGAAGCCATAGAATGTGCCCGCGGCCCAGGCGACGCGCGCGCTTCGCCGGGCGGATCGCAACGCATCGACCGACGGTATCACCGAAATCACGCGCGACAGGCCCAGCCATTTCGTCTTGCGCAGCTGGACAGGATCGATGTCGCCCGCGGCGCCGCCTTCGGGCGGCTCGGCCACGAGCGCGGCGAAGTTCAACGAAAGCAGCGGACCTTCGGGCACCACGATCCAGCGGCTCTTTCCTGCAAGCAACGCCGCGATCGAGGGGGCACCGAACAGCGCGCGATAGACGCCATGCGCCGCGCCGCGATCATAACGCAGGTACCCGCCGGGGTCTTCGCCGGCCTCCTGGATCGTCATGCCGGAATATTTCGCATCGCCTAGCTGGCTATCGAGTTCGCCGACCTTTTGAGCCAGATCGGCGCCGTCGATCGGGATTTCGGCCCACGCCGACCCCTCGCGCGTGACGGCGAAGGCAATGCCGCGGCTCATCTCGCCGCGAGCCTCCGGCATCCCCGGATAGAGCAGGATCAACGCCTCGTCGGGCCGCAACAACCCCTGCCTTTTCCCCTCGCCGGACAGTTCCGCCAGTTGCACCGGTTCGGGGCGGAGCGTCGCGAAGATGTCCGGCAACTCGCGTCGGAGCGCATCCGCTGCGTCGGCCAGCGCCCGCCCGGCGGCGGCGCGCTCGGTCAGCAAGGCAACCCGGTCGCCGTCGCCGCCCGGACCGCGCGCCGCCGCCTGCGCGATTGCCTGGTCTAGCGAAACGACCCGGTCGCGCGCGGTTGCCCAGCGCACGAAGACATCGCCCTTGCCCGCGCGCGTGGCGAGCGATCGCGCCGCCGTCTCGCTGATCGCCGCGCTCGACACCGAAGGGTGGGCGAACTGCGCGGCGGCAAAGCCCCGGGCGCGGCTGGCGGCCTCGCCGCCCTGCGCCGCATTGGCACGGTCGGTCCAATAGAGTTTCAGCAGATCGCTCGCCTTGCTGCTGATAAAGCCGGCCAGGTTGCGACGATATTCGGCGTTCGCCGTCTCGGGCAGCGCCGAAAGTTCGGCACGATAGCCGGCCAGCACATCCTCATAATAGGGCCTGGCTTCCGCCGGTCGGCGCATGATCCACAGCGCGACCCCCAGATTCTGAACCAGCCGCAGCGTTTCGCGGTGATTGGGTCCATAGCGGGCGACGGCTATCTCGACTGCGCGCTTGCGCATCGGCAGCGCTTCGTCGAACCGGTCGAGTATCCACAGCGTGGTGCCATAGCTCTCGATCAGCGCCGGATCGTCGGGATGGAGCGCCAGCGCGCGCCGATAAATGCCTTCCGCCTCGGTCGCGGTTTCGCGCCGCTGCGACAGCATCGCCGCCAATTCGAGCTCGAAACTATTGTCGACCCCCGGCCCCATCGCCGCAATGACGCGCCGTTGATAGGCGATCGCGGCATCGACATCGCCGCGCGAGCGTGCCGATTTGCCGAGATTCCATATCGTCATCCAATTGCGCTTGTCGTTGCTGGCGGGATCGGCCTCCTGACGCGCAAGCACGGCGCGATACAGCGCCTCGACCCGGGCCGGATCGGTCCAGGCCAGGCTTTGCGAATAGAGCACGATCTCGGTCAGGCGGTTCGTGTCCGCCGCGGGGAGGACCTCCTCGAAAATATCGAGTTCGCGGGCAAACCAGACGCGGGCGTCGGCCGCGCGCAATTGCTTCACGAAATTGTTGCCGAGCTGTTCATAGGCGGCGGCCAGCGCAAAGCGGTCGCCGCCCGGAACGGCCTGAAGCAATGTGACCTGTTCCTGCAGCAGCGGCTCGGCATCGGTCGGGCGCGCGGCAGCCTCATATGCCACGGCCAGCAAGCGCGCGCTGGCGGCAATGATCGCCGGACGGTCGGCAAACACCTGCCGCGCCAGCGCCAGTGCCTCGGTCGCGTCGGCGATGCCCTGTTGCGGTGCCTCCTGCTCCAGCCGAAGCTGCGACCGGGCCGAAAGCCCGGCAAACAGCGTGGTCGGCTGCGCCCGGCCGCGCCCCATCGCGACCAGCCGCTCCACGATTTGCTCGCGTTCGGTACGGTCGGCGGCGGTCCTGTTGTTATAAGCGAAATGGCACAGCATCGACAGCAAGGGCCGCGCCGTCGCCGGATGCGCGGGACCATAGCTTTGCTCATACAGCCGAAGCAACGCGCGCCGCGACGGTTCCAGGCCCTTTTCGGACGTCGTGTTGCACGGCTGATCGATCCGCACTTCGCGCTCGAGCGAGCGTATCTGATCGAGCTGCGCCGGCGTGGGCGCGCCGAGTTCGGCGGGAAGCCGCTGCGCCGCGATCTCGGCGGGGATCATTGCCTCGCGCGGCACGAACTGCGCCGCAGCCGGCGACGCTGCCGCCAGCCCCAGCATTGCCCCCCACCAAAGGCGCCCCATCGATACGAGGTGCCTAGGCGGCGGCCGCATCGCGGTCATCGAACAGCGCCTTCAGGTCCTTCTTCAATATTTTCCCATTGGCGTTGCGCGGGAGCGTCTCCTTCACGAAGCGGACGGCGACCGGCACCTTGAACGCCGCCAGCCGGGCGCGCACCCAATCCTGCAACTCGGCCTCGGTCGCCGACATGCCGGGGGCAAGATGGACGACCGCGGCGGGCTCCTCACCCAGTGTGCGGTGCGGGATGCCGATGATCGCGCAATCGGTGACGGCCGGATGCTCGTACAGCGCATTTTCGACCTCGGACGAATAGATATTCTCGCCGCCGCGCAGAACCATGTCCTTCGCCCGATCGACGATATAGACGAACCCTTCGTCGTCGAGGCGCGCAAGGTCGCCGGTCCGTACCCAACCGTCGACAAAGGTCTCGGCCGTTGCCTCGGGCTTGTTCCAATAGGCCTTGACGATCATCGGGCCGCGCGCCCACAGTTCGCCGACGGTTCCGACCGGAAGCACGGTGACGCCATCGTCGGCCCGGATTTCCAGATCGGCGACCGCGACCGGCGGCCCGGCGCTCGTCGGCCGGTTCAGATAATCCTCCGACGAATGCTGGCTTACCGTCGCCATCGTTTCGGTCATCCCCCACCCATTGCCGGGCAGCGCGCCGAACTCTTCATAGATGCGCTTGACCAGCTCGGGCGCCGAGGGCGCGCCGCCATAGGCGATCGCCTCCAGCGACGAGAGGTCGTATTTCGCCCGGTCGGGATGTTCGATCAACTGCCAGGCGATCGTCGGCACGCCGCCGGTCGCGTTGACCTTCTCGCGCTCGATGATCTCCATCGCGCGCACCACATCCCAGCGGCGCATGAAGATCATCGTGTGCCCGGCCGCCAGGCTGCCCATCAGGCTGGCCGAACAGGCGGTGACGTGGAACATCGGAATGACGGTCAGGATCGTGCGCGGTATCGGATCGGGCACCGCCTCGCCGCGGCGCAGAAAGCTGCGTGCCGCAGCGAAACCGCTCGACAGGATATTGGTCAGCAGGTTGCGATGCGTGCCCAGCGCACCCTTCGGGTTCCCCGTCGTGCCACTGGTGTAAAAGATCGTCGCCTCGTCATCGCTGTCGAGGTCGACCGTCGGCCGCTCGCGATCCGGCAGGCCGGCCCAGCTCGCCGGATGGCCGACGATATCCTCCAGCGCGGTCGTGCCGGCGATCGGTTCGGCCGCGCGGGCAACGATCAGATGCTCCAGCGCGGGCATGGCGTCCAGATGCTCGCGCAGGCGCTCGTGACGCTCGACGTCGACGATCAGCAGCTTCGCCCCTGAATCGCGGATGCCATAGGACAGCTCGGCGCCGGTCCACCACGCGTTCAGCGGCACAGCGATCGCGCCGATCGACGTGATCGCAAAAAAGATCATCGGCCATTCGGGCAAGTTGCGCATGGCCAAGGCGACGCGGTCGCCCTTCGCGACGCCCATGTCCCGCAGCGCGCGAGCGAACGTCGCGGTCGCGCGCCAGTTCGCCTCGTAACTCACCCGCTCATCATCGAGGATGGTGAACAGGCGCTCGCCATGGGTCCGCGACAGGTCGAGCAGCGCGCCCAGGTCGTTCGGCGCATATTTCCACACCCGCGTCGGAATGCCGCGAACTGTCACGGTGTCCATCTCGAATTTCGCACCCGGCGCGATCAGCGCCGCGGTGGCGTCGGCCAGAGACATTTGCGGCCATGCCGGATCGAGCGGCACCACAGCTTCGCTGATCGGGTCTTCGGCCATCCGCGCTCTCCATATTATCGATTCTTGGCGGAAAGGTTAGGGTCGGTGCGCCCGTTCGACAAGCGCCAGTTGACGCTAACGTCAGCTCTTGGTCCGGGTCAGTGCATGCGCGATTTCGGAAGCCAGCTTTCGGGTTCCGAACATCGCCCGGTTGCGGTACGACCGGCTTCGCCGGACCCGCTTACTCCTCCGGCGCATCCATTTCCGAAGGACAGCGATCCCGTGCAGACCCCCTCCATCCTCATGTTGCTCGCGGCGCTGGCGCCCGCTGCGTCGGCTTCGAAGGCCGACGAAGCCGTATCGCGCGTTGCCGCCGGAGCCCCGTACAAGGCGCTCGTCGCACAGCTCGATGCGGAGCATGACCGGATTGTCCAGGACATCGTCACGCTGGTCGAAATTCCCGCGCCGCCGTTCAAGGAGGCCGAACGGGCAAAAGCCTATCGCGACATGCTGGTCGCCGCGGGGCTCGAGAATGTCGAGACCGACGAAGAAGGCAATGTGATGGGGCTCTACCGCGGCACCGGAGCGCCCGGCCGTCCGCTTATTGTTCTTGCCGCGCATCTCGACACGGTTTTTCCGGAGGGCACACCGGTCAAGGTTCGCCGCGAGGGCAACCGCCTCTATGCGCCCGGGATCGGTGACGACACGCGCGGCCTCGCGGTCATCCTGGCCTATGCGCGGACGATGAAGGCCCAGAAAATCCGTCCGAAAAGCGACATATTGTTCGTCGGAAACGTCGGCGAGGAAGGTCCGGGCGACCTGCGCGGGGTCCGCTATCTGCTGACCAAGGGCAAATATGCCGGCAAGGTGAAGGCCTTTCTGTCGATGGACGGCACCGACGCCCAGCGCATCGTCAACGGCGGCGTCGGGTCGAAACGCTATCGCGTCACCTATCGCGGACCGGGCGGCCACAGCTATGGTGCCTTCGGCCTCGTCAATCCGATGGTCGCGATGAGCCGGACGGTCACCGAACTCTATACCATCCCCGTCCCGGCGACGCCGAAGACGACCTATTCCGCGTCGGTCACCGGCGGCGGCACCTCGGTCAACTCGATCCCCAACGAAGTCTTCATGGAATTCGACATGCGATCGGTCAGCCCCGACGAACTCGCGCGCGTGGAAACGCGCTTTATCGCGATCGTCGGCGAAAGCGTCGCGGCCGAAAACGCCGCCCGCTCAACCCGCGAAGGACAGATCGTCGCGGACATCAAGCCGATCGGCGACCGTCCGGCAGGCGGTACGGCGGACGATACCCCGATCACGCGAATTGCCGTGGCCGCGGTGCGTGCGAAGGGCTTGAAGCCCGACCTCGGAGCCTCCTCGACCGATGCAAACCTGCCGATGAGCCTGAGCATTCCGGCGCTCACGATCGGATCGGGCGGCACCGGCGGCCGCGCGCACTCGCTCGACGAATGGATCGACGTCGAGAAAAAGGGCAGCGTCGACGGCATGTCGGTCGGATTGCTGATGCTGCTGACGATGGCCGATACGCTCTAGGGCCAGGCTCCTAGGGTCGGAAGCGGGCGACGAGAGCGTAGCGATCGCCGGGATAATCCTGACGCGCATAGGTGATCCGTTCCTCGCCGCGCCACGTCCACCGTTCCAGCGACATGCACGCCGCGCCCGCCGAAATGCCGAGGGCGACCAGTTCCTTCGCGCCGGCGTTGACCGCGGTGATGCGATGCTCGGCCTCGGTCCACGGCACATGCGCGAGCAGCCACGAACCCGGTGGCTCCGACGCGAAGTCGACATCCGCTGCATCGGGCACGGCCGACAGGTTGATCAGGCGCCGCTCGAGCGCATAGGGGCGCCCGCTCGCATGGTGACGACATTCTAGCGCCAGCACGTCTCCGCCATCGATCTGGAGCAGGCGCCGATCCTCTTCGGTTGCGGCGCGGATCTCGCGGCGATCGAGATAGAGGCGATAGCTTTCGCCCTGGCCCGTGACCTCGTCGCAAATGTCGGGAATTTCGAGCGCCGCACGGTGGATGCGCGGATGAGACACGAACGTACCGGCCCGCTTGCGGCTCTCGATCAGCCCCGCCTGAACGAGCGAGCGCAGCGCACGGTTAACCGTCATGCGCGAGCAGCCATAGGTCGCCATCAACTGATGCTCATAGGGAATGCGCTGCCCCGGCTCCCACTCTCCCGACATGATCCGGGCCTCGATATCGTGGCGGATCTGCGCATGAATGGCGCCCGTCGGCTTCATGCGAGCAACGCCTCGACAACGCGGCGATAGCGCGCGTCGATCATGTCGCGCGCGACGTGGCGACCGCCCTCGACCCGCTTCGCGCCGCCGCGCCACACACAGTCGACAAGGCGCGCGCCTCCGCCGAATATCCAGCTATCCAGGATCGCGTCGCCGCGGCGGCCGGCGAAATAGGGATCATCGGCTTTCAGGCTGATGAAATCAGCGGCTTCTCCGTCGGCCAGCCCCTTCGTGGGGCGTCCAAGTGCCTGTCCGCCCCCGGCAAGCGCGCCCCGATAGAGGTTCGCGCCGGTCGACCGTCCAGCTCCGCCCGCGAGCAGATTGCGCCCACGATCGCCGAGCCGCTGACCATATTCGAGCAGCCGGAGTTCGGCGACGGCGTCGATCTCGACATTCGAATCCGACCCGACACCAAAGCGTCCTCCCTCCGCAAGAAATGCGCGGGCAGGAAACAGTCCATCGCCTAGGTTGGCCTCGGTGATCGGGCACAACCCGACCACCGCACCGCTTCGAGCGATCGCGCGCCGTTCGGCATCGGAGACATGGGTCGCGTGAACGAGGCACCAGGCCGCCCCGACCTCGGCATGATCCATCAGCCATTCGACCGGCCGCGCCCCGCTCCATGCGACGCACGCGTCGACCTCCGCGACCTGTTCGGCGATATGGATATGAACCGGGGCACCGGCCGCCATCGCTACAATGTCCGACAGCTCGTCCGCGGTCGCCGCGCGCAGGCTGTGCGGCGCGACCCCTACGACCGCATCGTCCAGATCGGCGACCGCCTCGCGCGTTCTATCGAGAAGCTTCGCGAAGCTGCCAACATCGTTGATGAAGCGCCGCTGGCCGTGCGTCGGCGCCGCGCCCCCAAAACCCGAATGGGCATAGAATACGGGAAGCAGCGTAAGCCCGATCCCCGTCTCGCCCGCCGCACCGGCAATCGCCTGCGCCATCGCCGCGACATCGCCATAAGGCCGGCCATCAACATTATGATGAAGATAGTGAAATTCGCCGACGCGCGCGAAGCCGCTTTCCAGCATTTCGGCGTAGGCGAGCGCGGCGATCGCCTGCATCCCGTCGGGATCGAGCCGGTCGACGAAGCGGTACATCACCTCGCGCCACGTCCAGAAACTGTCGTCTCCCTCGCCCGCGCGCTCGGCCAGCCCGGCCATCCCGCGCTGGAATGCGTGGCTATGCAAATTAGGCAAGGCGGGAAGGATAATCGCGTGCCGCTCGTCACCCGGACCAGGGTCGACCCCGGTTTCGACGCCGGAAATCCGTCCATTTTCAACAGCCAGCCGTACACGGCCATGCCAGCCGTCCGAAAGCCACGCCTGTTCGCACCAAAGCGCCATCGCACATCCCATCTAGACATCGCCACGCGTTCGCAAGTAATGTATATACATTATTGAGTCGTGGTCAGCAAGCAGGAGAGGCTGGCATGAAGTGCGAAAGGCTGTGGACCAACGCGCGCCTTGCGACGATGCAGGGCGGCGCCGCCGGTTTGGGTGTTATCGAACATGGCGCGGTCGGCATGGCGGCGGGGACAATCACCTATGTCGGCTCGATGATCGACGCGCCGGCGGCTGCGGAAACGATCGACTGCGAGGGCCGCTGGATCACCCCCGGCCTGATCGATCCGCACACGCATCTGGTCTTCGCCGGCGATCGCATCGCCGAGTTCGAGCTGCGCCAGAAGGGCGCCTCTTATGAGGAGATAGCCCGCGCGGGCGGCGGCATCGTCTCGACCGTCCACGCAACGCGCGCGGCGAGCGAGGCCGAGCTGGTCGCCAGCGCCCTGCCCCGCCTCGACGCGCTGATCGCCGAGGGCATGACGACGATCGAAATCAAGTCGGGCTATGGGCTGTCGGTCGAGGACGAAGCGAAGATGCTGCGCGCGGCGCGCGTCCTCGGCGAAGTACGGCCGGTGACCGTCCGCACGACCTTTCTCGGCGCGCACGCGCTGCCCGGCGAATATGCGGGCGATGCTGACGGCTATATCGACCTGGTCTGCAACGAGATGATACCGATGGTCGCAGCCGCCGGTCTGGCCGACGCAGTCGATGCCTTTTGCGAAAATATCGGCTTCACGCCGGCGCAGACCGAACGCGTATTCGCGGCCGCGAAGCGTCACGGCCTGCCGGTCAAACTGCATGCCGAGCAATTGTCGAACCAGCATGGCGCCGCGATGGCGGCCCGTCACAAGGCGCTGTCTGCGGATCATCTGGAATATCTGGACGACGACGGCATCGCCGCGATGGCGGCCAGCGGAACCGTCGCGATGCTGCTGCCCGGCGCCTTTTACTTTCTGCGCGAAACGAAACTGCCGCCCGTCGCCGCATTGCGCGCCGCGAACGTACCGATCGCGCTCGCGACCGACTGCAATCCCGGCACCTCGCCGCTGACCTCGCTTTTGCTGACCATGAACATGGCGGCGGTGCAGTTCGGGCTGACCGTCGACGAATGCCTGCTCGGCGTCACCCGGCACGCGGCGCATGCGCTCGGACGACAGGCCGAGGCCGGGACGCTGGACGTCGGAAAACACTGCGACCTCGCGATCTGGGACATCGAACGACCGGCCGATCTGGTCGGCCGTATCGGCTTCAATCCGCTGCACCAACGAATCTGGATGGGACAATGACGAAGATAATGATCACTCCCGGCGCGATGGCGCTTACCGATTGGCGAGCAATCTATGAGGGCGCAAGCGCCGCGCTGGACGCGCGCGCATGGGATGCAATCGACGCCAGCGCCGCGGCGGTCGCGCGGATCGTCGCGAAGGGCGCCCCCGTCTATGGCATCAACACCGGCTTCGGAAAGCTTGCGAGCGTCCGCATCGCCGACGACGAACTGTCGACCCTCCAGCGCAATATCGTGTTGAGCCACGCCGCAGGCATCGGCGCGCCTTCCCCCGCCCCCATCGTGCGGCTGATGATGGCGCTGAAGCTCGCGAGTTTCGGCATGGGCGCATCGGGAGTGCGGCGGGAAACGGTTGGTATGCTGGAGGGGATGTTAGCCAAGGACCTGTCCCCGGTCGTCCCGTCGCAAGGTTCGGTGGGCGCGAGCGGAGACCTTGCGCCGCTGTCTCACATGGCCGCCGCGATGATCGGCGTCGGCGAGATCGAGATCGCGGGCAATCGCCTTCCCGCGGCCGACGCATTGGAACAGGCGGGACTGGCCCCGCTCGACCTTGGCCCCAAGGAAGGGCTCGCGCTCCTCAATGGCACGCAATTTTCGACGGCCAACGCGCTTGCCGGCCTGTTCCGCGCCGAGACGGTCTTCCGTTCCGCCTTAATCGCCGGCGCGCTTTCGACCGAAGCCGCCAAGGGCTCCGACGCGCCGTTCGACCCGCGCATCCACGCGCTGCGCGGCCACGCCGGGCAACGCGAAGTCGGCGACGCGCTGCGCACGCTCATGACAGGATCGGCGATCCGCGCTTCGCACGCCGTCGACGATCCGCGCGTGCAGGACCCCTATTGCCTCCGCTGCCAGCCGCAGGTGATGGGCGCCGCACTCGACCTGCTCCGCCAGGCCGCAACCACGCTCGGCATCGAGGCAAACGGCGTCTCGGACAATCCGCTGATCTTCGCCGACAGCGACGAGGCGCTGTCGGGCGGCAATTTCCATGCCGAGCCGGTCGCCTTCGCGGCCGACATGATCGCGATGGCGCTGTGCGAGATCGGTTCGATCTCCGAACGCCGCATCGCGATGCTCGTCGATCCGGCGCTGTCGGGCCTTCCCGCTTTCCTGACGCCGCGCCCCGGCCTCAACTCGGGCTTCATGATCCCGCAGGTCACCGCCGCCGCGCTGGTCAGCGAGAACAAGCAGCGCGCCTATCCGGCCAGCGTCGATTCGATCCCGACCTCGGCAAACCAGGAAGATCATGTCTCGATGGCGGCACATGGCGCCCGCCGCCTGCTCGACATGGCCGACAATGCCAGCGCAGTGATCGGCATCGAACTGCTTGCCGCATGCCAGGGCACGGACTTTCACGCACCGCTGACATCCAGCGACGCGCTGGAAGCGGCGCGCAGCCACCTGCGCGCGGTCGTGCCCACGCTCGAAGACGACCGGCATTTCCACCCCGATATCGAGGCGGCAACCGCGCTGATCCGTGCGGGCAGCCTCGTCGCGGCCGTGCCCACCACCCTGCCGGGCCTCGCCTGATGGATTGGCTGCGCGTCCATCGCGGCGACGCGCCCCTCGTCATCGCCTTTCCGCATGGCGGCACCGGCCTTGCGGGGCTCGACGAGCAGTTCGTCTCGCCCTGGCTGGCGCAGCTCGACACCGACTGGTGGATCGCGGAGCTTTACGCCTTCGCCGCCGCCATGGGCGCGACGCTGGTCGCGACCGACATTTCGCGCAGCGTCATCGACATGAACCGCGATCCGTCGGGAGCATCGCTCTATCCCGGACAGGCGACGACCGAGCTTTGCCCGACGACCACCTTCGACGGCGAGCCGCTGTATCGCTTCGGCTCCCCCGACGAAGCGGAGATATTGCGGCGGCTGCAACTCTATCACCGACCGTATCACGACACGGTGGCCGAGGAGCTCGATCGCCTGAAAGCCACGCACGGCAAGGTCGTCCTTTACGACGCGCATTCGATCCGCAGCCATGTGCCGCGCCTGTTCGACGGCGAATTGCCGCAATTCAACATCGGCACCAATGCCGGCGCGACCTGTGCGCCCGAACTGGAAACCGTCGTCGCCAACATATGCGCCGCAAGCGGGCGCAGCCATGTCGTCAACGGCCGTTTCAAGGGCGGCTGGACAACACGCCATTATGGCCGTCCCGACGACGGCATCCACGCGATCCAGATGGAACTGGCGCAGCGCGGCTATATGACCGAGCCCGCCGCGATCACGCACGCCAACTGGCCCAGCCCCCTCGATCCCGATCCCGCGATCCGGCCCGTCCTCGAACAGGTCATCGCCGCCACCCTCGATTTTGCGAAAGGACGTTCATGACCCGCCTCGACAACAGCCGCGTAATCCGCCCCGCGACCGGCCCGGAGATCAGCGCGAAAAGCTGGCTTACCGAAGCGCCGATGCGGATGCTGATGAACAACCTGCATCCCGACGTCGCCGAAGCGCCGCACGAACTCGTCGTCTATGGCGGTATCGGCCGCGCCGCGCGCGACTGGGAAAGCTATGACAAGATCGTCGAGACGCTGAAGCGGCTGGAGGGCGACGAGACGCTGCTGATCCAGTCGGGCAAGCCCGTCGGCGTCTTTCGCACGCACGAGAATGCGCCGCGCGTGCTGCTCGCCAACTCGAACCTCGTCCCCGAATGGGCGAATTGGGACCATTTCCACGAGCTCGATAAAAAGGGCCTGATGATGTACGGTCAGATGACCGCGGGCAGCTGGATCTATATCGGCAGCCAGGGCATCGTTCAGGGCACCTACGAAACCTTCGTCGAAATGGGCCGCCAGCACTACGGCGGCAGCCTCGCCGGCCGTTGGCTGCTGACCGCCGGCCTGGGCGGCATGGGCGGCGCGCAACCGCTCGCGGCGGTGATGGCGGGCGCAAGCTGCCTCGCGATCGAATGCCAGCCCAGCCGCATCGAGATGCGCCTGCGCACCGGCTATCTCGACAAGCAGGCATCGAGCATCGACGAGGCCATCGCGATGATCGAGGCGAGCCATGCAGAGGGCAAGCCCATCTCGGTCGGCCTGCTCGGCAACGCGGCCGAAATCCTGCCCGAGATGGTCCGCCGCGGCATCCGCCCCGACCTGCTCACCGACCAGACCTCGGCGCACGATCCCGTCAACGGCTATCTTCCCGCCGGATGGACGCTCGACGAGTGGTTTTCGAAGCGCGAGAGCGATCCGGCCGCCGTCGCGAAGGCGGCAAAGGCATCGATGGCGGTGCATGTGCAGGCGATGCTCGACTTGCAGGCCGCGGGCGTACCGACGACCGACTATGGCAACAATATCCGCCAGATGGCGAAGGACGAGGGCGTCGAAAATGCCTTCGACTTTCCGGGCTTCGTCCCCGCCTATGTCCGCCCGCTATTTTGCCGCGGGATTGGCCCTTTCCGCTGGGCCGCGCTGTCGGGCGATCCCGAGGATATCTACAAGACCGACGCCAAGGTGAAGGAGCTGCTGCCCGACAATGCGCACCTCCACAACTGGCTCGACATGGCGCGCGAGAAGATCAAGTTTCAGGGCCTGCCCGCGCGCATCTGCTGGGTCGGTCTGGGCGACCGCCACCGGCTGGGCCTGGCGTTCAACGAGATGGTCGCGAAGGGCGAGCTCAAGGCGCCGGTCGTGATCGGGCGCGACCATCTGGATTCGGGATCGGTCGCCTCGCCCAACCGCGAGACCGAGGCCATGCGCGACGGTTCGGACGCAGTCAGCGACTGGCCGCTGCTCAATGCGCTGCTCAACACCGCAAGCGGCGCGACCTGGGTCTCGCTGCATCACGGTGGCGGCGTCGGCATGGGCTATTCGCAGCATTCGGGCATGGTGATCGTCGCCGACGGCACCCCCGAAGCGGCTGCCCGGCTGGAGCGCGTGCTGTGGAACGATCCGGGCACCGGCGTGATGCGCCATGCCGACGCGGGCTATGACATCGCGCTCGATTGCGCGCGCGAAAAGGGATTGGACCTGCCCGGCATATTGGGATGACGTCCGCCCGGCTGTTGTCCGCGCAGGATCGCCCCGCGCGTCCGTGGAAGAATGGCGGCGGCGTCACCCGCGACGTCGCCGTCTTTCCCGAAGGCGCGGGCGACGAGGATTTCCTGTGGCGCGCAAGCCTGGCGACGATCGCCGCGCCCGGCCCTTTCTCGCCCTTTCCCGGGGTCGACCGCGCCTTCCTGCTTGTGAATGGTTCGTTGCGGATCAGGATCGGCGATGGCGACGAGCATCACCTGCACGGCGGCGCATCCGCACCGCTGCTCTTCGTGGGCGAGGAAGCCGTGATGGCCGCGCCGGTCGAAGGCCCCTGTCTCGCGCTGAACATCATGACGCGCCGTGGCAAGGCGTCGGCAAGGATCACGGCGTGGGATCGTGTGCGCCCGACATCGGCCGACACCTTGCTGTTGATCGCCCCAACGGCGACCATCGTCCGCTGCGGCCCCCAGGATTTTCCCCTGTCGGACGGCGACGCGGTGCTGATCGACGGCCCCGCGGATGCGATGCTGGCTATCGATGGACCAGTGATCGCCGCCGAGATATTCGGCCGTCAGTTGGTCCAGTAGATATAGTCCTGTCCGTCTTTCCAGGGTGTGTTGAGGGGCACGTCGATGCGCACCGGTCCCTCGATCAGCCCCGGCCAGATCGGCTTGGCCATACCCTTGTTCTGCGCCTCGATCATGGCGCGCAATTCGGCGACGCGCTTGGGCTCGCTTGCCGACAGGTCGAACTTTTCGGTCGGGTCGGTGGCGAGATTATAGAGCCGGGCCTTTTCCGGCCGCTTCGTGACCTGCAGCTTCCAGTCGCCCATGCGCACCGCGCGATAGTCGCCGGAGCGCCAGAAGAGCGCCTGCCGCTTCGCCGGCCCGGCGAGAATATCCTCGCTGTCGATCGTCCGGTCCGCCGGAATCCTGGCCCCCGCCGCGGCGGCGATGGTCGAGAATATGTCGATATGGCCCGTCATGTCCGCACGCGTCGACCCCGGAGCGATCCTGGCCGGCCAGCGCATGAAGAAGGGGGTACGGATGCCGCCTTCGAAAAAGGTCGCCTTCCACCCGCGATACGGCGCATTCAGGTCCGGGATACCGTTGTACCAGGCGCCGCCATTGTCGCTGGTGAAGATCACCAGCGTATTGTCGTCCAGCCCCAGTTGCTTGAGCTTCGCCATCACGTCGCCGATCCGCCGATCGAGCTGCGCGATCATCGCGCCATAGACGCGCGTCTTGTGATCCTTGATCTGCGGAAGTCGGTCGTAATCCTCCTTGGTCGCCTGCAACGGCGTGTGCGGCGCATTGAACGCTAGATAGAGGAAGAAGGGCCGGTTCCGGTTCGCCTCGATCGCCTTTATCGCCTCGTCGGCGAAATAGTCGGTCATATGCCCGCGAGGGTGAAAGCGCTTGCTGCCGTTGAAGGTCACGGCATGGCGCAGATTTGCCCAGATGAAGCGGTCGATCGGATCCCACGGCAGCTTGGCGTTGACCGCATCGGGGTCATCCTCGGGCAGGAACATCGCCCCGCCCGCGAGGATCGCCAGGCTCTCGTCGAACCCCTGCGCCTGCGGCTGAAGCTTCGGCGCCTCCCCCAAGTGCCATTTGCCGATGTGAAGCGTGTGATAGCCCGCGGCCTTCACCGCCTCCGCGATCGTCACCTCGCTCGACGGCACGCCCATGTCGGGATAGTCGGGAATATCCGGCGTGATGAGTTCCTCGTGAAATATCGCCTTCAACGGCCCGACGCCGTCGCCATGCGCCAGATTTTCGGAAAACTGCACCGGCACCGCCGTATATTCGAAACCGAAGCGCGTCGCGTAGCGCCCCGTCATCATCGCCGCGCGCGACGGCGAACAGGTCGCATTGGCGGCATAGGCGGTCGTGAAGTTCAGCCCCTGCCGCGCGAGCGCGTCGATATTCGGCGTTTTGACGATCCCACCCGCGACACCGCCGCCGTTGAGGCTGATGTCGTTCCAGCCAAGGTCGTCCGCGACGATCAGGATGATATTCGGTGCGCGCTTGCCCGCCGGCGCGCTTGCCGGCCCCTTTTGCCACACGACGGCGCGGTTCGGCTGAACGGGATCGCGCCAGTCCTGCAACAGGCCGGGAAGACGGTATTTATTCTCCTGAAACCCCCAATAGCCACCTGCACCGATCACCGCGATCAGGCCGAGCGCCAGCCATCTTTTCTTCATCGTGCCCCACCCCACCGGTTGCGATCATTATTATGACACTATATGTGCCATTATATCGCAAGCGGCGCAAGCTGGTCGAGCGCCACCATTGACCTTGTGATAAAGCTGGGCCAGCGGAGAAGTCATGCCGGGGAAAGCAAAAGCGGAAATGGCTGAGGACAGCCCGGGCGAACGTCCCGACGGTCGGCGCGAGCGCAGCCGGTCGAGCCACAAGCGCATCGTCGCGGCCATGATGAACCTGATCGAAGGCGGCGACCTGATGCCCAGCGCCGCGCGTGTCGCCGAAGAGGCCGGGGTCGGCCTGCGCACCGTCTTTCGCCATTTCGACGACATGGATTCGCTGTACCGCGAGATTTCGAAGATCATCGGCGAGCGAATCTGGCCGACCGTTACCGCGCCCTATCGCGACAATGACTGGCGCGCCAACCTGCGCGACCTGACGCGCCGCCGCGCGCGGGTTTTCGAAACGATGCTGCCCTATCGCCTCGCCGCGAACATCAAGCGGTACCAGTCGCCCTATCTGATGGGGCAATATGGCCAGGTGGTGACGATGGAGCGCGAACTGGTACTGCGCCTGCTGCCCGCGGCGGCGAACAGCAACCTCTATTTCGTCGAGGCGCTGTGCGCCGCGCTGTCGTTCCAGAACTGGCGCGCGATCCGGCAGGATCAGGGGCTGTCGGTCGAGGACGCCGGCGCGGTCGTCGCGCATATGGTCGACGCGCTGGTCGCGACCGTCAAAGCATGATGCGATCGGGAGCATTCGCCGCGCTGGCGCTGCTGGGACTTTTGTCCGCCTGCGACAAAAAGGAACAATCGCTGGCGGACAACAAGCCGCGCGAATGTCCGGCCATGCCGAAACAGGACTATGTCTGGATTCCCGGCGCGACATTCGCCTTTGGCGCCGATGCGCACCTTCCCGAAGAAGGCCCCGCGCGCGACGTGACGGTTGCGGGCTTCTGGATGGCGACGCACGAGGTCACCAACGCGGAATTTGCCGAGTTCGTGAAGGCAACGGGGTACCGGACGCTGGCCGAACAGGATCCCCCGAAGCTGCCCGGCGCGCCGCCCGAGATGCTGATACCGGGATCGGCCGTCTTCACCGCGCCGACCGACGGCAATCCGAACTGGTGGCGCTGGGTCGTCGGCGCCCAATGGCGCCATCCGGTGGGCCCCGATACCGATATCGCCGGCCGCGCGCGCGATCCGGTCGTGCAGATCGGATATGCGGATGCGCTGGCCTACGCCAAATGGAAGGGCAAGACGCTTCCCAGCGAAGAGCAATGGGAACTGGCCGCGTCGACCGGCGGCGCCGATCGCAACGTGCCCGTCGGCAAGGACGGGGTACCGCGCGCCAACTATTATCAGGGCAGCTTTCCGGTGCGCGACCTTGGCACCGACGGTTTCACCAGCCGCGCGCCGGTCGCCTGCTTTCCCGCCGACGACCATGGCGTGTACGACCTGATCGGCAATGTCTGGGAATGGACGACCAGCACCGCGGGCGCCGAAAGCAACGTGATCAAGGGCGGCAGTTTCCTGTGCGCCGCCAATTATTGCGCGCGCTATCGTCCCGCCGCGCGCCAGTTCCAGGAACGCGGGCTAGGCACCGACCACATCGGCTTTCGGCTGATCGACACGACGCGCCCGCCGCCGGCGGCGCCAGGCCCAGACAAGCGCTGACAGCGCCAGCAACCCGGCGCCCAGAACAAGCCCCGCCTTGATCGCGCGCGGCCTGCCCTGTTGTTCCCAGGCATAGCGGTTGATCTGCGCGTCGGCGGTGTAGCCGGCAGGCATCTCGAGCACCCCGTTCGCGCGGGCATAGGCGTTATAGTCGGCGCGCATCGCGGCGAAGCGATCGGGCATCGCGGTGCTGAGGTCGCGGGTCTCGCCCGGATCGCTCTTCAGGTCATAAAGGCGCCAGCGGCCGTCGCCCGTGGGCGCCAGATTGCGCACCAGCTTGTAGTCGCCGCGAAACAGCGCCGCATTGCCTGACAATTCATAGCCGAGCGGCGTGTCGCCATGCACGCTCCCCTCGGCGCCCTCGAGCATGGGAACCAGGCTGCGTCCCGTCACCGGCTCGACCGCCTTGCCGTCCCAGCTGTCGCCGTGCCCCGGAACGCCCGCAAGCTCGGTCAGCGTCGGCAATATGTCGGTGACATGCGCAAGCCCGCCGTTGATCGCGCCCGCGCGCAGCTTGGGATTGCCCGGCCAGGCGATGATCAGCGGGACGCGGAGCCCGCCTTCCGACGCGGTGAACTTATAGCCCGAAAAGGGCGATGCCGCCGCGCTGGCCCAGCCCGGTCCGATCGCACTGAAACTGCCGCGGCGCCCTATGTTCGCGGTCGACGTATCATATTGCCAGCCCAGGAACAGGCGGTTGCGCGTGCTGTTGTAGGGATTGGTCGGCTCCGCGCCATTGTCCGACAGAAAGACGAAGATCGTATTGTCGTAATCGCCGCTCGCCTTCAGATGCGCGACCAGGCGGCCGATCTCGCGGTCCATCGCCGTGGCCATGCCGCCATAGGCCTGCATCACGCGGATCGCCGCCGCGCGTTCGTCCTTGTCGAGTTTCCGCCAGTCGGGCGTGCTGCCCATCGTGACGAGCGGAATCCCCGCGGGCACGATGCCCAGCGCCGCCGCGCGCTTCGCCCGCGCCTCGCGGAGCGCGGTCCAGCCGTCCTTGTACATCGCGGCATAGCGGGCGATGTCGCTGTCGGGCGCCTGCACCGGAATATGGTTGGCCAGAAAATTGACCGACGCCAGAAAGGGCTTACCGCTCGCGCGCCCGTCCTCGATATAATCGATCATCTTCTGCACGACGAAGTGCGACGAATAATAATCCTTGGGCAAGGTCGCGGGCTTGCCGTTCTCGGTCCAGGCCGCGGTCGAATACATGCCCTCGATCGGGCGCTGTTCGAAATTGTCGGCCCCCGCATCGGCCAGGCTGTAGGCGCGGTCATATCCGCGCGCATGCGGAAGCCGCGTCGGATCGCTGCCCAGATGCCATTTGCCGGTCAGATAGGTGCGATAGCCCGCCGCCTTCAAAAGCTGAGCGATCGTCACCACGCTGAAATTCATCACCGTGTCGTAACCGGGCTTGCCGCGATGCGCGTCGGGAATCGTCTCCGGCATGTTGCCCAGGCCGTTGCGATGATTCATCGTCCCCGTCTGAAGCATCGCGCGCGTGGGCGAACAGGACCCCGCGACATGGAAATTCGAAAAGCGCACCCCCGCCTTGGCAAGCGCGTCGATATTCGGCGTCGCCATCTCTCCGCCAAAGGCGCCGACGTCGCTGAAGCCCCAGTCGTCGGCGAGCAGGATCACGATATTGGGCTGGCGCGGCGACGCCGGCGCAGGCTGTGAATGCGCCGACGTCGCCGCTAGCAGGGAAAGCGAAGCGATGATCGCGCCATGGCGCCGGACACGACCCGGCCCCCCTCCGGCATTCCCGCGCGCTGTCATCGTCTCTCCCCTGCGATTCTTTTGGCATTTGATATGCCAATAGAGTGCCAAGTCAATGCCCGCTTGGCATCGCCGCCCAATCATGCTGTGCAATTTGCGACAATCGAGGAGAGAATGATGGGCGAGCTGGTTTTGCGCGAGGATATTGGCGGTGTTGCTACACTGACGCTGAATCGTCCCGACAAGCGCAACGCGCTGAACATGGCCTTATGGGCCGAACTCGATGCCGAGGTCGATGCGATCGCCGCCGCCGGAGACGCCCTGGGCGCGGTGATCCTGCGCGCGAACGGCCCCAGCTTCTGCGCGGGCAACGATCTGAAGGAGCGCGGGCTGGAAACGCCGCGCCTGCATTACCAGGCGTCGATCGTCACCAAGCTCGCGGAGCTTCCCCAGCCGCTGATCGTCGCGGTCCAGGGCGGCTGCTTCACCGGCGGGCTGGAGCTGGCGCTGGCCGGCGACATCATCGTCGCGGGCGAAGGAGCGACCTTTGCCGATACGCACGGCAAATTCGGGCTGGTGCCGATCTGGGGGATGAGCCAGCGGCTGCCGCGACGCGTCGGCGCATGGAAGGCGCGCGAGATCAGCTTTACCGGCCTGCCCGTCAGCGGAGCGGAAGCGGCACGGATCGGGCTGGCCAATCATTGCGTCCCCGATGCCGAACTCGACGCGACCGCACGCCGCCTGGCCGACGCGATCGCGGCCCAGTCGCGCCACAGCGTCTTCGCGTACAAGCGCCTCTATCGCGAGCAGGCCGACCTGCCACTGGATGCCGGGCTGGCGCACGAAGTGTTCAACAGCGCGGGCATGGCGCCCGACATGGCCGAGCGAGTGGCGGGGTTCAAATAAGCGGCTTGCCCTCTTCGACGCCGGCCCATTGCCGGCCGTCGTGGCCGAACAGGATGTACGCGCCGTCCCGCCGTCGGCGGTCGAGAAACGCCATCGTCCGCTCGCCCGCCTCGCGGTCGACGATCGCCTTTTGCAGGATCATCAGGTCGAGGTTGCGCTCGGTATAGCAACAGTCGGCGGCCAACAGCATCTCGCGCCCGCTCGGCAGCATCACGATCACGCTCTGATGCCCCGGCGTATGGCCATAGGTCGGGACGATCCGCACGCTGCCGTCACCGAACAGGTCCAGCTCGCCGTCGATCGCCTTGACGGGCTGGCCCGTCGCATAGTCGACCGCCTCGTAAAGCCCCGCCTCTTCGGTCGCCTGCGCCGCCGCCAACTCGCGCGATTGCACGATCATCGTGGCGTTCGGTAGGCTTGCGTTGCCGCCGCAATGATCGATGTGCAGGTGCGAGTTGATCACCCAATCGATGCTGGCCGGATCGACGTCGATGCCCTTCAGCCGCGCCGCAATCTCCTGTCCTTCGAAATATTGCAGCCCGAACTTGTTGGGCGGCAACGCATCGGCGAGCGTGCGGCGATAGCGCACCCCCATGCCGGTATCGAAAAGCGCGCGGCCCTTGGGATGGTCGATCAGATAGGAGGGCACCGGCCCCTTCAGATAATCGCCCTCCTCGCCCTCGATGAAATAGCCCGGCCGGCACTGGAACCAGCCCGTGTTGAAGGCGAAGAGGCGGAGCGTGTCGGTCACCGTTCGCGATACGCGGGCGGGCGCTTGCCGAGGAAAGCCGCCAGCGCTTCCTTGTGATCCTCCGTTGCCGAGAGGATCACCTGCTGCCGATCCTCGATCGCCATCGCGGCGTCGAGGCTCTGCGCATCGATGTTCAGGTTCAACGCCTGCTTCGAGAGACGCAGCCCATAGGGCGCGGTCGCGAGCATCTCGTCGGCAAGCGCAAGCCCCCGGTCGAGCAGGTCGGCTTCCTCGACGATCTCGCTGATCAGCCCCGCCGACAGCGCGCGCTGGGCATCGATGAAGCGTCCGGTCAGGATCATCTCCGACGCCAGGCTCGCCCCGACCAGCCGCGGGAGGAAATAGCTCGACGCCATGTCGCACCCGCCCAGCCCGATGCGGATATAGGCGGCGTTGCAGCGAAAACTGGGTGTGCCGTAGCGCACGTCGGATGCCAGCAGCAGCGACAGCCCGCCGCCCGCCGCGGCCCCGTGACCCAGCGCGATGATCGGCTGCGGACAGGCGCGCATCTTGCGATAGATGTTGCCGATGCTCGTCTGCGTGCGCAGCGTCCGCAGCACCGGCGTCTCGTCGGTCGACCGATCCTCCTGAATGTCGAGCCCAGCGCAAAAGCCGCGTCCCGCGCCGCGCAGGACGACGACGCGGACATCCTTTCGGTCGGCAAGCCCGCCGAAATAGGCGTTGAGTTCGTCGACCAGTCCTTCGCTAAGCGCGTTCAGCCGCTCGGGCCGATTCAGCGTCGCGATCTCGACCGCGCCGCGCGCCTCGATCAGCAGCTCGCCGCTCACAGCGCCTGCCCGTCGTCGACGGTGATGACCGCGCCGGTGATGCCGCGCGCGGCGTCCGAGCAAAGCAGCAACAGCGGTGCGTGCAGATCGCTCGGCGGACGCATCCGCTGGCGCGGGAAGGCCTTGATCATCTGCGCGCCGGCTTCGCTTTCGAACAGGGACGCGGTCATTTCGGACTCGAAATAGCCGGGCTGGATTACATTGACGCTGATCCCGCGCCGTGCCCATTCGCGCGCCAGCGCCTTGCCCAAGTGCCGGACCGCCGCCTTCGTCGCGCCATAGACCGAGGTTGCCGGAAAGATTTTTTCGGCGGTGATCGACCCGATGATGACGATGCGACCGTTTTCCTTTTCGCGGCTGCCTGCCGCGTCGAGCCGTTTCGCGCCTTCGGTAACCGTCAGGAAAACGCCGCGAACATTTGCCGCGAGCAGGCTGTCGACCTCATCGACCGTCAGACCCATCGCCATCTTTTCGGTCGCGACGCCGGCATTGGCGACGATGGTATCGATCGTGCCGAAGGCGGCCTCGGCGGCGTCATAGGCGGCCTTGGTCGACGCCTCGTCGGTCACGTCCAGACTGACCGCGACCGCTTCGCCGCCCGCCGCCCGGATCGCCTCGACCTGTTCGGCCAGCTTGTCGGCGCGCCGCGCCGCGAGCACTACCTTGGCACCCGCCGCAGCAAGCGCCTTGGCAAAGCCGGCCCCCAACCCCGACGATGCGCCGGTGACGAGCGCGACGCGTCCCGTCAGATCATATTGCGGGTCGTTGCTCATGCCGTCACTCCATTCAATCGCGCCAGACGCGCGCGCCAGTCCACACCAATTGCGGTTCGTTCGAATTCCCGTCCCAGACGCGCGACCAGATCGGCCACCGGCTCGACTGCGTCGATCAGGGCGACGCTCTGCCCCGCGCTCCAGATATCGCGCCACGCGACGACGCCGTCGGGCATCAGCGTACGCTCTCTAGGCAGCGCCTTATAGTCCAGCCCGGCCGCCTCGATCGACGGCAGCATCCAGTTCGCGGGCACGCCGTTCATCGCCGATGCGATGACGATCTGGTCGATCCCGGTCGCGGGGATCATCTGCCGGTGTCCGTCGACAACCCCCGATTCGGGCGTCGCAATGAAACGCGTGCCCATGCAGGCGATATCGCCGCCCAGCGCCAGCACGGCCGCGATGCCTGCGCCGTCAGCGATCCCGCCCGCGACGATCAGCGGTCCGTCGTACAGGCGGCGCACGGCGGGGACGAAAGCCATGGGCGTCAGAAATCCCGTATGCCCGCCGGCCCCCGCGCAGGTCAGCATCAGCCCGTCGGCGCCCGCCGCGATCGCCTTTTCGGCGTGCCGCATCGTCGTCACGTCCTGGATCACCTTGCCGCCCCAGCCGTGCACACGCTCGATCAGCAACGACGGATCGCCAAGGCTGCAGAGGATCAACGGCGCGCGATGCCGTTCGAGCAGGGCCAGCTTCGCTTCGCCGGTGGGTTCGCTTGCGATGCGCGCGGGAAGGTTGACGATCGGCGATGCGCCATCGGTGTCGGCCAGCACATCGAGATAGCGTTCGAACTCGTCCATCGCGGTATAGGTGCCGCCCTGCCAGCCCCCCAATATCCCGGCAGAGCAACAGGCGGCGGCCAGCGCGGGCGACGAAGCAAAGCTCATCGGGGCGCACATCAACGGCAAGGCCAGATTGTCGAACATCGGCTCTCCCTTCGTCGGCCATGGCGTCGTCGCCCGGATCGACCTCCACCGTGCCGTAGCGTCGTTTACGTTTACGTCAACTGCGGGACATGACAAGACACCCGCTTGCGACCATCTTCGCAAAGGTACGGAAAAGGGTTGACGGCGTCAGTTTGTTCACCTAATGTTCTCATCGTGCACACACAACCTGTTCCCCCGTCGCGGCCGCCAATGGTGGCGGACGGGGGATAAAGGGAAAGCCGCCCACAGGTGGCTGGGCCCGAAGGCCGAAACCATCAGGACATTGCTGGCAGGACATTCCCGGATTGCCGGTTCCGCCGACCGCGCGGACAAAATGCGCGTCCGACGACGGGTCCGCTTGGCGGCTGTCAGCGGGGTCAAAACAGGCATGGCCTTGGCGACGCGAATAAGGCACAGATTGCGCGATGGCGGATGCGGGGATGGCTGGGTCCATGATGGACCATGATCGCGTCGGGCGGCGCCCTCCGACATGCCGACGTCCTGTGCAACGCGCCGGGCACCACGCCTGATGGCGATCGACGATGCCGACGCCGATCTGGTCGCATCGGCAGTCGCGGGCGACCGCGACGCCTTTGCCGCCCTCCTCGATCGCCATTATGATCGCATCCACGGCCTTGCGTGGCAGATGACCGGATCGCGCGCCGACGCCGACGATATCGCGCAGGACGTCTGTTGCATCCTCGCTGAAAAGATCGGCCATTTTCGCGGCGACGCCAAATTCACCACCTGGCTCTGCGCCATCGTCTTCAACGCGTGCCGCGAATTCGGGCGGCGCCGCTCGGCCTTTTCGCGCTTTACCGGACGGCTGAGCCAGATGGTCGGACTTGCGGCAAACCCCGATGGCCGCGATCTTTACGACGCGATCTGGATCGAGAGCGCAATCGCGCGATTGAAACCCGATCTTCGCGACACCGCCATCCTCGTCGCCGGGCAACAGCTCACGCACGCCGAAGCGGCCGACATCCTCGGGATCGCAGAGGCCACGGTGTCGTGGCGGATGCACGAAATCCGGCGCCAGCTCGCACCGAATCCTGCCGCCGACGACTGATCCGAAAAAAAAAATCGCGGGGCCACCAAGGATTTCCGGCGCCGGCGCATCCCAGTGACATGCGGGCGATTTTGCGCCGCTGTTGCCAGGGAGACAGTCCATGTCCCGTTTCTATCTTACCCTCACCGCAGGGCTTTCGATCACGCTCATCACGGCCTGTTCGCAATCGAACGAGCATGACGTGTCAACCCCGTCCTCACAGTCGACCCCGCCGGCGATAAAGGCTCCCACCGAAGAGCGGGCTTCGGAAATCGTCGTAACGGGACGAAAGCGTGACCAATCCGTGCAGGACACGCCCGTGGCGGTCACCGTGATCTCGTCGGAGAATATCGCGCCTGCGCCGGTATCCCCGCCTGCCCGCCAGGTGGTCGTGACGGGCACCGCGATCGGGGCGCCCCGTGCCGAAATGCAAATGCCCTATTATCGGGACGTCGGCCGCGACAAGTTCACCTCGACGCCCGAGAATGGCTTCAAGATCGCGCGCGACGAACCGGTCTCGACCTTTTCCATCGATGTCGACACTGCCTCCTATTCCTTCGTTCGCGCATCGCTGAACCGCAAGGTCCTGCCCCAGCCGGCGGCGGTGCGGACCGAGGAGCTGATCAACTATTTCCCCTATGGCTATGCGGCGCCGCAATCGGCGCAACAGCCGTTCACGTCGAACGTCGCGGTCTTTCCCAGCCCGACGACTACGGGACGCAAGCTCGTGCGCATCGGGATCAAGGGCTATTCGGTCGAACGCGCGACGCGCCCGCGCGCGAACCTCGTCTTTCTGATCGACACGTCGGGATCGATGCACGCGCCCAACAAGCTGCCGCTGGTCAAGCAGTCGCTGGGCCTGCTGCTCAGTCAGCTCGACGACAATGATCGCGTCGCGATCGTGACCTATGCCGGCAATGCGGGCACCGCGCTCGAACCGACCCCGGCAAGTCAGCGCGAGCGGATCCTGTCGGTGATCGACAGGCTCGATGCGGGCGGCAGCACGGCGGGGGCCGAGGGCATCCGCCAGGCCTATGCCCTCGCCCAGCGCAGCTTCGATCCGAACGGCGTCAATCGCGTCATTCTGGCGACCGACGGCGACTTCAACGTCGGCATCACCAATCAGGAGGAGCTGAAGGGCTATATCGAGCGCGAGCGCGGCAAGGGCGTCTTCCTCTCGGTGCTCGGCTTCGGTATGGGCAATTACAACGACGCGCTGATGCAGACGCTGGCGCAGAACGGCAACGGCGCCGCCGCCTATATCGACACGATCGGCGAGGCGCGTAAGACGCTGGTCGACGAGGCGACCTCGACGCTGTTCCCGATCGCCAAGGATGTGAAGATCCAGGTCGAGTTCAACCCCGCGACCGTCGCCGAATATCGCCTCGTCGGATATGAGACGCGGATGCTCAATCGCGAGGATTTCGACAATGACCAGGTCGATGCGGGCGAGGTCGGGTCGGGCCAGACGGTGACCGCGCTGTACGAGATCGTGCCCGTCGGCGGCCCGCGAACGATGGACGACCTGCGCTATAGCAAGCCGGCGCCGCGTCCGCAGTCGGCCGCGACCGCGTCGAACGAATATGGCTTCGTGAAGATTCGCTACAAGCTGCCGAAGTCGGATCGCAGCCAGCTTATCTCGACCCCGATCGACCGCCGCGTCGAGTTCGCACGCTTCGCCGACGCGCCGCAGGACGCGCGCTTCGCGACCGGCGTCGCCATCTTCGCCGAGTTGCTCCGCGGCGGACGCTACAGCGGGACTATGACGTACGACGACGTGCTGGAGATCGTCGGCGCGGCGCGCGGCAAGGATGATTTCGGCTATCGCTCCGAATTCGTCGAGTTGGTCCGCGCGGCGAGGACCGCGGGGGCGATGGCGCAGCTGGACCGCTGAGGCGTCGGGCGGCGGCGCAGCCACAACCGCGCCGCCGCTCCGATCCCGCCAATGTTCATGAGCAATCGACCGGGGCGCGATTGCGCGTATAAGGCAAGCCAATGTTCGTTCGCCCTTCTTGCGATATCAGCGCCACGCTGCCGGGAGCGCCATCGCCGTCACGCCTCCTCCGCCTGCATCGGGGGAGCCGGTAGTTGGGCAACGACGACGATATCCGGACCGCGCTCCCCCATCCGCCGCCGCCCGCGCCCCGGCGCCGCGACACGGCGATTGCGGAGGCGATGGCGCGGTTCGACGGCACGGACAGCGTATCGCAGGACCGGGCGCCACCGCCGCGCCGGACAGGAAGCTGGTGGGAGAAGGTCCGGTCGCCCGTCGCCGGTCCGCTGGTTGCCGCCGCGCTGATCGCGACGATCAGCCTGCCCTTCGCATGGATGGCCTATAACCCCGAAGCCCCGGCAGCCGGGGAACAGGTTTCGGTCACTCCCGCGCCGGATGAGGCCGCTCCCGTCCGCGACGTCGCGCAGGCCCGGCCCGCCGCCCCCGCCACCGCTCCGGTCGAGAGCGCCCCCGCCCCTGCTCCCGCATCCGCCCCGGCCTCGGCCGCCCCCATCGCAAACCGAACCGAAATCGCGCAGGCCAGCCCAGCCGCGCCGGCGATGAAGGCCGAAGAGCCCGAGCCGCTGATCGTTCAGGGACGCGTCAACAGACAGCAGGTCCAGGACACGCCGGTCGCCGTCACGGTCGTCTCGTCCGAACGCGCATCGGCGGACGAGGGACGCGAGGTCGTCGTCACCGGCACACGCGTCTCTCCCCGCAAGTCGGCGAAGCGCGGCGACTGGAACGCCTGCACGATCAACGATCCGGGGCAGGCATTGTCGAAATGCGAAAGGATGGGACGCAAGGCCACGAAGGATGTGGAGGCGCAGGCTGACGCGCATATGTCCGACGGGCTGAAGCAGGCCTGGGAAGGAGACCTCGACGGTGCGATTGCCGCCTTCGACCGGGCAATCGCGATCGCGCCCAACCTGTCCACCGCCTATCTCAACCGCGGCCTGGCCTATGACCGACAGGGCGACGAAGCGCGCGCGATCGCCGACCTCGACCGCGCGGTGCAATATGCGCCGCGATCGGCGCAGGCCCATTACAACCGCAGCGTCCTGTTGCGAAAGATTGGCGACAACCGCCGAGCAAGCGCCGACGAAGCGCGCGCGGTCAAGCTCGACCCCCGTTACGGTGCCATTTTGGAATAATTCAGCGCAATTCCCGGGCCAGAAAGTCCACGAACACGCGAACGCGCGCCGGCGTGTTGGCGCCGCCGACGAACAGCGCGTGGACGGTCTCGACATCGCCGGGATTGAACGGCTCGAGTATCGGGACAAGCCGCCCGTCCGCGATCTCGTCTGCAACGCTGAAGGCGCCGACGCGCGCGATACCGACGCCCGCTGAGGCAAGCTGCGCCAGCGTCTCACCGTTGTTCGCCTCGATATTGCCCTGCACGCTCAGCGCGAAATCGACGCCGTCGCGGCGGAACGGCCAGACCGGCTCGGCGCGGCGAAAGTTGAAGTTGAGGCAATTGTGCGACTGCAGATCCTCCGGCGCGCGCGGCGTTCCATGGCGCGCCAGATAGTCGGGGGATGCCACGATCACGCGACCGCTCGATCCCAGCCTCCGCGCCGTCAGTCCGCTGTCGGCAAGCGGACCGAAACGAACGGCCACGTCGGCCTGCCCCGCCGCCACATCGACAATCTGATCGGTCAGGCTGATGTCGACCAGAATTTGGGGAAAGGCTTTCGAAAACGTGCCGAGCAGCGGCACGACGCAAAGCCTGCCGTGGGACAGGGCCGCGCTCACCCTCAACCGGCCGCGGGGCGCCCCCTGGTCGGCGATGGCCTGTTCGGCGTCGTCGAGGTCCGCCAATATCCGCCGCGCGGCGCCCAGATACGCCTGCCCCTCAGCCGTCAGTCGCAAAGCGCGCGTGGTGCGAAGCAACAGCCGCACACCCAGCCGCGCCTCGATCCGGTCGATCGCGCGACCGACGGCCGACGGAGTCAGCCCAAGCTGCCGTCCGGCGGCCGAAAAGCTGCCCCCGGCGACGACCGCGGCGAACAATTCCAGCTCGCGCGCGCGGTCGCCCTTCGAAGATATTTGTGAATCCAATGCACAGATCTTTCGCTTTGGCGGCCACTTATCCCGGCATCCCACCTCCGCCATCTATGCGCAAAGACCAGGAATTGAAAGAATCAGCCATGACTATCGACAATCCGGGCGCGCACGGCAGCCGCGCCCCACTGCTTGCATTGGCGGCCGGCGCCTTCGGCATCGGCGTCACCGAATTCGCACCGATGGGGATGCTCCCCGTCATCGCGAACGACCTTGGCGTGTCGATTCCCTCGGCGGGCATGCTGATCAGCGCCTATGCGATCGGCGTCGTACTCGGCGTACCGCTGATGACGCTCACCACGGGGCGCGTCCCTCGCCGGACCCTGCTGATCGCGCTCGCCGCGATCTTCACCATCGGCAATCTGCTGGCCGCGATCTCAAGCAGCTACGGCATGCTGCTGGCCGCGCGCATCGTCACGTCGCTCAACCACGGCGCCTTCTTCGGCGTCGGATCGGTGGTCGCGGCAAGCCTCGTCGCGCCCGAGCGGCGGGCAGCGGCGGTTGCCGCCATGTTCATGGGCCTGACGATCGCGAATGTCGTCGGCGTACCGATCGCGACCTGGGCCGGCGAAGCCCTCGGCTGGCGCGCGTCCTTCTGGGGCATTGCGGCGCTCGGACTGGTTACGATCGCCGCGCTTCGGCTGACGCTGCCCGCCCTGCCGGCGTCGGGCGGCGGCGACATTCGCGCGGAGCTTCGCGTATTGACGCGCCGCGACGTACTCGCGGCGCTGGGCCTGACCGTATTGGGGTCGAGCGCGATGTTCACCGTCTTCACCTATATCGCGCCGATCCTGCGCGAAGAGACCGGGGCATCCATCGGCTTCGTAACCGCGATGCTGGTGACCTATGGCATCGGCCTGACGGTCGGCAACTGGCTGGGCGGACGCTATGCCGATCGGTCGGTCGACCTGACGCTCATGATCACGCTGGCGGCCTTGGCCCTGGTGCTGGTCGCCTTCGCGCTGCTCATGCCGTTCAAGGCGCCCACAGCCATTCTCGTCTTCCTCTGGGGCGTCGCCAGCTTCGCCTTGGTCCCCCCGCTCCAGCTCCGCGTGATGACCGCCGCCGAACAGGCGCCCAATCTGGCGTCCTCCATGAACATCGGTGCCTTCAATCTGGGCAATGCGGTGGGCGCGGCGCTGGGCGGCGGCGTCATCGCGACGGGGCTCGGCTATCCTGCGGTCGCGCTTGCAGGTGCCGCGACATCGGCCCTCGGCTTTCTCGCGGTGTATATGAGCTGGCGGAATCGCGACTCCGTTGCTGAGCTCGCTCCCTGCACCGAATAGGGGACGAAGCGGCTCAGTCGCGATCGCGAAGCGCGACCTTGTGAATATTGCCGGTCACCGTCTTGGGCAAATCTTCCAGAATCTCGAACAACCGCGGCTGTTTATAGCCGGTCAGACGGGTCCGGCAGAAATCGCGCAACTCGCCTTCGGTGGCGGTCGCGCCGGGTTTGAGCGAAAAGACCGCCTTCACCGTTTCGCCGCGATAGGCGTCCGGCACGCCGATCACCGCCGCCTCGCGAACGGCGGGATGCGAATAGAGCACATCCTCGACCTCGGTCGGCCAGACCTTGAAGCCCGACGCGATGATGACATCCTTCTTGCGGTCGACCAGGAATATCCACCCGTCCGCGTTCATGATCGCGATATCGCCGGACTTCAGCCAGCCGTCTTCGGTAAGCACCGCCGCCGTTTCCGCCTCGCGCCGCCAATAGCCGGCCATGATCTGCGGCCCCCGCATCCACAGCTCGCCCTCGCTTCCCGGCGGAAGGATGTTTCCGTCATCGTCGCAGATCAATATCTCGACCCCCGGGGATCGGTATCCCGATCGACAGGACGCCCCGCTCGCTATCCGCGGGGATCGGCACGCCATCTCGGCGCAGCGAGCCCTTGTCGAAACTAATCCGGCGAGGGTCGCCTCCGGCGGATCGGGCGCGACCTGGCCTTACGCAGAAACGGCCGCCGCGGAATTCCGCGACGGCCGCCAAGGGACGCTTGAAAAGCTTAGAAGTTGATGCGGATCCCGCCGCCGAACCGGCGACCGAAGCGTTCCCATTCGATCGTCTGGGTCGCGGTAAACGGCGTCGGCGTACCCGTTGCGGTCAGCAGATTGCCGGGTTCGGAGAAGCGGCGGCCCGGCTTGTTGAGCAGGTTCGACGCATCGAAATACACCTCGACATTCTTGTTGATCGCGTAGCGGACCGAAACGTCCAGTTCGTCATCCGCCGCCCAATAGGTGTCGCCGCCATCGGTAAGATCGTCGGCGATGCCGTCGAGCCATTTGCTGCGGCGCTGATATTGCAGGCGGGCCGAGAAGCCGTATTTTTCGTAATAGACGCCGACGTTGTAGACGAGATCGGAGGTGCCCGGCAGGCGGACCTTGCGGTCCGGAACGACGCCTATCCCGGGTTTCGTCACCTGGCTGTCGTTGACGGTCACGTTGGCCGAGACACCGAAACCGCCCATCCATTCGGGCAGGCCGAGCTGATCGGTCCACGGATCGAGCTGAAGCTGGGCCGCGGCTTCGACGCCGAAGATGCGCCCGTTGCCGCCATTGGTAATGCCCGAGAAGGCGTAGCCCGAGCGATCGATGCCATTGCTGTCGAGCGCGTTCGATCCGAAGGTCCGCGTCTGGCGATAGAGGACATCCTCGACCTTCTTGTAGAAGGCGCCGACCATCAGATAGCCCTGCGGACGAACATACCATTCGAAATAGCCGTCGAGCCCATAAGCGCGTTCCGGCTGCACCGCGGGGTTGCCGCCTGAAATCGTCTGGTTGCTGTCGTTGACGACGACATTGGGACGAAGCTGGTCATAATCGGCCCGCGCCGCGCCGGTGTTGAACGAGAGGCGCAGCTTCTTCGTATCGTCGACATCATAGTTGACGTGCAGGCTCGGGAAGACGAGCGTCTGGTCGCTCTCCGCCGTGACCAGCCCCGTCGTGCTGCCGATGGTCGCGGTCGCGATGCCGCGGTTCTTGACATGCTCGACGCGTGCACCGCCGAGGACGGTACCCCAGTCATAGCGCAAGGTGCCCATCAGATAGGCGGCGTAAACCTGTTCGCGCACGTCGTAGATGTTGCCCGTGTTGGGCGTGAAGGCAAAGTTCGCCTGCGCGGCTTCGCTGACGGTGCGCATCTTGTCGCGGTCGAAATAGCGAAAGCTGTATCCAAGGGGGATCTTGCCAAGAAAAGCCTTGTCCAGCGAGAATTGGGTATAGTCGGTCGGAATGCCGACGCTCGCAAGCTGCGCGGCGGTGTTGAGCAGGATCTGGCTTTCGTCGACCGTCTTCGTGCGCTGGTCGAACTGGAACCCCAGCTTGAGCGTCGCGTCGGCACCGAGGAAGCGCGTCTCCCGCGAAATCGCGAAGCGTCCGGTATAAGCCTCGGTCGTGTCGACGGCATCGAGGACGGTCAGCGAGATCGGGGGCTTGGCGAAGCTGTCGATCGCGGTGACCGGATCGCCTGCCTGGAAACGCGTCGGACCGGTAAGGGCGATCGTCCGGAACAGGCGCAGGCGCGTCAATTGGGGATCGCTGAAGTCATAGGCGACGGTCGGGCGGGCGCTGCGCGTGCTGGGGCTTTCCCACGAGATTTCGCCGACCACCGAGCGATCGTCCTTCGACCGGGTATAGTTGCCGAGCCAGTCCAGGTGCCAGCCATCGCCGAAGCTGTGCTCGCCCGAGAGCGTGTTGGTGAAGATCGACTGACGAAAGGCGCGCAGCGTCGAGCGCTGGCGAATGTCGATACCGTAGATGGTACCCTGCAGCGGCGTATTGCCGATGCAGACGTCGGCATAGCCCGAGGTGGTCGGCGTCGGATTCACCGTCGGCGTACAGGCAGCCGTGTTGGCGACGAGATCGCTCTGGCGGTCATCGAGGTCGAAGCGGAAATTGTCGCGCGCCTCGTCATCGGTGAAGATGGTGTAGACCGACGACAGCGTGATCCGGTTGTCGGCATCGGGCTTGTAATCGAGCCGCCCCGATACCGACCAGTTCCGGCGCGTCAGGCGATAGAGCTTGTTTTCGGTCTCGTGGACCCAGAAGCGCGTGCCGGCGCCGGGGCGCTGATCCTGTGCGACGCGTTCCCAGTCATTCTCGAAATTGTCGGTGACCATGTTGCGTTCGAAATAGCTGCCCGAGACGAGCACGCCGAGTTCGCCGCCACCGACGTCGAAGCGGTCCGACAGGACCAGCGATCCTTCATATTCGGGGCGATTGCCAAGCTCGGCATGGCCGTACCCGGCCTTGCCGGCGACATGAAAGCCCGAATAGTCGAAGGCCGAGCGCGTCACGACGTTGACGTTGCCGGCGACCGTTTCGCCCGGCATTTCGGGGGTGACGGCTTTCGACACGATGATCTGTTTTGCGATCGCAGAGGGGATCGAGTCGAAGCGCGCGTCGCGGCCCTCGGGGCTTACGACGTTGATCCCGTCGAACGAAAGCGTCGTCCAATAATTGGGGGCGCCGCGAAGGCTGATGTAACGGGCCTGGCCCTGGTCGCGTTCGACCGCCACGCCCGGCAGACGGCCCGTCGCCTGCGCGACATTCTGATCGGGAAGCCGCCCGACGCTGTCCGACGCAGCGACGGTCACCAGCGAATTCGATGCCCGCTGCACCTCAAGCGCAGCCGCTTCCGATTCGGCGATCGGACGCGTGCCGGTCACGACGATAGCGGATTCCTCGCCGTCTCCGGCATCTTCCTCGGCGGCATGCGCCGAAGCGGCGGCCCCAAGGCAAAGGATGCTGGCGGTGCAAAGCGCGGCAACGCGGAAGCGCGCCCGGGCAGGCGTGAACGGCACTCGAAACATGGATAATCCCCCTCGTCGGTAATCGACGGGCGGACCCCTAGGTGCGCGCTATTTCGATTGGATGGCGCGTCCATGAATTATGCGTGACATAAATGAGACGAATTGACGACATCGCGCCATCATCCCGAAATCAGGCACTATTCCCGCCACGCGCGGCAATCAATTTTTCGACCCGTTTGCACGGACCGCCGTTCGCGGGATGTCGGGCGCCTTCGGTCAGGGGCTCTGATTGCTCGCAGCGTCCGAAAGGTAGATCGCATCGGCGACGGGCTCCATCCAGGTCACATTCTTGCCGTCGAGCGATTCCTGAATGGCGACGTGGGTCATCGGCCCATGCGGCGTCGCGCCATGCCAGTGGCGGGTGTCTTTCGGGAAATCGGGGTCGATGGGGTGTCCGGTCAGTTCGCTGGCGCAACGGCGCGCAATTCGATCTTGAAGACAAGCGTGGCGCCGCCTGGAATGTCGCCGCGACCGGTAAAACCATAACCCAGATAGGCGGGGACCGCGATCTCCCACTCTTCCCCGACCCGCATCATCGGGATCGCCTCGCGCCAGCCGCGGATGACGCCGGAAACCGGAAAGCTCGCCGGTTCGCCGCGCGCATAGGAGCTGTCGAAGACGCGCCCGTCGATGAACCGCCCCTCATAATCGACCGTCACGCGGTCGCGGGAAAGCGGACGCGCGGCGCCGTCTTCGGCGGCGCGTACGACGCGATATCGCAGCCCGCTTACCGTCGAATGCCAGTCCGGCGCCGATGTCAGGCTGGCAAGATAGGTCTGCTGCGCGTTGAGCGCCGCCGCGTCGAGCACGCTGGTCGGAGGCGCGGGCTTGCGGCCCAGCTCGCGCTCCAGATAGGACAGGATCATCGCCGTGCGATACGCCTGTTCCTGACGGTTAGCGCTTCCCGCATGTCCGCCGTCGACATTCTCGTAATAATAGAAGGCGTGCCCCAGCTCCTCCAGGCGCGCTGCAAATTTGCGCGCGTGCGCGGGATGGACGCGATCATCCTTGGTCGAGGTCAGGATGAAGGGGCGCGGATAGACCCGGTCGGACACGACATTGTGATAGGGCGAATAGCGACGGAGCCAGCCCCAATCCTCGGCACGATCCGGATCGCCATATTCGGCCATCCACGATGCCCCCGCCAACAGCTTGCTGTATCGCTTCATGTCGGTCAGCGGGACGCTCATCACCACGGCGTCGTATAGTCCGGGTTGCTGCAGCATCGCCGCACCGACCAACAGGCCGCCGTTCGATGCGCCATAGATTCCGACCGTCGATGCGGCGCGGGACGACCGCAGCGCTTCCGCAACGGCATGCAGATCGTCGAACGATCGCTGTCGCCCCGCGCCGACCGCTGCAGCGTGCCAGCCGGGACCAAACTCGCCGCCGCCGCGGATATTGGCGATCACATAGGCATTGCCCGCCTCGACCCACAATTGGCCGAGCGGAGGGAGATGCGTCGGCAGCGACGATTGACGGAAACCGCCATAGGCGCTGATCAGCGTCGGGATCGGCCCCTTCGCATCGCGCGGTCGCACGATGAAATAGGGGATGCGCGTTCCATCCGCCGACCGCGCCCAGCGCTGTTCGGTGACATAGCGCGACGCGTCCATCCGCGGCGGCACCGACGCGATGCGGCGAGGTGCATCCTTTCCGGCGAGCACGTACAATGTCTCGGGGCGCGTCAACCCTTGTTCGACATAGAAGATGGTGTCGCCGTCGCGATCGGCTGCCGCAAGGTTCAGCGCGCTGTTCGGGGCGACCGGAACCGTCGTCGCCTGCCAATCACCACCGGCAGGCCGCAGGGCAGCAAGGCGGGCGGTGACGTTATGCAACAGCGCGACATAAAGCGTCGACCGCGTAGCCGACACTGCGGAAATCGCCTCGCCCGCGGCCGGGACATAGACGCTCTCGACCGGCAAGCCGTCGCCGTCCAGCCGATAGGCGACCAGCGCGCCCGCCGGAATCCGACGCGCGCCGATCGAGAGCGGCGACTGGATCTGGACGATCGCACGGTCGCCGATCGTCGTGCGATAGGTCGCGTCGCTCGGCATCGGCAGCGCGCGTATCCGGCCGTCATCGCCGACGCGCATCAGTTCCGACGTCCATGTTGTCATGTTGCGCAGGATCAGCACATGATCGCCGCGCTGCCCGCGTTCGACGATCGGACGAAGCCAGACGTCGGAAGCCGGCGCCTCATAGACGAGCGCAGCGCCCGCCAGCGGCGTGCCGCGCGTCCAGCGCTTGAGCTGGCGGCCATAGCCCGAGCTGTTCAGCGTGCCCGCGCCGAAGTCCGATACGATAAGCAGATGATCCTCATCCTGCCAGACGATGTCGGACTTGGCCTCAGCCGTCACGAAGCCGCCGGGAACGAAGCGCGCTTCGACAGCGTCGAATTCGCGCCACGTGACCGCGTCCTTGCCGCCATCGGACAAGGCGACCATGCAGCGACGATGCGCGGGGGCGAGGCAGGTCGCGCCGCGCCATACCCAGTTTCGCCCCTCGTCCGCCGCGAGCGCGTCGAGGTCGATCAAAGTGCGCCAATGCGGTGCGCCACCAAGGAAATCCTGCTGGTCGGCCTGTCGCCAGAGGCCGCGTATATGGTCGCCGCCCTGCCAGAAATTTCGCACGTTCGTGCCGGCGGGCTGCGGCATTACCAGCCGCCCCGGATCGTTCAGGATCGCGCCGGCCTGATCGCGCCAGCGCTGGAAATTCTTTCCGGCCTCGAGCAGCTCCCGCGTCCGGTCATTCTGCCCTTCGACCCAGTCGAGCGCGCGAGTGCCCTCGACCTCCTCCATCCAGCGATAGCTGTCTTCGACGTCCGGCGCCGATGCCGCCGTGAACAGGATCGCCGCACCCGCCGCGGCGAGCGCCTGCAGCACCCTCACGGCTGTGCCCGGAAAAGACGCGCGCGCTGCACCGACCGGGGATGCAGGGTCACGACGCCCTTTGCTGCCGGCTGGTCGTCGGCCGACACGATCTCCTGCTCCAGTGCGTCGCCCCGCTTGCGCGTGATCACGGTCAGCAGATGATTGTCGAACTTGAAGATGGAATAGAGCGTGTCGCCCAGCAGGCGCGTCGGCAATTTGATGCCATCGCCTTCGTCGACGACATATTCGCCCTCCCCGGCCAGCCGGCAGAGCCGATAGTCCTTGAGGTGCCGGACCACGCCGCCGCTGGAATAGCGGGTGCGCCAGGTCGCGCAATCGCCTTCCTTTTCCGGCAGCGGGCCAGCCTCGAACTCGACATCGACCACTTCTGCGCCGGGCTTGCCGGGATAATTTTCAAGCGTACCGCGCCAGGTGCCCGTCCAGCTTGGATCGAGCGCCCCGGCCGAGGCGGGAAGCGCCGCAAGCGTCGCCGCGAGGATTAGCCGCATACCGACCGATCGCATCTTGCCGTCCCTTCCGCGTCAGAATTTGAACGACACGCCGGAGTAGAAAAAGCGTCCGACATTGTCGAAATTCGCCCCACCGAAACCGGCGGCGTAGATGCCTGGGGGGGGTTTATTGTCGAACAAGTTGTCGATGCCGAAGTAGAATTCGCCGCGGTCGGCGACTGCGAGGCCCAGTCGGACGTCGTGGATGAAGCGGTCGCCGGTCTTGCGATATTCGGGCGGCAGCGAGTCCGGGTTGAGCGGCGGTTGGCCGCCGACGCTTTCGAAATTCGCCACCGGTCCGCGATACTGGCTGGAGAAATAGCGCAGATCGTGATCGATGCTGACCGCGCCGAGCGTCAGCGTGGTCCCGAAATTCATCGACAGGCGCGGGCGCGAGACGGTTTCGACCTGCTGCGTCGGGAAATCGGGCTGCGTCGGCGAGAGATAATCGTCGCGCTTGATCACATAGCTGCCGACGGCGCGAAGATCGATCCGCGCCGCGCCGACCGGAAAGCCGTACCGCGCCTCGACATCGACGCCCGATGCCGTGAGCTTGGTGAGGTTCACGGCGCGCTGCGCGATGTCGACGATGTCATGCGTCGTCGCATTGCGCGTGATCAGCGGACAGAAGACGTTGGCGATCGTCGGTGAATCGACGCACTGGTTGATGATCGTATTCACCGGGATCGACGTGATCGCGTTGGTCAGCTTGATGTTGTAATAGTCGGCGGTGAGCGAAAAGCCGGGCAGGAAGCGCGGATTGAGCACCAGCCCCATCGTCCAGGTCGTGCCCTTTTCGACGTCGAGGTCGGGGTTGCCGCCGGTCGAACCGGGGACGGTCGAACCGATCGTGCTGGCAACGAAACCGGCCGGAATGCCGAGCGCGAGACAATTGGCCGCGCGCGTCGAGGTGCCCTGGTTGATATTGCCCACCGAGCAGGGGTCGAAGACGCTGAAGCGCGTGCCGACGGTCGGCTGGAACAGTTCGGCGAGGTTCGGCGCGCGCGCCGCGCGCTGATAGGAACCGCGCAGCCGCAGCCCGTCGAGCGGTTCATAGACCGCGCCGCCGCCCCACGATACTTCGGTGCCGACACCGGCAAGGCTGTATTTCGCGACGCGCACCGCGCCGCTGACTTCGAGCAGGCGGGCGCCCGGAACGTCCGCGAGCAGCGGCAGCTTCACTTCGCCATAGCCCTCCAGAACGTCGAGCGAACCGGCGATCGGCTGAAAGCCGGAAAAGCTGGTGACGCCGGCCAGATCGCGGGCGTCGGGCGAATAGCGCGTGCTTTCGTCGCGATATTCGAAGCCGGCGACGAGCTTAACGGGTCCGCCCGGAAGCGTCAGGAAGCCGCCGGTATCGCCGCTGACGAAGCCGCCGACGACATGCTGCTGCAACCGGCCGGTCGCCCGCGTATCGAGGCTGAGATAGTTACGCGCCGCCTCGCTGACCGCGCCATTGCCGAAAAAATTGGCGGCGACGCACGTGTCGATATTGGCGTTGCCCGTTGCCACCCCGCCCGCCTGGAGCCGCGCGCGGCAGACGATGGCGCCCGGCGTGCCGAGCACCCCGGCGGTATCGCGAACGGCATCGGCGGCGAGCGCGATGCGCGCCGGATAGATGCTGTTCAGAAAGTCCGACGTGATGTCGGTACGGCCGTAATTATACGAAATCTCGAAATTCCAGCGATCCGACAATTCGCCCTTCAGGCCGACGACGCCGCGCCAGGTCGTGCGCTCGGTCCGTTCGCCCTGGACGCCGATATCGTCGTGAACGCGGTTCATCGAAAAGGTGCCGCCGCCGGGGATCAGCGTCGCCAGGACGCCGCGCGCCTGCGCCGACAGAAAGGGATTGTCGGTCGACAGCGTCAGCGCGCTCGCCGTGCCCTGTCCCCAGGTGCTCGCGCGCTGCCAGTTCATCTTGCCCTCGGCAAACAGCCGAATGCCGTCGGTGAGGTCATAATGCCCCAGCAGGTTGACGGCGACCCGGCGGTTGTCGGGAAGCAGCGTCGCCGTGCCGATCGAGTTGAGCCCGTCGCCACCGTCGCTGACGGGGGCCAGCGGCAGGAAATGGCCGTTACCGAAATCGGCGAGATTGAGGCTGCCGTCGGGCGCGAAGCGATAGATCGCCGGCGGGTTCGTCGTCGTGCTGCGAACGATCGTGCCGCCGTTCGAGTTTGCGAGCAGCCGCAGCTTCCTGATCAGGATCTGGTCGGGGATGCCGTCGGGCGGCGTTCCCGGAGGAGCGGTGCGATCGGTGTCGAGGATGTTCGGAACGAACGACGCCTGGTTCCGCGAAAAGGAACGCGCATTGTAGCGAAGCTGCTCACGCTGCGAAAAGGAGACGCTGGCGGCGACATTGCCGCGGCCGCCGTCGAAATTCGTGCCCGCGGTGATCGACGCCATATAGGCGCCGGCATCGCCGCGCTCGCTGATGCCGCCCTGCCCGCGGATGCTGATGCCCTCGAAATCATCCTTCACGACGAAGTTGACGACCCCCGCGATCGCGTCGGCGCCATAGACTGCCGACGCACCGCCGGTCAGGATTTCGACATGATCGAGCAGTTCGACCGGGATGGCATTGGTGTCGGGCTGCGACACGACCTGCGACCCCGAGACGTGCCGGCGGCCATTCTGGAGCACCAGCGTGCGCGAGGTGCCGAGGCCGCGCAGGTCGAGCTGGTTCAGGCCGACCTGGCTGGGCGGCTGGTTGCCGGTCGACGATGCCTGCGACAGGGTCGAGCGAAACTGCGGAAGTTCATTCAGTTCGTCGCCGAGCGCGACGCGGCCGGTCTTTCCCAATATGTCGGTCGCCTGCACCACCGACACCGGGGCCGGCGCGTCCTTGATCGTCGTGCGGATGCGCGATCCGGTGACGAGGATCGGCTCGGGATCGGCCTCGACGATATCCTGCACGGCCGCGGGGACGACCTCTGCCGGCGGAGCGGGAACGACGGTGTAGGTCTGCGATCCGGTCATGCGAGCGACCAGCCCCGACCCGCGGAGCAACTGGTCGAGCGCCTGCCCGACGGTGAGCGTCCCGCGCACGGCGTTCGTCCGGCGGCCGCGCGCATCATTCGCCGAAATCAGCACCTGCACATCGGCCTGGCGCGCAAAGGCGGCGACCCCTGCCGCAGCGGGCTGTGCCGCAAGGTCGAACCGCTTGACCTGCGCGGCAGCCGGCGCGGCGACCGCAATCGACGAGACCACGGCGACGGCGGAAAGACCTGCGCGAAGCTGAACGGACCAAAACGACATGAATACCCCCCTATGGATATGACGGCGTCATTGCGCCTCGAAGACACAGACGGGGAAGCGCGTCATTTCCTTTTCATCATCCTGTCTTTTTTTCGCCATCGAGTTCGGGGCGGCTCATTTCCGCGCCGATACGGCGATCGTTCCATCGGCTTCGCGCGCGACCTTCGCGCCCAGGCTCAGCTCGACGGCGGCGGCGAAGCCCGCCGGATCGTCGATGCGGAACACGCCGAACAGCCGTTCGCCGGCGATCGACGGATCGACCACGATATGCTCGCGCCGATTGTACCGGTTGAATTCGGTCGCCGCCCAGCCGAGCGTTTCGCCGTTGAGGTCGATCTTGCCGTTGCGCCAGGCAAGCGCGCGGTCGATCTCGGTCGCTTCCGCCACGCCGCTGCTGATCGCGGCATTGTCCGCGACGAACGCCCGCTCGCCCGCGCCAACCCGGACGCGATGCCCCTCGGCGCCGACGACCCAGGTTTCGACGATCCCTTCGGTGACCAGCACGTCGGCGCCGTTCGCGCGGCGGCGCACCGAAAAGGCGGTGCCCACGGCCTGCACGCGAACCGCCCCCGCCTCGACCACGAAAGGCCGCTTCCGGTCCTTGGCGACCTTGAACCAGGCTTCACCCTGCGTCAGCCGAACGCGTCGCCGGTTCGCGGAATCGTCGAAATCGATCGCGCTCGACGTGTTGATCAAGGCCGACGATCCGTCGACGAGCTGCACGCGGCGGATTTCGCCGACACCCGTGTCGTAGCGGGCGTCGGGTTGCAGAAACAGCAGGAAGGCGGCGGCGCAGGCCGCCAGCGCGCCGCCGCCGCCGAAAAGGACGCGGCGCGGGAACCACGACCGGACGGGTTCGGGCTCGACCGGTTCGGCCTCGGCCACCGGAAGCTGGCTTGCGCGGTCGAGCATCATCCACGTCGCCTCCGCCTGAAGCATCGCCCCGCGATGGCGCGAATCCGCATCCAGCCAGTCGGACAGTTCGGCCAGCAACTGCGGTGTCCGGCCCTCTCGGTCGAGCCGCCACACCCAGCGCACCGCCGCTTCCTCTATTTCAGCCGCGTTTTGCCGCATGACCATTCTTCGCTTTCTCTCCCGGGACCCCGACATTTCCGTTTTCGCGCATCGCCTGCATGATCAGGCGCATGCCCTTGACCCCGTCGTTCTCCACTATGCTTTCGCTTACCTTCAGCCGGTCGGCGATCTCGCGCTGCGACAGGCCCTGGATCTTGCGCATCTCGAAGATGCGCCGACACCGCTCGGGAAGCCCCGCGATCACCCGCTGGACCATCTCCAGCTCGCGCTTCGCCGCCGTGACCCTCTCTGGCGAGGGATCGTCCGATGCCGCCTTCAGCGTATCCATTTCCGCGACGCTTTCGATCCGGACGATGCGTGCGCGGCGAAGCTGGTCGGTCAGCAGGTTGCGCACGATCTGAAAGAAATAGCCGTCGGGCCGCGCGATCTGTTCGAAGGCGTCGAGCGAGGCCAGATTGGCATAAGCCTCCTGGATCAGATCGTCGGCATCCTCGTGCGACACCATCGACCGGCGAAGCCACGCCCGGACGGCCGGCTCGTGCGGCATCACCTGGGTCGACACCCAGGCGATCAGGCGCTGATCGAGCTCGCTCATCCGTCCGTTTCACCCCCCGATTTCAATCGATGTAACTTAGTCAGACGAATGACGAAGTCCGTTCCTTAGGCAATGCAAATATATTTTTCCCGCTCTTGATCCCGGCCTTTCCGGCTCGCATGCAACGCGCTTTCGACGCATCGGAACGGACAGGATAACAGATGAAAATCAAAGGCTTGATTTCATTTTTCGCACTGGCGGCGATGATCGGCACGCCGGCGGCCGCGACCGAAACCATCCTGTTCGTCGGCAACAGCTTCACCTATGGCGCCTATTCGCCGGTCCAGCATTACCGCCCCGACATCGTGACCGACCTGAACGGCGAAGGGATCGGCGGCGTCCCCGCGCTGTTCGAAATCTTCACGCGGCAGGCCGGTCTCGATTTCGAGGTCAGCCTGGAGACGGGCCCCGGCAAGGGGTTCGATTTTCACCTGTCGGAAAAGCGCGCGGCGATCGGCAAGCCCTGGGACCATGTCATCCTGCAGGGCCTGAGCCTGCTCGACGCCGCGAAGCCAGGAGACCCGCAATCGACGATCGTCGGCGCGGAGGCGCTGACGCGCCTGTTCCACGGCCATAATCCCAAGGCGCAAATCCGGCTGACCGCGACCTGGTCGCGCGCCGATCAGGTCTATCAGCCCGCCGGCCACTGGTATGGCAAGCCGATCGAGGCGATGGCGCTCGACATACGCCGCGCCTATGACCTTGCGGCCGCCCAAACCCCCGCCATTCGGGGCGTCATTCCCGTCGGCCAGGCATGGACGCGCGCGATGCAGGCGGGCGTCGCCGACCCCAATCCCTATGACGGCATCGCGGCGGGCCAGGTCGATCTGTGGGCATATGACCATTATCACGGCAGCAGCCACGGCTATTATCTGGAGGCGCTGACCGTGTTCGGCAGCGTGACGGGCAAGGACCCCCGCATTCTGGGCGAAAGGGAACAGGCCGCCGCCGAACTCGGCATCTCGCCCGCGCAGGCCAAGGCGCTGCAGCAAGCCGCCTATGAAACGCTGGCCGCGGAAGCGCCCTCGCCGCTCGCGCCGCCCACTTATGGACGCTGGGGGCTGGAGCCGGGTGCGGCCCGCGCCGACGTGCGGGCCGGCGACGACTTCTATTCCTTTGCGCAGGGCACCGCGGTCGCCGCGATGGATATCCCGTCGGACCGGCCGCGCCAGAACTGGTTCTCGATCCTCGACGACCTGTCGCGCAGCCGCCAAAAGGCAATCCTGGAGGAAGCGGCGCAGGCGAAGGCGCCCGATGCGCTGGGCCGCTTTTACGCCGCCTTCATGGACGAAGGCCGGATCGAAGCGCTTGGCCGCGCGCCGCTCGAAACCGAGTTGCGGCGGGTGCGGACCGCGCGCGACCATGGCGCGCTCGCCGCGCTGATGGGCGAGGCCAACGGCGGCTTTACCGGATCGCTGTTCCAGCTTCGCATCCGCGCCGATGCCCGCGACCCCGACCGCTATTCGGTCCAGTTGCTGCAGGGCGGGCTGTCGCTGCCCGATCGCGATTATTATTTCGATCCGCGCTACGCGGACGATGTCGCGAAGTTCGAAACCTATGTCGGCACGATGCTGGGCCTCGCCGGATGGGCCGACCCCGCGTCCGCCGCGAAAGCCGTCGTCGCGCTGGAGACCGAGGTCGCCAAGGCAAGCTGGAGCCGCGTCGAAAGCCTGGACCCCGCGCGCAATTACCATCCGGCCACGCTTGCCGAACTGGAGGCCGCCGCCCCCGGCTTTGCCTGGCGCCGCTTCTTCGCGGCGGCGGGGCTGAAGGATGCCGACCAGATCGTCATGGCGCAGGACAGCGCGATCGCGCGCCTGGCCGCGCTTTTCGCGCGCACGCCGCCCGAAACGCTGCGCGCCTGGCAGGCCTTTTCGATTGCCGACAATGCCGCCGACGTGCTGCCGATGCGGTTTCGCGAGGCGCGCTTTGCCTTTCGCGACCGGGCGATCCAGGGCACGCCCGCGATGGCGCCCCGGTGGAAGAACGCCGTCCTGACGCTCGATCGCTATATGAGCGACGCGCTGAACCGCCGCTATGTCGAGCGGCACCTGCCCCCGACCACGCGGCGCGCGGTTGCCGAAATGCTCGCCAATCTGGAAAAGGCGGCGGCGGCGCGGATCGACACGCTGGATCGCATGGGCCCCGAAACCCGGCGCGAAGCCCATGCCAAGATGCAGCGCCTGCTGCGCAAGGTGGGCGCGCCCGACAGCTGGCGCGACTATGCGGGCCTCGACGTCGACGGACGGGACGCGTTCGGCAATCTGCGGCGCGGGCGCGCCTTCGACTGGGACATGCGCGTCGCGCGGCGGCACGACGTCGTCGATCGCAGCGAATGGCAGATCACCCCCGCGCTGGTCGACGCGACCTATAATGGCAGCCGCAACGAGGTGCTGCTGACCGCGGCGATGATGCAGCCGCCCTTTTTCGATCCCGCCGCCGATCCCGCGGCCAATTATGGCGCGATCGGCGCGATCATCGGCCATGAGCTGAGCCACGCGTTCGACACGATCGGCCGCCGATATGACGCCGCCGGCGCGGTCCGCGACTGGTGGACGGCAAAGGACGACGCGCTGTTCAAGGCCGAGGCGACCAAGCTGGGCGCGCAATATTCGCGCTATGAACCGCTGCCCGGCTTTCCGCTCAACGGCGAGCTGACGATGGCGGAGAATATCGCCGACCTGGGCGGCGTCGTCCTGGCGCTCGACGCCTATCACCTGTCGCTGGGCGGCAAGCCCGCGCCGGTGATCGACGGCCTGACGGGCGACCAGCGCTTTTTCCTGGCGTTCGCGCAGATATGGCGATCGCGCCAGCGCGACGAGACCGCGCGGCTTCGCATCCTGCTCGATTCGCATGCGGCCGAGGAGTTTCGCGTCAACGGCGTCGTCCGCAACATCGACGCCTGGTACAAGGCGTTCGCGGTCGGCAAGAGCGACCGCCTCTATGTCGCGCCCGAGGATCGCGTTCGCATCTGGTGATCGAACGGGGCGGATCGGATCGGGGCCGCGCGCGATCGCGGCCGGAATGGCTCCAAATTGGCGCATTAGCGCAATGCGCGGGCGCGCGCCTCTGGTAAGCTGACGCCGATTCGGGGGGGATTCAGCAGATGGCCGCTCTTCAACCGGTACGAAAGCTCACGATCGTCGCCAAGGATCCGGGGCTGCGCCTGGGTCCCAAGGGGCCGATGGTCTTTGCCCAGGTCGATGTGCCCGCCGAAATACTCGCGCCCGGGCCGACCGGATACCGGGTCAAGGTGGTCGACTATAACGCCACCGAACGGCGCGCCTATGCCGCCAGGCAACGCTATCAGGACGACGACACCTTGCTCGACCCCTTTGCGCCCGGCGAAGGGGAGGCGCTGACCGATCCGGATTATCAGGCGCGCGTGATGGCCGATCCGAACTTCCACGCGCAGAATTGCTATGCGATCGCGATGCGGACGCTCGGCCTGTTCGAACGGGCACTGGGGCGGCGCGTGGGGTGGTCGTCGGGCGGACACCAGCTCCACATCGCGCCGCATGCCTTTGCCCTGGCCAACGCCTTTTACTCCGAACCGGACCGCGCGCTGATGTTCGGATATTTCTTCGACGACGCGGGCAAGCCCGTCTTCACCGCGCTCAGCCACGACGTCGTGGCGCACGAGACGACGCATGCGGTCCTCGACGGCCTGCGGTCGCGCTATACCGAACCCTCCGGCCCCGACCAGGCCGCGTTTCACGAGGGCTTCGCCGATATCGTGGCGATCCTGTCGATCTTCTCGCTGCCCGAAGTGGTGGCGGCCGGCCTGGGGGTGACCGCGAAGCTGCCCGGCCTGGGCGAACCGCTGGCGTTCATAACGACCGACAAGGTCACCAGCGAAGCGATCCGGGCATCGATCCTGCTGGGGATCGGCGCCGAGATCGGAATGGCGAGCGGCGGCGGGCGCGGAGCCTTGCGCCAGTCGGTCAAGATGGAACCCCGCGCCGACATTCTCGACGACCCCGAGATGGCGGAGGCGCACAACCGCGGCGAGGTCGTCGTCGCCGCGATGACGCGGGCCTTTGTCGAGCTGTGGACGACGCGCATCTCGCATCTCGGCACCTTCGGCAGTCGCGGCTATAATCTGGCGGCGGTGGTCGAGGAGGGCGCGAAGACGGCCGCCCAGCTGTTGCAGATGGCGATCCGTGCGATCGATTATTGCCCGCCGACCGACCTTGATTTCGGACAGTTCCTGGCGAGCCTGCTTACCGCGGATCGCGAGCTGGTGCCCGACGACAGCCGCTTCGGATATCGGGCGTCGGTCAGGAAATCCTTTGCGGATTTCGGCATCGTGCCACCCGTCGGACAGACGGACGCCGAAGGCTGCTGGCCGCATTTCGTGCCGAAAGGGAAAAAAGAGCTTCGATACTCGCGCAGCAATGCCGAAGCACTCACGCGCGATGTCGACGAATGCTTTCGCTTTCTCTGGGAAAACCGCGATCCGCTGGGAATTACGGAGCGCGGCTACACCCAGGTCGTATCGCTCGACACGTCGCTGCGGATCGATCCCGACGGCATCCCGTTTCGCGAAACGATATGCCAATATGTCCAGCTCGGCCATTTTTTCGGAGCCGAGCTCATGAGCATCTGCAAGATCGATCCACTTCCCGACGGATTTACGACCAAATCGAGTGCCGACCTGTTCGGCGGCGGGGTCGTCGTGTTCGACCAATATGGGCGCGTAAAATATCACATCGGAAACGGCCTGATCGATGGGAGCCGGCAGAAGCGGCGCCTGGAATATCTGCGCGATACCGGCCAGCTTCGCGTGCAGCGGGGGGACGAGCGAAACCGGTTCGCCAATCTGCACCTCGCCCGGATAGGAGGGTGAGGCCGTGACGAAACCGGTGACCGCAACCATCCGCGCCTATCAGATGGGCTTTGGCGACTGTTTCCTGTTGAGCTTCGCCTATGACGACGACAGCGCCAGGCATATTCTGATCGATTTCGGCAGCACGGGCATGCCCGGCGACACCCAGGTCAGCCTGGACGATGTGGCGGCGGACATCGCGCGGGAATGCGGCGGGGCGCTGGACATTGTCGTCGCGACGCACCGCCACAAGGATCATATCAGCGGCTTCGCGACCAAGGCGAATGGCAGGGGATCGGGCGACGTCATCCGCGGCCTCCATCCCAAGCGCGTGATCCAGCCCTGGACCGAGGCGCCCGAGGCGCCCGAAGGATGGGAAGGTCCGGCGGGATCCACCCCCGCGCACGCCTTTGCCCGGCAACGCGCATCGCTGGACGATATGCACGCGGTCGCGCAGGCGGTGGTCGATCGCCTGGACCGCGAAGGCGGCTTCAATTCGCGATGGCCCCTGGCCGACCGGCTCCGCTTCGTGGGCGAGGATAATATCAAGAATGTGTCGGCCGTGAAAAATCTGATGACGATGGCCGGCTCCCCCGAGAAGAATATTTACGTCTATCACGGCTGCGATCTCGATCTGTCCGCGATCCTGCCCAATGTGAAGGTCCATGTGCTGGGGCCGCCGACGTTGAAGCAGTCGGAAACGATCAAGACCTATGCGAAGAACTCGGCGGACTATTGGCTGAAGGCCCGGCAGCTGACGGGGCTTGCCGCGACGAAGGACGTCGGCGCGAGCAAGACGAGCATGCTCTTTCCGGACCTCAAGCGCAGGGATAGCTTTCGGCAAAGCAAGCTGCCCACCGAAATGCGATGGGTCGCCGAACGGGTCGACATCGCCGAACAGGACCAGATGCTGGGCATCGTCACCGCGCTCGACAATGTCATGAACAACAGCAGCGTCATCCTGTTGTTCGAGGCCGGCAACAAGAAGCTGCTCTTCCCCGGCGACGCGCAACTGGAAAACTGGAACTATGCGCTGCAATCGGCGCTCGCGCCCCTGCTCGACGATGTCGATCTGTACAAAGTCGGCCATCATGGCAGCCTCAACGCAACCCCCAAGTCGATGTGGAATCGATTCCAAAAGCGCGGCAAGGCGAGCAAGCCGGGCCGCCTGAAGACAGTCATGTCGACCATGGCCGGCAAGCATGGCGGCAAGAACGGCGCGCCGACCGAGGTCCCCCGCATTCCCCTGGTCAATGAGTTGAAAGCGAACAGCACGCTGTTCAACACGCAGGACCTTCAGCCGGCCGAGCTCTGCCAAGTCATCACCATCGACCTGCGATAGGCGGCGCCATGGCCCGAAACATCGTCCTCTGCTGCGACGGCACGTCGAACCAGTTCTCCAAGGATCGAACGAGCGTCATCAAGCTGTTTCACGCGCTCGTCAAAAACGACGACACGCAGCTTGTCTATTATCATCCCGGCATCGGTACGCGGGCCCCCAACGGGGTGGGGACGAAGACGGGCGGCTGGATCGGCCGGACCGCCGGGCTCGTCTTCGGCTATCGCCTCCAGGACGATATCACCGACGCCTATCGCTTCCTCATGAACCATTATCAGGAGGGCGACCGGGTCTATATCTTCGGGTTCAGTCGCGGCGCCTATACGGCGCGTGTCGTCAGCGCGATGCTGCATCTTTATGGTCTTGCCATGCGGGGCAACGACCCGCTGGTGCCCTATGCCGTCGAAATGCTGTGGGCGCTGGCCACCGCGAAAGAGGGCGCTCCCCATTCGGCGGCGAAGCAACTCGCGCGCGATTTCAAACGGACGATCTCCAGCCGCACGTGCAAGACGCATTTCCTGGGCGTGTGGGACACGGTCAATTCGGTCGGCTGGATCGGAAGTCCGCTGACGATCCCGTTCGGGCGGGACAATCCCGACGTCGCGATCGTGCGCCACGCAAAGGCGTTGGACGAACGGCGCGGCTTCTTCCGCGTCAACTGGTTCAAGGAAGACGGGCGCCGCGATATCCAGGAGGTCTGGTTTCCCGGGACGCACTGCGACGTCGGCGGCGGCTGGCCCGAAGCCGAGAGCGGCATGTCCAAATATCCGCTCGCCTGGATGGCGGTAGAGGCCGCGAAGGCGGGCCTGCTGATCGACCCATCCCGTCTGGATGAGGTGCTGGGACGTTCCTCCGCTCCCTATGCACCGGCCAGCCCGACCGCCAAGCTGCACTACGGCATGGGCCTTTTATGGCCGCTGGCGGAGGTCATCCCGAAAAAACATTGGAGCTTCAAGAAACAGGACTGGGAGTGGCGCGCCAACCTGTTCCGCCGCCGATCACTCCCCACCACCCCGGTCGTGCACGACGTCGCATGGGACATTCCCGGCTATGCGGTACCGAAAGGAGCGGTCAGACTCTCCGAAGCGTTCCCCTGAAATCGGATCCCGTAAAATCGGGTCCCGATCGGTCCACGCCGGCTTGGGCGCCATTTCGGGACCAAAGAACGGAAGCCCCGACACTCCCGGAGCATCTTGCACCGGCTGGCTGGGGCGGCAGGATTCGAACCTGCGCATGGCGGTACCAAAAACCGCTGCCTTACCGCTTGGCTACGCCCCAATGGCCGGTGCGACGCGCGCTCTATAGCGCGCCGCCGACGAATGCAAGGCGACCCTTAGAGCCGCGTTACCCAGCCGTGGGGGTCAGCCGCCAGGCCGCGCTGGATGCTCACCAGCTTGTCCTTGAGCATCGCCGTGACCTGTCCGGGGCCGCCGGCCCCGATCGTGAAGCTCGTCTCGCCGCGCGTCACCTTGCCCACCGGCGTCACGACCGCCGCGGTGCCGCAGGCAAAGCTTTCGGTCAGCTTGCCGCTTTCGGCGTCGGCCTGCCACTGGTCGATGGCATAAGGTTCCTCGCGCACCGTCAGGCCCGCGTCGCGCGCCAGCGTGATGATCGTGTCGCGCGTGATCCCCGGCAGGATGGTGCCGTTCAGCGGCGGCGTGACGATGCTGCCGTCGTCGAACACGAAGAACATGTTCATGCCGCCCAGTTCCTCGATCCAGCGGCGCTCCGCGGCGTCGAGGAAGACCACCTGGTCGTGCCCCTTGGCGATCGCTTCGCGCTGCGCGACCAGGCTGGACGCATAATTGCCGCCGCATTTGGCGGCGCCGGTGCCGCCCGGCGCGGCGCGGGTATAATCTTCGGACACCCACAGCGAGATCGCCGGCGCGCCCGACTTGAAATAATTGCCGACGGGCGAAGTGATGACCAGGAACTGATATTCCGACGCCGGTTTCACGCCCAGGAACACCTCGCTGGCGAACATGAAGGGACGAAGATACAGCGCGCCGCCGTCGACCGGCGGGAACCAGGACGCATCGGCCGCAACGGCTTCGCGAACCGCCGCAATGAACAGGTCCTCGGGCAGTTCGGCCATCGCCATGCGACGGGCGCTCTCACCGAAGCGCGCGGCGTTGGCTTCCACGCGAAACAGCGCCATCGTCCCGTCATCGAGGCGATAGGCCTTCAGCCCCTCGAAAATCTCCTGCGCATAATGCAGCACCGCGGTCGCGGGATCGAGCGACAGCGGGCCGCGCGGCATCACCTGCGCGTCATGCCAGCCCTTGCCCTCGGAATAGCGGATCGACACCATATGATCGGTGAAGACGCGCCCGAAAACCGGATCGGCGACCGCCGCCGCGCGTACATCGTCCGGCGTGGGGTTCGGATGCGGCAAGCGGGCGAAGGCGGGAACGGACATGCTGGGAAACCTGTCTTTCAATATGAGGAATCGAGCGCGCCTCTTGCCAAAGCGCGGACGCACGCGCAACGGTAGTGACTATGCCGAATGAAAATTTTCTTTCACAAGTACCCGCCGCCTCTGCCCTTTTCTTGCGTGAGGAAGAGGTGCGTCGCGGGATCGAATATCTGTTTTTCGGCCATGGCGCCTTGTGGCGCGCAATCGACGCCCGGCTTGCCGAAAATGAGCTGGGACGCGCGCATTACCGGGCACTTTATTTCATTGCGCGCGCGCCAGGCATCACGATTTCGGACCTTCTCGCGCTGCTGGGCATCACCAAACAATCGCTCGGACGCGTGGTTAAGGAGCTGGAGGCGCGCGATTTCCTGACCACGCGCCCCGGCAATCGCGATCGGCGACAAAAGGAGCTGCGCCTTACCGCGGGAGGCCGCGCGGTCGAGGCGACGATCTTTACCCAACTCCGCGACGCGATGAGCCGCGCCTATACCCACGCGGGGCAACAGGCGGTCACCGGCTTCTGGCAGGTCAGCGAGGCGCTGATGACGCCGCGCGAACGCGCGCGGGTCGCGAAACTGGGCAGCGAGCCCTAGAGCCAGGCCTTAGGCGTCGCCGCGCGCGATGTCTGCGAGTTCGCGTCCGCGGTCGCGCGCGGCGCGCAGGACGTTCGTCAGCAGGGCGGCGATCTGCCCGTCGCTGTCGAGCACGTCGAGCCCCGCCTGCGTCGTGCCGCCCTTGCTCGCGACCTGCGCGATAAGCGTCGCGGGCTTTTCGCCGCTCCCCTCGATCAAAGCGGTCGACCCGCCAAAAGTCGCGGTGGCCAGCTTCAACGCGTCATCGGCCGACAGCCCCAACCGCTCGCCCGCCGCGGCATAGGATTCGATCAGGCGAAAGACGAACGCCGGACCGCTGCCGGTAAAGGCAGTGACCAGATCCATCGTCGAATCGTCGGCCAGAGGGACGACCGTGCCGAGCGGCTTCAGCAGATTTGCGAGCGCCGCTTCATCGGTTTCGCCAAGGCTGGCGACCGCCGTCACGCCCGCGCCGATACGCGCAGGGAGGTTCGGCAGAATGCGCACCTGCGCACTTGCATCGGGAAAGCGGGCTGAGAGATCGGCGAGCGAAACGCCGGCAAGGATGGAAAGAAGGTGGACATCGCCGGTTACCGCCGGCGCCAGATCGCCCGCGACCTCGCCAAGCTGCTGCGGTTTCATGCCGAGCATGATCCAGTCGGCAGCGCCACCGGCAGCGCTCCATTCGGCAAGCGACGCAAAGTGCGAAATCCCCTCGCGCGGATCAGCAAACGGATCGACGATCGCGACCGCAGCCGGATCGAGCCCGGCTTTCAGCCAGCGGTCGAGCATCGCCCCCGCCATATTCCCGCACCCGACCAGCAGCATCCGGCCGGCGAACTTCGTCAAACTCTTTGTCATTGTCCCTGGTTCTTTTCGTTTTAGCGGCAACTGCTCTCTGGCCCGGAAATCAGGTCGAGGCAGCGGCCATCGATTTTGGTCGCATCGAGCGGCACGCCGATGACCGACGCGAGCGTCGGCAGAATGTCCACCGTCATCACGGCGTTCGGTTGCTCGAATCCGGCGAGTCCCTTGCGCCAGAACAGGATCGGCACGCGACGGTCGTAATCCCACACCGACCCGTGCGTCGCGACATAGCCCAGGCCCGATTCGGCGATCGGCGTAACGCGCGGCTTCAGCACGACGATGAAATCGCCGGAGCGGTCGGGATTATATGAGGCGCGGAGCTTGTCCATCAGGTCCCAGGTGTCGGGCGAGCGCTTCGAAATCGGATATTTGGCAAGCTCTTCGCCGGTCACCACGGCTTCGACCTGGCGATGCGCCTTGAAACGCGCGACCAGTTCGGCGAGCGCGGCCTTGCGCTGCGGCGGCGTCAGCGCCTTCGATACATACATGTCGCCGAACGGCCCGTCGCTGTAGAGCAGCGGCTGCGGCAGACCCAGCTTTTCGGCGACCGCCTTGCCCATGACATCGGGGTCGAGCGCCTTGTCGACCCGTTCGGCGGCGGGCCATGCATTCTGGCGATTACGTTCGGGAAGATCGTGCCCGCCATGGTCGGCGGTCAGGGCAACGACATAGTCGATCCCCGTCGCATCCAGCTTGGTAAAGAAGGCACCGAGTTCGCGGTCGAGCGCGAGCATCTGCATGCACATCTCGCTGCCTTCGGTCCCGGTGCTGTGACCGACATAATCGGTTGCCGACAAGCCCAGGATCAAAAGATCGGTGCTGTCGCCCTCGCCCAGCTTGCGCGCCTGGCGCAGCGCAGCGCCCGCGGCAAGGACGGCGCCATCGGCCTCGGGCGAAGCCATGAAGCGACGGAAATCGCCACCGTCGCGCTGGAAACGACCGGTGCCGACCGTCGCGCCCTTGTCGCCGATCGGGATCGCAATGTCGTGCGAGGCGCAATCTGCAGGCAGCACTGCGGCGGGGCGCGGCTGGGCGATCGCGGCGGCGATCGCGGTGCTCGCCTGCTGCGCCGTCGGCGACAGCGCGACGCCGCGATAGCTGGTCAGACCGGTGGGCACGAGCCACATCAGTTCGTCCGCCTTGCGCCCGCCCATCATGATCGCTGCGCGATCCTTGCCCGCGACCGACACTACCTGCGCCTTGGGATTGGCCGCCTTCATCCAGTCGCCGAGCGTGGGAACCAGCAGGTGATTGATCGCGGCCGCATATTTGCCGCTCGCCGAAGTGGTGCCGGGCACCGTCTCATCCTCCGCGCAATAGATGCGCTTGTCGTCGCGGCTGACCGACAGATCGAAATAATTGTTCGCGACGATCCCCGTGTGCGCGGGGTGATTGCCGGTCAGGATCGTCGAATGGCCCGGGCAGGTTTCGGTCGCGGCATGCGACTGATAGCCGGCGGGAAACACGATGCCGGAGGCGAGACGCGCAAGGCCGCCGGTGAAATGGCTGCGATATTCGGCGAAAAGATCGGCGGAAAACTGGTCGACCGAGATCACGACGACCAGTTTCGGCACGGGGGTCGCGGCCGTCACCTTTGGTGCGGGCGCGCTCGAATCCTGCGCAAGAACCGCGCCGGTCGCGGCGATGGAGAGAGCGGCTGCAAGGGCGGTGGTCAGATATTTGATCTTCACGATGCGTGTCTCCGGTGCAGGGGGTGTCAGCGCGGGCTGTCCTCTCGTCGAAACCCGCCTATATGGCAAGCCTTAGCGCGATGAACGGCTGCGGGCAGATTGTGGATTCGAAGAGGCACGTTTTTGTGACAATTTTCTGGCGGGGCATGGTCGCGCTGCTGGCGCTCTTGGCGCTGGCCTCCACTCCGGCGCGCGCGCAGGCGCCGCATATCACCGCAAAGCTCCTTGCCGAGTCTCCCGCCCCCTCGGCGGGTGGATCGACCGCGATCGCGCTGACGATGACGCCCGAGAAAGGCTGGCACGGCTATTGGCTGAACGGGGGCGACGCGGGCTTCGGGCTGGAGGTCGAATGGAATGCGCCGGAGGGCGTGACGGTCGCCCCCTTCCGTTACCCGGTGCCCGATCCGCTGATTCTCTTCGGCATGATGAACCATGTCTACGAACACCCCTATGCGCTGCTTGCCGACGTGCGCGTCGCACCGAATATTGCCCCGGGCACCGATCTGACGCTGACAGGCATCGCGCGCTGGCTCGCCTGCACCGACAAGGTGTGCGTGCCGGAAAAGGCCGTGATCTCGGTCGCGCTTAAAGCCGGCGACGGCAAGATCACGCCAGCGACGCGCGAGCGGTTCGATGCATGGCGCGCAAAGCTGCCGCAGCCGCTGGACCGCGCGGGCACATGGGAACGCAAGGGGCAGACCGTGCGCTTCGGCATCCCGCTTCCCAAGGACACGGCGCTCGACGCCCCGCACCTGTTTCTGGAAACGCCGAATGTCGTCGACTATCCGGCCAAGCAGAATTTCAGCCGCAATGGCGACTGGATCATCGTCGAAACCAGGGCAAAGGGCGATGCGACGGGCCGCATCCAGGGGCTTCTCAAGCTTTCGGATGGGCGCGGCCTGACGCTTCATTTCGAACCCGAAGCGGTGCGCCTGTCGGGCGATCCGATCGCCGAGGCGTCGAGCGCGGGCGGCATGACATTGTTCTGGGCCGCCTTTGGTGGTGCGATTCTGGGCGGGCTGATCCTGAACCTGATGCCCTGCGTCTTCCCGATTCTCAGCCTGAAAGCGCTTAGCCTCGCCCGCGCCGGCGGCGACGCGCGGGCGGCGAAGGTCGAAGCGCTGGCCTATACCGCCGGCGCGGTCATCACGGCGCTTCTGCTCGGTGGGGTGCTGCTTGCGCTCCGTGCCGCGGGCGAGCAGGTCGGTTGGGCGTTTCAGCTTCAGCATCCTCTTGGGGTCCTGATTCTGCTGTTACTGGCGATCGCGATCACGCTCAGCCTTCTCGGCCGATACGAACTGCCGTCCTTTGGGGGCGGACAATCATTGACCGAAAGGAACGGCGCAGCCGGCGGCTTCTGGACCGGCGCACTCGCCGCTTTCGTCGCGACGCCGTGCAGCGGCCCGCTGCTAGGTGCGGCGCTGGGGGCGACATTGGTGCTGCCCGTCTGGGCGGCGCTACCGATCTTCGGCGGGCTTGGACTGGGCCTCGCCCTGCCCTTTCTTGCGATCGGATTCGTTCCGGCGCTGCGCAACCGGCTGCCCAAGCCCGGACCCTGGATGGGCACGTTCCGCAAATGGATGGCACTTCCGATGGGGTTGACCGCGATCGGCCTGGCATGGCTGCTTTCGCGCCAGATCCCCGCGGACCTATGGACGGTGGTCAATCTGACCGCAGCGATGTTCGTCGGCCTGCTTAGCGTCGTCGGCGAGAGGCAGAAGGGCAAGGCGAAAGGCCGAACCGTCGCCATCTTCGCCATTGCCTTTGCAATCGGCCTGGCCTTTTCGGCGGGCAAATTGTTGACGACGGACGATGTCGCGGCCGGCGCGCAGGCGGCGCCGAACAATTTCTCTCCGGCCGCGCTGGCCAAGGCACGCGCATCGGGAAAACCGGTCTTCGTCTATTTCACCGCCGACTGGTGCCTTTCGTGCAAGGCGAACGAGGCGGGCGCGATCAACCGCGAGGCCGTACAAGAGGTCTTCAAGCAGCAGGGCGTCATCACCCTGGTTGGCGACTGGACGAACGGCGATCCCGCGATCACCCGCGTGCTGGCGGAGCATGGCCGCAACAGCGTACCGCTTTACCTCTGGTATGCACCGGGCGCCGCGCAGCCTGAAATCCTGCCGCAAATCCTGACCCCGAACTTGCTCACCGACAAGGCGGGCGGCTGATGGCGAAGCAGCGCGCGGACCAGTTACTCGTCGATCGCGGGCTCGCCGAAAGCCGGACACGCGCGCAGGCGCTGATCTTGGCCGGCCTCGCCTTCGTCGGCGACCGCAAGATCGACAAGGCGGGTCAGCAGATCGCAGAGGACGCGGACATCAGCGTCAAGGGCCGCGACCATCCGTGGGTGTCGCGTGGTGGCATCAAGCTCGACCATGCGCTGACGCATCTCGGCTGGGATGTGACGGGGGTCGTCGCGATCGACGTCGGATCGTCAACCGGAGGGTTTACCGACGTGCTGCTGAGCCGCGGCGCCGCACGCGTCTATGCCGTCGATTCGGGCACGAACCAGCTAGCGTGGAAGCTGCGGCAGGACGAGCGCGTGATCGTCCACGAACAGACGAGCGCACGTATCCTGACGCACGACCACATCTCCGAACCCGTCGATCTGATCGTATGCGACGCCAGCTTCATCGCGCTGTCGAAGGTTCTGCCGGTGCCGATGTCCTTCGCCCGCGCCGATGCGCGCATGGTCGCGCTGATCAAGCCGCAGTTCGAGGCCGAGCGGCACGAAGTCGGCAAGAAAGGCGTCGTGCGCGATGCAGAGGTGCACGCGCGCGTGTGCCGGCAGGCGCACGACTGGCTGACGGGTGAGGGCTGGACGGTGCTCGATCTTGTAGAAAGCCCGATCACCGGGCCGGAGGGCAATATCGAATTCCTGATCGCGGCGACGAAGCGAGCCGCTTGACGGCGCAGATTCCAGCCGCAACACCTGTTGTCCGCAGATTCGCAGAAGCGGATTCAGAAGAGGCAGGGACCAAGCCAGCATGACCGAGATCGCTACGCCGGGCCAATTGCGCATGTCCTATTGGCGCTGGGCGATGGTCACCGTGCCCTCGATCGTGCTGATCGGCAGCTTGATGGGGCTGCTTTCGAACAGCGGGTACGGCAATCGCTGGTTTGCCGCCCTAAGCTTGCCCGCCATCACGCCGCCAGGCTGGGTGTTCGCCGTGGCCTGGACCTTCCTCTACATTTGCATGGGGCTCGCACTCGCGATGGTGCTCCATGCCCGCGGAGCGAAAGGGCGCGGATTCGCGCTGCTCCTGTTCTTCGTACAACTGCTCGCGAATTTTGCCTGGTCGCCGCTCTTTTTCGGCGCGCATCAGGTGACGACGGCGCTGTATCTGATCATCTTCATCCTGATGGTGGCGATCGCGACCTTCTTTGCCTTTGCACCGATCCGCAAAGCCGCCGCTTGGTTGCTCGCGCCTTATATCGCTTGGCTCTGCTTTGCGACGGTGCTCAATTTCCAGATCGATCAGCGCAATCCCGAAGCCGAAACCCTTGTTCCGGCCGCGGCGAGCACCCAGATAAGGTAAAGGGCAAGGGGCTCTCCCCCTGGAAGGAAATATCGATGCAGAGCGAAAACCGGATTTTCGACGACTTGGCCAAGATGATCAATGGCATCGCCGGAACCGTCGCCGGCGCCGGCCGCGAGGCCGAAGCCGCGATGCGCGAGCGCGCGAAGGAATTCGTCGGCCGCATGGACTTCGTCAGCCGCGAGGAATTCGAGGCGGTGAAGCAGATGGCCGCCAAGGCACGCGCCGAAGCCGAAGCGCTGAAGGCGCGGCTCGACAAGCTCGAGGGTACGGCAGCCAAGCCGGCAGCCGCACCCAAGGCTGCAGCAGCGCCGAAGGCAACGGCAAAGCCGGCTGCGAAACCCGCCGCCAAGCCTGCCGCGCGCAAGCCCAAGACCTGACGCCGATCCATTTGTGCACAGAACAGTCCCCGAAAGCGGCGGGACGCGGACTCGCGTCTCCGCCGCTTTCGGTCTAAGGCGCCGGCATGAGTGACGATATCTACGACGACGATGACGGTCAGGAAGCGGCGCCGATCGACATGATCGCTGCCTATTTCGCCGCGCACGACTGGCCGCACGAGATGGTCGGCGAGGACGAGATCGTCGCGACCGCGCAAGGAAGCTGGACGACCTACGAACTGCGCGCCGTCTGGCGCCCCGACGATGGCGTGATCCAGCTGCTCGCCTTCCCCGATATCCGCGTCGTCGAGGACAAGCGTACCGTCGCGCACGAAGCGTTGGCGATGATCAACGAGCAGCTATGGCTCGGCCATTTCGAGCTTTGGTCGAACAGCGGCACGATCCTGTTTCGCCACGGCATGCTGATCGGCAGCGACGCACAGCTACCGCTCGACCTGACGGAGACGCTGATCGAAAGCGCGATCGACGAGTGCGAGCGCTTTTACCCGGTTTTCCAGTTCGTGCTGTGGGGCGGCAAGACCCCGGCAGAGGCGCTCGCCGCGTCGCTTATCGAGACGCGCGGCGAAGCCTGAATCCTACCGCTTTTCGAAGCGCTGCAGCCCTGCGCCCAGCTGATTCTGGCCGATCGCCAGCGCCTCGCCGCTCCAGTCGGCGACGAAGAAGGATTTGCGTTCCATGTCGGCGGGCAAGCTCGCGCGGTTGCCGCTGATCGCCAGGCCGCGCGACGGATTGCCGCGATCCTCGGCGGCGACGGCGATGAAGGCTGAGTAATTTTCCTTGTCGCGGCCCTGCACGAACAGATTGTTCGTGATACTGCCGACCGACCCTGACGGCAGGTCGATCATATAGTTGGTCGCCTTGCCCTGCGTATCGTCGAAGCTGTTGTCGCTGACCTCGACCTGCTTTGCGCGCGTCTTGAGATAGTGGCCGCCCGTGCCCTTTTCAAAGCGTGTGTGCGTCACGACGACGCGGCCGTACAGGCCAGTATAGACGCTGTGCGCACAGCTGAGCCCGCGGTCGCAGCGACCGAGGCGCGAAAAGGTCGAGCGATCGATCGTCAGCGTGGATTCGGGATCGTCGGCGGTCAATATGCCCTCTTCGCTGTTCCGGAACATCGAATTGACGATGTCGAGATCGCTTTTTTCCAGGCGTATCCCCGCGCCGTTGCCGTCGGGCACACGCATGTTCTGAAAGACGATGCCGTCAACGCGCGCACCGGCGCCGCGCAGCACGAGCGCGGCCTTGCCCTCGCACGTCACGCCGTCAAAGACCGCGCGGCCCGGCTCCGTCGCGACGAAAGCGATGCGGCCGGCGGTCTGCACGGCACAGTCGCGGTGATAGCCGGGCGCGATCCGGATCGTCCCCTCGCCCTCGCCGATCGCGTCCACCGCGTCCTGCAGCCTGCCGAAGGCGCGGCCGTTCTCGGCGACGACATAGGGGCCCGAACCCGACTGAGCCGGCAGCGGCGCCGGCGCAAAGAGCAACGGAAGGGCGAGCAGCGGCAGCAGCGGCCGGCTGAAAATCGACTTCAACATGCACCGACCATAGCCATTTTTGCGGCGCAAGTCGTTGGCGAAGCTGGTTAACCGCGCGCCTGTCCCCTTATCGGACAGGCGCGTCGCCAGCCGTTAATCGAGGTTCGGGCGCAGCCAGCGCGTTGCGGTTTCGATGTCGACCCCCCGTCGCTCGGCATATTCGCCAAGCTGATCCTGTCCCACGCGCGCGACGCCGAAATAGCTTGCATCGGGGTGCCCGAAATAAAAGCCGGAGACCGCCGCGGTCGGCAGCATGGCAAAGCTTTCGGTCAACATGGCACCTGAATTATTGCCGGCATCGAGCAAGTCGAACAGGATCGGCTTCAGGCTGTGGTCGGGGCATGCCGGATAGCCTGGCGCGGGACGGATACCGCGATATTCTTCCTTGATGATCGCCTCCGGCGTCAGCTGCTCTCCCGGGGCATAGCCCCACAGATCGGTGCGAACATGCGCATGGAGCCGTTCGGCAAAGGCCTCGGCAAAACGGTCCGCAAGCGCCTTCAGCAATATGTCGTTATAATCGTCATGCCCGGCCTTGAAGCGCGCGAGATGCGGCTCGATGCCGTGAATCGCGACCGAAAAGCCGCCGATCCAGTCGCCGTCGGGACTCACGAAATCGGCGAGGCACATGTTCGGACGCCCTTCGCGCTTCGCAATCTGCTGACGGAGGAAGGGGATGCGGACATGCTCCTCCTTCTCTTCAAGGTGCACGATGACATCGTCGCCCTCTCGGCGGCACGGCCATAGCGCCGCAACACCGCGCGCGGTGAGCCAACCCTCGGCAATGATCTTGTCGAGCATCGCGCGAGCATCATTGTACAGGCTCGTCGCGCTCTCCCCGACGATCTCGTCATCCAGGATCGCGGGGAAATTGCCGGCCAGTTCCCAGGCGCGAAAGAACGGCGTCCAGTCGAACCATTCGACCAGCTCGGCGAGGTCCCAATGATCGAAGGCATGGATCCCGGGCTTTTCGGGTGGAAAAGGCCGGATATGCTCGTCGATCTTGAAGCCGTTGGCGCGCGCGTCGGCAATGGGCACCAGCGCGCTTTGCCCCTTCCCCGCACGCACATCGCGGATATGCTCGTAATCGGACTTATAACCCTGCACGAAGGCATCGCGCCCCGTCGAGCTGACGAGCGAGGTCGCGACGCCGACCGCGCGGCTCGCATCGAGGACGTGGAGCACGGGCCCCTTATAGGCGGGGTCGATGCGCAGCGCAGTGTGGACCCTCGACGTCGTCGCGCCGCCGATCAATAGCGGCACCGTCATGCCGGCCCGCTGCATCTCCTCGGCAACCGTCACCATCTCGTCGAGCGACGGGGTGATCAGGCCCGACAGGCCGATCATGTCCGCATCATTCTCGTTCGCTGCCTCGAGGATCTTCGACCACGGCACCATCACGCCCAGATCGACGATCTCGAAGCCGTTGCACTGGAGCACGACGCCAACGATATTCTTGCCGATATCGTGCACGTCGCCCTTCACGGTCGCCATCACGACCTTGCCCTTGCCCTTCGCGCCGGGCTCCTTCGCGGCCTCGATAAAAGGCAACAGATGCGCAACGGCCTTTTTCATCACGCGGGCCGATTTGACGACCTGCGGCAGGAACATCTTGCCCGATCCGAACAGGTCGCCGACGACGTTCATCCCGTCCATCAGCGGGCCTTCGATCACCTCGATTGGACGATCCATCTGCTGCCGCATCTCTTCGGTGTCGTCGACCACATAGGCGTCGATGCCTTTGACCAGCGCATGTTCGAGCCGCTTTTCTACGGACCAGCCGCGCCATTCCTCGGCCGCCTTTTCCTGCGCCGCATCCTTGCCCTTGTATCGCTCGGCTATCGCGATGAGCCGTTCCGTCGGCGTCTCCGCTTCGCCTTCGACCTTGCGGTTGAGAATGACGTCCTCGCATGCGGCCCGAAGTTCGGGATCGATCGTGTCGTACACGTCGAGCTGGCCGGCGTTGACGATCGCCATGTCGAGCCCGGCGGGAATTGCATAATAGAGAAACACGCTGTGCATCGCGCGGCGCACGATTTCATTGCCGCGAAAGCTGAACGACAAGTTCGACAGGCCGCCCGAAAAATGGACGTGCGGGCAGCGGACTCGGATGACCTTTACCGCCTCGATGAAATCGACGGCATAATTGTCATGCTCCTCGATCCCCGTCGCGACTGCGAAGACATTGGGATCGAAGATGATATCCTCGGGCGGAAAGCCGATGGTCATCAGCAATTTGTAAGCGCGCTCGCAAATCTCGATCTTGCGGGCCTGCGTATCCGCCTGCCCGACCTCGTCGAACGCCATGACGACGACTGCGGCGCCATAGGCCATGCACTTGCGCGCATGTACCAGGAACGGCTCCTCGCCTTCCTTCATGCTGATCGAATTCACGATCGGCTTGCCCGGGACGCATTTCAGCCCGGCCTCGATCACGTCCCATTTCGAACTGTCGATCATCACCGGCACGCGCGCGATATCGGGCTCTGCGGCGATAAGCTTCAGAAAAGTCGTCATCGCCCGTTCGGCGTCGAGCAGACCCTCGTCCATGTTCACGTCGATGACCTGCGCGCCATTTTCGACCTGCTGGCGCGCGACCTCGACCGCCGCAGTGAAATCGTCGGCGAGAATCAGCTTTTTGAACGCGGCCGAGCCGGTGACATTGGTGCGCTCACCGATGTTGACGAAGCTGGAGGAAGAGAGGGTTTCGGTCATTGGCTTTCCAGGTTCCTCCCTTTGCGGGGAGGAGCGCTCCACGGGTACTGATGTGCTGACGAAGGCTTCCGTCAGCCTAAGGGGTCGGGCTAGGCGCCATCGTGAAGGGCTCGAGCCCCGCCAGCCGCGTGCGGACAGGCACGTCGGGCACATGCCGCGCGGGTAGGCCCTCGATCGCCTTCGCCATCGCCGCGATATGCGCCGGCGTTGAACCGCAACAGCCGCCGAGGATGTTGACCTGCCCATGTTCGGCCCATTCACGCACGAGACTGGCGGTCGTGTCGGGCAGTTCGTCATATTCGCCGAGCTCGTTGGGCAAGCCCGCGTTCGGATAGACCATGACCAGCGTATCGGCGAGATCGGACAGGACGCGCACATGCGGGCGCAGCTGCGCCGCGCCGAACGAGCAATTCAGCCCGATCGTCAGCGGCTTCGCATGGCGCACCGCGTACCAGAAGGCCTCGACCGTATGCCCCGACAGGTTCCGGCCCGACAGGTCGGTCAGGGTCATCGAAATCATCAGCGGCAGATCGCGCCCGACCTTCGCTTCCGCTTCCAGCGTCGCGGCGATGCCTGCCTTCGCGTTCAGCGTGTCGAAGATCGTCTCGATCAGGATGAAATCCGCGCCGCCCTCGGCAAGCGCGACGACCTGGTCGAGGTAGACGGCCTTAAGCTCGTCGAAGTCGATCTCGCGATAGCCCGGATTGTTGACGTCCGGCGACAGCGACAGCGTCTTGTTCGTCGGCCCGACCGCACCAGCGATGAAGCGGCGGCGGCCGTCGCGCGCCTCATAGCGGTCCGCAGCCTCGCGGCCCAGGCGCGCGCTTTCGTGATTGATGTCGGCGACCAGCGCCTCGGCGCCATAATCGGCCTGGCTGATCCGGTTCGCGCTGAACGTATTGGTCGAAACGATGTCCGACCCCGCCTCCAGATAGGCCTCGCCGATCGCGGTCACGACATCGGGCCGCGTCAGCGCGAGGATGTCGTTATTGCCCTTCTGGTCGTGTGAGAGTCCGAGGTTGCCGGCGTAACAAGCCTCGGTCAGCTTGCGGAGCTGGATCTGCGTGCCCCAGCCGCCGTCGGTCAGCAGGATACGCTCCTTAGCCGCAGCCTGCAGGGCCGCGCGGGCGCTCAAGGTCGAATCTGCGGTCATGCGGCTTTCTCCGTCGCGGGTGCCGCCGCCGGACGCAGGCCCAGCAGATGGCAGATGGCATAGCTCAGCTCCGCGCGATTGAGCGTGTAGAAATGGAAATCGCGCACGCCGCCCGCATACAGACGGCGACTCATTTCGGCGGCGATGGTCGCCGCGACGAGCTGGCGCGCCGCGGGCAGATCATCCAGTCCCTCGAACAGCGAGATCATCCACGCCGGAATCGCCGTGCCGCACATGTCGGCCATGCGCCTGGTCTGCGACACATTCGACACCGGCAGGATTCCCGGCACGATCGGCGCATCGATGCCGGCGGCGGCGGCGGCGTCGCGAAAGCGCAGGAAAGCTTCGGGCGAGAAAAAGAATTGCGTGATCGCGCGGGTCGCGCCGGCATCGAGCTTGCGCTTGAGATTGTCGAGGTCGGCCTCGGCACATGATGCATCGGGATGCACTTCGGGATAGGCGGCGACCGAAATGTCGAACGGCGCCACCGCCTTCAGCCCCGCGACCAGCTCGATCGCATTAGCATAACCATCGGGGTGCGCCCGATATGCCCCGCCGCCCGGAACGTCACCGCGAAGCGCGACGATATGGCGCACGCCCGCATCCCAATAGGATTGCGCGACTTCGTCGATCTCGGCCCGCGACGCCTCGACGCAGGTCAGGTGTGCCGCCGGCGGCACCGCGCTTTCGGCGGCGATACGCGCCACGGTCGCGTGGGTGCGCTCGCGCGTCGACCCGCCCGCGCCGTATGTGACCGAAACGAAGCGCGGACCGAGCGGCTCAAGCGTGCGGAACGTGTCCCAGAGCTGCGCCTCCATCTTTTCGGTCTTCGGCGGAAAGAATTCGAAGCTGACCCCGATGTCGCCGTCCAGGTTGGCGAACAGGGGGGATGCCGCGGCGCGGCGCGCCTCTGCGAGCGAATTCAAATTCGAGGTCATGCGGCAAGCCTTCTATTATGTCCGCTCTCGGTCGCGGGGTTTTGATCTTCATCGCTGCGTCGGCGCCCGAGCCAAAGCTTCACGGCAAGGTCGCCGCCTTCCAGCGTCTGCGTGGTTTCGAGCAGCAGGCCGGCAGAGGCGAACCAACCGCGGATCTGTGCGTCCGAAAAGCCCAGGCGCGCGTGCGCCGCCGATGCCCGCAGGCCTTCGTCCTCGTGCGGTGCGAAATCGACGATCAGCAAATGTCCGCCGCCGCGCAGCACGCGCGCGGCCTCCGCGATCACGCGGTCGGGCTCGTGCGCGAAATGGAGCGCCTGATGGATGACGATGCTGTCGGTGCTCGCATCGGCAAGCGGCAAATCCAGAAAATCGCCCTGCACAAGGTCGATCGGGACATCTTGCCCGGCCAGCTTGGCGCGCGCGATGCGCAACATTTCGGGGCTGCGGTCGAGCGCGGTGATGCGCCGCGCGGTCGGCGCGAAAATCTCCGCCATCCGGCCGGTGCCGGTGCCGATGTCGAGCAGATGGCCCAGCCGGCGATTGTGCATCATCGCCAGCATCGCTGCCTCCACCTCGCTCTCAGCGACATGGCGTGAGCGGATCGCGTCCCATTCGGCGGCATGTTCGGCGAAATAGCGCTCTGCGACCGCCGCGCGCTCGTCGCGCACGGCCGCAAGGCGGCGCTTGTCGTGGGCAACCACCAGCGCCTCGCCGGCCGAGAAAGGCCAGTTTTCGGCCTTACCGACAATATCGCCGATCGGGCCGCCATCGGCGATCCGCAGGAACACCCAGCTCCCCTCGCGCCGCCGCTCGACGATACCGGCCTCGGCGAGAATACGGACATGGCGCGACACGCGCGGCTGACTCTGATCGAGGACCGCGGCAAGCTCGCCAATCGCAAGTTCCATCTCGCACAAGAGCGCGACGACTCGTAAACGCGTCGGATCGGCAAGCGCCCGGAAAATGTCGATCAGCTCGGTCATAAATCAACATATAAAGATTTCTTTATATCTAGTCAACCGGCGCTTGGAGCGGGATTTCCCCGGCATCCCGCCCATCCTTTGCGAAATTGCGACGAACCGTAGGACATCTGTGCAAAAAGCCCGTTGCGCCGATTCTGGCGAAACGGTAATTCTGCAAGCGATTGGCAGTTTTCGGGAACGAATTGGTCCCTGTGCCGGTCGATCAGTTCAAACCGAGAGGGGTATTCCCAAATGAAGAAGTCGATCACTCTGTCGCTCGTCCTGGCCGCCTCGATGGGCCTCGCCGCCTGCGCCGAAAAGGCTGCCGACGACACGGCCACCACCGAAACCCCGGCAACCGAAACCGTCGAAGGTGCTGCTGACGGCGCCATGCAGGCCGCTGAAGGCGCTGCCGACTCGGCCGCTGCCGCCGGCGATGCCGCCGCCGCTGCTGGCGACGCTGCCAAGGCTGGCGACGCCGCGACCGCAGGCGACAAGGCTGCTGAAGCTGCCGGCGCCGCCAAGGAAGCGACCGACGCTGCCAAGGACGCCAAGGCTGCTGCCGACGCTGCCAAGAAGTAAGCTTTTTTCAGTCGCCAACCGGCTGATAGGAATTGGGGTCGTCGGCTTTCGCCGGCGGCCCTTTTTCATTGCCTGAAGATGCTGCGCGGCGCAGTTGCCAAGCCCCTGATCCGCGGTTAGTCTTTGGCAAGATGGCCCCGCGGCCATTGGCATTTCGAAAGGACTACCCCCAATGCGCAAGATCATTATCGCCTCGATGGCTGCAGCCGCTTTCAGCCTCGCGGCCTGCTCGGAAAAGACTCAGGACGCCGCGTCCGACACCGCCGCTTCGGCAGCTGATGACGCCGCCGCTGCGGGCGATGCCGCCGCCGCAGGCGCTGCTGACGCCGCCGATGCGACCGCCGCTGCCGCCAAGGATGCGGGCGCTGCCGTCGAAGGCGCCGCCAAGGATGCCGGCAATGCCGTCGAGGGCACGGTGAACGCCGCCGGCGACGCTGCCTCGAAGGCTGGCGACAAGATCGCGGAAGAAACCAAGAAGGCCGAAGCCAACGACAAGAAGTAAGTCGCAGGCTCGCCTTCGGGCTGGTATCGAAGGGCTCCATCCTCGCGGGTGGGGCCCTTTTTGATGGGAATGGACAATGCGCAATCTTTGGCCGGCGCTGGTGCTGGCGTCGGTTTCACTCACCGCGTGCAGCCGCACCGACAATGAGCCGGGGCCCGGAGGCGTCACCGTCAGCGAGGCAAAGGCGCTCGACGATGCCGCCGACATGCTGGAGAGTCGGGACGGCACCGCATCCGGTGGCGATAAGACGCCGACCGAAACAACCAAATAGCCTTGCCCCTGCCCGCAGCGGCGCTAGACTGATGCTGTCCCGCGACTGGCGCTGAAGATGGAGTTCCATCGGGGAGCGGGGCCGATGCGAGCCGCGCGCCTGGGTGTTCCACCGCCAAAGAGGGACCATCCGCATGACCGATACTCCCACCACCATCGTTTTCCTGCTCTTTCCGGGCATTACCCAGCTCGACTTTACGGCGCCTGCGCAGGCGCTCTGCCGCATGCCCGGCGCGAAGCTCGTCGGCGCGGCGGCCAGCCTTGACCCGATTGCGACCGACAGCGGCTTTTCGATCCTGCCGACGCATGATTTCGCCGGCGCGCCGCAGGCGGACATTCTTTGCGTCCCCGGCGGACATGGCGTCACCGATGCGCTAGGCGATGCCGCCACGATCGATTTCATCGCGCGGCAAGCGGCCGGAGCGCAGTGGGTGACGAGCGTATGCACCGGCGCCTTCCTGCTCGGGCGCGCCAGGCTGCTCAACGGCAAGCGCGCGACGACCCACTGGGGCTACACTCACCTGTTGCCGCTGGTCGGCGCGACCCACGAGGCGGCGCGCATTGTCGAGGATGGCCGCGTCGTGACCAGCGGCGGCGTGACGTCCGGCCTCGATTTCGCCCTGACCCTGATTGCGCGGATCAAGGGCGATGCCGTCGCGCAGGCAATCCAGCTTGCGATCGAATATGACCCCGCCCCACCTTTCGTCGGGGGCCATCCCGATCGCACGCCGGATGCCATCACGTCGGGCCTGAAAGCGCGCATCTATGACGCCGCGGCGGCACGAATGGAGGCGGCGCTGATCGCCTAGCGGCAGTCGGCGAGCGTAATCTCATAGAGCTTGGGCCAATATTTGCCGGTGACGAAGAGTCGTTTCTTCGCCGCGTCCCAGGCGATGCCGTTGAGCACGCTGTCGCCGCCCTTCGCGCCGGCTTCCTTCTTGAGCCCGGTCAGGTCGACATAGGATGTGATCGCGCCGTTCGCGGGATCGATGCGGACGATCATGTCGGTCATCCAGACATTGGCCCAAATCTGACCGTCGATCGTTTCGAGTTCGTTGAGCATCGCAAGCGGACGCGCACCGAAGCGGACCGTGACGCGCCTCCGCTCCTGCATCGTCGCGGGGTCGAGAAAGCGGAGCTGCGACGTTCCATCGCTGAGAACCAGGCTGTCGCCGACCATCGTCACGCCCCAGCCCTCTCCTTCATATTTGAACGTGCCAACACGCTTCAGATCCTTGATCGACCAGCGATTGCCCTCGCCATTTTGCCACGTCACGCCGATGATCTGGTCTTTCCAGCGCGTGATGCCTTCGCCGAACTGGTCCATCGGCAGCTTGACCTGCGCAAGCGCCTTGCCGGTCTGAAGGTCGAGCCGCGCGACGCGCGACGCGCCATATTGACCCGTGCTTTCGTAGAGATGCCCGCCGTCCCAGAAGAGACCCTGGGTAAAGCTCGACGTGTCGTGAGGATAGCTTTGGACTATGCGATAGCCGCACCGTTCGATCGGCGCGGGGTCGGCGGCGATGGCGGCGGCAAAAGCGTAGAGCAGGATCATGGCGCCCTAGCTATGTCCCGCGCGATGAACTGGCAATGTCCCACCCGCCCTGTTTCGCCAACCATTTCCACTTTCGTTACCCCGGATCACGTCGACGATGACGAAGAAAGCGGGGCCGCAAAGGAAAAGGGCCGGAGGATTGCTCCCCCGGCCCTCTTTCTGTTGGCTAGGTGCCGAACGGTAAGGACTTAGAAGTCCATGCCGCCCATGCCGCCCATGCCGCCGCCGCCCATCGGCATCGCCGGCTTGTCTTCCGGCAGCTCGCTGACGGCAGCTTCGGTCGTGATCAGCAGACCCGAAACCGACGCGGCGTCCTGAAGCGCGGTGCGCACGACCTTGGTCGGGTCGATGACGCCGGCGGCCTTCAGGTTTTCATAGACGTCGGTCGCGGCGTTGAAGCCCTGATCCTGGTCGTTTTCGCGCAGCAGGTTGCCGGCGACAACCGCACCGTCGTGGCCGGCGTTGGCCGCGATCTGACGCAGCGGCGCTTCGATCGCCTTGCGGACGATGTCGATGCCACGGGTCTGGTCGTCGTTGGCGCCCTTCAGGCCTTCGAGAGCCTTGGTGGCGTACAGCAGGGCCGTACCGCCGCCGGGGACGATGCCTTCCTCGACCGCAGCGCGGGTCGCGTGCAGCGCGTCGTCGACGCGATCCTTGCGTTCCTTCACTTCGACCTCGGTGGCGCCGCCGACCTTGATCACCGCAACGCCGCCGGCGAGCTTCGCCAGACGTTCCTGCAGCTTTTCACGGTCGTAGTCCGACGTCGTGGTTTCGATCTGAGCGCGGATCTGTTCGACGCGGCCCTTGATCGCTTCATGGTCGCCAGCACCATCGACGATGGTGGTGTTGTCCTTGTCGATCGTGACGCGCTTCGCCTGGCCGAGCATGTTGAGCGTGACGCTCTCCAGCTTGATGCCCAGATCTTCGCTGATCATTTCGCCGGCGGTCAGGATCGCGATGTCCTGCAGCATCGCCTTGCGACGATCGCCGAAGCCCGGCGCCTTGACGGCCGCGACCTTCAGGCCGCCGCGCAGACGGTTCACGACGAGGGTCGCGAGTGCTTCGCCTTCGATGTCCTCGGCGATGATCAGGAGCGGACGGCCCGACTGAACAACCGCTTCGAGGATCGGAAGCATCGACTGGAGGTTCGAGAGCTTCTTTTCGAAGATCAGGATGTACGGATCGGCGAGTTCGACCGTCATCTTTTCGGGGTTCGTGATGAAGTAGGGCGACAGGTAGCCGCGGTCGAACTGCATGCCTTCGACGACGTCGAGTTCGAATTCGAGACCCTTGGCTTCCTCGACGGTGATGACGCCTTCCTTGCCGACCTTTTCCATCGCTTCGGCGATCTTCTCACCGACTTCGGTGTCGCCGTTGGCCGAGATGATGCCGACCTGGGCGATTTCCGAGGTGCCGGCAACCGGCGTCGAACGGGCGGCGAGGTCAGCGACGACCTTGTGCACCGCGAGGTCGATGCCGCGCTTCAGGTCCATCGGGTTCATGCCGGCGGCAACCGACTTCATGCCTTCGCGAACGATCGCCTGGGCGAGGACGGTCGCGGTGGTGGTGCCGTCACCGGCCTTGTCGTTCGCCTTGCTGGCGACTTCGCGCAGCATCTGCGCACCCATGTTTTCGAACTTGTCCTTGAGTTCGATTTCCTTGGCGACCGACACACCGTCCTTGGTGATGCGGGGAGCGCCGAAGCTCTTGTCGATCACGACGTTGCGGCCCTTGGGGCCCAGCGTGACCTTGACGGCATCGGCGAGGATGTCGACGCCCTTCAGGATGCGTTCGCGCGCGTCGCGCGAAAATTTAACGTCCTTGGCAGCCATGATTGCTTCCTTCAAAAAATCGCAGAAATCTGCGTAACTTTACTCTGAAATCACATTTCCGCCGGAGCGGAACGACAATGCTCAGGCGATGACGCCGAGGATGTCCGATTCCTTCATGATCAGCAGCTCTTCGCCGTCGACCTTGACTTCGGTGCCCGACCATTTGCCGAACAGGACGCGGTCGCCGGCCTTGACGTCGAGCGGGGTCACCTTGCCGTCGTCGGCGCGGGTGCCCGAACCGACCGAGACGACTTCGCCTTCCTGCGGCTTTTCCTTGGCGGTGTCGGGGATGATGATGCCGCCAGCCGTCTTTTCTTCGGCTTCGATACGGCGGACGAGCACGCGGTCGTGCAGCGGACGAAATTGCATGGAAATCCCTCCAGAAGTGCAAAAATATCGTTCTTAGCACTCACACAGGGAGAGTGCTAACAGACGGCCATATGGGTCGCACCCTGTGAGGCGTCAAGGCGATTAAGGGAAAATTTTCGGCAGCGCGTTACAGCATTCAGATGGGGTGCGAATTCCCTCCAATCAAGACGGTCGAAGTGACCGATCTTGCCGCTCTGCGGCAAGAAGCTCAGCTATTGCGGTGCGACTTTCTAGATGCATTCGCGAGACTCGAAGCGGCAGTTATGGAATATGTCGGAAAGACTGATCTCAAGACGAGCCCTGGCCAGCCCTTTTCGCAGAAGCTCAACTTGTTGCACAAAGCGAGGGAGCGGTTCCGAAACCCGAAGCGCCTCGACATACGCGTTGCCGCGATCCAGCAACTGCTACCCATCAGAGCAGACATCGTTCACTCCACACTTGAGGTCGCCATTTTGTTCGATGGCCGCACAGCAGCCAGCAAGCTCTATTTCCGGAACGCGTCCAATGCACTCCGGCCGCCCACTATGATGGAACGTGATGAGCTGATCGCAATGATCAGGCGCCTCAATCAACTAGCGCTTCAGTTCAGCCACCAGAAACTGAGGGCAGAAGACCCAACCTAGCACGCATCCGCCAGCGCATAAGCAGCATCGCGGCCACGACTATCAGGCCCACGGCCAGTCCGATCCACACGCCGACGCCGGCAAGCGGGGTCCAGAAGCCCAGGTAGATCGCGGTGCCATAGCCGGCGATCCAATAGCCGCAGACCGCAATGATCATCGGGATGCGGGTATCCTGCACGCCGCGCAGCACCCCAGCCGCGACGGCCTGGGCTCCGTCGAAGAGCTGGAAGGCGGCCGCGACGACGAGGAACTGCATCGCGAAGCCGACGAGCGCGGCATTTCGCGCGGCGTCGACATCAACGTAGATCGAAAGCACGAGGCTGGGGAACAGCCACATGATAAGCGCCGTAAAGCCCATGAAGCCGATGCCGAGCGCAAGCGAGGCGTGGCCCGCCATCCCGATGCCGCGGTGATCGCGCGCGCCATAGGCCAGGCCGACGCGGATCGTCGCCGCCTGTGCAACGCCGAACGGTATCTGAAAGGCCAGCGCCGCGACCTGAAGCGCGATCGTATGCCCGGCGAGTTGCGCCTCGCCGATGCGACCCATCAGAAAGGCCGCGCCGGTGAACAGGCCGGCCTCGGCCAGAATGGTCAGGCTGATCGGCGTGCCGATACGCAGCATTTCGAAGAAGCGGCTCCATTCGCTGCGCCACCAATTGCCGAACAGGCGATAGCGGCGAAGGCGCCGGTCGCTCTGGATAACGGCGACATAGGCGAGCAGGATCAGCGTGCTGGTGATCACGCTCGATATCGCGGAACCATGAAGCCCGAGCGCGGGCATGCCGAGATGCCCGAAAACCAGCAACCAGTTGCCGAGCGCGTTCACGAATAGCGCGCCGAAGGTGATCGCGGTCGCGATCGTCGGTCGGCCGAGCGCGGACACGAAGATACGCAGCACGTTCGCCGCGATCATCGGGAACATGCCCCACATCAGGATCAGCAGAAAACTGGCCGCGCGCACCGTCAAATCCTCGGGCTGTCCGGTCGCGCGCATGATCGGCCCGCCCGCGGCGCAGACACCCATGAAGAACAGCGAGACGAGCAGGCTGAGCCATAGCGCCATGCGTACCGTCCGGCGCACTTCGCGCACCGAATGCTTGCGCCGGCCGAGTTCGGCGGCGATCAGCGGCGCCGCTGCACTGACGAGGCCGGTGCCCGTCCAGAGCAACAGCCCGAAGATCGAAACGCCCAGCGACGAGGCCGCCAATTCGGTATCGCCGAGCCGCGCGACGAACATGACGTCGATCGCATGCACCAGCATCTGAAGCAGGTTTGCCGCTGCCAGAGGCACGGCGAGCGCCAGCGTCGCGCGGAATTCCGCACGAAAATCCTGCGGACGATCCGCAGTCAGAGGGGTGGCCTGCTCCAGCATAGCCGGCCCGGATAGGCGCGGCCTTGCAAGGGTTCAAGCTGCCGCTTGCGACGTGCCGCAAATTGTCGGTGATGGTGGCATTAAGGCCACAGCAGCTCAGCGCGGAGGAAGCAGATAGACCTCGACGCGGCGATCGCCGCCCGCTCCCGCAAGCTTGCCGACGGGCGAAATCGCCTGGGGATCGACGCCCCGGCCCCGCAGTTCGGTCGCGACGGTCGCCGCCATCGCGGCCCCCTCCGCCGCGTCGCCATATCCTTCGACGCGGACGGGACCGCGGCATTCGCGCCAGGCCAGCCAGATATTACTGATCGTCAGATTGCCTGCAGGCGGCATGTCGGTGCGGCCGGGAACGAAGCGCAACGCATAGGGCTTATCGGGCCGGCAAAAGGCAAGCTTTCCCTGCCCCGCCGACGCCATCGGCGTGACTGTGCCTTGCGCGGATGTCGCCGCGCTATCAGACTTTGCGGCAACATCCGCAGCGTCAGACGCGCCACCGGTCCCGCCCGCGCCGCCGAACGCCAGCACCAGCACCGCCACGACCATCAGGACGCCGCCGGCAAGCATCGGCCAATAGTGCCGCACGGGATCCGCAGCGGGCACCGGCGCGACGACGGCAGGCGAAGCCGGCGGGGAAACGGCCCCGCGATCAACCGGCGAGCCAAGCGCCGCGGCGCGCTGCCTTGCCATGTCGACCAGCGGATCGTCCGGATTGGCCGCGACCCATCCGCGCCACAGCCCGGCATCCGCCGCCTGTTCGCAGCGCACATAGTCGCCGAGGCCGGGGCGACCGATCAGACGGCCGATGCGCGACACGATCTGTCGCCACCCTTCGCCCGATTGGAAGTCGCGTCGGTCGAACAAGTCGACCGCCTGTACGGAGGCGAACTCCAGCGGCGGCAGGCAATCGTCGAGCCGCGCGGCGACGAGGCGCTCGTTCTGCCGCCCGGTGCGGGCTTCGGCACGGATCCAGTCGCTGTCGGCGGCGAGCGAGGACCAAAGGACGAGTACGGCCTTCGCGCCGCGCACCTCGCGCTCGATCTCGCGGTCGAAATCGGTGCCGGGTTCGATATGTGCGTCGAACCAGACCGACAACTTCAGGTCGACGAGCGCATTGTAGATGGCAACGCAGCGCGGCCGCTCTTCGCGCTTGTAGCTGATGAAGACGTCGGTCATCGCTCCATCAAATGCTTTGCGGCGTCATTGGCTCCAGACGAGCGCCATTTCATAGGCAAATGCCAAGAAGGTCAGCGTCAGCCCGACGACGAACAGCCGGTAGGCATAGGCAAGATAGCGATATTTGCGTCGCGCGAGGATGACCCCGTTCTGATAGGTGTCGCGCAGCATCGTCTCGTACAGATCCTCCTCAGTACGCAGCCGCGTCTTCACCGCATCGATGAACTCCTGCTCCTCCATCTGTTCGAACCGGCCGAAGAAGAGGATATTGCTGTGGTCCTTCCCGTCTTTGTACACGGCGGGCGGCGCTTTTCCGACACGCGGAAGCACGGCCGAGATCGCGAGCAGCGCCGAAAGGAAGGAAAAGGTCGCGAGCACCGTCAATGGCATCGCGAACGCCCCCGCGCCGACGCGCGCCTGACCGACCGCGAGGGTAAAGACGACGAAGGTTGCCCCCATCAGGATCGACGCCTTCTGGTCGGCCATCTGCGACAGTTGCATCGTTATCTGCTGATTGGTGCGGACGAGGTGGACCGCGTTCGGCGGGAAGGAAATAGCCGGCCGTTCCGGCGCCGCAATCGACTTTTCGCTGTCCATACAGTCCCCTCCCCTGCCCCATAAGCTCGGGCGACCCCGTCACACCGATGACATGAAGCGCCGCGAACGGCAAGATGCTGCCCGATTCCCGCCGCATTCGCTTGCCAAGCGCAGAGCATCGCGGCATTCCCGCGCGCAACTTTATTCCTTTATGGGACGCACAAAATGAGCACCGCCCTCCGCGACCAGATTTTCGGCCTGATCGAACCGTTCAACAAGAAAGGCGTCGACCTGACCGACGCGACCACCTTTGCCGGCGACCTCGAATGGGACAGCCTGACGGTGATGGACTTCGTGGCCGAAGTCGAAGACACGTTCGACATCATCATCAGCATGAACATGCAGGCCGAAATCGAGACCGTCGGCCAGCTCGTCGCCGCCGTCGAGAAGCTGCAGGGCTGACCCTGCCGCCCCCCGGCACTCGCCGGGGCCGATGGCAGCATCGCGGCCGCGCCGCATAACTCATCTGGACCCTGGCTTTCCGGGGCACACGGAAGAAACGCAAATGACCGATCTTTTCAGTAAGTTCGACCCGCTGATCCAGCAGCGTGAAGCGCTGCTCGCCACCGGCGTGACCGACCCGTTCAGCCTGGTGATGGAGCGCGTCGTGTCGCCGACCGTCGCGATCTGCAACGGCCGCGAGACGATCCTGCTCGGCACCTATAATTATATGGGCATGACCTTCGACGAGGACGTCATCGCCGCGGGCAAGGAGGCGCTCGACAAGTTCGGCAGCGGTACCACCGGCAGCCGCGTCCTCAACGGCACCTATCAGGGCCACAAGGAGTGCGAAGAAGCGCTGAAGGAATTCTACGCCATGGATCACGCCATGGTGTTTTCGACCGGTTATCAGGCAAACCTCGGCATCATTTCGACGATCGCCGGCAAGGGCGATTATGTCATCCTCGACATCGACAGCCACGCCTCGATCTATGACGGGTGCAAGATGGGCGACGCCGAAATCGTCGCCTTTCGCCACAACGACATCGAAGCGCTGGAAAAACGCCTGAAGCGCCTGCCTCCCGAAGCGGGCAAGCTGGTCGTGCTCGAGGGCGTCTATTCGATGCTCGGCGACATCGCACCGCTGACCGAATTGGTGCGCGTCGCCAAGGAAAATGGCGCGATGGTGCTGGTCGACGAAGCGCATTCGATGGGCTTTATCGGCGAACATGGCCGCGGCGTCGCCGAGGCGCAGGGCGTGATCGACGATGTCGACTTCATCATCGGCACTTTCAGCAAGAGCGTCGGCACCGTCGGCGGCTTCTGCGTGTCGAACCATCCCAAGTTCGAGATCATGCGGCTCGTCTGCCGCCCCTATGTCTTCACTGCCTCGTTGCCGCCGAGCGTCGTCGCGACCGCGGCGACCAGCATCCGCAAGCTGATGCACGGGTCGAACAAGCGCGCGCATCTGTGGGAAAATTCGAAGAAGCTCCACGGCGGGCTGCGTGCGTTGGGCTTTCAGCTCGGCACCGAAGAGCCGCAGTCGGCGATCATCGCCGTCATCATGCCCGACCTGGAAAAGGGCGCGATGATGTGGGAAGCGCTGCTGGAAGAGGGCCTGTACGTCAACCTGGCACGCCCGCCGGCGACGCCCGCGGGCATGACGCTGCTGCGTTGTTCGCTGTGCGCCGAGCATTCGAGCGAACAGGTCGACGAGATTCTCGGCCGTTTCGAACGCGCGGGCAAACGCGTCGGCATTATCGGCTGATCCGGGCGCCGCACCGACCAGCGGATTCCTTTTCGCGGCGAGTTGAAGCAGGGCGCGCCTCGCGTCCCCTTCCCCACTTTGCCCGGCGGTGCTTGTTCGATACAAGATCAAGGTGTTCGAGAGGGACCTGGAGAATGAAACCGAAGGTCGGCGGGAGCGGCTGCGCTTCTGGCTGACGATCGGACTGGGCGCGATCCTGACCGGGGTCGTGGCTGCGCTCGTCCTGCTGCTCGCCCGCGCCAACGACAATTACGACCGATCGCTGGGGTGGCAGGCGCACAGCCTGGAAGTCATATCGCAGACCCGCAGCCTCGACGCCGCCCTCGCGCGCGCCGAAGCCGCGCTCGGCCGCTTCGCGGTGGGGCTGCAGAAGGAAGATGGCCGCGTCTATCAACAGCAATGGGGGCTGTCGCAGCAATATCTGTCGCTGCTCCAGCGCAACGTCCGCGACAATCGGAAACAGGCGGAGCTGGTCAAGAAGCTGACCGACGAACTCGACGCCCGCGGGCGGCAGCTCGGCGATGCGGCGTTGAGCGCCAACTACCGGCAGACCGTCGCCGCCATTTCGAAATATAACGCCGCGGGGCATGATGCCGCGCTGATCCGCATCGACCGGCTGCTGTCCGAACTGATCCGCAACGAGCGCGCGATCCTTGCCGAGCGCAACCGCCTCGCTTCGGCCGATCGCGCGAGCCTGAACCAGGCGATTCTGCTCTTTTCGCTGCTTGGCGCCGCGGCGGCAGTGATCGCCATCGCGGCGACGGTATCGCTCGTTCGCGCCGAGAACGAACGGCGCACGGCGCGGCGCGAGACGCTGTTCGAGGCCGACCGCGCGATGCAGCTCGAGGCCGCGGTCGAGGCACGCACGGTCGAACTGGCACAGGCGAACGACGCCCTGCGCAGCGAGATGAACGAGCGCGAAACCGCCGAGGCGCAACTGCGCCAGGCACAGAAGATGGAAGCCGTCGGCCAGCTGACCGGCGGCATCGCGCATGACTTCAACAATATGCTGGCGGTCGTCGTCGGCGGCCTGGAGCTGGCGCAACGGCTGGTCGTCACCGCACCCGAGAAAGCGCAGCGGCATCTGAGCAACGCAATGGACGGCGCCAACCGCGCCGCCGACCTCACGCGCCGACTGCTGGCCTTTGCCCGGTCGGAACCGGCGCGTCCGGAAATGGTGCTGATTGACGATTGCATTGCGGGGTTTTCCGAGTTGATCGAGCGCACGATCGGCGACCGTATCGCCCTGACGCTCGACCTGCGCGCGGCCGGGTTGGCCGGATGGGTGGATCGGCAGCAATTCGAAAATGCGCTGCTGAATCTGTCGGTCAATGCCCGCGACGCGATGGAGGGTCATGGGTCGCTGACGATCCGCACGCTGCGCGACGAAGAAGAAAATGCGGCGGCGCTCGCGGTGCAGGTGATCGACACCGGTTGCGGCATGTCGGCCGAGGTTCTGGAGCGCGTTTTCGACCCCTTCTATACCACCAAGCCCGCCGGGCAGGGCACCGGACTGGGCATGAGCCAGGTCTTCGCCTTTTGCCGGCAGTCGGGCGGCGAGGTGCAGATTTCGTCGACCGAAGGCGAAGGCACCAGCGTCGCGATGCTGTTGCCGGTCGCCAAACCGGAGGAGGCCGCCGCGCCCGCGAGCGATCAGGCCGGCGACCCGGCCGACACGGCGCCGGCCGAAGCGCTGAACATATTGGTCGTCGAGGACGATCAGCGCGTGCTCGCCGCGACAGTCGATGCCGTCGAGGAACTCGGCCACAGGGCCGTCGCCTGCGCTAACCCGCTCGACGCCGAAAATCTGGTCGAAAAGCAACTCGCAGAGGTCCAGGGCGGCTTCGACCTGATCCTGTCCGACGTGCTGATGCCCGAACTGACCGGCCCCGAAATGGTCGCCCAGCTAAAGCAACGCTGGCCCGAACTGTCGGTGCTGTTCGTCACCGGCTACGCTGGCGATGCGAGCGAGGTCGCGTCGTTCGGCGACCATGATGTGCTGCGCAAGCCCTTCACCCTGACGGCGCTCGATCAGGCGATCCGGCGGATCGGCGACACGCGGCCCGAGGGGCAGCGCCTCGCCAGCTAGCGGATCGCGCCGCTCTTCATCAGGCGCGGCACCAGCGTCAGCGCGGCGACGAGCGGCCAGCGGCGCTGCCACGGCTTGATCTCGATCTGCGTGCCCGCATGGCGGTTTATCTTCCACGCGAGATAGTCGATCCCGCCCGCATAGGTCAGACTTGCCTTCGCAAGGCGGACGATGCTCAGCAGCTTGCCTTCGATACGACGACGCGCCCAGCCGCCGCTTTCGGCATCCGCCGGGATGGCCGCCATCGCCAGATCGCCGAAGCGCAGATAGCGTTCGGGATCGGCATCGACGACCGACTGCGCCCGGCTCGTCCGTTCGGCGCGAAGTTCGACCGAATAGGTCAGCGAAAAAGCACGGCGCCACCAGTCGAGCATGGCCTCACCCTCGACCCGGCCGGCCGCGGCGAGCAAGGTCGGGGCCGCGCGCGACACGGCGGCGACGGCCCGATCCGCGGCGGTATCGTCGACCGCCCAGACCAGCCGCGACGGCTGCGCAAAACGCGCCCAAACCGACACGTTGCGCGTTTCGGTACCGTTGAGCCGATCGAAATCGGCTTCGCTGAGCACGGCATATTTGGCGATCAGCCCGTCATGCTGAAAGGGAAAGACGTTGGGCGGGATCAACCGGTTCGCGACCGCCATCCAGTGTTTCGGATACGCATCGCCATAGTCCGAGACGATCAGGTAGAAATCGAGCATCAGCCCGTCGAGCTGGGTCTCGCGCAGGCAGCTACCGTAGAAGAGCACCGCCCGCGCGCTGCCCGGATATTGTGCCGCGATCGCCGCCGCCATCGCGGTCGCGCGCGGGTCGACGGGGGTCCACAGCTCTTCGCGGACAAGATCGGCGATGGCGGACATCGGGCCCTCAGGCGGCAAGACGGAGGAAGGGCACCGGCTGGGTCGAGGTCAGGATGATCGGCTTGCCGTTCTTTGCCTCGAAAATCTCGCCATCCAGGATGACGTTGGACCGTTCGCCCTCGATGCGGATTTCGTCGCCCTGCTGAAAATGCACGCCTTCAAGCTGTTTTTGGCCCAGCGTGCCGCGCCAGGTCGCGCCGAGCATGCGGAACAGCGCCCCGACGCTCGTCTCGGTCGCAAGCAACTTCATATTGCCGTTCGTTCCGTGCGCTTCGCTGGTACGGATACTGAGCAGCAATTTCTCGAGCGTGGTGACGATCAGCAGCGAGAATTTGCCCTTGAACTCGCCCTGGCGGACCAGCGAGACGGTCATCGGCTGCGGCTTGGGCGGCAGGCGCCCGCCGCCGAGTCCAAAGACCATCGCAAACAGCCCGAGGACCGCCGCAAGGAAATGCGAGACGCCGTTCGGCAGGCCGAGCGGATAGATGCGATGCCGGCAATAGAGCATGATATCGGCCAGATAGGCACCGCCGAGGAACATGCCGAGCACCGGACGCGCGCCATCGCGGTCAAGCGAGATCAACTGACGTTCGATCACATGATCCTCGAGAGCACCGCTCTGGACGAGTTCGACGACGCGCTGCAGCGCCTTGATCGGATCGCCTTCGGCGCCCAGATCGAGCGCGATCAGATTGGTTTTGCCATTGGGCAGCACCGCGACCGGCGGCGGCGATCCGCCGAAATGACCGCCCGAATGAAGTTCCGTCAGCGCCGCCTGCACCGTGCCGTCGCCGCCGTTGATCGCGACGACGCGCGGCGAGACCATCGCGATCGTACGGATCGCCTCGCCAATCTGGTCGACATCTTCGACTTCATAATGGAAGATGTCGGGATGCGCCGCGCAATATTCACGAACCCGGGGCAACAAGGCACGGTTCCCCGTCGATCGCGGATTGGAAAGAAGCGCGACGCTTGCCATCCTCGCTTACATATATTTCATCGAGATGGAGATCGTCTTGGGCGAATCCCCGACCGAGAAGGCGGTCTTCTTGTAGCTCGGCTTGCCGAGATTGAAGATGCTGATGCTGGGATTGTTCGACATCCCGCCGCCGTCAGCGGACAGGTCGGTCTTGCCGTTGCCATTGACGTCGTGACGCACCGCAATGCCATAGACGCCGGCCTCGGGCAGCGGCACGCAAATGGTCATCGACCCGGCGCGCGCCGGCACCTCGACGCGGGTCAGCCAGCGCCCTTTGGCCAGCCAGTCGGCAGCCGTTCCGCGATAGCTTTGCACGCGAATCTTGCCGGTCGATGCCTTGACGCCGCTGATCTGGACCAGCGTCGACGGACCGCTTCTGCACTTGGACAGATCGTTCGATATGACCCGGCCTTCCGCCTGCGCCGTTGCCGCGGAAGTCAGCAATGCAACACCAAGCAGCGCCGATACAAATTTCGACATGACCTCAAAACCTCCAGACGCTATAGCCACATGCCAGCAGTCAAGCTGACATGGGTCCCTGTCGCCCTTGAATCGGCATATCGGAAACATTTGCGGCCAAATCATGGTGATGGGGCGACGAAAGATTGAATAAGCTACCCTCCATCGACCGCTACATCGCGCGGCTTGTCTTTTTCCCGATGCTCGGCACCCTCGTCCTCTCGGCGATGCTGCTGGTGCTCGAGAAGATGCTGCGCCTGTTCGATTTCGTCGCCACCGAAGGCGGCCCCGTCAGCGTCGTCTGGCGCATGCTGGCGAACCTGATTCCCGAATATCTTTCGCTGGGTATCCCGATCGGCCTTATGTTGGGAATTCTGCTGGCTTTCCGTAAGCTTGCGACATCCAGCGAACTCGACGTCCTGCGCGGCGTGGGCATGAGTTTCGGGCGTTTGCTGCGCGTTCCCTTCGCTTATGCCGTCGCGCTCGCGGCGCTCAATCTGGCGATCGTCGGCTTTATCCAGCCCTATGCCCGCTATGCCTATGAAGGGCTGCAGTTCGAACTCCGCTCGGGCGCGCTCGGCGCTTCGATCAAGGTCGGCGAGTTCACCAAGCTGGGCAGCCGGATGACGCTGCGCATCGAGGAAAGCTATAACGACGGCCGATCCCTGCGCGGCATATTCGTGCGCGGCGAGAACAAGGACGGGCAGCGCGTGTCGGCGACCGCATCGCGCGGACAGTTTCTGGCGACCGACGATCCGAACACGATCATCCTGCGGCTGACGCAGGGCGTGCTGATCCATGAATCGCCCAAATTTGCCGTGCCGCGCGTCCTGACTTTCGACAATCACGACCTGCCGATCCCACTGCCCAAGATCGAGGCGTTTCGCCTGCGCGGCGGGGCCGACCGCGAATTGACGATCCCCGAACTGTTCGTGGTCGGGAAGGATAAGAGCGAGCCGCTCAAGACCAGGCTCGAATCGCGCGCGAATTTCCACTTCCGCATCGTCGAGGTGATGTCGATGTTCCTGATCCCGCTGATAGCGGTCGCGCTCGCGATACCGCCAAAGCGATCGACATCCTCGCTCGGCGTCTTCCTGTCGATCGTGATGCTGGTAACCCAGCACAAGATCAACCAATATGCCGAGGATCTGGGCGCCCGCGGAACGATCGACCCGCTGCTCGCGCTATGGGTTCCCTTCCTTCTGTTCGCCGTACTCGCGATCTGGATGTACTACACCGTCGCGCACGTGCCTGGCGGCCAGCCGATCGGCGCGCTCGAACGCGTCGCGGCGAAGGCGGGCCAGCGTTTCCGCGGCCTCCTCCGCTTCTTCCAGCGCACGCCGCGGACCACCTGATGCAACAACTCAGCTTTTTCCCCTCGCGCACCATGGCGCTTTACGTCGGGCGGTTGTTCCTGATCCGCAGCTTCTCGATCCTCTTTGCCCTCGTACTCGTCCTGCAGACGCTCGACCTGCTGGGCGAAAGCGGCAAGATTCTGGCGGTCGCGGGCAATGGCGACAGCGAGGTCTGGCGCTACGTCGGGATGCGGCTGCCGCAGATCGTCGAGACGTTCCTGCCCTTTTCGGTGCTGCTCGGCACGATCCTGACGCTCGCGACGCTGAACCAGAACAGCGAGGTCATCGCGATGAAGGCCTCGGGCATGTCGGCGCATCAGGTCCTCGCGCCGCTGTTCCTTGCCGCGTTCCTGGTCGCCGGGATCAGCTTTGCCTTCAACGAACGGATCGTCACCCGATCGACCGCGGCGCTCGGCGCGTGGCAGAAAGTGGAATATGCAAAGGTGCCGCCCGATAGCGGGGTGCGCACCAATATCTGGGTCCGCGCCGGCGATGATCTGATCAATGCCGGAACGGTCGAAACGGGCGGATCGGCAATCGTGCTGCGCGATGTCACCGTCTATCAGCGGACGCAGGGTGTGCTGTCGTCGATGCTGAAGGCCGACAGCGCAAAACAGGTCGCCGATGGTTGGGAGATGACCAACACGCGGCGTTTCCTGCGCCGTTCGGGCACGCTCGAACAATTGGGCACCTTCACCGCGATGAAGGGCGTCCGCGCGGACCAGTTCACGCTGGCGCAGGTCGACGGCGACGAGCTTCCCTTCACCCAGCTCCAGTCGGCGATCGCCGATCTGGAAGCCGCGGGCCGGCCGGTCGACGCGCTGAAAGGCGTGCTGTGGCACAAGATTTCGGGGCCGCTGTCGGCGATCCTGATGCCGCTGCTGGGCGCGGTCGCGGCCTTTGGCCTTGCGCGCTCGGGCAAGCTCTTCGTCCGCGCGATCCTGGGGATGGCGCTGGGCTTCGCCTATTTCGTCGCCGACAATTTCGCGCTCGCGATGGGCGATCTCGGGGCCTACACCCCGTTCCTCGCTGCATGGGGACCGTTCATCCTCTTCGCGCTGATCGGCGAGATGATCCTGATCCGAACCGAGGAATAATCAGGCAGCGGCACCCCGCCCCGCGCCGGCGACGAGGTTCATCACCAGCTTGGGCAGGCTGCGATAATTCGCGCCATGATATTGCGAGTCCGCGGGCAAAGCATCCTTCAGGCGGCGATGCGCCTCGGCTAAAGAGTGATAGGGCACGCCCGGCAGCAGGTGATGCAGCGCATGATAGCGCAGCCCCACGGGCGCCCACAGCTCCGGCAGGAAACCGGGCGGCGGAACGTTGACGCTGTCCAGGAACTGCGCAGTCACGGTCAGCACCTCGCCGTCATTTTCCCAAAGGTGCGCGACGAGCGTGCGGATCTGGTTGAGGACGATGCTGGCCGACGCGATGCCGCCAAAGATCAGCAGCGCGCGCAGCGGCACCCATCCGAACACCGCAGCGGCGACCAGCAGCGTCGACCAGAGCCATGCGCCGCCTTCCTGCCACGCCCATTGCCGGCGGAACTCGCCCTCCGGCGGACGGCGACGGAACATCGGGTTGATGATGAGGCCGGAATAGCGCTCCATCACCACCCTGCGCAGCGGCGGGATCAGGAAGGAGAGCGGCGTCAGCACCGCATAGCGAAAGATCAGCGCGATCGGCGCAAACGCCGCCGCGACGACGAACAGCGGTACCGTCCACGGCTTCATCAGCGCCAGCGGCAGATATTCGGGATCCTCCACCGTGCCATATTTGGTGCGATTGTGGTGCAGGCTGTGGATCCCCTCGTACATGAACGACGGGATCAGCAACGGCACGCCGATCAGCATGTTCCAGACCAGGCGAAAGCCCGGCAGCGCATTCTTCCGGATATGCGTGATTTCGTGGATGAAGCTGCCCGCGCGATAGAGCGCGAGGACGGCAACGAGAGCCGCGGCGAGCATCCAGCCCGTCGACGGCGCAAGGATCGCCGCCGCGACGCCGGCGTAGCCGACAAAGGCCGAGGCAAGGAAATCGGTCCAATAGATACGCGCGCTCGGATTGACCAGATCGCGCGTCAGCTCGGACGCTGCGCGAATCATCGCCATGTCGTCGGCAATCGCCGATTTGGGCGTTTTCGTCGCTGGCGCCGCGGGCGGGGTCGCGACCCGATCGGCAGAGGGATTGATCGTCGTCATAGCGGGTTCTTCATCATGATTTCGTGGCAGCAAAATGGCCGAATGCGGGTCGCCAGCGCCACAGCAATGCCCTAATGCGTCGCCATCAATATAGGATCGCTTCCCCGGGAAACCAGCATGACCGCACATAATGAAGGCCCGATCACCATCCATGTCGTGAAAGACAAGGCCGACAAGCGCGAATTCATCGAGCTGGCCTTCCGCCTCAACCGCGGCGATCCGGCATGGGTGCCACCGCTGAAAGGCGAAGCGTTCGACCTGCTGACGCCGGGCAAGAATCCGTGGTTCGAGCATGGCAAGGCGCAACTCTTCCTGGCGCGCCGCAATGGCCGCACCGTCGGGCGCATATCGGCTCATATCGACGCACTCGCGATCGAGCAGCCGGTCGAGCAGGGCATGGGCCCAGGGACCGGCAACTGGGGCCTGCTCGAGGCCGAGGATGCCGAGGTCACGCACGCGCTGTTCGTTGCGGCGGAGGACTGGCTCCGCAGCCAGGGCATGCACCGCTCGCTGGGTCCGCTGTCGATATCGATCTGGGACGAGCCCGGCCTGCTGATCGAGGGGTTCGAGCGGTCGCCGACGATCATGCTGGGCCACAACAGCCCACTCTATCGCGGGTGGGTGGAGGCCGAGGGCTACACCCCCGTCAAGAAGCTCCAGAATTTCTCGGTCCATATCCTCGACGGTTTCCCGCCGCTGGTGAACCGCATCGTCGCGGCGGGCGAGAAGAATGATCGCATCCGGATCCGCAAGGTCGACAAGAAGAGGTTCGACGCAGAAGCGCGGCTGATCATGGGCATATTGAACGATGCCTGGTCGGACAATTGGGGCTTTGTCCCGCTGACCGACAGCGAGATCGCCTTCATCGGGAAAAAGCTGAAGGACATCGTCTTCGAGGACCTGATCCGCATCGCCGAGGTCGATGGCGAGGCCGTCGCCTTCATGATCGTTCTGCCGAACATCAACGAAAAGCTGATCGACATGGACGGTTCCCTGTTCCCCTTCAACTGGGCGCGGCTGCTCTGGTGGCTGAGAAAGCCCAGAAGCAAGCGGCTCCGCGTGCCACTGATGGGCGTGGTCAAGAAACTGCAGAACAGCCGCATGGCCAGCACGCTGGCGTTCATGATGATCGAATATATCCGCCGCGACGGCATCGCCGAATATGGCGCGGAAGAAGGCGACATCGGCTGGGTTCTCGACGACAATCAGGGCATGAATGCGGTCGCCGAGGCGATCAACGCCAGCGTCAACCGCGTGTACCAGATCTACGACAAGCCGCTCTGATCGCCGGGACAGCGGCGGCGCAATCGCCGCCTCCCTTGACGCGCACCGCGCGGCGTCTACGCTCTCCCCGAAATGGCGGGTGGGGACAGAATATGTGCCGCGCGATGATGTATCTGGGCGAGCCCGTGCAGCTCGACGACCTGCTCTTCAAACCGGACAGCAGCCTGGTCAATCAGGCCTATATGCCCAAGATGCTGCATATGCTGAACTTGGCCGGGTTCGGGATGATGGCATGGGATTCGTCGAGCTTCGTCCCGGAACAGCCGCACCGTTATCGCTCGCCATCGCTCCCCGTCTTCGACGGCAATCTCAAATCCCTGGCGGTCAAGACGCGCGCCGAATGCGTGATCGCGCATGTCCGCGGCGTCGCCTATTCGACGACGGTCAAGGTCAGCGAACAGAACACCCATCCCTTTCACTTCGCCGGCGCTGCGGTCGCCATGGCGCATAATGGCGACATCTATCGCATTGGCGAGATGAAGGGGACGCTGATGCCCGACATCGACCCCGCCCTGCTGGCCGAGATTTCGGGGTCAACCGACAGCGAGTGGGTCTATGCGCTGCTGCTGTCGCAGCTTCCCGACTGGCGGATCGAGCCAAGCCGCGACGAACTCGTGTCGGCAGTACAAAAGACGGTCGACATCATCGAGGCGGCGCGGCGCCATCACGGCATCGCCATCTCGTCGAGCTGCAACCTGTTCATCACCACGGGACGGCAGATATTGGGACTGCGGCATTGCTTCGACTTCGGTCATTACCGCACCGGATCGCCCGACCAGGTGCACGAGGCGAACATGAATTTCCTGTCGATGTGGTTCACCACCGGCCGCGATTATGGCCTGCACGACGGCGAGTGGCAGATGGTCGGCGGCGAGGAAGAACCACGCGCGGTGATCGTCGCATCGGAACCGCTATCGTCGAACAGCGCGACCTGGATGCCCGTTCCCGAATATGCGATGGTCCATGCGGAAATGGACGGAAATCTACCAAGATTCAGGGTGATACCGCTCGCGCGCTAGGCGGCGACGGCATGCCCGCGACGCATCGCCAGAATGCGCGCCTCGACCTGGTCGAGCGCATCGAGCGCGGTAACCAGATCGGCATTGACCGACGCGCCCAGTTCGCGGCTGAGCGCGTCGCCGGTGTCGAGCATCTCGGCAAAGGTCGCGCGATCGAACGCCAGCAGGGTCGACTGTTCGCTCGTGCGGAGCAACCGATCGTGCGCCACATCCAGAAGCATCGCGGCGATGCCGACAAGCTGGCCGGGACCGGTAACGGTAAGCTGATAGATGCCGTCCCCGTGCGGCAGCGCGCTGCGCACGGCGCCGCGGACGACGAGCCATAGCCGGTCGGGCGCGCCGCCGACGGCCGCCAGATCGGTATCGGCCGCCGCCTCGATCCGTTCGCCCGCGTCCCAGAAGGCACGCCGCTGCGCGGGCGTCATCGCCGCGCAGCAGGGGAGCTTTTCCAGAAAGGGCTCGGGCGAAAAATCATCTTCGACGACCGGGGCGAGCGCGCGCTGCGGTCGCGGCGTAAAAGCCTCGGGCCCCTCGACGAGCAGACCGGCGATATCGGATGCCTTCGAAACGACACGTCCCGCGACGAGCCGCCCGAGTTCGCCCTGCAGTTGCAGAGAGGCGGGGCGCAACTGGGACAGCGCGGCGCGAAACTGGTCGGCGGGCAGATACCAGCTTGCCACCGGGCCGCGGGCAATGCCCATCGCGGTGCGGCGAACATCACGTCCGACGAGCGCCATATCGCCGATCACCTCGCCCGCTCCGACCGTCGCCAGCAACGCAAGGCCACCGCCGGGAAGCCGCTTGCCGATATCGACACGGCCGTCGTCGATCAGGAACAGCCCCTGTGCGCGCTCATTCTGGACCAGGATCGCGTCGCCATCGGCGAAGTGGCGGGGAACGAAGGCGTCGGCGAGTTCGGTGCGTTCAGTTTCGCCCAATCCCGCGAAGAACGGCACGTCCGCCAAGCGACTGGCGGACAGGAGGCTCATGCAAAGACCGCCCAGGTCGGCGCGTGGTCGCTCGCCTTTTCGCGCCCTCGATGGTCCTTGTCGACGCCAGCGTCGACCAGCCGGTCGGCCATCGCGGGGCTGAGCAGCAGGTGATCGATGCGGAAGCCGTGATCGCGCTGCCACGCGCCCGCCTGATAATCCCAAAAGGTCCAGACGCCGCCCGCCGGATAGCGGCTGCGCACCGCGTCGGTCCAGCCGTCGCCGAGCAGGCGAAACCAGGCATCGCGCGATTCGGGCTGCATCAGCGCATCGTTCGCCATCGGCCCACGCGGGTCCCAGACATCGTCGTCGTGCGGGATGACATTATAGTCACCGGTCAGGATCGCCGGAATTTCCGACGCGAGCAGCGCCCGCGCCCGTTCGCGCAGCCGCGCCATCCAGCGCAGCTTGTAATCGAATTTCGGGCCGGGCTGCGGATTGCCGTTGGGAAGGTAGATGCAGCCGACCCGCACGCCGCGAACATCGGCCTCCAGATAACGCGACTGCTCATCCTCGGCCTCGCCGGCTAGCCCGCGCTGGATCTCGACCGGCTGCGCATCCTTCGCGAGGATCGCGACGCCGTTGAAGCCCTTTTGCCCATGATAGAGAAAGCCGTATCCCGCCGCCTCGATTTCCTTGGTCGGCATCGTCTCGTCGCTCGACTTGAGTTCCTGGAGACAGGCGATGTCGGGCTGCGTTTCCTCCAGCCATTCGACAAGACGCGGCAGGCGGGCCTTGATCCCGTTGATATTGAAGGTCGCGACTTTCATGGCCCTTCCTATGGCAGGAAGCGCACCGCTTAGAAAGACGTCAGATCGAGAAGCTGGACCCGCAACCGCAGCCCGAGGCCGCGTTGGGATTTTCGACCTTGAACGACGAGCCGCCGAGCGAGTCGACGAAGTCGACCACGCAGCCGCGCACCAGGTCGATGCTTATCGAGTCGACGACCAGCTTCACACCGTCGGTCTCGCTGACCAGGTCATCGGCATCGATGCTTTCGGCAAGACCGAAGCGGTAGGTGAAGCCCGAACAGCCGCCGCCATCGACCGCGAGGCGAAGCGCGGCTTCGGCCTCGCCCTTGCGGTTCGCGATCCAGCGGACGCGGGCCGCGGCGGCGGGCGATAGGGTGATATCGGAAATCTGCGTGGCCATGCGCACAAGATAGGGTGTGTGCGCTCAAATGAAAAGGGCGCCCCGGCCTGTGGCCGTAGAGCGCCCCTCCTCTCCGACCCAGGAAAGCTCTGTTATTCGGGACCGCCCATCGCGAGCTTCTTGTTGCCCGTCATCGCAGCGATCGTCATCGAGTCCGACTGGCAGAAGGGCATCGGATTGACCGGCGCGCCTTCGATGCGGACTTCATAATGGAGGTGGTTGCCGGTCGAACGACCGGTCGAGCCGACGTAGCCGAGGATGTCACCCTTCTTCACCTGCTGCCCGGGAGCAACGATGTAGGACGACATGTGGCCGTAGCGCGTCTGGATTGCGTTGCCATGTTCGACCTCGACATAATTGCCGTAGCCGCCCAGGCGCTGGGCGCGGCCGACGATGCCGTCGGCGGTCGCGTAAATCGGGGTGCCGTAGGGCGCGGGAATGTCGATGCCGTTGTGGCGCGCGAGCTTGCCGGTGACCGGGTGAACGCGCATGCCGTACGACGACGAGAGCGACATTTTTTCGATCGGGCGGCGCGACGGCACGGCAACGCCGATGTTCGCGGCCAGGCCGGTATCGAGACGGCGCCAAGCCTGGAAGATCGCGCGAGCTTCGCTGTCTTCGCCCGGCGCCAGCGTCGCGGGATTGAAGCTGTCGTCATCGGGTTCGTCGGGAACGACGATGCTCGCATCATTGCCTGCATTCGCGGCATGTGCCGCCGGAGCGGTGATGCCCGTCAGCGCCGCAGCGCAGAAAATCAGGCCAAAATGAAACTTTTGCGCCAGTGAAGCGTATCGCACGTATCGACCCCGCAGTCCTTGTCGCCAGTGCCCTTTTTTGGGGGCCGCTGGTGCCGGATATTTCGTCGGATGGGATTATTCCCTGCCCGCGAGCATTACTGCTGGTGCAAACCTTACGAAGCAATAACGGCGTAGAAGTCTTGCGTTAAACCGGCTTCATGGCGCGCCGAGTCGTTGAACGGAGGCTTTAGCGAGCCCCGAAATCGCGATTTTACGAGGCTTTGCCACGTTTCGACGACATTGAATCCCATTTCATCGCACTTTTGGTTAAACCAGACTGTGCCGGCGGTCACATGTCGGATTTCGTCGTTGTAAATACGCGATAAAATCTTCGCCGACGCCTCGTCACCCCCTGCACGAAAGCGGTCGACCGTCGCCGGCGTGACATCCAGACCGCGCGCTTCGAGGACCATCGGAACGATCGCGAGGCGCGCCAACGCGTCGTCGCTGGTCGCTTGCGCCGCCTCCCACAGGCCGGCGTGAGCGGGAAGCTCTCCATAGAAGCTGCCAAGCTGGCGCAAGCGTCGATCGAGCAATGCGAAATGCATCGCCTCATCCGCGGCCACCCCGATCCAGTCGTCGACGAAGGTGCGGGGAAACTCGCCGCCAAAGCGCCCGACAAGATCGACCGCCAGATCGATCGCGACGAATTCGATATGCGCCAGTGCGTGGAGCATCGCGATCCGCCCGCGTTCCGAACCGCCTTTGCGCCGGCGCGGCATCTGGCCCGGCGGCAACAATTCGGGCCGCTCGGGCCACGCCGGCCGGTCGGGCATCGCAACGTCGCAGCGGTGCTCGAGTTCGCCGCGCCGCCATGCCCGCGCGAGGCCGCGCGCCGCCCGGCGTTTGTCGTGCGGGTCCGGCGTCAGCAGGACCGCGCGCGCGGCTTCACCCAAGCTTTGCATCAAAGCGCCTTTGCGGCCTCCAGCACGGCCTCTGCATGCCCCTTCACCCGCACCTTGCGCCATTCCTTGGCGAGCTTGCCATCCGCCCCGAACAGGAAGGTCGAACGCTCGATCCCCATATAGGTACGGCCGTAATTCTGCTTTTCGACCCAAGTGCCGAACGCCTCGCACACCGTGCCCGCTTCGTCGGAAGCCAGGCGGACGGTCAACCCATATTTGTCGCGAAACTTGCAGAGCTTTGCCGGAGCATCGCGCGACACGGCGAGAACCTGTGCCTTCAGATGCGCGAATTCGGGGGCCAGACGGGTAAAATCCTGTGCCTCGACCGTGCAACCCGGCGTATCGGCCTTGGGATAGAAATAGACGACCAGCGGCGCGCCCTTCAAACTTGCAAGATCGATTGCCGCGCCATCGGCATCGAGAAGCGTCACCGCCGGAATGGCGTCGCCGATTGCGAGTGTCATGCTTGCGTCTCCTGCTGCGGCGGGCGAATCGTGGCCCACCAATTGGCGATCTCCTGCCGCGCCGCGTCATGCGCGGCAAGCAGTTGCGGCCAGCCGGGTTCGCCGCAGGCACTCGCGACGAGCTGGCGCGCCGCGGCGGTCGCAGGCTCACCCTCGGGCGCGGTGAGGCGCAGCATCACCAGCATGCGGGCGAGCAGGCCGTGCGCGTCGCATATCTCCGCCGGCGCGAGGCCGTCGATCCGCAGGCAGGCGAGCGCCGAGCCGATGTTGGGATCGTGACACCTGCCACTCGCTAGCTGCGTCACCTGCATCGCGAATTCCAGGTCGACGAGCCCGCCAGGCCCGCCCTTGATGTCGAGCGCGCCCTTGGGCGGTTTGTGCGCGGCGATCTTGTCGCGCATCTCCGCCGCATCCTGGGCGAGCTTTACCGGTTCGCGCTGCGGTCCGAGGAGATCGTCGATGATGCGGTGAACCTCGGCCTTCGCATGGTCGGATCCATAGACGGGTCGCGCCCGCAAAAGCGCCATATGCTCCCACGTCCACGCCTCCTCGCGCTGGTAACGCTCGAAGCTGTCGAGCGACACGACGAGCGGCCCCTGTGCGCCCTGGGGACGAAGGCGCGTGTCGACGTCATAGAGCTTGCCCGCCGCGGTCGGCACCGACATCGCCCCCGTCACGCGCTGCGCGAGGCGATTGTAATAGGTCGTCGCGCCTAGCGGACGCGGTCCGTCGGATTCGGCCAGATGATCGCCGGTGAAAAGATAGATGAGGTCGAGGTCGGACGCGTGAGTCAGCGCCCTGCCGCCAAGCCGGCCGAGCGCCAGTACGACGAGCTCGCTGTCGGCGATGCGGCCATGCGCCTGTGTAAACTCGGCGACCGTCGCATCGGCGAGCACCTGCAACGCCGCCTCGGCCAGCTCCGAATAGCCGCAGGCGATGACCATCGGGTCGGTCGCCCCGGCGATCAGCTGCACACCGTAGGCGAATCGCCGTTCGCCGACGCGATCGCGCACGCGGTCGAGCAGCCGCTCATAATCCAGCCCCGAAAGTCCCGGCGCCCATTCGGACATCAGCTCGGTCTTGGTCGCGGGGGCTTCGAACGCGCGCTTGTCGATCAGCCCCTCGATCAGTTCGACCCGCGCGCCGAGCGCGTCGGCGAGCGTCGGGGCGAGCGACAGGATGCGCGTCGCGATCTTCGCCAGCTCGGGCTGCGCAGCGAGCAGGTGAAAGAAGTTGATCGCGCTCGGCAGACCCGCGACGAGCTTGTCGAAACGCAGCAGGGTCGCCTGCGGATCGGGTGCGGCGCCGATCGCCTTCATCAGTTCGGGCAGCACGGTTTCGAGCGCATCCAGCGCCGCCGGGCTGCGCAGCGCGCGCAGCTTTCCGCCGCGCCATTCGGCCACGGTACGCAGCGCGCTCTCCGGCGGCTCGAACCCCGCGGCCCTCAACGCGCCCGCAAGCTCGCCCTCGTCGCGGGGAAGGCCGGTGGTCGCCGCGCGCTCGACGACCAGCCGGTCGTAACAGGCGGCAACGTCGGCGGTGACGGGCTCGAGCGCCGCCAGCAGCGCGGCGCCATCAGCCTCGCCGTCCAGCCGCGCGACCGCGTCGAGCGCGGCGGGCTGCGTCGGCAGACAATGCGTCTGCTGATCCTCGATCATCTGCAGCCGATGCTCGATTCGGCGCAGCGTCGCATAATGCCCCGTCAGCCGTTCGGCGATGTCGGCGTCGACCCGCCCGGCCTTCGCCAGCGCCGCGAGCGCATCGACCGTTGCGGGAACACGAAGCGACGGATCGCGTCCGCCATAGATGAGCTGATGGACCTGCGCGAAAAATTCGATCTCGCGAATGCCGCCGCGCCCACGCTTCAGGTCATAGCCCGGACCGAACGCCTGCCCTTGCGAGAAATGGTCGCGGATACGGTCGCTCATCGCGCCGATTTCCTTGAGCTGCCGGAAATCGAGGCTGCGGCGCCAGATGAACGGCTGGATCGCGCCGAGGAAGCTTTCGCCGAGCGCGCGGTCGCCGGCCGATGCGCGCGAGCGGATGAATGCCGCCTGCTCCCATGCCAGGGCCTCGGACTCATAATAGGAAATCGCCGCGCTTTCGGGCAGCACGATCGGGGTCACCTCCGGATGCGGACGCAGGCGCAGGTCGACGCGCAGCACATGGCCGTCGGCGGTCCGCGCCGACAATATCTCGACCATCCGCCGCGCGATCCGCACCGCCGCTTCGTCGGGATCGTCGCGCTGGCGGCGCGGCAGCGTTTCGGGATCGAAGATCAGGATCGGATCGATGTCGGACGAATAGTTGAGCTCATGACTGCCCAGCTTGCCGAGCGCGATGACCGACAGCCCGCGCGGCTCCTCGCCGGCGACGCGCTCGGCAAAGGCGGCCGTCAGCGCCGCGTCGCACGCCTGGTCGGCGAAGGCCGAAAGCAGCCGCGTCGTCGTCGCGACATCATGCTCGCCCGACAGATCGCCAAGCGCAAGCAACAGCGCCATGCGCCCGCGCCATTGGCGCAGCGTCCGCATGATATCATCGTCGACCGGGGGCGGCACGACGGACGCGAGCGCCGCGTCGGTTCCCTCGCCGAGGAATCGCGTCACATCGTCGGGATTGAGTTCGGCGAGCCGGGCAAGGAAGGGCGCGTTGGCGGTCAGCCGGTCAAGCGCGGACTGGCGGGGGGAAGCGTCGGGTGCGATCATCACCCGCCGCTATCACCCGCCCATGCCGAGGTGGCAACCCCGACCGCGTCATTGGACGCCGACGTCAGGCTGGAACCGTGCTCTCGTCGAAGAAAAGAACCTGCGAGATCGCCGCGCGCAGCGTCGCCGGCTGATACGGCTTCGTCAGCAGGAACGCGGGCTCCGGCCGATCGCCGGTGAGCAGCCGCTCGGGAAAGGCGGTGATGAAGATGACCGGCACCGACATGCTGCCCAGGATTTCCTGCACCGCCTCGATCCCCGAGCTGTTGTCGGCAAGCTGGATGTCGGCAAGGACCAGGCCCGGCTGATGCTTCCGCGCCTCCGCCACCGCTTCGCCATGCGTGGTCGCGACCGCGACGACATCGTGGCCAAGGTCGCGGACGATCATCTCGATATCCATCGCGATGATCGGCTCGTCCTCGATGATCAGAATGCGCGCGCGGGTCTGACGATCGATTTCGTCAGTCGCCTCGTGGATCAGCTTGTCGACATCGGCCGCGTCGCGACCGATGATGCGGCCGGCGTCTTCATGACTGAAGCCCTCGACCGCCGTCAGCAGCAGCGCCTGCCGCGCGAGCGAGGGAATGCGACGGAGCCGCGCATCGGCGATCGCGATCTCTGGAGCGATCTGTTCGTCGGCGCCTTCGCCTTGCGCGCTGGCCAGTCCGAAATTGTCATGGACCATCCGGTAAAGCTGGATGCGAAGGTCGCCGCCGGTATCGACCGCGTCGGGATTGGCGACCAGCGTCTCCAGAAGCTTCGCGACGAGCGCATCGCCGCTGTACTGGCTCCCCGAAATCGCGCGGCCATAGCGGCGCAGATAGGGAAGATGCGGCGCGATCGCCTGACCCAATGACATAGATTACCCTCCTGAGCGGGTGGAAAACCCGCCGATAAATGCGAAACGCGTCCGGAATCCCGCCGCGTCCCGACATAATTTCACCCCTTGGGAACGATTCAAGCGCAAAATAGTTTCATCACGAAGGAACAAAAGGCGCATTGCGCTTTGGTTTATGCACGGTTAGCACAAGGGCCCATGTCCAAGAGATGCCACGATAATGACGTCTAAATCCGGTTCGCCGCCGCAAAAGACGGCCGGAAAGGACGCTGAAAAGCAGCTCCCCAGAAAGGTGCAGGACGTCAACGTCGCCCTGCGCCGTGCCTATGATACTGCGGTCGACGAAACGATTCCGCAGTCGATGCTCGACCTGCTCAACAAGCTCAGCTGATCATTTTCTATAGCGCGCGGCGAAGTCCGCCTGAAAGGCACTGAAGCTGCCAGCCGCGATCGCGTCGCGCATCCGCTGCATCAGCGCCTGATAGAAATGCAGGTTGTGCTGCGTCATCAGCATGGCGCCCAGCATCTCGCCCGCCCGGACGAGGTGATGGAGATAGGCGCGCGACCAGGTCGTGCAGACCGGACAATCGCAGGACGCGTCGAGCGGCCCAATATCCTCCGCATGCTTGGCGTTGCGGATGTTGACCGGACCGTCCCAGGTGAAGGCCTGGCCGTTGCGGCCCGAACGCGTCGGCAACACGCAGTCGAACATGTCGACTCCGCGCGCCACCGCCCCGACCAGATCGTCGGGCTTGCCGACCCCCATCAGATAGCGCGGCTTGTCGGCGGGTAGCTGCGCCGGCGCATAGTCGAGCACGCCGAACATCGCCTCCTGCCCCTCACCCACGGCCAATCCGCCGATCGCATAGCCATCGAATCCGATATCGATCAGCGCCTCGGCCGACCGCCCACGGAGCTTCTCGTCGAGCGACCCCTGCTGGATACCGAACAGCGCCGAACGCGCCGCATGCTCCTCGCCGGCGTCAAAGCCTGCACGGCTGCGCGCGGCCCACCGCATCGAACGCTCCATGCTGGCGACCGCACGCTTTGCGTCGACGCCGTTCGGCGGACATTCGTCGAACGCCATCACGATGTCGCTGCCAAGCAGGCGCTGGATTTCCATCGATCGTTCGGGGGTCAGCATGTGGCGCGAGCCGTCGAGGTGGCTCTTGAACGACACGCCCTCTTCGCTCTGCTTGGTCAGCGCCGACAGGCTCATCACCTGATAGCCGCCGCTGTCGGTCAGGATGGGACGGTTCCAGCCCATGAAGCCATGCAGTCCGCCAAGCCGCGCCATGCGTTCGGCACCGGGACGCAGCATCAGGTGATAGGTGTTGCCGAGGATGATGTCGGCGCCGGTCGCGCGCACCTCGGCGGGGCGCATCGCCTTCACCGTTGCGGCGGTGCCGACGGGCATGAAGGCCGGCGTGCGGATTTCCCCGCGCTGCATCCGGATCACGCCCGTGCGTGCGGCGCCGTCGGTCACGGCGACCTGAAAAGCGAATCTGTCGATCATGGCGCGCGCCTATGGCCGCGCGCGCGCCAAAAGTCGAGCGGCGGGCCTAGGCGCGTTCGTGTTCGCTGGAGGGGTCTTCCTCGGCCGCCTTTGCCTTTTCCTTCGGCTTTTCCTTTTCGAAGATTTTCACGAGCTCGCGCTTCTTGGCGTCCGACAGGCCCTTCTCGGCCGCCGGGAACATCTCTTCCTCCTCCTCGTCGATATGGTGGAGATAGCGCTCTTTCATCGTGCGGAACCGCGTGAGCCAGCCGGTCGAGGCAAAATCCATCTCGAACAATTCGGTCAGGAAATCCTCGATCTCCTTATGCTCGGCAACGCTATGCTGCGCTTCGTCGCGCAAGTCCGGATTGGCGAGCATCGTCGCATAAAGCGACATTTCCTCCGACGCGGCATGCGCGGTTACCTCGACCCGAAACGCCTCGAACAGATAGCGGCGATCGTCGCTGTCGCCATGCGTCTGGTCGATCCGATCCAGCAGGTCGCGATGGCGATCATGATCGGCCTTCAGTCGAGCGAAGATTTTTGTCTCTGCCATGTCGGTCTCCGTCCATAGGGGGCGAAGACAGAACCGACGGACCGGCACGCTGGTTCCCGCGTCAGGCGGCCTTCCAGTCGCTCGTCGTCGTGAAGGCGGGCAGCGCAAGGTGCGACGTCGACTGCTGGGTCGCGGCGGCGATCAGATAGGGCGACACGCGGTGGCGCGTGCACAGCCCGCCATTGCCGTCGCTCACCATCGTCTGCTCGAACTCGACGCCCTGCTGATGCTTCATCGATCGGCGGACCGTCGCCGTGGTAAGCTGGCCCTCGCCGAAATCGATCACGAACTGGGTGCCGACCGGCACATCCAATATGCCCTCGATAAAGGCACCCGTCGTCGACAGGTTGCGGATCACGACGTTGTAGCGGTGATTGCCGTGGATCGCGCCGACCTTGCGGAACATCTGGAATCGATCGTTGCGCTGCTTCGCCGGCCCCGATGGCTTGATCGTCCACGATCCCACCTCGGCATGATCGATCAGCTCGGCATGCCCGACAGGCTTGCTGTAGACATAGCCTTGCACGTGACTGACGTTGAGCTTGCGGATCAGGTCAAGCTGATCGAGCGATTCGATGCCCTCCGCCGTCGTTTCCATCTCCAGCGCATCGGCAAGCGCGACGATCGCCGCGATGATCGCGCCGTTGCGCGAACCGGGAACGGTCGCCCCGCGAACGAAGCTCTGGTCGATCTTGATCTTGTCGAACGGCGCCGATTGCAGATAGCCGAGCGAGGAATAGCCGGTACCGAAATCGTCGAGCGCAAGGCGGACGCCAAGGCCCTTGAGCGCCTTGAACATACGCGCCGTCTCGGCCGAATCGCCAAGGAAGACGCTCTCGGTGATCTCCAGTTCGAGCCGGTCGGCTGGCAGGCCGGTCGTGGCAAGCGCGCTGGCGACGATCTTGGGCAGATCCTCGTTCGCGAACTGGATCGGCGAGACATTGACCGCGACGCGCAGATCGCCCGGCCAGCGCGCGGCATCCTCGCACGCCTTGCGCAGCACCCACTCGCCCAGCGGCCAGATGAGGTTCGCCTCCTCGGCGATCGGAATGAAGACGGCAGGAGAAATCAGACCGCGCTCGGGATGCGTCCAGCGGATCAGCGCTTCGACGCCGGTTACCATGTTCGATTTCGAATGGACGACCGGCTGGTACGTCAGTTCCATCTCGCCGCGCACGAGTGCGTCGCGCAGATCCTCTTCCAGCGCACGCCGATCCTCGGCCGCCTGGTGAAGGTCGCTCGAATAGAAGCGAAAGCGGCCGCGGCCGTTACCCTTGGCGGCATAGAGCGCCAGGTCGGCATTGCGAACCAGGTCGTCGCTCGTCTGACCGTCAAAGGGCGCGATGGCGACACCCACCGACGCGCCGATGATGCAACGGCTGCCCTCGACCGAATAGGGTTGCGACAGGCTGGCGATGATATCGGCCGCCATGTCGCCCAGCTTGCCGCGGTCTTCCAGGTCGGGAAGGATGATCTGGAATTCGTCGCCGCCAAGGCGGCTGACCATTTCCTTGTCGCCGACGATCTTGAGCAGGCGTTCGGCGACCTGCTTCAACAGCGCGTCGCCCGCGGGATGGCCGAGCGTATCGTTGACCTGCTTGAAGCGGTCGAGGTCGAGCAGCATGATCGCACAGCTACGCTGCTGCTGCGAAAAGGCGGCCAGCGTCGTGTCGAGCTTCTTCGAGATGTTGAAGCGGTTGGCGAGTCCGGTCAGCGAGTCGTAAAGTGCCAGGCGCGAAGCGTCCTCGGCCGAACGGCGCTGCGCGGTAATGTCGTTGCCGCTGCCGCGCCATCCCGCCAGGGCGCCCCCTTCGTCGAAATGCGGACGTCCGGAGACCGCCCACCAGCGATCGTCACCCTCGAACGCGCTGCGGAGCGGCAACTCGTCGAACTTCGATTGCTTGGTCAGCAGGAAGGGCAGCGTGCGCTGGCGCTCGCCGTGACTGTCGACGGGGAGAAACAGGTCGGTGAAGGCGGTGCCGAGCAGTTCGCTGCCCGAACGCCCCATCAATTGCGCAACGGCATCGGTGATATACGAGATGCGGCCGGCGGCATCGGTCGCCCAGAACCAGCCCCGCCCGCTTTCCTCGTAATTCTGGAGCAAAAGCAGCGCGTCGCGCGTGTGCAGGTTTCCCGCCGGCGCCTCGCTGCGCTGGCGCGACCGTCCCCCGAACTTTCCGAAAAAACCGCGCGAGCCTTCATCGGCGGCGCCGCTGCTCCGGTCGTCGGCAGTGTTGCGCGATGGCATATCCATCAATGACTCTTACTGGCCCCTCTTAACGATGGGGTCCGGAATGCCTGCAATGCCTTGCGATAATGTAAATGTTCACCCCCCGAAGGGCCGAAATGTCCCATTTAGGGAAGCAGCAGACTCGCATCGCCATAGCTGTAGAAACGATAGTCGTGCGCGATCGCGTGGGCATAGGCCGCCTGCATCGTCTCCAGCCCCATCAGCGCGCTGACCAGCATGAACAGGGTCGAGCGCGGAAGGTGGAAGTTGGTCATCAGCCCGTCGATGGCTTTGAAGCGATAGCCCGGGGTGATGAAGATGGCGGTATCCCCTTCGAAAGGAGCGATAATTCCGTCATCGCGCGCTGCGCTTTCGAGCAGGCGAAGGCTGGTGGTACCGACGGCGATCACGCGGCCGCCATTGGCGCGGACGGCGTTGAGCCGGTCGGCCGTCGCGGCGTCGATGCTGCCCCATTCGGCGTGCATGACATGGTCGTCGGTGTCGTCGGCTTTCACGGGCAGAAAAGTCCCTGCGCCGACGTGGAGCGTAAGGGTTTCGGTGCGGATCCCCGCCTGCCCCAGAGCGGCGAGCAGGTCGGGGGTGAAGTGCAGCGCCGCGGTCGGTGCCGCGACCGCGCCATCCTTGTCCGCGAACATCGTCTGATAGTCCCGGCGATCGTCCTCGTCGGTCGGCCGCTTGCCCGCGATATAGGGCGGGAGCGGCATGGTGCCCGCGCGCTCCAGCAGCACCTCGACCGGCTCGTCGCCGCCAAAGGCAAGGATGAAGCTGCCGTCGGGCAAGCGCTCTTCGGCCAATGCGCTGACATCGGCGCCGAAATCGACGCTTTCGCCGACGCGCAGCCGCTTGGCATTGCGGATGAAGGCCTGCCAGCGGCGAAGGTCGATGCGCTTGTGCAGCGTCGCGCCGATCCTGGCGTCGCCGCGGCGTCCCTCGAGCTGCGCCGGGATCACGCGCGTGTCGTTGAATACCAGGCAGTCGCCGGGGCGGAGCCACGACGGCAGGTCGCGCACACCGGCATCGGTCGGCCCGCTCTTTTCGACGACGAGCATCCGCGCCGCGTCGCGCGGGCGTGCCGGCCGAAGCGCGATGCGCTCGGTCGGCAGTTCGAAATCAAAGGCGTCGACGCGCATGGAGTCCGGAACCAGGCCTTGCGCGCGCGTCCGTGCCTAGCGCTTGATCGGCGCGTTGAGCTGGTCGACGCTCACGTCGGCCGGGGCGGCGGGCTGCGCTTCGGTCAGCATCGACGCGGGCGGAACCGGCTTGTTGTCGGCAGCGACGGACATCTGGACGATGCGCGACATCACCGCCGGCGGCTCGCCCTTCTGGATCGCGTCGACATATTGCATGCCCGAAACGACGCGCCCGAACGCCGTGTAGCGGTGGTCGAGGCTGAAACGCGGCTGGAACATGATGAAGAACTGGCTGTTCGCGCTGTCCGGGCTTTCCGCGCGCGCCATCGAGAGCGTTCCGCGCAGGTGCGGCAGGTCGTTGAACTCGGCCTTGATGTCGGGAAGCTCCGAACCGCCCGCACCGGTCGCCGTCGGATCGCCCGTCTGCGCCATGAAGCCGTCGATCACGCGGTGAAACTTGATGCCGTCGTAAAAGCCGGCGCGAGCCAGCGTCTTCAAACGCTCGACATGATGCGGCGCGACGTTCGGATAGAGCTGGATCACCACCCGGCCGCCGGTCGAGAGGTCGAGGTCCAGCATATATTCGGGATTGTTGATATATTGGTCGGGCGTCATCGCCGGAACGGCGGGCACCTCTGCCGCAGGCGCGGCCGTCTCCGCCGCAGCGGGAGCGGGAGCGGGAGCCTCGATCGGCGCGGGCGTTTCGGCGGGGGCCGGAGCCGGCGCTTCGGTACCCTGCGGCGCGGGGGCCGGGGGCACCTCCTGCGCCAGGACAGGGCTCGCAAGGCAAAGCGCCATCGCCGTCAGAACCAAGGAGCGGGGGGGGAATGTCATGCTGGATCGGCCTCTATCTTGATTCTCTGTGCGCCCTGTCGGCGCGGCCTAGCGGGAAAAAGCTGAACGCTCAATGATTGGGATCGGGATCGGGATCGGGGCGAGCCCTCAGCCCTCGCCCTGACGAAGGCCGCGTTCCTCGATCCGCGACACCACCGCGTCCCGCACCGCCGGGGTGACGAACTTGTGGATGTCGCCGCCGAAGATCGCGATTTCCTTGACCAGGCGCGAGGCGATCGGCTGCAAGCCGACGTCGGCCATCAGAAAGACCGTCTCGATCCGGTCGTTCAGTTGCTGGTTCATCCCCGCCATCTGATATTCATATTCGAAGTCGGCGACCGCGCGCAGGCCGCGGACGATCACGTTCGCGCCTTCGCGCTCGGCGAAATCCATCAGCAGCGAGTTGAAGCCGACGACGCGGATGTCGCCGCCGATGCCCGCAACTTCGCGGCGCACCATTTCGATACGCTCGTCATCATCGAACAGCGGGGATTTGGTGATGTTGGTCGTGACGCCGATGACCAGCCGGTCGACGAGTTTTGCGCCGCGCCGGATGATATCCATATGGCCCAGGGTGATCGGATCGAACGTTCCCGGATAAACCCCCACCCGCATCAATGGTCCCTTTCCACGACATAGCGCGCGATAGCCCGCAACAATGCGGCTTCTTCGCCGAAACCGGCCAGATGGGCAATCGCCTGATCGACGAGCAGGCGCGCCTGTTCGCGCGCGCGCTCGATACCCATCAGCGTGACGAAGGTCGCCTTGCCCGCCGCTTCGTCCTTGTGCAGCGCCTTGCCGGCCAGTTCCTCGTCGCCTTCGATATCCATGATGTCGTCGGCGATCTGGAAGGCGAGCCCGATGTCGCGGGCATAGCCGCGCAGCGGCCGGCGTCCCTCGACGGGAATGCGCGCCAGGATCGCGCCCGCCTCGACCGAAAAGGCGATCAACGCGCCGGTTTTCAACTGCTGCAACCGGGTGACGGTCGGCAGATCGAAATCGGACGTTTCGGCGGCCAGGTCCATCATCTGCCCGCCCGCCATGCCGGCAGGCCCGGCGGCGCGCGCCAGTTCGCAGCACAGCTCGCTGCGGACGAAGGGATCGGCGTGGGTCGCAGGGTCGCACAGCCATTCGAAGGCGAGCGCATGAAGCGAATCGCCGGCCAGGACCGCCGTCGCGTCGTCGAACGCCTTGTGGACGGTCGGCTTGCCGCGCCGCATGTCATCGTCGTCCATGCACGGCAAATCGTCGTGGATCAGCGAATAGACGTGCATCGCCTCGACCGCGGCGCCGACGCGCAGCGTGGTCGTCCGGTCGACGTGGAAAAGGTCGCCTGCCGCGCGGACCAGAAGCGGACGCAGCCGCTTGCCGCCGGCGATCGCGGCGTGGCGCATCGCTTCGTAAAGCGGCGCGCGCGGATCGGCGGGAACGGCGAGCAGGCGGTCGAACAGCTGGTCGATCCCCGCAGCGACATCGTCCTGCGCGGCGCCCAGCAACGATGTGGATTCGACGAGTGCCACGGCGGCCTCAGCCTTCGCCGAAAGGCGCTGTTCCCGCCGCCTGTCCGTCACCGCCAAGGCTGACCTGTTCGATACGCGCCTGCGCCGCGGCGAGCCGCGCTTCGCAATGAAGGCGCAGCGCATGGCCGCGCTCATAGAGGCTGACCGACTTTTCAAGGCTGACGTCGCCGCTTTCCAGATGCCGGACGATGCTTTCAAGCTCGCTCATCGCAGCCTCGAACGACAAAGCGGAAATCGGAGTGGCGTCGGCGGTTTCGGGGATATCCGTCATCTCCATGCTTTGGCCCCTTCGGCCCCTTGCGGTCAAGCTTGACGTCGCGCGGGCGGTCGATAACGTCGGCATATGTTCATCGGTCATTTCGCACCGGCGTTGGTGGCCGCAGCGCAGCCGAAAGCCGCAGGGCTCGGCACGCTGTTCGTTGCCGCACAGCTTGTCGACATCGGTTTCGCCGCGCTGCTCATCCCCGGAATAGAGGCGATGCGGATCGTCCCGGGCATCACGGCGATGAACCCCATGGACCTTTATCACATGCCCTATACGCACAGCCTGTTCGGTGCTGGCGTCTGGGCGCTCGCCTTCGGGCTGATCGTCTGGGTCGCAACGAAGCGCATGGCGGCGGCGGTCGGCGCGGCGCTGGTCGTCCTGTCGCACTGGTTCATCGATCTGCTCGTCCATATCCCCGACCTGACCCTGTTCGGTGCCCCGCCGAAACTGGGGCTGGGGCTCTGGAATGCGCCGCTGATTGCGATGCCGCTGGAGCTTCTGCTGATCGGCGGCGCGCTCGTCTATTATGCGCGCCGAACGCGCGGCGCGCCGGGCAACTGGCGCCTGTGGATTCTCGTCGCCCTGCTCGCGCTGGTCCAGGCGATCGACTGGTTCGGCGCAAAGGAGCCCGTCTATTCGCTTGCGATTCCGGCGACGATGCTCGCCGCCTATGCACTGCTCGCCGCCACGGCGACCTGGGCAGGCTGGCGCCGCAGGGTCGCGGCGCCATGACCGTGCAGGCCATCGGCGGCTATGCCGTCACCGCCATCCTGTTCGGCATTCTCGACGCACTATGGCTGACGAAGGTGGGGCCAAAGCTCTATCGGCCCGAGATCGGCGACCTGTTGATGGACGGATGGCGGCCGGCACCGGCGCTGGCCTTCTATGCCCTCTATATTCTGGGCATTCAGATTTTCGCGGTCGGGCCGGCGCTCGCCGCCGGCAAATGGCAGGTCGCGGCCGGCTATGGCGCGCTGTTCGGCTTCTTCTGCTACATGACCTATGACCTCACCAATCATGCGACGATGAAAATCTGGTCGACGAAGGTCACCCTGGCCGACATTGCCTGGGGGACGGCCGCCACGGGTGTCGCCGCGGGCGCCGCGGCCTGGCTCATTCTTACATTATTGCCGCGCGGCGCCTGATCCGTTCACCAAAACGCAATCACGTTTCGATTTTTTGCAATTGCTCCGCGCCGCGCCGCGTTTCATGCTGCACCGCACAAGAAGAGAGGGGCTCAAAGGCAAGTTTTGTTCAACCGACAAGGACTTGCATCATGAAGAAATTCATCCTCCCCACCCTCGCCCTTTTTGCGTTCGCGCCGACCGCCGCCATGGCGAAGGATCAGCGTTTCGAACATGAAGGGCGCGTCTACAGCTACACCGTCGCACAGGCCGATGGCTATCGCGTCATCAGCGGCGTCGAGGAAAAGACCGGCAAGCCGTTCAAGCTGCGCGTGGGCGACCACCGCGTCCGGGGCACCGTCGGATCGCAGCAGGTCAGCTTTCCGCTGCGCGATGTCGAACCGCTCGCGAAGGTCACCATTCTCGCCTCGCGCTGAACCCTCTCCGTCCGCAGACCCCATATCGTCCGAAAGGCGATATGGGGTCTGTTCGTTTCGCGCGCGCGCGGCTAAAGGCGCGCCATGACTCAGACAGCACCCGCGCCCGCCTCCGTCATCACCCCAGAGATCGTCGCCGAACACGGCCTGTCTCCGGAAGAATATGAGCGCGTCCTGTCCGCGCTCGGGCGCGAGCCGAACCTCGTCGAACTGGGTATCTTCTCGGTCATGTGGTCGGAGCATTGCAGCTATAAAAGCTCGCGCCTCCATCTGAAGAAACTGCCGACCGAAGCCCCCTGGGTGATCTGCGGACCCGGCGAGAATGCGGGCGTCATCGACATCGGCGAAGGCCCGGACGGCAAGAAGCTGGCCGCCATCTTCAAGATGGAGAGCCACAACCACCCGTCGTACATCGAACCCTATCAGGGTGCGGCAACCGGCGTCGGCGGGATTCTGCGCGACGTCTTCACCATGGGCGCGCGGCCCGTGGCCAACCTCAACGCCCTGCGATTCGGCCGGCCCGACCATCCGAAAATGAAGCATCTCATTTCGGGCGTCGTCCACGGCATCGGCGGCTATGGCAATTGCGTCGGCGTGCCGACGGTCGGCGGCGAGGTCAATTTCCACAAGGCCTATGACGGCAACATCCTGGTCAACGCGATGACCGTCGGCGTCGCCGAGCAGGACAAGATCTTTTATTCGGCCGCCAGCGGTGTCGGCAATCCGATCGTCTATGTCGGATCGAAAACGGGCCGCGACGGCATCCACGGCGCAACGATGGCATCGGCCGACTTCGGCGAAGATGCCGAGGAAAAGCGCCCCACCGTGCAGGTCGGCGACCCCTTCACCGAAAAGCTGCTGATCGAGGCGTGCCTCGAACTGATGGCGTCGGACGCGATCGTCGCGATCCAGGACATGGGCGCCGCGGGCCTGACCAGCTCGTCGGTCGAAATGGCATCGAAGGGTGGCGTCGGACTTCACCTCAAGATGGACGACGTGCCGCAGCGCGAAACCGGCATGACGGCCTATGAGATGATGCTGTCGGAAAGCCAGGAACGCATGCTGATGGTCCTGAAGCCCGGCCGGGAAGATTTCGCCAAGGAAATCTTCCACAAGTGGGAGCTGGATTTCGCCGTCATCGGCACCGTCACCGACACCGGCCGCATGGTGCTGGAACATCATGGCGAGATCGTCTGCGACATTCCGCTCGCTCCCCTCGCCGATGACGCGCCGCTCTATGACCGTCCGCATGTCCCGACGCCGAAGGCTGCGCCGCTGACGAACGTTCCGGAAACAAAGGATGTCGCGGCGGACCTCAAGGCGCTGATGGGCACCCCGGACATCGCCAGCCGCCGCTGGATCTGGGAACAATATGACAGCCAGGTCGGCGCCGACACGGTGCAGACCGGCGGCGACGCCGCGCTGGTCCGCATCCACGGCACCAATCGCGCGCTCGCGATGAGCACCGACTGCACCCCGCGTTATTGCTACGCCGATCCGGTCGAGGGCGGCAAACAGGCGGTCGCCGAAACCTGGCGCAACATCAGCGCGGTCGGCGCGACCCCGCTCGCGATCACCAACTGCCTCAACTTCGCCAACCCGCAGCGCCCCGAAATCATGGGCCAGATCGTCGGCTGCCTCGATGGCATGGCGCAGGCATGCCGCGCGCTCGACTATCCGATCGTGTCGGGCAACGTCAGCCTCTACAATGAATCAAAGGCGACCGGCGGCGGCAGCGCGATTCTGCCCACGCCCGCGATCGGCGGCGTCGGCGTGATCGACGATCTGAACCGCGCCGTCAGCATCGGCTTCAAACGCACCGGCGACATCGTGCTCGCGGTCGGCGAACGCGCCGGGCATCTTGGCCAGTCGGTGTGGCTGCGCGAGATCCAGGGCCGCGAGGAAGGACCGCCGCCGCCCGTCGACCTGCGCGCGGAAAAGCGTACCGGCGATTTCATCCGCACCGCGATCAACGCCGGCTGGATCACGGCATGTCACGACGTTTCCGACGGCGGCGTCGCGGTCGCGCTTGCCGAGATGGCGCTCAAGTCGAACATCGGCGTCCTCGTCAGCGAAGAACAGCCCTTCGGCGTCGCCGAAAGCTTCTTTGGTGAGGATCAGGGCCTGTATCTGGTCACCGTCTGCGACACCTGCCTCGCCGATTTCCTCGACGCCGCCGGCCGCGCCGACGTGCCGGTCGATCCGATCGGCCGAACGATCAAGGACCGCATCGTCTTCGAACTGCCCGAGAGCGACCATCAGGTAACGCTCGCCGAGCTGCGCGCAGCGCATGAGGGCTTCTTCCCCACGCTGATGGGGGCCGACGCGGCTCTGGCCTGACCCGTTCATCGCGAGCGTAGCGAAGCAAACCAGGGCGGTGTAGGTCTGCTGTGGATTGCTTCGCCGCGCTCGCAAGGCGCGATTTGGTACGGAGGTGAAAGAGCCATGAGCATTCATGTCGGCGTCGGGGGCTGGACCTTCGAGCCATGGCGCGGTCCCTTCTATCCCGCGGGTCTGGCGCAGAAGCGCGAGCTTGAATATGCCGGGCAGCAGCTGACCGGCATAGAAATCAACGGCACCTATTACGGCAGCCAGAAGCCCGAAAGCTTTGCCAATTGGGCGGCTGCGGTGCCCGACGGTTTCAAGTTCAGCGTCAAGGCATCGCGCTTTACGACCAACCGCAAGGTCCTGGCCGAAGGCGCCGGATCGATCGAGAAATTCCTGACGCAGGGCCTGACCCGGCTCGGCGATCGGCTCGGCCCGATCCACTGGCAGTTCATGGCGACGAAGAAATTCGACCGCGACGACTTCGCGGCCTTCCTCAACCTGCTGCCGGAAACCCAGGATGGCGTGCCGCTGCGCCACGCGATCGAGGTGCGCCACGAAAGCTTCCGCGATCCGGCGTTCATCGACATGCTCCGCGATCGGAACATGGCCGTCGTCTTTGCCGACAGCGACGAATTTCCCTGCATCGACGAACAGACCGCCGACTTCACCTACGCCCGGTTGCAACGCAGCCAGGAGGATGTCGAAACCGGCTATGACGACGCGGCGTTGGACAAGTGGGCGAAACAGGCGAAGAGTTGGGCAAAAGACGGCCGCGACGTCTTCCTCTTTTTCATCGCGGGCGCGAAGGTCCGCAACCCGGCCGCCGCACAGGCGCTGATCGCGCGGCTATGACGACGGGTTATTCGGGTACGCCGCTCGCGAAGAAGCTGTCGCTGAAGGACGGAATGTCCGCGTGGTTTCACGCCATGCCCCAAAGCGTGCGCGAAGAGATCGGCGTGGTTGCCCTCGACGAACGCCACGCGCCCGAGGCGGGGCTTCAGGCCGCGCATATCTTCACCACCGAGCGCGCCGAACTCGAACGATTGCTTGCCGACTTGCGCACGCTGATCGATCGGGCCGGCTTCGTCTGGGTCAGCTGGCCCAAAAAGGCATCGAAAGTCCCGACCGACATCACCGAGGATATCATCCGCGAGATTTGCCTTCCCATGGGCTGGGTCGATGTGAAGGTCTGCGCCGTCGATGCGACCTGGTCAGGCCTGAAGCTGATGATCCGGAAAGAGCTGCGCCGAAACGAATGAACCCCGGCAAACGCCGGGGCCCATGAAGGTTCTAAGTCGGGCCCCGGCTTTCGCCGGGGACACGCTGATCAGGCCATCGCCGCCTTTGCCGCGAGGAAATTATACGGATCGATCCCGCGGCTGCGATACGCGCGGTGCGCTTCCTGATACAGCGTCGGCTCACCGATGCCGAGGCGCGCACGCGCGGCTTCGAGCGGCTCGGCGAGCAGCGAACGGATATCCTGCTCGATGATCGCCTTCGACGCCTTGCCGTTGCGCTGTCCCTGGCGGATCGCGCCCATCACCGGGGCGTTGCCCTTGACGCTGCGCTTCAGCTCGTAACCGCCGGCATAGGCGATGAAGAAATTGCCGTAATTCCCGGTCTGGCCATAGGTGAAGCCAAGCACACACTGTTCGCCCAGCGCGTCGCGGCCATAGCCGGTCAGGATGTGGAACAGGTCGTGCGTGTCGCGAAGACGGTTCGCATACCACTGGATCTGGTCGTCGAACTTGGGACGACCCATCTTCTCGGCTTCGGCGACGAGGCCCGCCGCCGACAGCCCCTCGCGGCGCATGAAGGTCACATAGGCATGGCCGACGCTGCCCTCGGGCAAGGCGTCGATCCAGCCATGATCGTCCAGCAGGTCGGGCAGATAGGGCTCGCTTGCCATCAATTGCTTGCCCTGCTCGCTCTCCACGAAAGCGCGCGCGTCGTCCATGAAGCCCTTGCGCGGCAGGTTCTCAAAGATGTGAAAGACCTGTTCGGTGTCTTCCTTGTCCTTGATGAGCTTGCGGAAGTGCGAAAGCGCCTTGAACGGGCGGAACTTCGCGGGCTGACGATCGGGATGGGAAAAGATGGTCGGGATCATAGCGGCTCTCGTTCGAATCATCTGATGCTGTGGAAATAGCATTACTTACATAGATGTCAATAACCGTTTAACGACCGCGAGAATTCCCTCGACGGCTTTTCGTGCACGGGATAGGCCTTGCGCCTGGGCCGAAGGGGGAAACGGCATGACTGTTCAGGCGACGTCGACGCGGTATGAAAGCCTCGACGCCATACGCGGCGTCGCGGTGATGGGCATATTGGCGATGAACATCGTCGCTTTCGCCCTGCCGATGAGCGCCTATTTCAACCCCGCCGCGGGCGGGCCGCCCAGCCCGGCCAATCTCGCGACCTGGGCGTTCAACTTCGTCTTCGTCGATTCGAAGATGCGCGGGCTCTTCTCGATGCTGTTCGGTGCGAGCACGCTGCTCGTGATCCAGAGCGCGGAGGCCGGCGGACGCAGCCCGCTGGCCACGCATTATGCCCGCATGTTCTGGCTGGGCCTCTTCGGCCTCGCGCATTTCTACTTCCTGTGGTTCGGCGACATATTGTCGCTCTATGCGGTCTGCGGACTGCTGCTCTATCTGTTCCGGGGCCTGTCGATCCGCGCCCTGCTGCTGTGGGCCGCGGGCTTCCTGCTGATCGCCCTGCTGCTCATGGGATCGATGTGGGTGTCGATGGCGATGCTGGAGGCCGGCCGCCTGTCCCCCGCAGCCGCCAGCGAAGCCCAGAAGCAGCTCGCCGAATTCAACGCGATGATGGGCCCGAACTCGCCGGCCTATGCCGAGGATGTCCGGCACTTTCTCGGCAGCTATGCGACGATCGCCGGCCAGCGCATGGGCGAAGGTGCGATCGAGCCGCTGATCCAGGTCATGCTGTTCCTGTGGGAAAGCATGGCGCTGATGCTCATCGGCATGGCGCTGTTCAAGTCGCGGATGCTCACGGGCGAATGGGACGTCGCGCGCTACCGCCGGTGGGCCAGCATCTGCTTCCTGGTCGCCGCGCCGCCGCTGGCGTTCATCGCATGGCACAGCGGCCAGGCGGGCTTCGATACCGTTTCGATCTTCGGCGCCGCGCTGCTTTTCTCGACGCCTTTCGACATACTGATGACCGTCGGCTGGGCCGCCTTGATCATGCTGTTGATCAAGACCGCCGCGAGCCCCGCCACGCGCGCGCGCCTCGCCGCGACGGGGCGCATGGCGTTCAGCAATTATCTGGTGACGACGATCGTAATGACGACCATCTTCTACGGCTATGGCCTGGGGCTGTTCGGCAGCATGTCGCGCGCCGCGCTGTATCTCTTCTGCTTCGCGATGTGGGCGGCGATGCTGCTGTGGTCGAAACCGTGGCTCGACCGCTTCCAATATGGCCCGCTCGAATGGATCTGGCGCAGCCTGTCGCGCTGGCAGTTTCAGCCGATGAAGCGCGCCGCGCCGGCTTAATAGCCGATGGCGCGACCAAAGGTCGACGGGCGGCGCTGAACCAGCGGATTGGCCTCGCGCTCCAGCGCTTCCAGCGTTTCCTCGAACAGCGGGCGCAGCGTCACGACGCGCGGCAGATATTCCTCGGGACTGACCTGCGCCTCGACGCAGTGGCGGCCGAACATCTCGATGTCCTCGGCCAGCGCGCCAAGCCGTTCGGCGCCGAACTGGCGCGCTTCGCTCTTCAGCGTGTGCGCGGGCATGACGAGGCCGCGCGCGTCGCGGGCGCGCATCGCCTCTTCGATCGCGACAACCGATTTGCTGCCGTCCTCGCGGAAATAGCCAAGAATACGCACGAACGCGGCGCCCAACTGGGCGCGCGTGGCGCGGAATTCATCCCAATCGACCAGGATCTCGTCCAATTTTGCGTCCCTCAGTGTTCAACTCGGTCGTGGTCCCGCATGACCCATGCCGAAAGTCGGTAAAAAAGAGGTTACGCGGCCGTGCAATTGCGAAGAAAGCCGACCCGTTTTGGGTCAGGCGCGGCGCACGCGCCAGCGCGCCCCGCTACCGGCTTCGCCCCCAGCTTCGGCCCCGCTTTCGGCCTCGGCCGCCACGCTCCAGCCATGTTCGCTCGCAAGCGCCGCGACTTCGCGCTCCGCCTGCGGATCGTCGGCGAGCAAAAGGACGTCGCGCGCCTCGCGCATCGCGCGCGCCAGCCGCAGCGCCGGCCAGGGGCAGCGCATGCCACGCGCATCGACGACCAGCGCCGCCGCGTCACTCGTCATAGGGGTTGCGCGAATTGCGGAAGTTGAGCCGCACCGGAACGCCCTGAAAGCCCAGCTCCTTGCGCATGCCGTTCACCAGATAGCGTTCATAGCTGCCCGGCAGCGCGTCGGTGCGACTGCCAAAGACGACGAAGGTCGGCGGGCGCGTCCGCGCCTGGGTGATATAGCGCAGCTTGATGCGCTTGCCGCCCGGCGCCGGCGGCGGATTATTCTCGACCGCGCCTTCGAACCAGCGGTTGAGCTTTGCGGTCGAAACGCGCGTGGTCCAGATCGCGCGCTGTTCGAACGCGACGCGAACCAGCGTGTCGATGCCCTTGCCCGTCGCGCCCGACAGGCTGAGCACCGGCACGCCCTTGACCTGGCTGAGCCCGTCGTCGAGCGCGGCGCGCACGCCGTTGTACAGCGCCGACGGATCCTCGGCGACGTCCCATTTGTTCAGCGCGACGATCAGCGCGCGGCCTTCCTGCAGCACCTTGTCGGCGATGCGCAGGTCCTGCGCCTCCAGCCCCTTGGTGGCGTCGAGCAGCAGCACCACGACCTCGGCAAAATCGACCGCGTGCAGCGCGTCGGCGACCGACAGCTTTTCCAGCTTGTCGACCACCTTGGCGCGCTTGCGCATGCCGGCGGTGTCGAACAGCTGGATTTCGTGAACCTCGCCGTCCTGCTCCCACTGCCAGTCGACGCGGATCGAATCGCGCGTAATGCCGGCTTCGGGCCCGGTGATCAGGCGATCCTCGCCGATCATGCGGTTGATCAGGGTCGATTTGCCCGCGTTCGGGCGGCCGACGATCGCCAGCTTCATCGGACCCAGCGGCGCGTCTTCTTCCGCGTCCTCGTCGCCCTCGACGATCGGCGGGGCATCTGCCGCCGCCGCTTCATCATGCGCCTCGACGATCGGACGCAGCGCGTCGAACAGGTCGACGACGCCCTCGCCATGCTCGGCGCTGAACGCGATCGGATTGTCGAAGCCGAGCGAATAGGATTCCATCAGGCCGGCTTCGCCCTGCTTACCCTCGGCCTTGTTGACCAGAAGGACGATCGGCGTGTCCTCGCTGCGCAGCCAGCGCGCGATTTCCTCGTCCAGCGGCGTCACGCCTGCTCGCCCGTCGATCATGAACAGCGCGGCATCGGCCTCGCGCACCGCCTTTTCGGTCTGCACGCGCATGCGCCCGGGCAGCGTCGCGGCGTCCTGATCCTCGAAACCCGCCGTGTCAACGATCAGGAATTCGAGGCCGAGCAGCTTCGCATCGCCCTCGCGGCGGTCGCGCGTCACGCCCGGCTGGTCGTCGACGAGCGCCAGGCGCTTGCCGACCAGCCGGTTGAACAGCGTCGACTTGCCGACATTCGGCCTGCCGACAATGGCGATCGTTGCGGATCGCGCCATCACTTAATCCCTGTATCTATCCGGGCCGCCCCGGCCCGGACGCTTGTCAGCGCCAGGCCGTGATGCGCCCGTCGTCTGCCAAAATATACAAAATATTGTTCGCGACCACCGGCGTCTGCGACAGCGGGGCCTTGAACTCGCTCGTCGCGAGCGTGGAGCCGTCGGCGGGCGAGAATTCGACCATCTGCCCCTCGCTGTTCACCGCGATCAGGCGGCCGCCGGCGAGGATGGGCCCGGTCCAGCGGATCGGGTCCTTTTTCTTCTTCTCGGTTTCGACGCGATAGCGCGCGAGCTGCTGAATCCAGCGCACCTTGCCGTTCGAACGCGCCACGCAAAGCAGCTTGCCATCGTCGGTCATCGCATAGACCCACTCGCCCACCACATAGGGGGTCGAAATGCCCGCGATCGAGATTTCCCAGCTACGCTGGCCGGTCACGAGCTCATAGCTCGCCATGCGGCCACCCTGGCCAAGCGCAAACACGCGGCCGCGGTCGATCACCGGATCAGCGTCGACGTCCGACAGGGTCGACACCGACAGCGCCATCGACGTGCGCGCGAGCGCATCTTCCCAAAGGTCGCGACCATTTTCATAGCGATAGGCCTGGACCTCGCCCGACGAATAGCCGGCGACGATCGTGCCCTGTCCGGCGGCCGGCGATCCCGCGCCAAAGATGCTGCCGGCCTCGAGCGAAGCCGTCGCCTGCCACTGAACCGCGCCATTTGCGGCGTTGAGCGCGAAAATCTGGTTGTCCTGGCTGATCACATAGACGCCGCCAAAGGCGACCGTCGGCGCGCCGCGCAGCGGACCCGCGGGTTTCGCCTTCCACAGAACCGAACCGTCGGCGACGTTGAGCGCCGCGACGTCGCCGACGCCGCTGGTCGCATAGACGACCGATCCGTCGACCGCGGCCCCGCCGCCAAACAGCGAATTCTTGAAATCCTTGCCGACGCTGCCGATCGACACGCTCCACAGCTTCGCACCGGTATCGGCGGCAAAAGCGGAAACGACGGCGTCGGTATCGACGACGAACAGCTTGTTGCCGGCGATGACCGGCGAGGCGGCGAGCCGCTGCTTGTTCGAGCTGCCCGCGACATTCGCTTCCCACAATTTGGTCCGCGCCGCGCCAAGCGCGGGGTGGCCCATCGATTTGGAGGCATTGCCGCCCGACTGGGCCCAGTCGGCATTGACCACCGGATCGGGCAGGACGACCGCGATGGCGGCGGTCGCGGGATCGACCTTGACGCTATTGTCGTTCGACAGAATCGAAACGCGCTGACCAACGGTCGGCGTCTTGGGGCCACCCTTGCCCTTCAAAGCGCCGCAACCGGCAAGCGGCAGGGCCAGAATGGCCGCCGCGCAAATCACATAATGCCGTTTCAGCATATTATTTGGCTTCCTCAGTCTTTGCGGCCGCCGCTGCCCCCGGCGTGCCTTTCTGGTCCTTGGCCGCGCTTTCTTCTGCGCGATCGGGAATGGCGTCGACGCCGAGCATGCCGGCCATCTGCCGCGTCCGCGACTGCAGCGAAGGCGTCAGCTTCGGCAATTTCGCGATCCGGCCGTAAAGCGCGCCCGCCTTGTCGAACTGGCCGGACTGATAATAAGCGGTCGCGGTCAGTTCGGCCGCGCTGGCGAACCAGCTCGATTGCGGATCCTTCGCATCGACGATCGGCTTCATGCGCGCGATTACCGCGTCCGGCTTCAGCGTATCGAATTCCAGGGCGGTCTGACGAATCAGCGCCATGTCGCGCAACGACTTGTCGAGCTTGGTGTCGCCGGCAACCTGCGCAAGCAACGCGGCCGCGCCCTTCAGGTCGCCGCCCTGCGCCTTCATGTTCGACTGCTGGATCAGCGCCGCGGCGCGATAGGCGGGATTCCCCTCGCCCTCCAGCTTCTTGAGTGCCGCGGTCGCCGCCGTCGGCTGGTTCGCCTGCAGCTTTTCCATCGCGGCGATCAATTCTTCGCCCTTTTCGCCGCGCGCGACCTCCTGCCGGTGTCCCCAATAGAGATAGCCGCCAAAGGCGATCAGCGCCGCGATCACGCCGCCGACGATCAAGCGCCCGTAATTTTTCGCGATGCTGTCCAGCCGGTCCTTGCGGACGGCTTCGTCGACTTCCTGCATCAGCGCGGCATTGTTGTTCGGGCTCAGCGCCAATCAAACCTCCATAAACTCAAACTGGCGCTGCGCCTGTATCCAGCCGGGCCGGCCGCTTCCTTAGCGACGGCGCCGAAAAAGGCCAAGCGATTCACCTCGCGCGATTCCGCCGGGGCACTCAACCCTCGTAGATCTGATCCGATGTCGGGAATGAACGGGACCTGACCTCGTCCGCATAATTCTTCACCGCGCCGCTCACGACACCGCCCATGTCCTGATAGCGTTTGACGAATTTGGGGACGCGTTCGAACATGCCGAGCATGTCGTCGGTGACCAGCACCTGGCCGTCGCACTGCGCCGACGCGCCGATCCCGATCGTCGGGCACGGGACCTTCTCGGTAATCTCGATCGCGATCGATTCGAGCACGCCCTCGATGACGATCGAGAATGCGCCCGCCTGCGCCACCGCGACCGCGTCCTCGACGATCGAACGCGCTTCCTCTTCGCTCTTGCCACGCACGCCATAGCCGCCGAGGATGTTCACCGCCTGCGGCGTCAGCCCGACATGGCCCATCACCGGAATGCCGCGCTGGGTAAGGAACTCGATCGTCGGCGCCAGAACCTTGCCGCCTTCGACCTTCACCGCGGCGGCGCCGGTTTCCTTCAGCAGCCGCGCGGCGTTGTGGAACGCCTGTTCGGGGCTGCCCTCATAGCTGCCGAACGGCATGTCGACGATGACCGCGGCATGATAGCTGCCGCGCACGACCGCTGCACCGTGCAGCGCCATCATGTCCATCGTGACGCCGACCGTATGCGGAAGGCCATAGATTACCTGCGCGAGCGAATCGCCGACCAGCAGCATGTCGCAATGCGGATCGAGCAACTGCGCCATACGAACGGTGTAGGCGGTCAGCATGACGATCGGCTCGCCCCCCTTGCGCTGCCGGATGCGCGGCACCGTCAGGCGCTTCATCGGCTGCGGCGTCGGGTTGGCGCGGCTTGTGGAGGTATCGAGGGTGAGCGTTTTTGGTAGCGTAGACATGGCGCGGGGGTCTAGCCGATGCGCGCCGTTTTGCCAACGCAATCCACCGCCGCGTCGGCCTAGCTCCCGGCGTCGGACAGCGCGGCGAGTTGGCCGTCGTTCAGCACCACGGCCTCGCTGCCCAATATCTCGTCGAGTTGCTCGATCGACGTCGCGCTTGCGATCGGCGCGGTAACCCCCGGTTGGGCGGCGACCCAGGCCAGTGCGATCTGCGACAGGGTCGCCCCGGTCTCGGCGGCGATGCGATCCATGACGGCGAGGACGGCCGGCCCCTTGCCCTCCATATAGGGTTTGACGCGCGCGCCGCGCGGGCTCTTCCCCAGGTCGTCGACGCCCCGATATTTGCCCGACAGATAGCCGGAAGCGAGGCTGAAATAGGTGACGACGCCCAGCCCCTGATCGACGCATAATTGCTGCAGCGCGCCTTCATATTGCGCGCGGTCGAGCAGGTTCAGCTCGGGCTGCATCACCGTGAAGCGCGGCAGCCGCTTTTCGTCCGACACGCGCAGCGCCTCGGCCAGGCGGTCGGCCGAATAGTTGGATGCGCCGATCGCGCGCACCGTGCCGGCGTCCATCAGTTCGGCAAAGGCACCCAGAACCTCGTCGAGCGGCACGTCGGGGTCGTCCTTGTGCGCGAAATAGAGATCGATCGTATCGACGCCGAGCCGGTCGAGCGATCCCTTCACCGCGTCGCGAATGCGATCGGGCTGAAGGCCGCCGGGCATCATGCCGACCTTGGTGGCGACAAGAATCCTGTCGCGTGCACCGCTCTCCTTCAGCCACGCGCCCATCATGCTCTCGGACTCGCCGCCCTTGTGGCCCGGCACCCACGCCGAATAGACGTCGGCGGTGTCGACCATCCCGCCGCCACGCTCGACGAAGCGGTCGAGCACGGCAAAGCTCGCCTCGCGGCCCGCGGTCATCCCGAACACGTTTCCGCCCAGGACGAAGGGCCGGATGGAAAGGCCGCTCTGGCCCAATGCGCGTTCGGTCATTTTGCGGATTCCTTCTGCACGGCCGGGACGGCTTCGCGCGGATTGTCGCTGAACAGCCCGTCGATGCCGGTCTTGAGATAGGCGTCGATTTCGGCCGCCAGGTCGCCGTGGCCGGCCGGATTGATTCCGCCCTTGTCGCCCAGCGGCAGGAAATAATTCTCGCGGCGAAAGGTCCAGGGGTGGACCTTCAGCCCCGCCGCATGCGCGTCGCGCACCAGGCTGGTCGGGTCGCCCAGCGTGCCGAAGGTGCCGCGCGGGATCACCATCGACTTGTTCGGGCCGATGCCGTCGGCATAGGCGGCGACCGCCTTCAGCCCTGCGGGCGAGGCCATCGCCGCATAGGTCGCTTTCGCATCGTCGGCGGGGCCGCCCTCGGCGTCCATGAGCTGGATCAGCGGCAGGTCGCTCTTCGCCCGGATCTCCTTGAGGTTCGCGACCTCGAAGCTCTGGATAAAGACCGGAGCGGTGCGGCCCCGATATCCATATTCGGCCAGGATCGCGAGCAGCGGCGCTTCGTGCGGCAGGCCGATCGCGGTGAAATAGCTTGGATGCTTGGTTTCGGGATAGACGCCGATCGGCTTTGCCCGCCCCTTGTTGACCTGGACGAGGAGGTCGAGGATCTCGGCGAAAGTCGGAACCTGGTATTTTCCGTCATGATCGGTCGACCGCAGCTTCGGCAGCCGCTCCTTCGCGCGCAGCGTCTTCAGCTCGGCGAGCGTGAAATCCTCGGTGAACCAGCCCGTGACGTCCTTGCCGTCGATCTTTTTCGTGGCCTTGCGGCCCGCGAACTCGGGATGGTCGGCGACGTCCGTCGTCTCCGATATCTCGTTTTCGTGCCGCGCGACGAGGACGCCGTCCTTTGTCAGCACCAGATCGGGTTCGATGAAATCGGCGCCCTGCTCGATCGCGAGCGTATAGCTTGCGATCGTATGTTCGGGACGCTCGCCCGACGCGCCGCGATGCGCGATGACGATCGGTGGCTGGCCATCCAGCGTCGGCTGCGCCGCCATCGGTTCAGCGCCGCAGCCGGTCAGCAGCAGCGCCAGCGCGGCCGCGCGCCAGCCCCTCATGCAAAGCGCTTCTGCCAGTCATCGGCGGCGAAACCCACGCTCAGCCCGCTCGCGCTTTCGACGACCGGGCGGCGGATCATTGCCGGCTGATCGAGCATCAGCGCCTGCGCCGACGCGGCATCGAGCCCGTCCTTCGCGGCGTCGGGCAGCTTGCGAAAGGTGGTGCCCGCCTTGTTCAGCAGCTTTTCCCAGCCGATGTCGCCGACCCAGCCCTGCAGCTTGCCGGGATCGAGCCCGTCCTTGCGGAAATCGTGGAACCGGTACGCCACGCCATGATCGTCGAGCCAGCGGCGCGCCTTCTTCACCGTGTCGCAGTTGGGGATGCCATAGAGAATCATCGTCATGCCATCAGGATAACGGCGGCATCTCCGCAAGGCGAGTGTTTGCGCTCGCCAATTTCCCGCGCAGCGCGCGCGCGAAGCCTTCGTGCAAGGCGCCCGCCACGTCGGGATGCGCGGCCAGATAGGCGCGCAGGCCCGCGGCGGGGATGAACCACAGCCGCGCGTTGCTGGTCAGCACCACGGTCCCCGTCGCATGCGCGCCGTCCAGGACCGTCGCCTCGCCGATCAGCGCGCCGCCCGCGAGCGCGCCGACGTCGGCGCCGTCGCGGCGAATCGTCGCCGTTCCCTCGGCCATGTAGAAGAGGCACGGCGCGGCCTCGTTCTCGCGGATCAGCATCTCGCCCCGCCGCGCCGAGATCCAGTGCCCCTGGTCGATCAGCATCCGCGCGCTCGCCGCGCCCAGCCGCTCGAAGTGGCGATCGCGCAGCTCCTGTTCCTCGGCGGTGAAGCTGACCTTCGCATTGCTCAGCCACAGCCGCGCGATCAGGCCCAGGTTGACCAGCAGGATCGCGATGATCAGCAGCGTATAGCCGCCGCCGCTCCACCCCATGATCGCCACGGGAAGCGCCAGCAGCGCCGCGACCGCCAGCCCGATGCGGACATGATCGACGCGCACGACGAGGCTGGCTGCAAGCAGCACGAGAAGCGCCCCATAACCGAACCAAGTCGGATCGAAACTGGCCATAGAATATCTTTTTTGCGTCGTGGCCCCACATGGACCACTAGTCGAATAACGTTACCGATTGTCGAACGCCTTGGACGCGCACCCCACAGTGCGACCGCAACATCGCAATAAATTATCATTTTCGCGCACAAAGAAAAGGCTTCGATACGAAAAATGCCTTTGGATGCTAATTTTCTTTGCCTTGCCTAGGGCGCTCATTCGCGTCATGGCGACGCGCGATTCGCATTTTGGCCGAATTTTACGTAGAAGACGATTGTTATGACGCAACCTTGGCAACCGCATAGCTGGCGCTCACACGAAGCCCGTCAGCTCCCGACCTATTCCGACGACGCCGCGCTCGCGGCGGCCGAGAAGGAACTTGCCGGCTATCCGCCGCTGGTCTTTGCGGGCGAGGCGCGCGACCTGACGAACGAGCTCGGCCGCGTTGCCGAGGGCAAGGCCTTCCTGCTTCAGGGCGGCGATTGCGCCGAAAGCTTTGCCGAGTTCCACCCGAACAACATCCGCGACACCTTCCGCGTGCTGCTGCAGATGGCGGTCGTGCTGACCTTCGCATCGAAGATGCCGGTCGTGAAGCTGGGCCGCATGGCGGGCCAGTTCGCCAAGCCGCGCTCGGCCGACATGGAAGATATCGACGGCGTCTCGCTGCCCAGCTATCGCGGCGACATCATCAACGACATCGGCTTCGAGGCGGCGGGCCGCGAACCCGATCCGCAACGGATGGTAAAGGCGTACAACCAGTCGGCGGCGACGCTGAACCTGCTCCGCGCCTTCGCGGGCGGCGGCTATGCCAACCTGCACCAGGTCAACGCCTGGACGCACGACTTCATGGACCGCAGCCCCTGGGCCAAGAAATATCAGGAAACCGCCGCGCGCATTTCGGAGGCGCTGGCCTTCATGGAAGCCTGCGGCGTGACGCCGGAAACGGTGCCCCAGATCAAGGGCACCAGCTTCTACACCAGCCACGAGGCGCTGTTGCTGCCCTATGAGCAGGCGCTGACCCGCCAGGACAGCCTGACCGGCGGCTGGTACGACACGTCGGGCCACATGCTGTGGGTCGGCGACCGCACCCGCTTCGAAGGCTCGGCGCACATCGAATATCTGCGCGGCATCGGCAATCCCGTCGGCATGAAGTGCGGCCCCAGCCTGGAGGCCGATACGCTGCTGCGCCTCCTCGACACGCTGAACCCGAACCATGTGCCCGGCCGCATGACGCTGATCACGCGCTACGGCCACGACAAGATCGAGGCGCACCTGCCGAAGCTGGTTCGCGCGGTGAAGGAATCGGGTCACCCCGTCGTCTGGTCGTGCGACCCGATGCACGGCAATGTCATCAAGACGAACAATGGATACAAGACGCGCCCGTTCGAGCGCATCCTGGCCGAGGTTCGCGGCTTCTTCGCGGTCCACCGCGCCGAAGGCACGCACGGCGGCGGCATCCATATCGAAATGACCGGCCAGAATGTCACCGAATGCACCGGCGGCGCGATGGACGTGACCCAGATGGATCTGGCCGATCGCTATCACACGCATTGCGACCCGCGCCTCAACGCCGGCCAGTCGCTGGAACTGGCTTTCCTGCTGGCAGAGATGCTGAATCAGGAAATTTCGGATCGCGCCAAGCAGGCGGCCTGATCGACTCTCGTCATTGCGGGCGAAGCGAGGCAATCCAAAGTCGCGTAAACGCTCTGGATTGCTTCGCTCGCAATGACGGTGAAATTACCGGCCCGGCGAAATTACCGGCCCGGCCAGCGCTTCGTATCGGCGAACGCGCGCCCCAGCGCGACGTGCAGGTCGGCATCCTCTGCCGCGCCGCCCAGCGGCACCTTGTCCGAAAATTCGTCGGCGGGCCCATGATAGTCGCTGCCCAGGAATTTCTCCAGCAGCGCCATGTCCGAAAAGCTGCCCCCGACCATCAATGAGGTGACGCCCTTCGCGCCGAGCGCCCAGCCGTCCTGGCGCTGGATGAAGGCATCGGCCTCGCCATCCTCGTCCAGCTTGCGGCCCAGCTTGGTCGCCACGTCGCGGATCACCGCGTCATAGGCGGGCTTGCCGCGCCCGATCGTCGCGACCGGCGTGCCGCGCGGAGAGATGGCGATCGTGTCGATGTTGAGCGCGACCGTGATGTCGGCCAGCGGCACCACCGGATGGTCGGCGAAGTGATGCGCGCCGAGCAGGCCCTTTTCCTCGGCCGTCGTCGCCATGAAATAAATGTCGCGATCGGGACGCTCGCCGGCCGCGAGGCGCTTTGCGACCGCGGTCAGCACCGCGATGCCGCTCGCATTGTCGACCGCGCCGTTGCAGATGCGATCGGCGGCGCCTTCGGGCGCGCAAATGCCCAGATGGTCCCAATGGCCTAGGAAAAGCACCGCCTTGCCGTCGGGCTTCGCACCCGGCAGCTTCGCGACGATATTGTTGCTCTCGTACCGGCGCACCGACGAGGTCGTCGCCAGGTCGACCGTCGCCGGCAGGGTGAAGCCCTTGTAGCTTCCCGACTGCGCGGCATCGCGCAGCGCCTTGGCGTCCTGCCCCGCCTTCTTGAACAGTGCGTCGGCGGCGACCGGCGACAGGAAGCCGGTCACCGGTGCGCTCTGCGCGGCGGAGGCGAGCCGCGTCGTCTTGCCGCCGAGCGAATTCTGAAGCTGCGACCAGGGCGTCGCGTCGGTCGCGATCACCAGCACGGCGCTCGCCCCCGCTTCGGCCAGAAGCTGCCGCCGTTCGCGATAGCGCGGCAATTTGTCGCCAAAGGGCGCATTGTCATAAAGCATGACCGCGACCTTGCCCTTGACGTCGGCATTGACCCGGCCCGCCGCGTCGAGGCCATAGCCCACGAAGACGACCGGCAGGTTCGCCAGCGAAACCGATGCGTCGCGGCCGGTCAGGATCACGCCGTCATCGCCAAGCGGAACCTCGCGGCCGCCGATCTTGAACTTCGCCGATCCGCCGATCGCCTGCGTCTCGATCAGCGGTACGCCCTGCAGCCAGGGCGTCGCGCTGCCCGGAACGGGTTCCAGGCCCAGCTTCGCCCATTCGCCGACGACATAGGCGATGGTGCGATCCTCGCCCTCGGTGCCGGGGGCGCGTCCCTCGAACGCATCGCTCGACAATATCTTGATATGCTCGGCAAGTTCGGCCTCGGTGACCGGCGCGTCTCCCTTGGCGGGCGCGGCAAAGGCGGTCGGGGCGGCGAAAGCGACGAGGGCGGCGGCCACGATGGCGGCCCGGAAACGGTTGGTTTTCATGGGGTGCCGCATCGCATTTCCGCCGCGGACAGGCAAGCCGCGTTCGTCGAACGACGAACGGCGGCTATCGCCCCGCCCGCTCCAGCAACGCGCGCGCGGCGGCGACGTGCATATCCTCGATCATCCGGCCGTCGTGGCGCTGCGCGCCGCCGGTTGCGGCGGCCACCAGCGCCTCGGCCGCCGCAATCTCGTGCTCCGACGGGGCGAAGGCCGCATTGCACGGGTCGACCTGCGACGGGTGGATCAGCGTCTTGCCGTCGAACCCCAGGCGCCGGCCTTCGGCGGCTTCGGCCGCGAAACCCGCCGCGTCGTCGATCACGTTGTACACGCCGTCGAAGCACCAGGCGCCCGATGCGCGCGCGGCAAGGACGATCGCCTGGATCGCGTGGCTCATCGCGCCGCGGTCCATGCCGTCGGGCAGTTTCAATTCATGCGCCAGGTCGTTGAGCCCGGCGATCAGGCCGAAGACGACCCGATCGGCGGCGATGTCGCGCGCGGCATAGATGGCGACCGGGGTCTCGATCATCGCGAGGATCGGCACGCCCAGCGCGCGGACGGGCTCCAGGTCGGCGACGGCGTCGACCTTGGGCAGCACGACGGCGTCGACCGCCAGGCCATAGAGCGCCGTGATGTCGGCCTCCTGCTCGAAGCTGCCCGTCGCATTGACGCGCACCGCGACGCGCTTCCCCGGATAGCCCGCCTCGACTGCGCGGCGCATCGCCTCGCGCGCCTCGATCTTGCGGTCGCCGGGCACCGCATCCTCCAGGTCGATGATCAGCATGTCGGCGGCGAGCCCCTGCGCCTTTTCCAGCGCGCGGGCGTTCGACCCGGGAACATAGAGCAGCGAGCGGGGCGGATAGTCACTTGGCGTCATGCGCTTTTCTGTGGCGCAGACGCGCCATTGCCGCAATAAGGAACCGGGTCTGCAAAGTGGTAATTTTGCGAGAGGGGATGATCGATGGAATTCGCGCTTGCACTGGTGGTCCTGGCCCTGGTGTTCCTGATCTGGGCGCTGACGCCCGTTCGGCAGGGCTATGCCTATACGATCGAGCGTTTCGGCCGCTACACCCACACCGCCCAGCCCGGGCTGAACTTCATCATGCCGATCTTCGACCGCGTCGGTCGCAAGGTGAACATGATGGAACAGGTGCTCGACATTCCCGGGCAGGAAATCATCACCAAGGACAATGCGATGGTCGCGGTCGACGGCGTCGTCTTCTTCCAGGTGCTCGACGCCGCCAAGGCCGCCTATGAAGTCAGCGACCTGTATCTGGCGATCATGAACCTCACGACGACGAACCTGCGCACCGTGATGGGGTCGATGGACCTCGACGAAACGCTGTCGAAGCGCGACGAGATCAACACCCGCCTCCTGCACGTCGTCGACGATGCGACGACGCCGTGGGGCGTCAAGATCACCCGCGTCGAGATCAAGGACATTCGTCCGCCCGCCGATATTTCGAACGCGATGGCGCGCCAGATGAAGGCCGAACGCGAAAAGCGCGCGAACATCCTGGAGGCAGAGGGCATGCGCGCGTCGGAAATCCTGCGCGCCGAGGGCGAAAAGGCCGGCCAGATCCTGCAGGCCGAGGGTCGCCGCGAAGCCGCCTTCCGCGACGCCGAGGCCCGCGAGCGCGAGGCCGAAGCCGAAGCGAAGGCGACGCAGATGGTGTCGGACGCGATCGCGAGCGGCAACGCGCAGGCGATCAATTACTTCATCGCGCAGAAATATGTCGAGGCGGTGAGCCAGTTCGCGACCAGCCCGAACAGCAAGACCATCCTCTTCCCGGTCGAGGCGACGCAGCTGATCGGCACGCTGGGCGGGATCGGCGAACTCGCCAGGGATGCGATCGAACGCAAGGGAGCCTGATATGGCCGACTGGCTGAACAATATGGAACCGCATTGGGCGTGGCTCTCGCTCGGCGTCCTGCTCGCCGCGGCCGAAATCGTCGCGCCGGGCTTTTTCCTGATCTGGATCGGCGCGGCGGCGATCGTCACCGGCGTCATCGCCTGGATCGTGCCGCTCAGCATCCCGCTTCAGCTCGGCATCTTTGCGATCCTGTCGTTCGTCGCGCTCTATGGCGGGCGCCGCTGGCTGAAGGCGAACCCGATCACCTCGACCGATCCGCACCTGAACCAGCGCGGCGACCGGCTGGTCGGCGAAGTGCTGACGGTGACGAAGGCGATCGAGGATGGCCGCGGCCGTGCCAAGGTCGGCGACGGCGAATGGCCCGTGCGCGGTCCCGATATCGCCGAGGGCGGCAAGGTCCGCGTCGTCAGCGCCGATGGCGGCGTGCTGCTGGTCGAACCCGCCTGACGCGCAAGAACGCCGTCACCCAACACCTTCGTCATTGCGAGCGAAGCGAAGCAATCCAGGGCGGTTTACGCCCACTCCGGTTTGCCGCGTCGCCTTCGGCTCCTCGCAATGACGCCGAATCCTACCCCCCGCGGGGCCGCGAATAGATCGCGACGACATGCCCCAGCGCATCGCTGTCGCCGATGCGCCGAAAGCCGAGCTTCGCCGACACGCGCTCCGACGCATCATTGCCCAGGTCGATGATGCAGCGGACTTCGGCGGCGTCGAGGTTGGCGTCGGCCCAGCCGAGCGCGGCGCTCATCGCCTCGGTCGCATAGCCCGCGCCCCAATGGTCGGCGTCGAACGCCCAGCCCGCCTCCGGCACGCCCTCCAGTTCGGGGATGCCGCGGCAGAAATAGCTGAGGCCGCCCATGCCGATCAGTGCGTCGCTGTCCTTGTCGGCGAACACCCAATAGCCGAAGCCCATCACCGGCCACAGTCCGGCCGAGCTCAGGAACTTGCCCCAGCTGACGTCGGGCGTGCGGGGTTCGCCGCCGATGAAGCGCGTGACGCGCGCGTCGGCCCACATGGCGATATGGACGTCCTTGTCCGAATAGCGCGTTGGGCGAAGGCGAAGCCGCTCGGTTTCGAGCGTCGGGGGCGAAGTGACCATCGCGCCGACATGCCGCAGCGCGGGGGCGCCGGTCAATCCGGTCAATCGGGCACGAGGAAATGATCGAACAGGTCGTGCAGGACCGCCTTGCCGTCGACCTGTTGCTTCGCGCGCATCACCGCCAGCGTATCGACGCGCGCCAGCACCTCGGTATGGCGCAGCACGACGTGATAATGCGGGCGGTCGAAGAAATCGTGGAACATCAGGATGCAGTCGGGCTTGCAGTGGATCACCGACTGCAACAGGCAGGCGACCCGGAACCGCCCGTCGATCAACACCGCGTCGGGGCTGCCCGCCAGATGTCGCCAGACGTTGACATGGTACCGCGGCCAGTCGCGAAGCCGGCGTTCGTCGGCGGGATAGCCCCACTCGCGCGTCGGGCCGATGTCGGCGTGATAAGGGGTAAAGTCGATCGCCGCGCGCGCCAGGTTCGTGCCGACGTCGGCCAGCCAGGCGGGATCGCTGTCGACGCTGACGATCTTCTGCACCTGCCGCGCCGCGACCAGCGTGCTGCCGCCGCATCCGAATTCGAGCAGCGACGTGCGGCCCGCAAGCTGCAGTTCAAGCTGCGTGATTTCCGCCGCCGACATATGTGGCTGCATGACGCCTCCCCCGATCCGTGACGAGCGATATGGCAGTCGCGCGGGCAGGTCCAGCCCGCTCTTCTGCGGGCCCCGGCGCATCCGCGCGCGGGCAGGCTCCGAAGGCAACGGGGTCATGGGGAGAGAGAAGACCGCTCCGGAAACCCGCTCGCGCGCGAGGCTGGATCAGGCGGCGGCCGCCGCCAGTTCGGGCGCCGACGACTGTGCCGGCATCACCGCATCGGCATAATCGCTCTCATATTTGCTGATGAGCGCGCGGTCGTCGTGGTTCCACGGGTGAAAGCCCGGCATGAAATAGGCGAGCCACGGCAGGAAGCTGCGGCGCAGGATGCCCGGCGTGCCGAGCAGATACCACCAGATGCGCGCGGTGACGCGCCAGCCGGTCAGGCCGTCCTGCCGCAGCAGCGCCTTCATCCCCTTGACGCGGCGCGGCCAGAAGCGCGTCGTGACGAGCAGCATCATCAGCGACTTGGCGCGCCAGCGGCGGAAACGGCTCCAGTCCTTCGTCGCGTGCAGCCAGGTGTCATAGGCGACGCCCTTGTGCTCGATCTCCTCGATCGCGTGCCATTTCCACAGCGCGGCCCATTCGGGCTCGGCGCCCGCGTACATCTTCGGGTCCTTCAGCATCACCGCCGCCATCATCGCGGTGTAATGCTCCAGCGCGATCGTCGCCATCAGGTTGACGATCGGCGGCCGCGCCTTGATCAGCGCCATCACCTCGTCGACGTCGCCTTCCAGTTCGGTCAGGTCATAGCCCGCCTCGGCCGCCTTGCGGTTGAAGACGACATGTTCGCGGCTGTGGATCACTTCCTGCTGCGTGAAAGCACGGATCTCGCGCGCCAGCTTGTCGGGCACGCCGTCGCGGTGCGCCTTCACCGCCTCGATGAACATCGCCTCGCCCTTCGGAAAGGTCACCGACAGCGCGGTGTGGAACGCGGACGCGATCGGGTCGCCGTTCATCCACCAGCGCCCCTGCGCCTCATCGCGCCCGAACCTTACGTCACGGGGGGTAATCGACAGGTCCTGGGGGGTCGGAGAGCGGGAAAGACTGGACATATGTTCCTCACCGTCGAAAAGGGAATTCGGGACGTGGGGACGTCCTATGGGCCAGATGTTAAAGGTTACTTACAGTGGTGTCAATTGCAGTGAAGAAGCGGCTGAGCCCCGAGGAGAGCCGGGCGGCCGCGCTCGAGGCCGCCCGCCAGATCCTGATCGAAAGCGGGCCGCAGGCGGTGACGCTGAAGGCCGTCGCCGCGCGCGTCGACCGCACGCACGCCAATCTGCTCCACCATTTCGGCAGCGCGGCGGGGCTGCAGCAGGCGCTGATCGTCAACATGGCCGAGTTCGTCAGCACCACGATCCGCGAGACGGTGCTGCGCCAGCGCGCCGGCGACCAGAACCCGCGCGAGGTCGTCGACCTGGCGTTCGAGGCGTTCGACACCGGCGGCGGCGGCGCGCTGGCGAGCTGGATGATCCTGTCGGGCAACGAGAATGCGCTCGACCCGATCCTGAAGGCGATCCACGACCTGGTCGAGGAGCTGCGGCAGGACCACAGCGCCGAGGAACAGCCGCTGGAGGACGAAACGATGCAGCTCGTGCTGCTCGCGCTCGGCGATGCGCTGTTCGGCGCCCCGCTCTCGCGCGCGCTCGGCCTGCCGCGCAATCGCGCGCGCGACATCGCCTATGAATCGCTGATCGCCAACGGCGTCGGCAGGCGAAGCTAGCCAAAACCGGCCTCGCCGCCTAAAGGGCGGCAATGCATTTCCTCGACCAAGCAAAGATTTTCATCAAGTCCGGCGACGGCGGCCCCGGCGCCGTCAGTTTCCGGCGTGAGAAGTATATCGAATATGGCGGCCCCGACGGCGGCAACGGCGGCAAGGGCGGCGACATCATCTTCGAAGCCGTCGCCGGCCTCAACACGCTGATCGACTTTCGCTATACCCAGCATTTCAAGGCGCGGCGCGGCACCCCCGGCGCCGGCCGCGACCGCACCGGCGCGGGCGGCCCCGACCTGGTCATCCAGGTTCCGATCGGCACGCAGATCCTGGACGATGACGAGGATCGCAGCCTGCTGGCCGACCTGACCAAGGAAGGCGAACGGCTGGTCTTCCTGCGCGGCGGCGACGGCGGACGCGGCAACGCGTCGTACAAGACGTCGACCAACCGCGCGCCGCGCCAGCACGGCCCCGGCTGGCCGGGCGAGGAAATGTGGGTGTGGCTGCGCCTGAAGCTGCTTGCCGACGCCGGGCTCGTCGGCCTGCCCAACGCGGGCAAATCGACCTTCATCAACCAGGTCTCGAACGCGCAGGCAAAGGTCGGCGCCTATGCCTTCACCACGCTGCGCCCGCAATTGGGCGTCGTCAGCCACAAGGGGCACGAGTTCGTCGTCGCCGACATCCCCGGGCTGATCCAGGGCGCGGCCGAGGGCGCGGGCGTCGGCGACCGCTTCCTGGGCCATATCGAGCGCTGCCGCGTGCTGCTGCACCTGGTCGACGCGAATGACGAGGATGTCGCGACCAGCTATCGCATCGTGCGCGACGAGCTGGAGGCCTATGGCGCCGACCTGACCGACAAGCAGGTGATCGTCGCGCTCAACAAGATCGACACGCTCGACGACGAGCTGATCGCCGCGCTGTCGGCCGAACTCGAAGCCGAAAGCGGCGAGCCGGTGATGGCGCTGTCGGGCGCCAGCGGCGCCGGCATCGAAGCCGTGCTCGACAAGCTGCTCGAAGCCGTCGGCCAGCCCGAACCGGGCGCCGACGACGCGGACGAAGAGGCATCCAGCGACTGGTCGCCGATCTAAAGCGACTGGTCGCCGCTCTGACGCACCGGTCGCCGCTCTGATCAGCGCGCCTCCAGCACCATGTTGAACGGCCCGTCGGTGGCGCGCCGCACCTCGGCAAAGCCGCCCTCGCGGATGATCGCCGACAGGCGCGCTTCGCCCGCCTGCGCGCCCAGCGCCTCGCCGACCTCCTGGTCGAGCGACGTCGGCACGCAGATCATGGTCGATGCGTTGTAATAGAGCCGCCCGACCGAGTTCAGATTGTCGGCGGGGGCGTTCCCCGCGACCGGCTCGACCACCATCCACGTCCCGCCCGGCGCCAGAATCCGCCGCATATGCGCCGCGCAGCCGCGCGGATCGCCCATGTCGTGCAGACAGTCGTACATGGTGATCAGGTCGAAGCCGCCCTCTTCGATCTCCTTCGCCGCCGCGACTTCAAAGCGTGGGGGATTGGCGGCACCGTGGCTTTCGGCATGGCGGCGCGCTTCCTCGATCGAGGGCGCGTGGAAATCGAAACCGACGAAGCGGCTCTCGGGATAGGCCTCCGCCATCAACAGCGTGGAGAATCCGACGCCGCACCCGACGTCGGCGACCTTGGCGCCCCGGCGCAGCGTCTCCTCGACGCCGTCCAGCGCCGGAATCCAGTTCTGGACGATGTTGTTGACGTAACCCGGCCGGAAAAACGCGCCGGTCGCGCAAAACAGGCACCCGGCATGATCGCCCCAGCGCACGCCGGTCCCGTGCCGGAAACATTCCTCGACCTTCGCCTCCGCCTCGACCATCGCGGCGATCAGGTCGAAGGCGCCGGCCAGATAGACGGGGCTGTCGCGGTGCACGAACACCATCGCCTGTTCGGGCGAGAGGCCGAACCGGTCCGACGCGGGATCATAGTCGAGATAGCCGTTCGCCGCCTGCGCCAGCGCCCATTCGCGGACATAGCGTTCGTGCAGGCCGCCCGCGCGCGCCGCAAGTTCGGGCGCGGTCGCGGGCGCCTCCGCCAGCGCGTCGAACAGGCCGAGCCGAAACCCCAGCCGGACCGTCGGCACGCTCATCCCGCCGCCGATGTCGCCCAGCATCTTGCCGACGAACGCGTGCAGCTTTTCTTCGTCGATAGCGGTCGCCATTCCCTTCGCTCCTCACCCTGTGTGGCTTGCGACTCTCCAGAAGGCTCAGCGAGGCAGGCGCTGCATAGCATATTCCGCGCGAATCGACGCCGCGATATTCGCATTGGCACCCCTCGCCGCGCGCGCTATCGGCGGCGCATGTTGTTCGCACCCACCCATTGCCCGCGGTTGATCGTCAAGATCGGATCGGCGCTGCTCGTCGATCCCGACGGTGCGGTGCGGCGCACGTGGCTGGCGGGCATCGCCGCCGACATCGCCGCGCGCGCAAAGGCGGGGCAACAGGTCGCCGTCGTCTCGTCGGGCGCGATCGCGCTCGGCGCCCGCCGCCTCGGCCTGGCCAAGGGCGGCCGCGCGAGCCTGGAAGATGCGCAGGCCGCCGCCGCGACGGGGCAGATCGCGCTGAGCCAGGTCTGGGCCGAAGTCCTGGGGGCCGAGGGGCTGACCGCGGCGCAGATATTGGTGACGCTCGACGACCTCGAACATCGCCGCCGCTATCTCAACGCATCGGCGACGCTGGACCGACTGCTCAACCTGGGCGTCGTCCCGGTGATCAACGAGAATGACAGCGTCGCGACCGAGGAAATCCGTTTCGGCGACAACGACCGCCTCGCCGCGCGCGTCGCGCAGGCGGCGGGCGCTGCCGGCGTCGTCCTGCTGTCCGACATCGACGGGCTGTACGACCGCAACCCCGCGCTGCCCGGCGCCAACCATATCGACCGCGTCGAACGCATCGACGCCGCGATCGAGGCGATGGCCGACACCGGATCGGCGTCGGGCATGGGATCGGGCGGCATGGTGTCGAAAATTTCGGCGGCGCGGATCGCCAATGCGGCGGGCGCGCATCTGGCGATCGCATCGGGCCATGTCGATCGCCCGCTGTCGACCGCGGCACGCCACACGCTGTTCGTCGCCGAAAAGGGCGCAAGCGCGCGCAAGGCATGGCTCGCGGGCGGGCTGACCGCCAAGGGTCGGCTGACGATCGACGCGGGCGCGGCAAAGGCGCTGCAGGGCGGCGCCAGCCTGCTCGCGGCGGGCGTCACCGCCGTGAGTGGCCGCTTCGCGCGCGGCGACATCCTCGACATTGCGGGGCCCGACGGGCGCGTCATCGCGCGCGGGCTGTCCGAATATCCCGACGGCGATTCGATCGCGATCCTGGGGCTGGGCCGCGACGCACAGGAAGCCGCGCTGGGCTATGCCCCGCGCACCGCGATGGTCCACCGCGACCATATGGTCCTGCTGTGACCGCCCCCGCACCCGCAACGCCCCGGGTTCTGGCCATGACCGGCGCGACCGGCTTCGTCGGGCGCGCGACCCTTGCGCGGGCGATCGACGCGGGCTGGCACGTCCGCGCCCTCACCCGCCGCCCGCAGGATGCCCGCGACGGCGTGACGTGGATCGCCGGCGCGCTGGACGACAAGGCCAGCCTCGCCGAACTGGTCGCGGGCAGCGACGTCGTCCTGCACATCGCCGGCGTCGTCAGCGTTCCGACGCGCGCCGCGTTCGAGGCGGGCAACGTCACCGCGACCGCCAATGTCGTCGACGCCGCGCGCGCCGCCGATGTCCGCCGGTTCGTCCATGTCTCCTCGCTCGCCGCGCGCGAGCCCGGCCTTTCCAACTATGGCTGGTCGAAGGAGCGCGCCGAACAGGTCGTGCTGACCAGCGGCCTCGACTGGACGATCATCCGCCCGCCCGCGGTGTTCGGCCCCGGCGACACCGAAATGCTGGACCTGTTCCGCATGGCACGGCGCGGAATCGCGCTGATCCCGAACGGGCGCTTGTCGGCGATCCATGTCGACGAACTCGCGCGGCTGCTCGTCGCGACCGTCGCCGACAAGATTATGAGCGTCGGGCAAATCTATGAACCCGACGACGGCACGCCAGAGGGTTGGTCGTATCGCGGCTTCGCGCGCGCGATCGGCCGCGCGGTCGGACGGACGCGCGTCGCGGCGATGCCGATTCCCGCCATCGTGCTGAAGACGAGCGCGCGCCTCGACACGCTGGTACGGCGCGGCGGCGCAAAGCTGACCCCCGACCGCGCACGCTATATCGCGCATCCCGACTGGGTCTCCACCAGCACCGCCAGCCCGCCGGCCGAACTGTGGACGCCCGCGCTGGATACCGACGAAGCGCTCGCCGGCACCGTCCGCTGGTATCGCGAACAGGGCTGGCTCTGACGTCGCTGATACGCCGCCGACGCACATCCGTCGAAGCGTGCATTGCCAAGGACCAGCCGCGACCCTAGGTTCATGCCATGACCGACAGCACCACGACCCCGCCGAACGATCCCGCAGGCCCCTGGGCCATCCCCGTCCGTCGCCCGCTTCCCGGCGACGACAAGCCGCGCAGTGGAACAAGCTTTCCGCGCAAGGTCTGGCATCTGCTCGTCGCGATCAAGGACGGGCTGGCGCTGGTCTTTCTGCTCATGTTCTTTGCCTTGCTGTTCGGCTTGCTCGCCGCGCGGCCCAATGCGTCGCTGCCCGTCAGCCAGGGGGCGTTGGTGATCGATCTCGACGGCGTCGTCACCGAACAGCCGTCGGACGTCGATCCGCTCGCGGCGCTGTCGGGCGGCAACCAGCTCAAGGAAATCCGGACGCGCGACGTCGTTCATGCGCTCGAAACCGCGGCGACCGACAAGCGCGTCACCTCGGTCGTCCTCGACCTCGACCGCTTCCTCGGCGCCGGGCAGGTCTCGCTTGCCGAGATCGGCGGCGCGGTCGACAAGGTGCGCGCGCAGAAAAAGCCCGTCCTCGCCTTTGCCACGGCCTATACCACCGACAGCTATCAGATCGCGGCGCACGCCAGCGAAATCTGGTCCGACAGCATCGGCGGCGTCGCGATCGCCGGACCGGGCGGATCGCGGCTCTATTACAAGGGGCTGATGGACAAGCTGGGCATCACCGCGCACATCTATCGCGTCGGCACGTTCAAGAGCGCGGTCGAACCCTATCTGCGCAGCGACCAGTCGCCCGAGGCGAAACAGGCCGACATGGCCTATGCCGGGGCGCTGTGGGAAAGCTGGCTGACCGACGTCAAAAAGGCACGCCCCCAGGCCAAGATCGACGCCTTCATCGCCGACACGTCGGGCGCGGTGAAAGCGGCGGGCAACGACCTGTCGAAGGCGGGGCTCAACGCCGGGCTGATCGACAAGGTCGGCAGTCGCATGGCCTTCAACGCGCGCGTCGCCGAAATCAGCGGCACCTATGACGACAGCCGGCCGTGGGAATATGCCGCGATCCCGCTGGAAAACTGGGTCGCCGCCAATCCGCCCAAGGAAAGCGGCACGGCCATCGCCGTGATCCCCGTGGTGGGTGAGATCGTCGATGGCGAGGCGCCGAACGGCACTGCCGGCGGCGACACGATCGCGAACCATATTCTGAACGCCGTGGCCGACAGCAGCACCAAGGCGATCGTCCTGCGCGTCGATTCCCCCGGTGGGTCGGTGCTCGCGTCCGAACAGATCCGCCAGGCGCTGCTCCAGGCAAAGGCGAAGAAGCTGCCCGTCGTCGTGTCGATGGCGAATGTCGCGGCATCGGGCGGCTATTGGGTCTCGACCCCCGCCGATCGCATCTTTGCGGAGCCCGAGACGATCACCGGATCGATCGGCGTGTTCGGCATCATCCCCAGCTTCGATCAGGCGCTGGCCAAGGTCGGGGTCAATGCCGACGGCATCGCGACGACGCCCCTGTCGGGACAGCCCGACGTCTTCGGCGGCGTGAACGACGAATTCAACGCGCTGGCGCAGGCCAGCGTCGAGGATATCTATGCCCGCTTCACCGGGCTGGTCGCGAAAAGCCGCAAACAGCCGATCGAAAAGATCCTGCCCATCGCCGAAGGGCGCGTCTGGGCCGGCGGCACCGCGCGCCAGATCGGCCTGATCGACCAGTTCGGCGGATTGCCCGACGCGCTGGCGGCGGCGGCGAAGCTCGCGAAGATCAGCGGCAGCTACTACCCCAAATATTATGAGGAAGAGCCGAGCGAGTTTTCAAAGATGATCGCCAGCCTGACCGGCGCCGAAGAACAGCAGGCCAGCCTGCCGCGCGGCTGGTTCGGCATCGCGGCGATGAACCGCCAGCTTACCGAACGGCGGCTGGTGCAGGATCTGACGCTGCTGACGAAATCGGGGTCGGTGCAGGCATCGTGCCTCGACTGCCGCGCCTTCCTGCCCGCCATTCCGCGGCGCGGCGATGCCGACGCGCAGGGCCTGCTCGGGGCGATCGCGCTGCTGCTGAAATAAGGCCGCCCGCCCTCCGCCTCTTTCGCGGGGGGTAGCGGTTCGCTTGGGGTTGGCGGGCGGCGGCGGCCTAGGCCGCCACGGCCACACCCTTCGCATGGTCGGCGATCGCGTCGGCCAGCGTGTCGACCAGCGCGAGCGGCAGGTCGTGGCCCATGCCGGGAATCGTCAGCAGCCGGGCGCCCGGAATCGTCTCCGCCGTGTCGCGTCCGCCCGCGATCGGGACCAGCGGGTCGGCCTCGCCGTGGATCACCAGCGTCGGCACCCTGACCGACTTCAGCATCGCGCGACGATCTCCGTCGGCGACGATCGCCGCCATCTGGCGCGCCACGCCCTGCGGATACCAGCCGCGTTCGAAATCGTTGCGCACGCGGCGCTGCAGCCGCTCCTCGGCGGCGGGATAATCGGGGCTGCCGATCACGCGCGCGGCGTTGACCGAATAGGCGATCAGCGCCTCCGGGTCGCCGCTCATCGGACGGTTGGCCAAGACGCGCATCGCCTCCTTCTGCGCGCGCGGCAGGCGCGGGTTGCCCGTGGTCGACATCACCGACGTCAGCGACAGCACGCGGCTCGGGTAGCGGGCGGCGATATGCTGCGCGATCATCCCGCCCATCGATGCCCCGACGACATGCGCGCGCTCGATGCCCAGATGGTCGAGCAGCGCCATGCCGTCGGCCGCCATGTCGGCCAGCGTATAGGCGCTGCGCACCGGCAGCTTCAGCGCCGCCTTGACGAACATCCATTTCAGGTTGGGGACGCCCGCCGCGTCGAAGCGCGTCGACAGGCCGACGTCGCGATTGTCATAGCGCACGACGCGAAAGCCGTGCGCGACCAGCGCGTCGACGAACTCGTCGGGCCACAGGGTCAGCTGCCCGCCCAGCCCCATGACCAGCAGGATCGCGGGCGCATCCTTCGCGCCCTTGTCCTCATAGGTGATGCTGATGCCGTTTACCGTCGCCTGCTCGGTCGTCATATCGTCATGGTCCTTTGCCGTGAACGCAGCAGCATGGCGCGAAGCGCGGCGCGGTCAAGCCGTTGCGGGGCGATAATGCGCGGCGTCGGACTGGAAGTCGGCGCGGCCATAGCTCGCGAGCTGGCGATTGATCCTTCGCACCAGGCGCCGGTCGGCCAGGTCCCGCAGCCCCGGCACGCGCGATGCGACGCGATAGGCGACCATGCGTCCCGCCAGCGCGATCATCGTCGCGCCATAGATCAGCGTGTCGCGGCGGCCGATCGGCACGCCGATGCCCTTCGCGCTTTCGGCGTCGCCGTTCAGAAAGGCCTTCACGAAAAAGACGCGGCTGACCGATCGTTCGAGCCGGCGCTTGACGCGGCCGGCGGGCGACGGGTCGTTCGACAGCTCGGCCTCCATCGTCGCGCGCAACAGCCCGCCGCAGACCGGATCGTCATATTCATAGCGCAATGTTGCGCTCCGCGTGCGCCAGATGCGCACGATCTCCTGCGGCGTGTCGGCCAGCAGGTCCTGCGGCAACCCCAGCAGAAAACAGCGGTAACGCGCCAATTCTACGCGTCCGCGCTCGACCCTGTTGAACTCCGTCCGCCCCGCCTTCAACAGGTCCTGCGACAAGAAATACACCGGAATCAACCCCGCCGGCATCTGGTCGAGCTGTGGGATCGGCACGCCATAGGTGTCGGCGTCCCACATGCCCGGACGCGACAGCACGTTCACGCGAACCATCGAGTGCATCAGCCGCACCATCGCCGCTGCCTTGAACCCCTGCCCGAAGCGATCGAGCGCGCCGGGAAGTGCGGTGGTCGCAAAGAAGGTTGCTGTTTCCTTGACGCGCCGTGCCGCGGTCGCATGGCTGAGCGTGCCCGTGAGCGCCATCGGCAGCGCCGAATATTTGTTGAGGAAGGTCGCGATGAAGGCGCCGCGGATCAGGAAGGGCGCCAGGTTCGCGGTCGCGTTGCGTTCATAGGCCGCGCCCTCCTCCACCAGTTCCATGTCGACCCAGTCAGGCCGCGCCTCCATCTCGCGGATCAGCGCCACGAGTTCCGCCGGCGCATTGTCGACCGCGTCGACTCCCTTGCCACATGCCTCGACGAGCATCGCGACGGTCCGCTGAAAACCCAGCGTCGGCATCAGCGCCGCATAGGCATCGCCCGCGCTATCGCCGAGCATCGTATATTCGCGAATGCGCGCGACAAGATCGGCGTCATCCAGATAGGCACCGCGGTCGATCCCGCGAACCCCGCCCAGTTCGCTGACCGCCTCGGCTTCGGGCGCCCAGCGTTCGGGGGCGCGGTCGAAATCGAAGCGACCGAAAAGGTCGGGCAAGGCGGTCGCCTGGTCGCGGACCTGGCGGGCGATGTCGGCAAGGCCGGTGGACGCAGCGTTCATGACACAAAGAGTGCCATATTATTTACCCGTTTGTCAGCCCATCAATCGCGACAGGATCGACGCGCGCCGCGCCGAACGTGGTTTACGACCTGTCAACGGTGTCAGAAGCCAACCAAAAAAAGCGCGGCTCTTCGGCGATACAAGCAGCGGAAGGACAAAGATGATCAGCGACAACCCGACGATCCAGCGACCCGTGGCGACCGGTTCGCTGCACATGCTCGCGCAATCGGGCGCCTCGACACCGGCGCCGAAAAGGATCAGCAATGTCGACAAGTTTCGAACGGTCCCCATCGGCGCGCTCCCCAGCACGCCGGCCGCGATCCTAACGGATCAAAGTTAAACGGAGCGTTGCGGCTCGATTAGGCCGCTGTTTACCGCGATTCGCGGGGGCCCTTATAGGCAGGCAGCGCCAATGACCAGCGAATTGCTGCACCGCGCAAAATAAATCCGGCGCTCGCTCCCGTCACGGCGGCCACCGCCGTCCCCGCGCCGATCCACAACAGGATCAGGAACAAGCCCGACGCCAGCGCCGCCGCGGTGACATAGATTTCGGGCCGCACGATGATCGACGGGACTCCGGCCAGAATGTCGCGGATCGTGCCGCCAACGCAGCCGGTGATAACGCCCATCAGCAGCGCGGGCACCGGCGGCACCCCCCAGGCGAGCGCCTTCGCGGTCCCGAAAACCGCATAGGCGGCCAGCCCCACGGCGTCTGCCCATTCGAGCAATTGCCCCTGCCACCAGCGTTCGGGCGTGATCCAGACTATCAGCGCGATAGCGATACAGACCGCGGCGATCGCGCCGTCCTGCACCCAGAACACCGGCGCTCCGATCAGCAGGTCGCGCACGCTGCCGCCGCCGACGCCGGTGACGAGCGCAAAGAAGCAGGCGGTGATCAGCGTCTGGCGGAGGCGCACCGCCATCAACGCGCCTGACAGCGCGAAGACGGCAATCCCGCTAAGGTCGAGCAGGCGGACGAGCGTCTGGGTATCCATGGTCAGCGATGCTTCTCCACCCAGGCGACAGCCGCCACGGGATTGACGGGCCTGATCCCATTATCGCCCACCATAGCCACCGCCAACAGCCCTTCGACCAGCCGGACAGATCTATTTCGGCGTGGGGCGAACGCCGGCGACGATCGACAGCACGATCGCGGTCACCGCATTGCGGATCGCGGGTTCGGCCTTCGGCGCGAAGAATGGCGAATGGTTGGTCGGGACCGGCTCGCCCTTCGCCTTCAGGTCGGCAAGCACCGCAGGATCATAGCCGCCGATACCGAAGAAGAGCGACGGCACGCCGGCATCGACGAATTCCGAAAAATCCTCGCTGCCCGACATCGGCTGTCCGCTGGCGGGCGCATAGAGCAACCCCTTTCCGAACACCGGGGTCAACGCGGCGGTCGCGGCCGAAGCCATCGCCTCGTCATTCATCAGCACGCCCGTACCGCTGAGGTAGGTGATCGTCGGTTCAGGCGCATTGCCCATCATCGCCGCGGCTTTTGCCGAACGCGCGGTGCCGCCGCGCAGAAGATCGCGTACCTGCGGCGATTGCGAACGCAGATTAACCTTTACCTCGGCGCTGTCGGGGATGATGTTGGGTGCGCTGCCCGCGTTGATCGCGCCGATCGTCAGCACGCCGAACGCCGCCGGATCCTTTTCACGGCTGATCACGGTCTGCACATCGGTGATGAAGCGCGCCGCGATGGGTATCGGGTCGATCGTCGCCGCGGGCATCGATCCATGACCCCCGCGACCGTGGAAGGTGACCGAATAGCTGTCGGAAGCCGACGAAGAGGCCCCCGCCTTGATCGCGACCGTCCCGGCCGGAAGATTGGTGACATGCGCGGCAAAGCCGAAATCGGGTTTCGGGAAGCGCGTCAGCAGCCCGTCGTCGAGCATGGCGCGCGCGCCTTTCAGCGGCTCTTCGGCGGGCTGGCCGATCAGCACGATCGTGCCCGACCAACTGTCGCGCATCGCGCTCAACGCCTGGGCGACGCCGATCAGATAGGCGACATGCGTGTCGTGCCCGCAGGCGTGCATGACAGGGACATCCTTGCCCTCATACGTCGCGCGCGCCTTGCTCGACCAGGGCAAGCCGGTCTTTTCCTCCATCGGCAGCGCATCCATGTCGGCGCGAACCAGAATCGTCGGGCCGACACCATTTTTCAGCACGGCGACGACGCCCGTACCGCCGACTTTTTCCGTTACCGTGAAGCCCGCCTTGCGCAGATTCTGCGCAAGGATGCCGGCGGTGCGAACCTCCTGCATCCCCAGTTCGGGATGCAGGTGCAGATCCTTGTACAGCGCCTCCAGCGCCGGATAGTTTTTGTCGAGGATCGCGGTCAGACGCGCGTTGGCGGCGGAAAGGTCGGGCGCCGTAGCGCCCTCTGCCGCCAAGGCGGGGGAAGATAGCGCGAGCGACGCCGCTGCCGCCAGGAACCAGAGTTTCGCCGCCATCATCGCCCCCATTATTATCGTCAGATGTGGATCGGTTTGCCCGTCACAGCCATCGCGGCTTCCTTGATCGCTTCGCTGTGCGTCGGGTGCGCGTGGCAGGTATAGGCGATATCTTCCGACGTCGCGCCGAATTCCATCGCCTGCGCCGCCTGCGCGATCATCGTGCCTGCAACGCTGGCGATGCACCAGACGCCGAGTACGCGGTCGGTCTTGGCATCGGCGATCACCTTCACGAAGCCGTCGGGTTCGTGATTGGTCTTGGCCCGGCTGTTCGCCAGCATCGGGAATTTGCCGACCTTCACCTCGCCGCGCTCCTTCGCCTGCTCTTCGGTCAGTCCGACGCCAGCGATTTCGGGCCAAGTGTAGACCACCGACGGGATCACGTCGTGGTTCACGATGCCTGTCAGGCCTGCAATATTTTCGGCGCAGGCGATGCCTTCATCCTCGGCCTTGTGCGCGAGCATCGGCCCCGGAATGACGTCGCCGATCGCCCATACACCGGGAACGCTGGTGCGGAAATCATGATCGGTCTCGATCTGGCCGCGCTGGTTGAGCGTCAGGCCCGCCTTGTCGAGGCCGAGCCCCTCGGTGTTCGGCCGGCGGCCGATCGAGACGAGCACGACGTCGGCCTCCAGCGTTTCGGCGTCACCGCCCGCCGCGGGTTCGAGCGTCAGCACGGCCTTCTTGCCCTTTACCTCAGCCTTCGTGACCTTGGTCTTGAGCTTGAATTCCATGCCCTGCTTCTTGAGGATTTTGTTCGCTTCCTTGCGAACGTCGCCGTCCATGCCGGGCAGAATCTGGTCGAGGAATTCGACGACGGTGACCTTGGCGCCCAGGCGGCGCCACACGCTGCCAAGTTCGAGCCCGATCACGCCGCCGCCGATCACGACCATGTGGCCGGGCACCTTGGCGAGTTCGAGCGCGCCGGTCGAATCGACGATGATCTGCTTGTCATTGTCGACCGCCACACCGGGAAGCGGGGTCACCGACGATCCGGTCGCGACGATGATGTTCTTGGCGCGAACGCTCTTGCCCGCGACCTCGACCGTGTCGGCGGAAGTGAACTGGGCATAGCCCTTCAACCAGTCGACCTTGTTCTTCTTGAACAGGAATTCGATGCCGCCGGTCAGGCCCTTCACCGCATCCTTGCGCTGGCCGTGCATGGTGCCGAGGTCGAGTTCGGGCTTTACCTTGATGCCCATCGCCGCCATCGCGCCGCCCGCGGCGGCTTCGAAATACTCCGACGCGTGAAGCATCGCTTTCGAGGGGATGCAGCCGACATTGAGGCAGGTGCCGCCCAGCGTCTCGCGACCTTCGGCGCATGCGGTCTTCAGGCCAAGCTGCGCCGCGCGGATCGCGGCGACATAGCCGCCGGGGCCGGAACCGATGACAAGGACGTCGTAGTCGTAATCAGCCATTTCTTCTTACCTCAACAAGCTGCATCGCGGCGGCGCCGGATGCCTTAAACAGGGAGCCCGGATTTTGCGGCGCATTCCTTCATGACCGGCATCGCTTCTTCGGGCTTCATGCCCATCAGATCGTCCGGCTTGTACTTTTCGACGAGCGCGTCCGCGGTGCATTTGCAGACTTCGGCGATCTTGTCCGCGGCAAGGCCGCTGTCGCCCGCGCTCGACTGGCAGGATTTGGTGAAATTGTCCGTGAACTGGGTCTTGAACCCGTCCTCGAACCCTTTCTGCATGCTGCTGCCGGCGTCGCCACAGCCCGTCAGCACCGCGATCATCGCGAAGCCAAACATTGCATTCATCTTGACTGTCATGACCCTACACTCCCCTGCCAATGGAAACCGGGTGCCGAAGGCGCATCAAAGATCGATCAGCAGGCGCGTCGGATCGTCGATCGCTTCCTTGATCGTCTTCAGGAAGGTCACCGCTTCGCGGCCATCGATCAGTCGGTGGTCATAGCTCATCGCAAGATACATCATCGGACGGATCACGATCTCGCCATTCCGCACGACCGGACGATCCTCGATACGATGCAGGCCGAGCACGGCCGACTGCGGCGGGTTGATGATCGGCGTCGACATCAGGCCGCCGAACACACCACCGTTCGAGATGGTGAAGGTGCCGCCGGTCATGTCGTCCATGGTCAGCGTGCCTTCCTTGGCGCGCTTGCCCAGATCGGCAATCGCCTTTTCGATTTCGGCGAAGCTCATGCTGTCGGCGTTGCGGACGACCGGGACGACCAGGCCGTTCGGCGCGCTGACCGCCACCGAGACATCGAGATAATTGTGATAGACGATCTCGTCGCCCTCAATCCGCGCGTTGACCGCCGGGATGTCGTGCGCCGCGAGCGCGACCGCCTTGGTAAAGAAGCTCATGAAGCCCAGGCGGACGCCATGCTTCTTTTCGAAGCTTTCGCGATAGCGGTCGCGGGTCGCGATCACCGCCGACATGTCGACGTCGTTGAACGTCGTCAGCATCGCCGCCGTGTCTTGCGCCGACTTCAGGCGCTTGGCGATCGTCTGACGCAGGCGCGTCATCTTCACGCGCTCTTCCTGGCGGCCCGACGCGCCGCTCGCCACCGGCGCGGCAGCAGCGGCCGGGGCGGGGGCCGGTTCGGCGGCAGGAGCGGCGCTGGCGGCGCCAAGCACATCTTCCTTGGTCAGGCGGCCATCCTTGCCAGTGCCGTGGATCTTTGTCGGGTCTACGCCATGCTCAAGCACGAGACGGCGCACGGCAGGCGACATCGTCGTCACCGTATCGACGCCGCCCTCGGCGGGCGCCGCGGCAGCAGGGGCCGGAGCGGCGGCTTCGGCCTTGGCGGCCGGTGCAGCAGCGGCACCGCCCGCTTCGACCGTCGCGATCACCGCACCGACGTTGACCGTATCGCCGACGCCGGCAAGCTGCTGTCCCATCACACCCGCGACGGGCGAAGGCACTTCGACCGCGACCTTGTCGGTTTCGAGGCTGGCAATCGGCTCATCGAGCGCAACCGCTTCGCCGGGCTTTTTCAGCCACTCGCCGATCGTCGCTTCGGTGACGCTTTCACCCAGCGTGGGGACTTTGACTTCGGTGCTCATCTCTGCAGTTCCTTGGGGCTCAGGCTTTGTTCTTGGTTCGGCGGATTTCGGCGCGGACACTGAGGCCGAGCGCATCGGCGACGAGCGCCGACTGTTCGGTCTGGTGCCGGCTCATCAGGCCAGTCGCGGGCGACGCGGCGGCAGCGCGGCCGGCGTAACGCGGGCGCATGCCCTTGTGGCCGGCTTCGTTCAGCGCCTCTTCGATGAAGGGTTCGACGAAGGACCAGCTACCGTTGTTGCGCGGCTCTTCCTGCGCCCAGACGACTTCCTCGAGCTTCGGCATCCGCTTCAGACGCACCGCGAGGGGCTCGCCCGGGAAGGGATAGATCTGCTCGATGCGGATCACCGTCGTGTCGGTCTGCCCGGCGGCGTCGCGCGCCTCCATCAGGTCATAGCCGACCTTGCCCGAACAGAGCACGACGCGTTTGATATCGGCATCGGCCGGGGGCGTGCGATCCGACATGATGCGCCGGAAATGCGCGTCCCCGATGAAGTCCGACCGCTGCGATACCGCCAGCTTGTGGCGCAGCAGCGACTTGGGCGTCATGATGATCAGCGGCTTGCGGAACGAACGCAGCATCTGACGGCGCAGAACGTGGAAATAGTTCGACGGCGTCGAAATATTGCACACCTGGATATTGTCGCCGGCGCACAGCTGAAGGAAACGTTCGAGGCGCGCCGAGCTATGCTCCGGCCCCTGTCCTTCATATCCATGCGGCAACAGCAGCACGAGGCCGTTGGCGCGCAGCCATTTGGCCTCACCCGATGCGATGAACTGATCGATCATGATCTGCGCACCGTTGGCGAAGTCGCCGAACTGCGCCTCCCAAAGCACCAGGCTCTTCGGATCGGCCATCGCATAGCCATATTCGAAACCGAGCACACCATATTCGGAGAGCGGGCTGTCGAGCACTTCGAAACGGCCGTGCGGGACGGTCGTCAGCGGGATGTACTTGTGCTCATCCTTCTGGTCGACCCAGACGGCGTGGCGCTGCGAGAAGGTGCCGCGGCCCGAATCCTGGCCCGACAGGCGGACCTGATAGCCTTCGCTGAGCAGCGTACCGAAGGCGAGGCTTTCGGCGGTCGCCCAGTCGAACACTTCCTTGTCGCTCTTGTCGGCGAACATCGCCGCGCGGGCGTCGATCACGCGGCGCAGCGTCTTGTGCACCTCCAGATCGTCCGGGACCGTCGTCATCGTACGGCCGATCGAGTCGAACAACTTGTCCGACACGCCCGTCGCGATGTTGCGGCGCGCATTTTCGGCGTCGGCGGGGGTGTGGAGCCCCGACCAGCGGCCCGCAAACCAGTCGGCCTTGTTCGGCTTGTAGCTCTTCGCCGATTCGAAGTCGTCCTCGAGCTGCGCGATGAATTCGGCACGGCGGGCGTCGGCCCAGCCTGCGTCGATCACGCCCTCGCCCTCCAGCTTCGCGGCGCACAGCTGCGACACCGGCGGATGCTGGCGGATGATCGCGTACATCAGCGGCTGGGTGAACGAGGGCTCGTCGCCTTCGTTATGGCCAAAGCGGCGATAGCACCACATGTCGATGACGACGTCGCGCTTGAACTTCTGGCGGAAGTCGATCGCGAGCTTGCATGCAAAGGTCACCGCCTCCGGGTCGTCGCCGTTGACGTGCAGGATCGGTGCCATCACGCCCTTCGCAACGTCCGACGGATAGGGCGACGAACGCGCATATTGCGGGCTGGTCGTGAAGCCGATCTGGTTGTTGACGATGAAGTGGATGCAGCCGCCGGTGTTGTATCCGCGGATGCCCGAGAAGCCGAGGCATTCCCAGACGATCCCCTGGCCCGCGAACGCCGCGTCACCATGAATCAGAACGGGCAGAACCTGCTCATGCTTTTCCAGGTCGTCGCGCACCACCTGCTGCGCGCGGACCTTGCCGAGCACGACCGGATCGACCGCCTCGAGGTGCGAGGGGTTGGGGACCAGCGACATGTGCACCGACGCCCCGCCGAACTCGCGGTCGGTCGAGGTGCCGAGGTGATATTTGACGTCGCCCGAACCGCCGACATCGTCGGGGTTGGCGCTGCCGCCCGAAAATTCGTGGAAGATCACCTTGTACGGTTTCGCCATGACGTTCGCGAGCATGTTGAGGCGCCCGCGGTGCGCCATGCCATAGACGATTTCCTTTACGCCGTACTGGCCGCCATATTTGATGATGGCTTCCATCGCGGGGATCATCGATTCGCCGCCGTCGAGGCCGAAGCGCTTCGTCCCGACATATTTGCGCGCGAGGAATTTCTCCCATTCCTCCGCCTGGATCACCTTGTTCAGGATGGCGCGTTTGCCCTCGACCGAAAATTCGATGATCTTGTCGGCGCCTTCCATCCGTTCCTGCAGGAACTGGCGCTCTTCGATATCGGCGATGTGCATATATTCGAGGCCGACCGCGCCGCAGTAGTTCGCCTGCAGGATCGCCACGATTTCGCGGATCGTCGCCTTTTCAAGCCCCAGCGTCCCGCCGATGAAGATCGGGCGGTCGAGCGCCGCGCCGGTGAAGCCGTGATATTCGGGGGTAAGATCCGCGGGCAGTTCGCGCGTGCTGAGACCCAGCGGGTCGAGCTTCGCAGCCAGATGGCCGCGAACGCGATAGGTGCGGATCAGCATCATGGCGCGGATCGAATCGTCGGCCGCGCGTTCGACCTCGGCGTTCGACAGGGGCGCGCCGGCCTTGGCGGCGGCGGCCTTTACCGCGACCTGCATCTGCTGCGGATCGAGCGCGGCGGTCAGGTCGTCGCTGTCGATGAGGGGCCAGTTCTTGGGCGCCCAGCTGGGGCCGGCCTGGACTTCATCGACGTCGAAGCTTTGTCGTTCGAGGTTCATCTGCTTTTCCACGGGGAGATAGGGGGTGGATGTTATGTGGGGATTAAACCCCCGCCAGCAACGGTCGTCGCCGGCGGGGACTTAAATCAGACGCGTTCCTTCAGCACTTCGACCAGCGTCGTGCCGAGTTCGGACGGGCTGGCCGACACCTTGATGCCGGCGGCTTCCATCGCCGCGATCTTGCTTTCGGCGTCGCCCTTGCCGCCCGACACGATCGCGCCGGCGTGGCCCATGCGGCGGCCCGGAGGTGCGGTGCGGCCTGCGATGAAGCCGGCCATCGGCTTCTTGCGGCCGCGCTTGGCCTCGTCGATCAGGAACTGTGCCGCCTGTTCTTCGGCGTCGCCGCCGATTTCGCCGATCATGATGATCGACTTGGTCGCTTCGTCGGCCAGGAAGAGTTCGAGCACGTCGATGAAGTTGGTGCCGTTGACGGGGTCGCCGCCGATACCGACCGCAGTCGTCTGGCCCAGGCCGACGTTCGAGGTCTGGAACACCGCTTCATAGGTGAGCGTACCCGAACGCGAGACGACGCCCACGCTGCCCTTCTTGAAGATGCTGCCGGGCATGATGCCGATCTTGCACTCTTCGGGGGTCAGCACGCCGGGGCAGTTCGGGCCGATCAGACGCGACTTCGAACCCGAAAGCGCACGCTTCACCTTGACCATGTCGAGCACCGGAATGCCTTCGGTGATGCAGACGATCAGTTCCATCTCCGCATCGATCGCCTCGAGGATCGAATCGGCGGCGAACGGCGGCGGAACGTAGATGCAGCTCGCGGTCGCGCCCGTCGCGGCCTTGGCTTCCTCGACGGTGTCGAAGTTCGGCAGGCCGATGTGCGTCGTGCCGCCCTTGCCCGGCGTCACGCCGCCAACCATCTTGGTGCCATAGGCGAGCGCCTGTTCGGTGTGGAAGGTGCCGGTCGCACCGGTCATCCCCTGGGTGATGACCTTGGTATTCTTGTCGATCAGGATAGACATATTCGAGAAACTCCAGTCAGGGATTTTTAGAGACGCTCCGCTCGATGACGAGCCGGGGCTGTGGACAAGGATTAGCGAGACAGGGCGGCGTCTGGACCGAAACGCTGGTCGACTTACTACCGTCGTAAGAAAGCCAGAGCCGCGATTGACCGTCGTCGAAATTGAAACTGTGGTCGGGCTTGCGCCCCGCCCAAGCGTTGAGCGCCTCCTCGGAAGGCAGCGTCTTCACGTCGAAATCATACACGCGGCACTCGACGAACTGTCCAGCCGCGGCCGGGATCGTCTCACGCGTCCAGACGAACAGCGAATCGCCATCGCGCCGGAACGCCCGATCGCCCTTGGGGCCGCCCATCGCGCGCGTCAGCGAAACGACATAGCCGAGCGGGCTCGCCTTCGCCGGTTCGAACTCCGTCCAGCCGTCAGCGGCCGCACGCGCCGCCGCATCGTCGATCGATGCGGCGGCGGCGCAGACCTTGTCAAAGGCCGATATGGCCGGCCGGGCCGATGAAAGATCGGATCCGGCGGCCAGCGCAAGGGCTAGCGCAAGGCTCATGCGAGGCTCGGATCGAGCCCCTTGCACGCGTCGAGCAGTTCCTTGACCGCGTCGACCGACACCTTCAGCCCAGCCTTGTCGGCGTCGTCGAGTTCGATCTCGACAACCTTTTCGACGCCGCCGGCACCGATCAGGACCGGCACGCCGACATACAGGCCGTCAAGGCCGTACTGGCCTTCGACATAAGCGGCGCAGGGCAGGATGCGCTTCTGGTCACCCAGATAGGCTTCGGCCATCGCGATGCCCGAAGCGGCCGGAGCATAGAAAGCCGAACCGGTGCCGAGCAGCGCGACGATCTCGCCGCCGCCGCCGCGGGTGCGCTTGACGATCGCGTCGATCTTGTCCTGGCTCGACAGGCCCATCTTGACGAGGTCGGGAACGGGGATGCCGTTGACGGTCGAGTAGCGGACGACGGGGACCATCGTGTCGCCGTGACCGCCGAGCACGAAGGTGTTCACATCCTTCACCGAGACGTCGAATTCGTCGGCGATGAAATGGCTGAAGCGTGCCGAATCGAGGACGCCGGCCATACCGACCACCTTGTTGTGCGGCAGGCCCGAGAATTCGCGCAGCGCCCACACCATCGCGTCGAGCGGGTTGGTGATGCAGATGACGAACGCGTCGGGCGCGTTCGCCTTGATGCCTTCGCCGACGGCCTTCATGACCTTCAGGTTGATGCCGAGCAGATCGTCGCGGCTCATGCCCGGCTTGCGGGCGACACCGGCAGTGACGATGATCACGTCGGCGCCGGCGATGTCGGCATAGTCGTTCGAACCCGTGATCTTGGCGTCGAAGCCGGCGATCGGACCGACCTGCGACAGGTCGAGCGCCTTGCCCTGCGGCACGCCTTCGACCACGTCGAACAGGACGACGTCGCCGAGTTCTTTCTGCGCGGCGAGCAGCGCCAGCGTTCCGCCGATATTCCCGGCTCCGATCAAAGCGATCTTTTTGCGTCCCATGGCGCGCGGCACTCCCTTCCTGGCAAGCCCGGCAATGTGGTTCACGGATCGACGGGGCACGGGCTAAAAGCTCCTCGCCGGTCCCAAGGACTGGGCCGCCCCTACGCCGATTCCGTTAAGGAAACAACAGCGAAAAAGACGAAAAACCGGGTTTTTCTGCAAATAGTTCGCAATATCATTTAACCGACGACGGGCGCCTTCTTTCGGCACTTAATAGGGCATATGTCACCGGTTTGTGAACGACGCTTGCGTTCGGCCATCGCAGGCGTAAGACGAGCGATGGCGATCAGGGGCGTTCGCCGGGCGGGGCCGTGTGCCCTGCGCCTGCAAGAGGAGGAGAACGCCATGAAACATATATCGCTGAAACTCGCATTCGCGCTGTCACTCGCCGCCGCAACCCCCGCCCACGCCAGCGAAAAGGGATGGGACGACGCCGGATCGATCGCGCGCGATGCGCTGGTCGTCGCGGCGTTCGGCATCCCCGCCGTACAGGGGGACTGGGACGGCGCGCTTCAGGCCGGCGGCAGCGTCGGCGGGGCGGCGCTGGTCACTTATGGGATGAAGGAGGCTTTTCCCGAACGCCGTCCCGATGGCAGCGACAACAAGAGCTTTCCATCGGGCCATACGTCGGTGTCCTTCGCCGCTGCCGCCACGCTTCACAACCGCTATGGCTGGGAGGTCGGGTTGCCGGCGCAGATCGTCGCCGCCTTCGTCGGGCTGAGCCGCGTCGAGGCGAAGAAGCACCATGTCCATGACGTGCTGGTCGGCGCCGCGATCGGCGAGGCGTCGGGCTTTCTGATCACGCGCAAGGCGAGCGACCGCGTCCAGATATTTCCGTGGGGCGACACCAAGGGCGGTGGCGTGGCGATGACGATGCGCTTCTGACCGCGCTGTAACCGCCGATTAACCCTCCCTTATCCCTGCGCCTGCTATGCGCGCGCGGTGACGCGGGCGATCATCAGCTTCGACACCGAACTTTCCGCCGGACTCTACCAGCGGGGAGCCGACGCGCGCGCCAATTTCGAAAGCTCGATCCTCGGTCGCTGCCGCGAGGGCGATTTCGGCATCCTCTTTCAGATGGACCTTCTGGAACGGCACGGTCTGACCGGCGTCTATTTCGTCGATCCGATGCCCGCGCTGGTTTATGGCCCCGCGATCATCGATGCGATCGTCCAGCCGATCATCGCACGCGGGCACGAGGTACAGCTGCATATTCATACCGAATGGCTGGAGTTCGCGAAGTTCAATCCGGCCGGACGCCTGACCGGACGCAATATAGGCGACTTCCCGCTGGCCGCGCAGAAAAAGCTGATCGCGCTGGCCCGCGACATATTGGTCGGCGCCGGCGCGCCGCGCCCGACCGCCTTCCGCGCAGGCAATTTCGGCGCCAATGACGACACGCTGCGCGCGCTGGCATTGCTGGGCTTCCGTTTCGACAGCAGCTTCAACGGCGCCTATCAGGGGCATGGCTGCGACATCTCGCTCGACCCCGGCAACCTGGGCATGCGCGTGCACGAAGGCGTTTGCGAAGTCCCCGTCAGCGGGCTGATGGACCGCACCAACCGGTTCCGTCCCGCGCAGCTTTGCGCGATGTCGGAAGAGGAGATGCGCGACGCGCTTGATCATTCGGCGGCGAGCGGCGCAATCCAGTTTTCGGCCTTCAGCCACAGTTTCGAACTGCTGAGCCGCGACCGCGAGGTCGCGAACCACTTGGCCATATCGCGCCTGGAAGCGCTATGCCGCGCCGCGGCGGACGATGCGCGGATCACGACCGGCGGCTTTGCCACCCTGCCCGCGCCCCCCGCGCGACCGCGCCGCATCCAGGTCGCCGCCCCTAAGCCGCTGCGCACGCTGCGCCGGGTGATCGAGCAAGGCTTCGGCCATCTGGCGCACGAAGTCCGCTATGTCCGCGATCTGATCGCGGTCACGGTCAATTCGTCACGCTGGGGCAAGATATTAGGCGGCGTCATCCTGGCCGTGGCCTAGCGCCAGATAGTCGTCGGACTGCATTTCCGACAGACGGCTGGCTGTCCGCTCGAACTCGAACGCTCCGTCGCCCGCGACATAAAGATCGTCGGGCATCGCCGCCGCGCTGGCAAGCAGCTTGACCTTATATTCGTAGAGCGCATCGATCAGCGTCACGAAACGCGCCGCCTCGTTTCGATTCTCCGGTCCCATGCGCGGAATGCCGACGATGATGACGGCGTGGAAATGCCGCGCGATGGCCAGATAGTCCGACGCGCCGCGCGCTTCGGAGCAGAGCCGCTTGAACGAAAAGACCGCGACGCCCTTCAGCGCCTTCGGCACATGCAGCATGCGGCCGCCGCCGACATCGAGGTCGAGCGTCGGCACATGCGCGCGATCTTCGGGCGGATAGTCGGTCAGGCGAAAGAAGGCGGCCGAAAGCGCGGCGCTGGCCGCATCGTCGGCCGGAACGAACCAGCGCGCGCCGTCGCCTAGGCGGTCGCGGCGATAATCGGTCGGCCCGTTGAGGCTCATCACGTCCAGCCGCGCCTCGACCAGCGCGATGAAGGGCAGGAAATGTTCGCGGTTGAGCCCGTCCTTGTAGAGATCCTTCGGCGGCCGGTTCGACGTCGCGACGACAGTGACCCCGCGATCGATCAGCGCGGTGAACAGACGCGACAGGATCATCGCGTCGGCGCTGTTGTTCACGACCATCTCGTCAAATGCGAGGCAGCGGACATTTTCGACGAGCGACGCCGCAACCTGCGGGATCGGGTCGCCGCTTTCCGTCTTGCGGACCTCGCGCATCCGCGCGTGCACATCGAGCATGAAGGCGTGGAAATGCACGCGCCGCTTTCGCTCGATCTTGAGCTGGTCGTAGAACAGATCCATCAGCATCGACTTGCCGCGGCCAACCGCACCCCACAGATAGACGCCGCGCGGCGCGTCGGGCTTGCGCCCCGCGATCCGCCACAACAGACTGCCCCGCGGGGGCGATGCCTCCAGTTCCTCCTGAAGTCGGTTCAGTCGCTCGGCTGCGCTGCGCTGTTCAGCGTCGGGCTTCAACTCGCCACCCGCGACGAGCGCGTCATAGGCGGCAAGGACGCTCGTCATTTCCGGCTCGCCTTGCGGATTGTGCCGGCGAAGCTGAGGACGAGGTGGCTGTCGGCGTCGCCCTGCACGACGAGCCCGCGCAGAAAGATCAGGCGCCCGGTCTCGCGAACGAGTTCGACGATCGCGTCGAGCGGTTCGTCGACCCGCCCGGCACCGACAAATTGCGTCGACAGGTCGAGCGTCACCGAATGGCCGGCATCGAGCGAGCCGAATTGGTGCGAGGCGGCAAAAAGCGCGATATCGACGAGCGAAAGCGTCACCGCGCCGTGGACATTGTCACCGAGGTTGCTGTGCTTGCGCGTGGGTAGCATCCGCACGCGGGCGCGAGGACGGCCGTCCTCTGTCGGGCCTTCGGCGCGCACCGACAGCGGTTCGATAAAGGCGTTGAAGCGGCTCGGATCCTTGAGGTTCCAGCTGACCCAGCCATCAGCCAGTTCTTCGGCACTGAAATTCTCGCGCCGCTTCGGCTCCTCGATTCCGTCGTTCATGCCCTGCAGTATCCGTCCAATTGTCCGTCGCGGATCAGTCCGCCACAATAGTCGGCCCGCGCCCTGGCGCGCACCGCATCGTTTCCAACCCATTGCGCCGCGCCCGTCGTCCAGCCGACGATCGCGGTAGGCGCGGGTTGCGGATCAAATTGTGCGTGAACGATGGGCGCAGGAACCGCAAGCGCCAGTGCAGCAAGTGCTGCCAGCGCTTGCCGCATCAGACCTGGCGCTCGGCCGTCATCTTCTTGATTTCGGCGATCGCGCGCGCGGGGCTGAGGCCCTTGGGGCACGCATTCGAGCAGTTCATGATCGTGTGGCAGCGATAGAGGCGGAAGGGATCCTCCAACTCGTCGAGACGCTCGCCGGTCATTTCGTCGCGGCTGTCGGCGAGCCAGCGATAGGCCTGAAGCAGGATCGCGGGGCCGAGGAACTTGTCGCTGTTCCACCAATAGCTGGGGCAGCTTGTCGAGCAGCAAGCGCAAAGAATGCACTCGTACAGGCCATCGAGCTTTTCACGCTCGGCCGGCGACTGGAGGCGTTCCTTGCCGCTTGGCGTCGTCGTCTTGGTCTTCAGCCAGGGTTCGATCGACGCATATTGCGCATAGAAATGGGTGAAGTCGGGGACCAGGTCCTTGATCACTTCCATATGCGGCAGCGGGGTGATCTGGATGTCGCCCTTCAGATCCTCGATCGCCGTCGTGCAGGCGAGACCGTTCTTGCCGTTCATGTTCATCGAACAGCTGCCGCAGATGCCCTCGCGGCACGAACGGCGGAAGGTCAGCGTGCTGTCCTGCTCGCTCTTCATCTTGATCAGCGCGTCGAGCACCATCGGACCGCATTTGTCGGTATCGATCTCGAACGTATCGAAATGAGGGTTCTCGCCCTTGTCGGGGTCGTAACGATACACCTTGAATTTCTTGACGTTGGTCGCGCCCTCGGCCCGATGGACCGTCCCGCCCTTTTTCGGGCGGCTGTTCTTGGGCAGACGAAATTCGGCCATATGTCTGGCTCCCCTGATGCAGTCGCGGTCGGCCTAGACCCGATTGATGGAGTCGACAAGGGGGTGATGCATGCAAAAGCGAAAGCCGCTGGCGACGGCGCGGCCAAACCGCTAGGGGCGCGCTGAATGAGCGAAGAGACCGCCCAACCCGCCGTCACCAGCCGCAGCGTCGCGAAAGGACTCGGCACGACCGTCCTCGCACGCCTGGGCGCAGTGGTCGAGATTGTCGCGCAGCCGCTTTACGTGCTGATGTTCGGGCTCGCGGGCTATGGCCTCTATGCGGTGCTCTGGGCGACGATCAACCTGATCGAGAACATCTTCGACCTGGGCATGACGAGCGCGATGCAGCGCACGGTGCCACAGTCGGCGAGCGACGCGGAGGCAGCGGCCGCACTGCGCACCGCAATGATCTTCGGCGTCGGGCCGTGCTTGGTGGTGGGGGGGGGGATTGCTTTCTTCGCCAAGGACCTGTCGCTATTTCTGAATGTCGCCGAGCGGGACCGGGCGCTGGTCGTGCCGGCGATCCAGCTGTTCGTGTGGGCGCTGCCGCTGTGGGCGTTCGTCGAGATCGCGACGTCGGCGATGCGCGCGCGGATGGTGTTCGGCGCGGAAATCCGCCTGCGCATCGTGTGGGAACAGATCATGCGGCTGGTCTTCGCGGGCCTGTTCTTCGCGGGCGGCCTGGGCCTGAAAGGCCTGTTCATCGCGCACCTGTGTTCGCTGGCGATCACCGCCGCGCTGTGCGTCCGGCTGCTCACCCGATATTACAACTTCGCCGATTTGTGGCGCGGCGGACGCGGCAGCGAGGTCGAACGCAACACATTCTGGGCGGGACTGTCGATCCTGCCGTCGAACATCATCGCCCGCCTGTTCGGCGACGCCCCCGCGCTGATCCTGAACCTGTTGCTGCCCGGCGCGGCGGGCGCGGCGGCGGCGGGCCTGTTCACGATCGCGCGCAAGCTGTCGAGCGTCGTGCAACTGGTCCGCATCGCCTTCGTCTATGTCCTCGCGCCGCTGGCCGCGAGCGCCGAGCGCGAGGATCGCGCGCAGGTCGCCGACATCTATGCCTATGCCACGCGGCTGATCTCCGCGATCGCGCTGCCGCTTTCGGCGGTGCTCGCCGCCGGCAGCTCGTCGCTGCTGAGCCTGTTCGGCGCGCAAGCGCACATCGCGCAGGGCGCGGTGATCATCCTGCTGTTCGCGCGCGCGATCGAGGCGGTGCTGGGCATCTCGCTGCCCGTGCTGCAGGTCGTCGCAGCATTCCGCCACCAGCTTACCGCCGCGATCTTCGGCGTGATCGTCGCGCTGGCTTCGGGCTGGCTGATCCTTGGCCGGATGGACGCGCTGACCGGCGTCACGCTGGCGATGTCGATCGGACTGGTCGTGATGGCGGGCGTCCCGATGATCCAGCTCGCCGTCGGGCAGCGGCTCCACCCCTTCGACCACCAGTTTCCGAAGGTCGCGCTGCGCGGCCTGCTGATCACGGTCGCGGCGGGCGCGCTGGCGCTGCTGGTCAGCCGCCTGCCCGATCCGGTCGCGCTGCCGCTGATCATCATCATCGCGGCGGCCGCGATCTGGTCGTCGCTGCGCTTTGCCTTGCCCTACGCCGACCGCGCTTCGCTGGGCAAGACGGCGCGCAAGCTGCGGCTGATCGCCTGACCCGGCCGGCCGCTTGGCGGCTATATGACAGATGGTCTTATTGGGGGTCTTATTTTGGCCGCAAACTTTGCTAGAGGGGACGCCACATAATTGCCGCGAGACGCGGCCAACAGGCGGATCATATAATGTATCAGCAGGAACTCGCCCGCAGCGGCAAGCGGCTTTTCTTCATTCGCGGCACCTATATCTATATCACCATCGCGATCTCGGTCCTGATCGCATGGTGCAGCAAGGATTGGGGTCCGTTCCAGACCGCGACCGGCGACTGCGCCTGGTTCTGGCTGTCGCTGGGCGTCGCCAGCGCGGGCGCGATCGTCCGCATCTTTACCAGCGGCTGGGCCGCGCTCGGCACCTCGGGCCGCGCCAAGGTCGCCGCAGAGGCGAGCGAGCTCAACACCACCGGCCCGTACAGCCTGGTGCGCAACCCGCTGTATGTCGGGCGCATCCTGAACTTCACCGGCCTTGCCATGCTGTCGGGCAGCTGGGTTTTCGGCGCGATCGTCTTTCTGCTCGCGATCCTGATCTATGAGCGCATCTCGATCTATGAGGAAGAATTCCTCCGCGAAAAATTCGGCGCGGCGCATGCCGAATGGGCCCAGCATGTCCCGGCCCTGCTCCCCCGCCTGCACGGCTGGGTAAAGCCCAAATATCCCTTCTGGTGGAAGCGCATGATCTGGCGCGAACAGAACAAGCTGTTCCTGCTCGCCACGACCGTCTTCCTGACCTGGTTCGCGCGGCTGGACTTCAACTTCGACGTGCTGACGCCGCAGCAGTGGACCTGGGTCTATGCCTATGCCGCGCTCGTCGTCGTCCGCTTCTTCATCGGCGGGCTGAAGATGGTCGGGTTCTTCAAGGAACTGAGCTGATCAAATGGGGGGCGATCTCGCTCCCCTGATCGCAGTCGTCGGCAGCGACGGGTCGGGCAAGTCGACCCTGTCGGCGGATCTGCTGGCGCATGTCCAACAGACGCGGCAGGCCGAAAGCGGCTATCTGGGCCTGGGTTCGGGCGAACAGGGACGCCGCATCGGACGCTGGCCGATCATCGGGCCGCCGCTGCACCGCTTCCTCGACGGCATCGCCGACCGGCTGCGCGAACCCGACGAGCCGATCCCCGGACGGATCGCGGCACGCTATGCGCTGAACAAGTCGAAGAAGCGCCGCGCGAAGTTCGAGGGGCTGCTGGACCGGCGGCGCGCGGGCATCACCATCGTCACCGACCGCTATCCGCAGATCGAGGTTCCGGGACTGCACGACGGGCCGATCCTGGCGGGGCGCGCGACCAATGCGGCGCTGGCCGCGATGCAGGCCGAAGAGCGCGCGCTGTATGCCGCGATGGCGGCCTATATCCCCACGCTGGTCATCCGGTTGCACGTCGACGTCGACACGGTGATGGCGCGCAAGCCCGACCATGACCGCGCGCTGATCACGCGCAAGGTCGAGACGGTGCCCCTGCTGGCGTTCGGCGGCGCCCCGATCGTCGATATCGACGCGACGATCCCCTATGACGAGGAATTGGCGCTGGCGACCGCGGCGGTCGATCAGGCGCTGGCCGCCGCCTGACGCGCCGCGAAAATCCGTTCGATCAGTTCGATGTCGACGGGCTTGTCGGCATCGATGCACGCCTCCCCCTCCGACATCGGCACGACCCGTGCCTTCAGCCCGAAGCGCAGGCCCGCGCGGGCGATCCCCTGTTGAATCGTGAACAGCCGGAGCAACGCGCCCATCAGCAGCCACGGGCCGAAAGCGGCGATGATCTTCAGCCCCTTTTTGCGGTCGCGTTCGATGCGGCCCCAGAAATCGAGCAGCGGCAGCACGCGCCGCCCGCGCAGGCGAAACATGTTCGCCCCCGACCACCAGCCGCCGCGAAATTTCAGCCAGGTCCGTTTCGATTCCGGATAGCGCGCGAGCAGCACATGTTTTTCGACCATCGCGACCGCGACGTCGCTGTCCTCCGCGCCCGCCATAAATTCGGCGATCATCGCGGGGGTGAGCAGCACATTGTCGGCGGTCGTCACCAGCACCGGCGTGTCGTCACCGGGAAGCGCGGCGGCCAGCGAGCTGCTGATCCCCTGCCCCGAATCCGCGAAATGCAGGTCGGCGAGACCGGCAAGGCCGGGTTCGGCCGCGAGTTCGGCGCTGTTCTGCGCCAGGATGGTGATCGTGCCGACCAGCGGCGAACCGCGCAGCGCCCGCACGACATGGACGAGCATCGGGTGGCCCGCGATCGGCAACAGCGCCTTGGTCGACACCCCGCTGCCCGTGAGCAGCGGATCGGGGCCGGGACGGCTGCCCGCCATGACGATGGCCGCGATCGTCATTGCGCGGCCTGGGCGGCGGGCGCGATCCGGCGCCCGGTGACGCCGCGCAGGAAATCGGTCGCATCGTCGAGCACCGGCCCCCTGGACCGAAAGGGTCCGGAAAGCGCCATCACGATGCCGGTATGGCCCATGCCGGGATAGATGCGCAGGCTGGCCGATCCGCCCGCCTTTTCGATCGCCGCCGCCAGATTCTGGCTGTTGCGCGGACGCAACGTTTCATCCTCGTCGCCGGTCGCGAGCCACAGCGGCGGCGCGTCGCCGCGCGCATAGGCGATCGGCTGCGTCTTTTCGGCGGGCCTCACCTTGCCCATCGCCTTGTCGGCGCTGCCGCCCTTTTCCATCGGCAGGAAATCATAGGGGCCCGCGAGCCCGGCGACGCCGCGGATCACCGACGGATCGCTCTTTGCGCCGCGCAGCCATTGCGGATCGAGCGCGAGCATGGCGGCATTATAGGCGCCCGCCGAATGCCCCATCAGCGCGATGCGGTCGGGATCGCCCGCGAGGCCGCCGATATGCATATGCGTCCAGGCGACCGCCTTTGCGCTGTCTTCCAGAAAGTCGGGCCAGTGCGCCTTCGGCGCCAGGCGGTAGTCGGGAATGACGACAACGAAGCCCTTTTGCGCGAGCGCGCGGCCCGCGAAGCCATAGCTTTCGCGATCGCCGCTGTCCCAGCCGCCGCCATAGAAGAAGATGATGACGGGCAGCTTGTCGCCCTGTTTCGCCTGTTCGGGCACCCAGATGTCGAGCGACTGGCGGGGGCCGTTGCCATAGGGCTGGTCGGCGATCAGCAGCCGCGCGCCGCCGTCGGGGCCGAGCAGCCTGTCCGCCATGTTGAGCGACTTCGCGCCGCCCGCGACGACCATTTTCGCGCCGCCGCCGAACAGCAGCAGGAGGAGCACCACCAGAATGATGAACTTGATCAAACGCCGTCCTTTGGCCTCGCGCCCCGTCATGGTTTCGCGCCCTACAGGGCAGCGGGGCGGCGAACAAGAACAACTGTCCGCGATCGGCCCGTCCACAGGGCCCTCGCCATATTCGGCGACAAGCGACAGGCACCTTTTCGCCCGTCGTGCGTAAGAAGGGCCATGACCAGCCCCTTTGCCCGCCCCGCCCTTGTCTGCAACGTCCAGAGCGGCAGCCACGACCCCGCGATCCGCGAGGCGATCGAAGAGGCCTGCCGCGCCGCGAACGCGCCCTTGATCGCGACCTTCGAACTGCCCGACGGGCATGTCCCGGACGCCGCCGCCCTGCGCGAAGCCGACATCGACCTGTTGCTGGTGTGGACCGGCGACGGCACGATCAACGCCGCCGCGACGCGAGCGGCGGGATGGCCCGGCGCGATCCTGCCGCTTCCCGGCGGGACGCTGAACCTGTTGTCGAAGATGCTGCACGGCGACCGGCCGGCGCCCGACATCCTGCGCGACGCTTTGTCGGGAAAGAGCCGCCGCCGTCCCATTCCGACGATCCGTTCGGCCGATGGCGAGGCCTTTATCACCATCGTCGCGGGCCCCGCCACCCACTGGGCCGAGGTGCGCGAGACGATGCGGCAGCAGGGCCTGCTGGAAGCCAGCCTGGCCGCGCCCGAGGCGCTGGAAGCGATGATGAATGCGCCCGGCGTCCGCGTCGCCGGGCAGGAGAAGGCCTATCCGGCCGTCATCCTGACCCCGACCGAGGATGGCGTGCGCGCCGACGGCATTCTGACCGAGGGAACCATCGACGTGCTTCGTCACGGATTCGCCTGGCTGGGCGGCGATTTTCGCGACGGGCCGAGCGAGGCAATCGCGACCGGCGAGACGATCATCCTGGAAAGCGCGGCCCCGATCAGCCTGGAATATGACGGCGAGCTTACCCAAACCGCGTCACCGGCGCGCTTCGGCATCGGCATGAGCGCGGTCGATTTCATCGCCACGGCATGATCCGGCTGTTCCATATCAGCGACCTGCATTTCGGGCTGGAGGATCCGGCCGCGCTGACCTGGTTCGCCGAATGCGTTCGCACCGAGGACCCGACGGCGGTGCTGATCACCGGCGACCTGACGATGCGCGCGCGCAGCCACGAGTTCGCCGCCGCGTGCGAATGGATCGGTGCGCTCGACGTGCCGGTGACGGTCGAGGTCGGCAACCACGACCTGCCCTATTTCAATCCGCTCGCGCGCCTTTTCTGGCCCTATGAACGCATCCGGGGGATCGAGCGGCTGGTCGAACGCGAACTGGACCTTGCCGGCGTCGCGGTCGTGCCGTTGAAGACAACGGCGCGCGCGCAGTGGCGCCTCGACTGGTCGAAAGGCTGGGTGACGGCGGCCGCGCTGACCAAGACGCTGGCGGCGATCGACGCGCTGCCCGGCGGCACGACGACGCTGGTCACCGCGCATCATCCGCTCGTCGAGGCGGGCACCAGGGGGCGGGCGCTGACGCGCGGCGGCGAACGCGCGCTGACCGAACTGGCGCGGCGCGGGGTCGCGGCGGTGCTGACCGGGCATGTGCACGACGCCTTCGACCTGATGAAAGACACGCCCGCCGGGCCGATCCGCATGATCGGCGCCGGAACGCTGTCGCAGCGCATCCGGTCGACCCCGCCCAGCTTTAACGAACTGGTCGTCGACGGCACGAAAATCGACGTTCGCGTGCGCAACCTGGCGCATGTTCCGACGCCCGATATGCAGATCGACGCCGTCCCGCCCGACGCGCTGCCGCCGCGCGAACCCGGCGAACCGGTCGCGCCCGTCGGCGCAGTGCCGCCGATCGATCCGCCGGTGCATTGACGTCGCGCCGCATCCCGTTAGGTTGCAACAAAAAACGGGATGAGGAACCATGCTGACAAAAGGCGACGATTTTCCGTTGCATCAGACCAGCGAACCGATCGCGTTCGCCGGGACCGACCGCAACTTTTACGACCGCTATTTCTTCAACGGATACAGCCCCGACGGATCGGTCTTCTTCGCCGCGGCGATGGGATTCTATCCGCAGCTGGGCATCATCGACGCGAGCTTTTGCGTCGTCGCGGACGGGGTGCAGCATAATCTGCGCGCCAGCCGCCGTTCGGGCGGCGAGCGGCTGGACCTGTCGGTCGGCCCGATCGCGATCAGCATCGACGCGCCGCTGGAAATCGTGACGCTGCGCATCGCATCGGGCGACGGACCGCTGGCCGCCGAGCTGAGCTTTACCGGCCGCCATTTCCCGATCGAGGAGCCGCGCTTCATCCGCCGCAACGGCACGCGGCTGTTCATGGACTATACGCGGATGACGCAGAACGGCCATTGGTCGGGCTGGCTGTCGGTCGGGGGCCGGCGGGTCGACGTGACGCGCGAATGGACCGGCACGCGCGACCGAAGCTGGGGCGTGCGTCCCGTCGGCGCGAGCGAGCCGCAGCCGCCGCCGGAGGGGAATTTCAACCAGTTCTTCTGGCTGTGGACGCCCTGCAATTTCGGCGACCGGTCGCTGTTCTTTCACAGCAACGACGATGGCGCGGGCAATCCGTGGAACCGCCGCGCGGTCATCGTGGGCGACGGCGGGGCCGAGCAGCATTTCGACGCCGCGACCTTTGGCGCCGAATGGCAGCCGGGAACCCGCCGGATCATACGGATGACCGCCGAGCTGGGCAGCGGGCGGTCGCTGGTATTGACCCCGACCGGGCCGGTGTTCGCGATGAGCGGGCTGGGCTACACGCATCCGATGTGGGGCCACGGGCTGGACCATGGCCCCGACCTGGCGGTCGCGCACGACAGCATGGCGGAGGGCGAGCGCGGCTGGGGCAATCCGCTGGCGATGCACATCCAGGCGCTGGTGACCGCCGAACTGACCGACGGCGGCAGCGTGCATCGCGGCGTCGGGGTGCTCGAGCAATTGTTCGTCGGCCCGCACGGCCCGACCGGCCTGGTCGGCCTGATGGACCCCGTCGCATGAGCTTTCCGACCGCGCCGGAGGCGATGTCGACGGCGTGGCTGGCGGGCAAGCTGGGGCAGGAACCCGGCGCGCTGCGCGGCTTTACCGCCAGCAAGGTCGGCACCGGACAGATGTGCGACAGCTTTCGCCTGACGCTTGATTGGGCGGAGAGCGGAGGTGCGCCGGCGACGGTGGTCGCGAAATGCCCGAGCCACGACGAGGCGAGCCGCAACATCGCAAAGCTGACCGGCACCTATGTCAAGGAAGTGAGCTGGTATCGCGAGCTGGCGGCGGGCAGCGGGGTCGCCGCGCCGCAGTGCCACCATGCCGAGATCGCCGACGACGATGTCGATTTCGTGCTGATCCTGTCGGACCTCGCGCCCGCGCGGCAGGGCGATCAGCTCGCCGGGCTGGGGCTGGCGGGGCTGGCGCCCTGTATCGAGGCGGCGGCGGGGCTGCACGCGCTGCTGTGGGACGATCCGCGGCTCGACACGCTGCCGTGGCTGGCGCGCGACAACAGCGACGTGATCCGCGCGCTGTTTCCGCAGCTCTATGCCGGGTTTCGCGAACGCTATGCGACGCGGCTGGATCCCGAGGCGCTGGACCTGGGTGCGGGGATCATCGACCGGCTCGACGCCTATCTGACCCGCCAGACCGCGGCGCGGACGATCGTCCACGGCGACCTGCGCATCGACAACATCCTCTTCGCGCCCGACGGCGATCGGTGCTGGCTGGTCGACTGGCAGACGCTGGGCCGGGGCAGCGGCGCGACCGACCTTGCCTATCTGGTCGGCACCAGCATCGCGGACCCCTTCGAACGCGCCGCCGCCGACCGGCCGGCGTTCGACCACTGGATCGCGGCGCTGCGACGGCGCGGCATCGAACCCGACGCGGCGGGGCTGTGGTCCGACTATCGCGTCGGCGCGCTCAGCGGCTACTTCATGGCGGTCTTCGCCTCGATGAGCGTAGAGCGGACCGAGCGCGGGGACGAGATGTTCGCGGTCATGGCCGAGCGCCCGGCGCGGCAAGCGCTCGCGCTGGGCAGCCTCGACCTGCTAGGCTAGCTAGCCCGCGGCGGCGAGGCCGATGAAGGTCACGAGGCCGAGCGCCGACCCGATGATCGCGCCGCGCCGCATGTTGGGCACGCGAAACGCGACGATCAGCCCCGACGTGACGAGGAAGAACAGGCCGAGCGCGACGATCGCGGCATAGACCTTGAACGCCGTCCCGCCCTTTGCCTTGTGCAGCTGGACGAAGAAGCGGTGCCAGTCGGTGTCCTTGACGGTCAGCTTCGCGCTGTCGGGCGTCGCGCCGGGTTCGAGCAGGACGTCGCGGTTCGAGCCCGTCCATTCGAACTGGAAGCTGTCGCCGGTCTTCTTGACCCCGGCCTGCCCCGTCGGGACGGCGATGCCGCGGTCGGCGAGCGCCTTTACCGTCAGCGCCTGAAGCGCGGCCTTGTCGTCGGTCAGCGGCGCCGACAGCGCAACCTGATAATCCTTGGTCACATAATCGCCCTTCGACCCCCAGGTGTAGAGCGCGCCGGTGAGCAGGAAGAGGATGATGGCGGGAAACAGGAAAGCGGCGACGAGCATGTGCCAACGGACGAGGAGCCTGTGCATATGATTTTGATTTCCCTTGCAGAGGAAGAAAATGGGCGGAGCGGAAGAAAATGGGCGGAGAGGAAAGGACGATAGGCCCCAATCGGCCGCGACAGTCAACCGGCGACCGGCACCCGCGCGGCGAACGCGGTCAGCCCAGCCGGTGCGGCGTCGGGTCGCCGAGCTCGTCGACAAGCTGCCGATGCGCATCGGCGCGGCATTGCGCGTAAAGCTGGCCCAGTTCCTCGCGCGATCGCGGCAGATCGTTCGCCAGCCCGTCGAGGATCGCCGCATCCGCGTGCAGGGCGATGGCGCGCACCAGCGCCGCGCTGTCGATCCCGAGCGCCTCCGCCATCAGGCGAAAGCATCGCGCGCGCTGGCGGAATTCGAAGTCCATCAGCCGCGCCGATTCCTTCTCTTCCTTGCGCAACAGCGCGGCCCTGAGGTCGAAAGCCATTGCCGCAATCTATGGCGGGACAGGCCCGCGCTCAAGGCCGCTTTAAACGGTCCTTTACCATCGATTGCCTAAAATCGCGGCCGATGGGGCACGGGTCGGACATCGCGAATATCGCATCGCTGTGGGCGCCGCCGCTGATCGCCGTGGCGACGTTCGCGACGCTGTTCGCGCTGATCCTGCGGTTCGCGGTGCCGCGCGGTCGGACCCGGCCGGTGCGCGCCAAGGTCCTGCTCCGCGCGATCCTGCCGTCGCGGATCATCGCGAGCGCGTCGGGACGCGCGGACATCGCCTGGTTCCTGTTCGGCGTCTTCTTTTCGGCGAGCGCGCTCGGCTGGGCCTGCTGGTCGGGCGACTGGTTCGCCGATCGGTTCGAGGCGGCCTATACGCTGTTGCTGGGTCCCGCGCCCGCGCTGCGCGTGCCCGCCTGGATCGCGACGTCGGCGATGACGCTCGCGCTCTTCCTCGCCTATGAATTCGCCTATTGGCTGAACCACAGCCTCAGCCACCGGGTCGGCTGGATGTGGGAGTTCCACAAGGTCCATCACACCGCCGAATCGCTGACCCCGATGACCAATTTCCGCGTCCATCCGGTCGACACGATCATCTTTTTCAACATGGCGGCGGTGATGGGCGGGCTTGCGATGGCGACGACGAACCACCTGCTGGGCAGCGCGACGCAGGGCTATCTTCTCTATGGCCTAAACGCGCTGACCTTTCTGGCGACGATCCTGTTCAGCTATCTGCAGCATACGCATCTGTGGATCAGCTTTTCGGGCCGCGCCGGGCGCTGGCTGCTGAGCCCGGCGCATCACCAGGTCCACCATTCGGTCGATCCGCGACACCACGACCGCAATTTCGGATCGACGATCGCGATCTTCGACCGATTGTTCGGCACCCTCTATATTCCCGCCGCGAAGCGCGAAGCGCTGCGCTTCGGGGTCGACGGCATCGCCTATGATCCGCACAGCCCGCAGGGCGCCGTGCTCCATCCCTTCCTCGACGCCGCGCGGCGCTTCGTACCGCCGGCCGAGACAGCGCCGACGTCATCGGCGGTCGCCGACCTGCGCTGAACCAAAAAGGGCGGCCCGTCACCGGACCGCCCTTCTTTTAGTTGTCGCTTCGCCTTCCGGCTGTCGCTTCGCCTTCGATCAGAAGTGGAAGGTCACCGTGCCGCGATAGCTTTGGTACGACACGTCCTTGCGCGCGATCGTCGTCTCGGCGCCGACCGACAGGTCGATGCTGCCGGTCGAGACCGTCAGGCCGCCGCCGACTTCGAACCAGTCCTTGTCGGTGCCGGTCAGGCCGAACACCGCGTTCGGCCCGGGTCCGCCGACGAAGGTCGCGCCGAACGAAGCCGGTGCATCCATGAATTCATGGACATAGTCGGCGCGCAGGTGCGGCTTGAAGCTCGCGCCGGGCTTGCCCGACAGCTCGAGGCCAAGGCGGCCCTGCGCGCTGTTGAACGCATCGCGGTCGAGGTGCAGCGCAGGCCCACCACCATTCTCCTTGATGTCGGAGAAGCCGATGTGGCTGGCGCGCAGGCCGGCACGCGGGCCGAATTCGACCGAACCCAGGTCGAAATCCTTGCCCAGCGTCACTTCGCCGGTGAACAGCAGCGAACTGTCGGCGCCGGTCAGCGTGAAGGGCGTGCCCACGAGCGTGGCGAGGCGCGTCGTCTTTGAATCGAAGGCGCCGGCGCTGACCTGGGTCGACAGTTCGATACCGCCGCCAAGCTGGGTCTTGCCGTACAGCGTGCCCTGGATCAGCTTGCCGTTCGCGGTCTGCCCCGCGACCGTGTCGCCGTCGATGTCGGTATAGCTGAGCGCGAAACCGATTACGCTGCTGTCGCCCAGTGCCTTTTCGATGCCGCCGGCGATGTAGAAGCCGTCGAACTGGTCGCGGCCGCCGCCGGGCAGCGCCGAGGCCATCGGGCGGCTGTCGCCGTCGATATAGCCGCCGGCGAGGAAGGCGCTGGTGTCTTCGGGCAGGCGTCCCTCCTCCACGCGCACGGCGGCGCTGTCGGTGCGGCTGTTGTCGTTGCCCATCGCGTTCATGTTGAGCGCCGCGAGCTGGACCGGCTTGCCGATCATCGCCAGCGTGCCGCCCATGTCGCCGGCGTCGAGGCCGGCGATACGATCGCGATAGAAGCGCGACATATTGTCGGCCGCCGTCGTCGCGAGCGAACCGCGCAGCGTTTCGGCGCGCGGCGCCCAGCTTTCCAGCGTCGCCTGGATCGTCGCCGCATTCTGCTGGTCGAGCAGGCCGTACACGCCCGACAGGTTCGCATTGCCGCGCGACTGATCGAGCAGCTGGGCATAGGCGCCCTGCACCGCCGAACCCGACGACACGACGTTGCGATAGAGACCCGCCTGGATTTCGACCGATACCGCGTTCGCGCCATAGGTCAGCTTCGGCGTCAGGATCGCCGAGGTGCTGCTGAGCGTCGAGAAGGTGCCCGTCACGCCGCCCGCGGCGGTAAGGAAGGTATATTTGTCACCCGGCTTTACCAGATAGCCCGCGGCCGGCGAGAAATTCACCGCGCCGCCAAGGTTGGCGCTGCCCGTCGAGGTGCCGTTCGCGACGACCGCCAGCACGTCCGACGTGCCGTTCGGCCCGAAGTTGATGAACAGTCCGCTGCCCGACGAGAGGACCAGGTTGCCCGCCACCGTCAGCGTGCCGACGGCGGTCTGCGTCCCCGGCGCGATCTGGCCGAGCACGCTGGTCAGGAAGGGCGCGTTGATCCGGCCACTGCCGAGCAGCGCGCCGCCCATCAGGCTGTAATCGCCGACCGAGCTGAGCGTGCCGTTGACCGTCACCATGCCCGCGAGCTGGTTGACGTTGATCAGCGAGCTGAGCGAGGCGCCGGAATCGATCCGCAGGCCCGCCGCCGAGGTCGCCACCGTCAGGCGGTCGACCGTAACGCTGGCGCCCGTCAGGGTGGTGAGGCCGCTCGCGCTGAGCGTCACGTCGAAATAGCGCGGCGGCGTGCCCGCCGTGCGCACCGGTTCGACATTGTTGGGCACGAAGTTGGTGGCGCCCGGAAGCCCGTTCGTCAGCGTCGCCGCGGGCAGCGGCGTCGCCGCCGCCTGCGCCTCTGGCTGCGCGCCGGGGATCAGGCCGTCGCGGGTCGCCGCGGCGGCCGTAACCTCATCGACCGTTGCCGACCCGGCATTGTCGTCGGACGTGCCGATCGGGCGGCTTTCGACCACTTCCTCGCCCGTGCGTGTGTCATAGCAATCGCTGACCCCGCCGCTTTGGAAACAGATCTGGCCAAAGTCGCCGCTGGTGCCGTCCTTCTGTTCGCCGGTCAGCGTCGGGATGCCGTTCACCGGCTGTCCGCCCGACAGGATCATATAGGAGGGGTCGAGCGTCGTGACCCAATGGCTGGCGTCGGTCCACGCGCCATCGCCCGCCTTTGCCGCGACATAATGATAGGGATTGTTCGCCGCGATCCAGTCCCAATAGAGATAGAGCGGCTGATAGAAGGACACGGTGCCATAGCCGTTCGCCGGCTGGCCGCTGAAGAAGCGGGTATAGCCGCCCGACAGCACGCCGATGACGACCTGTTTCGAGAAGTTCTGCAGCACCAGCGGACCGCCCGAGTCACCCTGCGACGTGATGCCTTCGAGCGAATTGCCGTTCGGGTTGGTGCGGGCATTGTCGCGGAAGGCGTTGAAGTCGAACGGGCTGGCGCCGCTGAGGCCGCGCCGCGGGTCGTCGAAATCGAGGAAATAGAGATTCTGCGTCAGGCCGTTCGGCGTGCCGCCGAACAGAAAGCTTTCGAAGGTCTGGAGATCAGTCAGCGCGCCCAGGATATTTTCAGCCGAGCGGCGGCGGAAATCGCTGCCCGCCGCGCCCGACGTGCCGGTGCCGTTGTTGCCATAGCCGATCATGCCGACGTTGAAGCCCGTGCCCGATGCGCCGATCGTGCTGGTGTTGGTCAGCGGCGAGAAGAGCAGCGCCCAGGTCGGAACGCTGGCGGCAGGCGTGTCGAGCGACGCCATCGCGACGTCGCCATACAGGAAGCTGCGCGCCTCCGGCTCGAGCGAGAGCGGGTTATAGTTCACCCAGTTCGAGTTGTAGAAATTCTGCGCGAGGTTGGTCTGATACTTGCCCGCGCCGCCGGCGCCGCCCAGCAGCCAGCGCACCAGCTCGTCGGTCTGCCCGGCGGCGTTGGCGCGCGTGTTGGTTTCGAAACCGAACGCGATCGCGGTCCCGCCTTGGCCCGCGCCATAATCGGTCGCCGAGCGGCTGTTGACGCAGTGCGCGGCAAAGATGACGGTGCGCGGATTGATCAGCGTCGCGGTGCACAGGCCGACGAAGCCGCCGCCATTGTCGATGACCATCTGGCTGACGCCGGTGATGTTGACCGGGTCGCGGGCCGTCGTCGGCGTGTTCGGATCGGCGATCAGGATTTCGGGTTCAGGGGAGATTTGCTCGATGCGCGGTCCCGGCGCGACCGAGACGAGGCCCGAATAGGGTTCGGGATCGGTCGCCGAGACATAGCCGCCACCGCCTTGAGCCTCGGGCTGGATGCTGGCGATAAAGTCATCGCGCGTCACCGACTGCGTCGTGTCCTGCGCAAAGGCCGGCGCAACCTGAAGCAGGCCCGCGACGCATACCGACGCCAACAGGCCTCCGCGGCGCACGCGCCGCGAAAAAACGAACTGATTCATATACTACCCCCGTAGTTTTGATGGCGCTTCATCCGGGTCGTGGAATCGGCGACAGGGGGTCAGCTTAACCGTGCGAAAAATTTGCACAATATTTGGTTAATCGATGGTTACCACTTTGCGACGAGCCGTGACACCAAGGACACAGCTGCGAAAAAGGGGCGCGAAAAAGCGGGGTACGAAAAGGGCGGCACGAAAAAGGGCGGCCCGTTGCCGGACCGCCCTTCCCTTCTCCACCCGTCGGTGGAAAAACTTTTAGCGCTTCGAGAACTGGAAGCTGCGGCGGGCCTTGGCCTTGCCGTACTTCTTACGCTCGACGGTGCGGCTGTCGCGGGTCAAGAAGCCCGCCGACTTCACAACGCCGCGCAGCGCGGGTTCGAAGCGGGTCAGTGCCTGCGAAATGCCGTGCAGCACGGCGCCCGCCTGGCCCGACAGGCCACCGCCCTTGACGGTCGCGATGACGTCATAGGCACCGACGCGATCGGTCAGGCCGAAGGGCTGGTTGATGACGAGACGCAGCGTCGGACGCGCGAAATAGACTTCCTGGTCGCGGCCGTTGACGATGATCTTGCCCGTGCCGGGCTTGACCCACACGCGGGCAACGGCGTCCTTGCGGCGGCCGGTCGCATAGGCGCGGCCCTGCTTGTCGACCTGCTTCTCGCGCAGCGGCGCGGTCGGGGTCGCGGGAGCGGCGGTGCCTTCGACGGCGCCGGCGAGATCCTTGAGATCGGTCATGGTCTGTTCGTCAGCCATTATGCACCCACCTTGTTCTTGCGGTTCATCGAAGCGACGTCGATCACTTCGGGGCTCTGCCCTTCATGCGGATGTTCGCTGCCGGCGAAGATGCGCAGGTTGCGCATCTGCTGACGGCCGAGCGGGCCGCGCGGAATCATGCGTTCGACGGCCTTTTCGAGCACGCGCTCGGGGAAACGGCCTTCCAGGATCTTGGCGGGGCTGGTTTCCTTGATGCCGCCGGCATAACCGGTGTGCTTGTAGTACCGCTTGTCCTGCAGCTTCTTGCCGGTGAACGCCACCTTTTCGGCGTTGATGACGATGACATTGTCACCGCAATCGACGTGCGGGGTGAACGACGGCTTGTGCTTGCCGCGCAGGATGTTGGCGATGATCGTCGCGACGCGGCCAACGACCAGACCGTCGGCGTCGATCAGCACCCATTTCTTTTCGACCGTCGCGGCGTTCGCCGACTGGGTCGTCTTGGTCAGCGCCTTCATGGCACGCTCCTTGACAGATATGGACTGGAGCGGCCGGCCCTGTGCCCGCCACCCCGAAACAAACCGCGCCGCCTGTCCAAAAGGACGAAGCGGCGCTTCGGAGCGGGCCAATGGCGAAAGCCAGGCCAAAAGTCAACTATAGAGCGGCTTTCCTGACGGGTATTATGATACCCTATCATCGACGCCGGCGAATTCGATCAGGCGGCGGCGCGCCCCAGCCGGTGCAGCGAAGCCGCCGCGATGGCGACCAGGATCGCGCCCGTCACCTGGTGCAGCACCGCGATCCACATCGATACGCCGGTCACGACGGTCAGGATGCCGAGCATCATCTGCGCCGCGACGACGAGGATCAGCAGCGTCGCCTCGGTCCGCGCGCCGCGCCGCAGGAGCTGCCGCGCGAGCAGCAACAGCGCGAGCGCCGCGACCCACGACCACCAGCGATGGAGGAAATGGATCAGGAAGGGGTCGTTGGTGACCGCGAACCACGCGCCGCCGGCCCAGTCGATCCCTTCGGGCACGAAATGGTCGTTCATCAGCGGCCAGGTACTCGCGACATAGCCGGCGTTGAGCCCCGCGACCCATGCGCCGAGCAGAAGCTGGACGAACAGGATCGCGATGACCAGCATCGCCGTCCCCGTCAGCCGCGCCGGGCGCGCGCCCGGACTGTCCGCCAGCGCGGTCAGGTCGCGCGCCGTCCAGACAAGCCCCGCGAGCAGGAAGAGCGCGGTCAGCAGGTGGGTCGCCAGGCGGAAATGGCTGACGTCGGTCCGATACTCCAGCCCCGATGCGACCATCCACCAGCCGATCGCGCCCTGCAGCCCGACGAGCGCGGCCAGCGCGAACAGGCGCCAGCCATAGCCCGACGGAATCGCGCGGCGCCAGGCATACCAGGCGAGCGGGACGAGCAGCGCCATCCCGACGAGCCGGCCGAGGATGCGGTGCAGCCATTCCCAGAAAAAGATCGCCTTGAACCCGTCGAGCGTCATGCCGAGGTTGATCGCCTTATATTCGGGGATCTGCTTGTACTTCTCGAACTCCGCCTGCCAGCCGGCCTCGGTCAGCGGGGGCAGCACGCCCGACACCGGCCGCCATTCGGTGATCGACAGGCCCGATTCGGTGAGGCGGGTGATGCCGCCGACGGCGACGACGCCGATCACGAGCAGCGCGACGGCCCACAGCCAGCGGGACAGCGCGGCGGGACGTGGATTGGAATTCTGCGACATGCCCGCCCTATCGACGCTTGCCCCGCGATAGGCAAGTGGTTGCGATTGCGCGGCGGGGCGGCGCGAATTTTCATGGTCGGTACAGGCGCCGCTTGATAAGCCGCCGCGATGCGTGCGCTGCTTCCCGTCATCGCGGCCCTGACCGTGCTGCCCTCGATACCGGCGAACGCGGCGGCATCCGCGCCATCGCCCATCGCGGCGCTGGCGGCGCAGGAGGCGCGCGTCGCGGCGATCGGCTTTCGCCTCACCACCGCCAACGCCGCCTGGTGCCCCGCGCTCCAGCCGCAGTTCGGGTGGATATGGGGCGACCCGAGGCTCTATCCGGCGGCGGACCGCAGCGCGATGCGCGCCGCCTATGATGCGCAGGACGTCGACGCACCTTATGTTGCCGCGATCGTCGCGGGGTCGCCCGCTGCGGCCGCGGGCATCCGCGTCGGGATGCCGGTGACGCATGTGAACGATACGCCGGTCCCGCCGGGCGAGAGCGACCACCCCTATGCCCGCATCACCGCGCTGGAAAAGATGCTCGCCGCGCTGCCGCCGCGCGCGATCGCGATGATCGGCGGCGAAGGAATCGACGCGCGCGGGGTCGCGCCGACCACCGGATGCGCGAGCGACTTCCGCCTCGAGGACCGCGACCGCGAGGGGGCGGTCGCCGACGGGCGCGCGGTCTATGTCGATGCGGGCCTGGCGCGCTTCGCGCCCGACGACGACGAGCTTGCCGCAGCGATCGCGCACGAGCTTGCGCACAATATCCTCCGCCACCGCGCACGCCTCGACGCCGCCGGGGTCGATCGCGGGATCGCGAAGCAGTTCGGCCGGAACGCCCGGCTGTTCAAACAGACCGAGGTCGAGGCCGACCGGCTGTCGGTCTGGCTGCTCGCCAACGCGGGCTATGATCCGCGCGCGGCGGTCCGGTTCTGGGACCGCTTCGGCCAGCGCAAGGGACGGCCGGCGATCCAGGCGGCGACGCACCCGCGCTGGCGCGACCGCGTTGCGTCGTTCGAAACCGAGATCGCCGCGATCGAACAGGCCCGCGCCGCCGGCCGCCCGCTCGAGCCGCCGCTGATCGCGAACCCGCCGCCCTTGGACCCGCCGCCCTTGGAATAGAGTCAGCGCCTCTTATCTAGGCGTCATCCCATCCCCTTTTCCCTCCTCATTTTCAAGGATCGACCCGATGACCCGTGAAACCGCGATTTTTGCCGGAGGCTGCTTCTGGTGCACCGAGGCCGTGTTTCAGTCGCTGAGCGGAGTCGACGGCGTCGAAAGCGGCTATATCGGCGGCGGCGTCGCGAACCCGACCTACAAGCAGGTGTGCGGCGGCGACACCGGCCATGCCGAGGCGATCCGCATCACCTATGACCCCGCTGCTATCTCCTACGCCGATCTGCTCGACGTCTTTTTCGCGACGCACGATCCGACGCAGCTCAACCGGCAGGGCAACGACATCGGCACGCAGTATCGCAGCGCGATCTTCCCGCTCGACGATGCGCAGGCCGAGGCGGCGCGCGCTGGGATAGCGCGCGCCCAGCCCGATTGGCCCGCGCCGATCGTGACGACGATCGAAACCGCGTCGACCTGGTATCCGGCCGAGGATTATCATCAGGCCTATTGGGACGGAGAGGGTCAGCGCAATCCCTATTGCATGGCCGTCATCCCGCCCAAGCTCGCGAAGCTGCGCAAGGGATTCGCCGAACGGCTGCGCGCCGATTAAGCATCCATTCTGGCAACGTCATTGTTGCATAATGGCCGCATGACGTCACTTTTCCTTGACTTGACGGCGGTTTAGACTAGCGGACGCGCGCGCTTCGGGGCAGGACCGGCTTCAGGCGCAAGTGGGGGTCGCTGGACGGGTGTTGGTTTCGCTGTTTCTTGTCGGCGCGTCGTTCACGACGCCGCAACTGGCGATCCAGTCGGCCAGCCAGACGATCGTCGAAAATGGCGTCGACGGCACCACGCGCGGCGTCAACCGCATCCTCGGCGGCATCATCAGCTACACCGGCTGGAAGGGCGAACCTGCCGGCGCGCCGCGCACGCTGTGCCTCGTCGGCGACCCGCGCCTGACCGACCGCGTCGCCCCCACCGTTGCCGGCGGCCCGGTGATCAGCGTCCGCCGCTCCACCGCCGACGGTGCGATGGGCGGTGGCTGCGACATCATCTTCCTCGGCCGCATGCCGGTTGCCGATCGCCAGCGGCTGATCGCCTGGGTGCGCGGACGCCCGGTGCTGACGGTCACCGACGACGACCCGAACTGCAGCTTCGGCGCGATGTTCTGCCTCGTTGGCCGCACGGGCAGCGTCAGCTTCTCGGCCAATCTCGATGCCATCGCGCGCGGACAGCTTCGTATCGACCCGCGCGTACTCAAGATCGGCAGCGACGGAGGGGCACGATGACCGGCCGGTCCTCCGAACGCCGCGGCGCACGCACGACGCTGCAAAAGCTGCTGTCGCGCTTTCACTTCGGCATCACGCTGTTCGCGGTCGCGCTGTCGGGCGCGACGATCCTGCTCGCCGGCGTCACGACGTTGCGCGGCTATGCCGACCGCAACATGGAACTCGCCGCGCGCCTGGGCGCCTATGGCGTCGAGCCGGCGCTGGTCTTCAACGATCCGCAGGCGGCGCGCGAGGGGCTGGAGCCGCTGACCCGCATTCCCGGCATCGCCCGGCTGCGCGTGCTCGACGACCGTGGCCGGTCGCTATCCGAATGGCGGTCGCCCGCGGGCGACCCCGCGCCGCTGCTGACCCGCATCTTCTTTCCCCAGCCCTTTGCCGCGACGGTGCAGCGCAACGGATCGGTGATCGGCCGGATCGAGGTGTGGGGGGACAGTTCGACGCTGATCGACTATGTCCGCCTTGGCCTGCTGGCGGGGCTCGGCTGCCTGCTCGTCACCGCGCTCGGCACGATCATCCTGGCGCGGCGGTTCGAATATGAGCTGGTCAAGCCGCTGAACGAGATCGCGACCGTCGCGCACGACGTCCGCCTGCACCGCCGTTTCGACAAGCGCGTCCAGCCGCTGGGCATCGCCGAGCTCGACCGGTTGGGCGGCGACATCAACGCGCTGCTCGACGAATTGCAGGGCTGGCAGGGAACGATGGAAAGCGAAAAGGCGCTGCTGGCGCACCGTGCGTCGCACGACATGCTGACCGCGATGCCCAATCGCGCGGCCTTCGACGAACAGCTTGCGCTGCGCATCCAGGCGGCGGCGAAGCGCGGCGAGCGCTTTGCGGTGCTGTTCATCGACGCCGACAATTTCAAGGCAGCGAACGACAATTTCGGCCACCGCGCGGGCGACGCGGTGCTCGTCGCGCTGTCGGCGCGGATCAAGGATACGCTGCGCAAGGGCGATTTCGCCGCGCGGATCGGCGGTGACGAATTCATCGTGATCATCGACCCGCTCGATCCCGGCATCGCGCCGGAAATCCTGGCCGAACGCATCCAGACAAGCGTGTCGGCGCCGATCCAGCTTCCCGGCGGCGGCGAATATCGCCTGGCGATCAGCGTCGGAGTCGCCGTCTATCCCGACCATGGCGCCGACGCGACCGCGCTTCTGAACGTGGCCGACGCGGCCATGTACGCCGAAAAGCTGACCAACCGTCCGAAGACATGATGACCCGCGGAGAACCGAAGTGACCCACGCCCTCCCCCGCCCCTTTCGCCTGATGCTGATGGCCCTGCTCGGCACGCTGCTCGCCGCGTGCCAGAGCATGCCCGCGCCGTCGGGGTTCAGCCCTGCCCAGGTCGCCGCGCTCAAGAACGAAGGCTTCGTCGAAACCGGCGCCGGTTGGGAGCTGACGCTCAACGAACGGCTGCTGTTCGCCTCGAACGAGAGCGCGCTTCACGCCGAACAGATTGCCCGCCTGCGCACGCTGGCCGGTAACCTGGTGTCGGTCGACATCACCACCGCGCGGGTCGAGGGGCATACCGATTCGACCGGCAGCGCGAGCTATAACCAGCGCCTGTCGCAGGCGCGCGCGCAGGCCGTCGCGGCGCCGCTTCAGGAAGGCGGGATGCGGTTCACGCCCGGCCAGATCGTCGGCCGCGGCGAGGACGCGCCGCTGTCGCCGAACAACACGGCCGAGGGACGGCAGGACAATCGCCGCGTTGTGATGATCGTCACGCCCCGGTAACAGGTCGGACGCTAACGGCGCCGTCGAGCCCGTATCTTTCCTTTCGACCGTGGAAGCCCCATGCCGATGAAACCGATCCGCAAAGCCGTATTTCCCGTAGCCGGTCTGGGCACGCGTTTTCTGCCTGCGACGAAGGCGATCCCGAAGGAGATGCTGCCGGTGGTCGATCGTCCGCTGATCCAATATGCGGTGGACGAGGCGGTGGAGGCGGGGATCGAGCAGATGATCTTCGTGACGGGTCGCGGGAAGAGCGCGATCGAGGATCATTTCGACATTGCGTTCGAGCTTGAGAAGACGATGTCGGAGCGGGGGAAGGATCTGTCGGTGCTGGCGCCGACGCGGCTTGGCCCGGGCAGCTGCGCCTATGTCCGGCAGCAGGAGCCGATGGGCCTGGGTCATGCGATCTGGTGCGCGCGCGACATCGTCGGCGACGAACCCTTCGCCATCTTCCTGCCCGACGAGTTCATGCACGGCTCGCCGGGCTGCATGAAGCAGATGGTCGATGCGTATCACCGTGTCGGCGGCAACATGATCTCTGTCCTGGAAGTGCCGCGCGACCAGGTGTCCTCCTATGGCGTGATCGCGCCCGGCGCGCGCGATGGCGCGCTGACCGAGGTGACCGGGCTGGTCGAGAAGCCGCGCGTCGAGGACGCGCCGTCGAACCTGATCATCTCGGGCCGCTATATCCTGCAGCCCGAGGTGATGCGTGTGCTGGAGAAGCAGGAGAAGGGCGCCGGCGGCGAGATCCAGCTCACCGATGCGATGGCCTCGATGATCGGGACCCAGCCCTTTCACGCCGTCACCTTCGACGGCGCGCGCTATGACTGCGGGTCGAAGGCCGGCTATGTCCAGGCCAACCTCGCGCTCGCGCTCGAGCGTCCCGACATCGCCGACGACGTTCGCGCCTTCGCCATCGATCTGCTCAAATAAGCGGGGGAGTTTCTGGCGGGAAGGGGCCGTCAGTGCGACAGCGTGAGCGTGTCGCCGTCGATGCGAATGGAATCGAACTGCGCCAAGGCATTCTGCCCGAGCAGGGAGATTCCAACGTCGCGGCGCGGCACGGCGGCCTTCAGATTCTTGACGATATGGCCGTCGAAGTTGATCTCTTTGATGATGATCCAATCGACCGCAACCGGACCGCCAGCGGTCAGGACCGCGCTCTTGTCGTTGGTCGTGACATAGGGTCCGACCCGGCGCGCGTCGCGATGGCTGAGCACGACATGGCTCGCGCCAGTGTCGACCAGAAAGCGGATCGATCCGTCCTTCAATGTCCCGTCGATATAGAAAAGGCCGTCGTCGGCGCGCATCGAACCGGTGCCAGCCGCCATGCGGGCGGGTTGGACCGCCGCCTCCCTCGCGGAAAAGGCGGCGGACGACAGGTCGCGGCTTTCGGGTACGACAAGCGGCGCCGTCACCATGGACGCAAAGGCGCCGGACAGAAAGATGAACGCTTGCCGCATGGGTGCCGCAATAGCGGGTGCAGCTTGCGCATGCGTTTCTTCGCTTGCCTAATGGAGTGTTAACCAAAAAGCGCGAATGCGGCGAGCGTTTCCGTCAGATGTCGGCCGGTGCTGGGCGCCGGATCAGTCGGCGATGCCGTCGCGCTTCGTTTCTTCCAGCCGCTTTATCCGCCGCGACTGAAGCGCCGTGAAGCCCAACAGAAATGCCGTGAGGATCAGCCACTGGATGGTCTGCAACCAATAGCGCATCTTCAGCGAATATTCGTCGCGATACAGCGTATAATAGGGGTCGCGGATGCCGACGCCGATCGCGTTGAACAGCACGCGAGCGGTTCCGGGCAGGCCGCCTTCGACCAACAGGCCCGACCAGGCGGGGCGTTGGGTCAGGCCGGCGAGCTTGTCCTTGTTCGTTGCGTCCAGCTGCACGAAAAATGTCGCCGCGCCGCCACTGGCCGGACGATAGGGGGCGAACGCCATGCGGTCGTCGCCGATGAACCAGTCTTGGCCGAAGAACACGACCGTCCCGATTTCGCCGCCGACCAGGCGCGCCGGCCCCTCGACGATCGGCACCGAACCGGCGTCGCTGGCGGCGATCGTCTGCTGGCGGCCGTCCGGGCCCGGAAGCGCGAAAAGCGTATAGGCCGCAAAGCCCAGGACGACGCAGAAGGATACAGCCGCAAAGCCATAGACAATCGCGCGGAGCGTCCGGGCGCGCTTGATCTGGACGTCCAGCGGCGGTTCCACATCGGGTTCCGGGTCACGCCGACGCAGGATGCGCAGGATCAGCCACGCCGGAAATATGGCGAGAAGGAACAGGAACAGAAACGTCAGAAGTGGCGCATAGGCGCCGAAATGCGCGATCTGCCATTCGGCCAGCCGGCCGAAGAAGCCGCGATATGTGGCCGCTTCCCAAAGGAAATAGAGGCCGCACAGCACGATCCAGGCCCGAACGGCCAATTTGGTCAGCGATTTGGAACGGGTCGACATTGATGCAGCCGAGCGATCAGGCGATCGACGCGGATCGAACGGTGCGCTTGTCATGGCGCCGCCGCATGGTCGCGCCTATCGCAAACAGGCCCAGCATCAACGAAAGCCAGGTCGCGGGTTCCGGCACTGCAGACACCGGATTTTCAGGCGTTCCGCCCGAGCTTCCGCCCGTCGAGCCGCCATCGGTTCCTCCGCCCGTGCTTCCGCCACCCGAACTGCTGCCCGTGGCGGGCGGCGTGCCGGCGGAGAAGACCCGATTCGCGGCGGGGCCGAGTGCCGGGCCAGCCAAGGCCAGGACCGGCGCGACGTCGGCCGGCGTGGCAAAAGCTTCGGTAACCGCAGCGGCTGCGGGGTCGCCGACCGTTGCGGCAACCGCGGCAGCGGGCGCTATGGCTGCAGGGTCACGTTGCGCGATCGTCCCGAAATCGCGATCGCGCAGCGCGCGGCGAATTCGGTTGCGCGGTATGCGGTTGGCGTTCGTTACACGGACGACGCCATCGGGCTCGTCGGCATAGGATCCGTCATCGCTTTCGTCCGACGGCGGAATCGCCATCGCGGCCATCGCATTGGCGGCCGGTCCGGGGATTCCGATAATCGCGCGATCTTCCAGGCGCGTGAACCCGATCGCCACGACGCCCAGCAACAGCAGGACGCGGGTCGCCCGGTAACGTGAATGGGTGCTTTTCGCACTCTCTTCCATTTTACGGTAACCCCCAGCTTCGATTCGTGGCGAACCTGTTAGCAGATCAGAGACTTAACAACAAACTAGCTGTCTTGGATTGGCACAACTTCGATCATCCGGGGCGAAATATCGCCCCGAAATCACGATCCGGGCGTCGCGGCCTTCGTCGGCGACTTCTTCGCGACGGGCGCAAAACCGTCCTGATAAGTGATGTTGGCCTTGGTTTTCGCTTCGTCGAGGCGCTTCCGCAGCAGCTTGCCCAGATCCTCGGCGCGCATCACCTGTGCCGCCATCGGCCCGGCTTCCTGTTCGCTGACGGGCACCGGCTGCTGGCCGGTGATCACGCTGACGACGATCTTGCCCTGCGCGGGAATGATGAAGGGTTCGCCCGCGGGCAATGCCAGAATCTGCTTCATGATCGGCGGCGGGACGTTGCCCGAATCGATCGTGTTCTGCCCCTTGGAATAGCCAAGGTTGAACTGCTTCAGCGATGCCTCGACCTCGGCCAGCGTCTTGTCGGCCTCCAACTCTTTCAGGATCTTGGGGTCGCTTGGCATGTCGAAGCTGATCTGATCGACGCGATAGGCGGTGCGCTCGCTGAAGCGGCCCGGGTTCTCGGTGATGAACTTGCGGACGCCAGCGGCGTCGGGAACACGGACAGTGTCCGCGGTCTTCGCGCCATACATGCTGACGAGCAGCTCTTCCTTCAGCCGGCGCTCGCGGATGATATAAGTCGGGTCGCGATCGAGCCCGTCTTCCTTCGCGACTTGGGACATTAGGCGGCGTTCTATTATTTGTTGAAGGACCTGTCGACGAACGGCCTGCTTGTCGCCCGCGGGCGCGCCCGGCAGTTCGGCTATTTCGGCGTTAAGTTCCTGTTGCGTGATTTCCTCGCCGTTAACAACGGCGACAACCTGGCCCGTGGGTTCCTTGCCACAAGCGGCGAGGACGATCGCGACGGCGCACATGCATGCGAGTCTTGCAGTTGCTGTAGTTTTCACTTACGTCCCCCAAGCCTTATTGTGACTAAATCCAGTCAGCGCTTTAGCACTAAAATTACGGACTGCCTTAGCGATTTACACGATCGCATTACAACGGGGAAACCGAATTGGAAACTGTCTACGATTGGGTCACAGTGGCGGTGTTCGTCGGCCTGGCGGTCCTGTTCCTGCAGCGCTCCTCCGAAGAGCATCCGCGCGACGAGATTTACCACTATGCGCCCCCGGCCATCGGCTGCGCGGTCGCGAACTATCTGGGGAATGAGGGCTATATGTTCGCCGCGGTCCTGCTGATCGTCGGCATCCTCGCCTATATCTATTATATCCTGAAGCCGTTCGCGGCATCGGACAACGCCGACCGCTAGAACGCCGAATCGCTAGGCGGCCGCGGCCTTGCTGCCCCCGGCGCGAAACACGCGGCGCAGCAGCATGTCGAGCAGATAGATGGTGAAGAGCGAGATGGCGAAGGTCGTCATCCCCGCGAAATTGTGCAGAAAGCCCTGCGCCGCCGCCTCGCCGCCATGAAAGGTGATGAGGATCAGCAACAGCACGCGCACCAGGTTGGAGAAGATCGCAACCGGAATCGCCGCGACGATCAGGATCAGCATGTAACGCAGATTCGCCCGATGGCTGAGATAGACGTAGAACAGGGTCAGCGCGGTCAGCGTGATGAGCGAATTGAGTCCGGCACAGGCGGCCGCGACCAGAAGCTGATACTGGCCGATCTGGATCGTCACCCCCGCGCTGGCGATGGGATAGCCGATCATGTGGAGCAACGACACCGCGGTCTCGCTGATCCACAGCTTCAGCGGATTGGTCAGCGCCGCGACCAGGCTGTCGGGCAGCGGAACCGCAAAGAGCAGATAGATGAGCGGCGCCCACAGCATCGACAGCGCCCGGAAACCGATGAACGCGAACAGCGTCGCGACGAACAGGCCGTACATCGCATAGACTTCAAGTTCGATGACCGCCGCGATGCGAAAGAACACCATCGCCGCCGCGCACAGGAAGATCGCGGCATACCCCTGCCACAGCGGGGGCGCCTTCTGGATCTCGCGCGTTTCGCGGAGCATCCGGACGAGCAGCCACAGCCCGGACGCCAGCACCAGCGGCCCGTGCGACCCCTGTTCGGTCGCCCAGCTCTGCGTCGCGATAAAGCGCCAGGTGGGTAGCGTGATCAGGACAAGCCCGATCAGGACCGGCCAGCTATGCCGGATCCAGACAGGGAGAGTCGGTTTCGCGATGGAGTTGCCCGAACGGTGCAAGTTAGACTTTCGTTTGCATCGGGCAAGCCTGATGTTCTGATCTTGGTGAGCGCCCGCCCCTCTCGATCAAAGCATCTAGCAGAAGCCCTTCGGGGCTGGCAAGCGGTCGAAATCGGGACAGTCGGACGGATTCGGGTGCCGCTCCTTTGGGCTTTCGGCCAACATCGGGTCTCTGCTAGGGCGACCGGACGGGGGACCGGACAGGTGGGGAACCGGCTTGCAATTTTCTTTGAACGAATTCCTGAAAGGCGACGGAACGCGCGCGCGCGCGCTGCGAAGCTCGGCGATTCTCGTGTTCGGCTTCGGCAGTTCGAACGTGCTGCGCCTCGCGTCCAACCTCGTCCTTGCGCGCCTGCTCTTTCCCGAAGCGTTCGGGCTCATGTCGCTGGTCTATGTTTTCCTGACCGGCCTCGCGATGTTCTCCGACCTCGGCCTCAACCTCTCGATCATCCAGAACAAGCGCGGTGAGGAGCCCGAATTCCTCAACACCGCATGGACGCTGCAGATCATCCGCGGCGTCATACTCTGGCTCTGCGCCTGCGCGCTCGCCTATCCGGCGGCGCTGATCTACGGCGAGCCGCAACTGGCCCTGCTGTTGCCCGTCGTCGGCCTGACCGCCATCATCCAGGGCTTCACCACGACGAAGATCGCGCTTGCCAATCGCAATCTCCAGATCGGAGTCCAGGTCTCGACCGACCTCGCCAGCCAGGTCGTGACGCTGATCGTGACCGCCGTGATGGCGTGGTTCACCGGCAGCGTCTGGTCGCTGGTGGTCGGTTCGCTGGTCGGCGCCGTGCTGAAGGTCGTGGCGCAGCATCTGACGCTGAAGGGACCGCCGAACCGCTGGCACTGGGACCGCGAGCTGGCGTGGGACATGATCCATTTCGGCAAATATATCTTTCTGAGCTCGATCGCGGGATTCCTGATCAACCAGAGCGACCGCGCGATTCTGGGCGGTTATATCTCGCTGACCGATCTCGGCATTTTCATGGTCGGCTTCATGTTCGCGACCGTTCCCGTCGAGCTTGCCCGCGCGGCGGGCTCGCAGATCGTCTTTCCCCTGTTCAGCAAGTTTCCGCCCGCGCAAAGCGCCGACAACCGGGCAAAGGTGCTGAAGGCGCGCCGCCTGATCCTGCTCGCCACGGTCGCGCTCAGCGGACTCCTGTCGCTGGTGTCGGTGCCGATGGTCGAGCTGTTGTACGACGAACGCTATCACAAGGCCGGCCCGATCCTCGCCCTCCTCGGCTTCACGGTCACGGCCCAGATCGCGACGTCGAACTATGATGGCTCGTATCTCGGCTCAGGCGATTCGAAACAGCATTTCTACCTGATCTCGGCGCAGGCGGCGGTGCAGGTCGTCACCTCGTTCCTGCTGATATCGCGCTTCGGAATCCTCGGCGCGATCTTCGCGGTGGGGCTGACGATGCTCTTATCCTATCCACTGCGCGCCCGGGCAGTGCATAGATATGATGCCTGGGACCCGAAAGCCGATCTCGTCACTGTCGTGCTTGGTTGGGGATGCGCGGTGCTTTCAGTCTGGATTTGGTGGGCCGAGATTGCGACTGTCGGCGGGATGAAGTGATCAAACTCCGAGTGCGTCCAGCCGCGCGTGAAGCTCTTCATCCGGCAAGTCGGAACGCCAGTTCAGCTTGCTGAGTGGAAGTCCAGCAACGAGAGCTTTTCGAAATGGCTCGGCCTCGCAATTGCCTTCAAGATACGCTTGAAGGAAGAAGGCCGGAACCGCAGGAAGGCCACCGCTGGCGCGGAACTCCAGCCGCAGGGCTTTGCTCTTCAGAACGCGCCATTGGAGCGTGTAAATCATCATGAAATAGGTCGATGGCACCTTCCGAAGCCGCGTCACATAGCGCGCATAGCCCTCCGCCCACGGGCCTATCAACGGATTGTCGGGATGGGCGGCGATGAACCAGTTGTCGATCCAGCGGTCATGATAGGGTCCCCGAAATGTGAAGAACCCGGTCTGCCCGCCAAGCAGCGGTATCCAGTCCGACAGGGGCCGATGACAAAGCGTCGTGGCATCGGTCCAAACCCCTCCGAACTTCGCTAGAAGCGTGAGACGCAAGAGATTGGCGTGGAAACGAAACGGCAGACCGTCGGCAAGATCGGGCAGGTCGACATAGTCGGCCATCGTGCTGCGGGTCAGCACACGAATATCCCAGTCCGCGTTCTTCTCTCTCCACGACGCGATGCAGCGTTGGACCAGCGCGGGTGCTTCCTGTTCCCCCTGCGCCCAGAAAATCCAGAGAATCTTGGGAATGTCCCTGTTTCGGTAGGGCGCGCTATATTCTTTGAACGCTTCCGCTCCACCCGCGCGAAGGTGCATCGTGAGGCGCGTGTTGTCGCGATTGACGAACTTGCCATAGAGTTCGAATCGCGGGGATTTCGGAAACTCGGTTAACCCCCACGACGTGATTTCCTTGATGCGTCGCCAACCGCGACTCAGCAACTTCCTCATTTGCGCCCACCCCGCGTCATCAACGATTTCACCTATCGCCTTTCGTCAGGGCGGACTTGCTTTAAGCTCCGGGAGTTGTCGGTTCTTATAGCTGTGCCAGCTAAAACAATCGTTTCCATCTCAAATTATCCAGATTTATCCAGAGTTTCTTCGAACTTCTGCCATGCGGCCAATGTTCCGGCTTCGAAGGCGGATTTGTTATACCGGTCGTTCACTCGATCAGACGCCGTTCGGCGCATCGAATCCAAGCGTTCAGGATCGGCTTCATATTCAGCTATGGTATTTTCGACAGCGGTCACCAGCGATGCAACATCGCCTTCCGTGACGGGTACCCCTACGTCATTATCGAAATATTCCGCCGTACCCAGTCCATCGAATCCGACGACCACACATCCTGCCGCCATTGCTTCCGCAGCCGGAAAGCCAAGCGCCTCATCTTTAAGAAGCGAAATGAACACCCGCGTCTTTGCCAATTTGGCAGCAACTTCGGATCGCGGCATGTTGTCCAGAGCCTCAATCCGGTAGCCATGCAATTTTCCGCGCCTTGTCAGGGCATCGGCAATCAACTTCGCTTCCCACGGGCGCTTCCTGGGCATGTAGGTTATCAGTTTTTCCTTTTCCGAAGCATACGGAAACTCGTGGGGTTTCATGCTCACAGGAAAAATAGCGCTTGGTTCGAGTTCCAGAGCGGAAAGGTGTGAACGGCAGACTTCTGCAATTCCGAACCAGAACTTCACCCGTCGTTGCGGATCCAAGCCGCGATCTAGTGCCCGGTGATACGATGTCATGAGTGAGAAGGGATTCTGGACAAAGACGGCTATCGGCAGGTCACTGAAGCCTTCGATGGCCTCGGCGAATTGAAATTCGGGGGAAATGATGACGTCGGTAGAACGTAGATCAATAGGATCTATCTTCCTCGCTCGCGAATAAACCCATGAAATGAGCGTTTTTAATTTACTTTTTGGAGAGGAGTATTTCCAATAAATTTTCTGTAAATTATTTGTATAGAACATTGGCACAGGCAATGGATAATCAGCGTAGCCTGCGCTTGGGCTGTTATGAAGAACTGCCGCATCGTATCCCGACTTATTTAAAAGTCCAACCACGTCATAAATTACAGCCACTCCCCCTGAAGCAGCTTGTGCGTCTGGACACAAAAAAAGATAACGGCGTTTCATATATAGTCCATATTATATGGTTCGAAAACTTCGGATTTATCTAACTTCGATTATCCCGAACAGGCTTTGACTTCCGAGAGAGATTTGCGACAGCTCCCGCTATAAGCCATGTCATTGGATTGATAGATGCGTTGGGGATCGAATCAATCAGATTGATGACGAGCAGCGCACACAGCGCTGCGGAGGGGATCGAAATGCTTTTGAGGTTCCGCCTTCGCCAAAGCAGGCGAATCGATCCTCCGCATAACAGACCGAACATCGATAGATAGCCGATCCAGCCCCATGTTCCGAAGACGATGATCCACGTTCCATCGGTAATGCTGAGATCGCGGCCATCCTCGTCCGAATAGATGCGATTCCGACCCCAGCTTCCCCAGCCGAAGATCGGCTTTTGCGCTGTGCGTTGCAGCAACTGCTCCTCATTGACCACGCGCAGGCCGAACGATCCCGCGCGATCGGCGCTGAACGCGTCGGCCGTTTCCAATATAGCGGTCGTGGGTATGATGCCCGACGCGCGCACCGTCGGATAGACGAGGATCAGCACCGATATCAGCGCGCAGACGATCGTCAGCGACCGCGGTCGCAGCCACGCGATCAGCGGCACGAACAGCGATCCGATCAGCGTTGCGCCCAGCGATTTGCAGAGGAATAGCAGCACCCACATATAGGTGGTGATGATGCCCGCGTTCCGCCGCTGAACCCCGCTCGACGATCGCCAGATCGCGGCGGCGGCGGCGACCGCCATTGCGCAGAAGATTGCGACCAGCAGGCCGTGGCCCAAGAACACGACCGGCCGGAACCCGCCCGCGCGCATCTGTTGCCCGAAACTATGCGGAAAAAAGCCATAGATCATGCGGTGAAGTTGCGGGCTCAGCCGCATCTCGATCAGCATCAGCACCGAATAGGCGAGCGCACATAGCAGGAAGATGAAGAGCAATCGCCGCCGCCGCTCGTCGCTGTTGATCAGGCCGTAGCCGGCGATGAAGGGGATCAGGATGATGCTGTTCAAAGCTGCTTGCGCCGCGGCGTCGTACATCGTCATCGCGGGAATGAACCGGTCGGCATAGACCAGCGGCTCAGGGTTGAAGATTGCGGTGGCGAACGGCGAGAGGATGAAGATTGCCGCCAGCGCGACGACGACCGGCTCCTTGAAGACGCCCAGCCATTTCTCGCGCACGAAGACCATGCAGCAGGCCAGGGCCGCCAGATTGGATATGCTGGTCTTGTCGAGCGAGGGTATGATCGGAATCTCGAACGAGGTCTTGACCGGCAGCAACAGATAGGCGCCGAGCACCGACCACACGAGCGCCTGGTGCGGACGAAGCGTCGCGAACAGCAGGATCGTGACGATCGGCCACAGGATCAGCACGAAATAGGCGAACAGATTCGGAATGAGAATGCCCCCTCGGCGGTACGGATATCAGGCGCGCGGACTGTTGCAGTCGATCAGCGCGCGCATCTTCGGACTTTCGGAATTCGGCGTGGCATAGGTCGCTTTGGCGCCCCAGCTACCCCATTGCGTTCCCTGGCGCCCGACGCTGCTGAAATGCGCGAACAGGGTGCAGCCGAGGTCGCGGTTCAGCCGCAGCAGTTCGATATAGAGGTCGTACATGCGCGGATGTTTCTGCGCCGCCGCCAGCGCCGGGTTGTAGGGATGCTCGCGTTGCCCCTCCGGCTGGATATGCTGCCCGCCCTCATAGGCGACATAGGTCAGGCCGTGGCGCTTTCCGAAATCGACGGTTTGGGTGAAGCTGCTGCCGGTACGCAGCGCCTGCAACTCGCCCATGATATCCTCGATCACGCTTTCCGGCGTCAGCGAGGCGCCCAAGGTCGACCATTTTTTCCGGATCGCGTCGCTCGGTCCGATATAGGCGGCGGGCGATATCGCATCGACGCCGCCATTATCCAGGCACCAGCGTATCGTGCGCTGCGACGCGTCGAGCCACGCCGCCTGCACCGCGCCGACGCGGATCAGCCGCTTGCGGTCGTCACCCGTCCATTCGCCTTCCCAGATCGCGAACATTCGGCGCAACAGCGCGCCGATGCGTTCGGGATGGTTGGTGCCTTCCTTCCGGCTGCTGTCCTTCCAGGCCTTGCCGCCCTTCGCCTCGACCAGCGCGCCCGCCAGCGGCGACCGGATCATCCAGCCGGCCTGGGTGAACATCCAGTTCCAGACCTCGTTCGAATATTCCAGATAGACCTTCAGCCCCGGGTCCAGCTTTTCGCGGACCAGCTTGGCGAACTGCGCGATATAATCGTCGGTCGCGCGGTGCGGGACACAGAACCACGCGTCGATCTTCAGCATATTGCATAGCTGGATCATGATCTCGATCGCGACGCCGCCGGCGAATTTCATCTGGAACGGCGTCGGCGCGGGGGCATAGGTCGCCTCGGGATCGCCGGGCACGCCCACCATCGTATAGAAGGTCGGGCGCTTCCGCCCCGCCCAATGCTCGTCGGTCGAATTGTTGATCTGCGCCCAGTCCATGAAGCGCAGGCAGTGGAACGGCCGGCAAAAATCCAGGAATTCGGGCAGGAAGGGCTCTGCGACCAGGTCGACATTCTCGTCGGCCTCGGCAACCAGCCGGATGTTGCGCACATGGTTGCCCAGCTTCGATCGCTTGATCACGATCGCTTCATACTGGTCCTGCACATGCGCCATGCGGAACTTCACGCGTCCCGGCTTGCGCGCGATGATCTTTGTCGACGCCAGCCCGTCGATCTCGCCCTCGCCGTCGTAGAGCAGGGTATAGATGCCGGGCTTGCGGCAGTTGGGGACATAGGTGAAGACCGTCTGCGGTTCGGTCTGTCCGGGCGCGGCGACGGGCACCTGCAGCGGATAGCCGTCGTCGTCGAACTGGAACGCGTCGTGCGTCTTGGTGTTTTGCGGACCCGATCCGCTGAGGTTGCGCGTCTGCCACGGACGCGCGCCCCAGAACAGGTTGCGAAAGGGGAAGCCGGGCTCCCAATCGGCAATGCCCGCCAGGTTGAAACCGATCGGCAGCTTGGGAAAGGCCTCTCCCCGCGCGACGGGTCCCCCGCCGCCGCTGCCGTCCGCCGCGCGCAGGCCCGCGAGCCCCAGCGTGAACAGGCCCGTCCCGGCTGCCGTGCCGATGAGCATCGAGCGACGATTTACCGCCATGCGTAAAGTCCTTCGATTGGCCGACCGTAACCGGTGCGACTCCATCGGCCCGCGGTCAGAAGAGAACGTCTTTCCTGAACTGCGGCGAGGAGGCTGCGACAAAGGCCTTGAGGAACGTCTCGAGAATCTCGGGCGAATAGAAGGGTTCGCCCTCGATCGTCGATACGCGGAACAGCAATCCGTCGGGCGTCACGCCGCTGGCGTTCGAAAGCGCCATCGTCCAGCGCTGCTCCATCCAGCCGACCGGATAATCCTGGCCGACCCGGACCCAATAGATGATCCGTTCGTTCAGGCCGCCGCGCTGCGCGACGAGCTGGCGCCCGTCGACCGTCTTCGCGCCGAGATTGATCTCCACCGGCTTGGTCCACAGAATCGGGAAACCCGACGCCGGATAACAAACCTCCGGCCGGTGCACCTGCACGTCGTTCTGCTGCACGCTGCTGTAGGCGATGAGCAGCATGATCGCGGGAACGCCCTTGCCCTCATAGATGCGGGTTTCGAGATTCTGGTAAAGCTTGTCGCTGGCTTCGTCGGGCGCAGCGGTGACGATTTCCGCGGTCTTGCGCGACCGCCACGGGCCGACGGCGTCGGGAATCATGCTTTGAAAGCGCTCGGTCGGGATCGGTGCCGCGAGCGCCTTTGGCATGTTCAGATAGGAAAAGGCGGCGCCGCCGGCGAGGCCCAGTCCGATCAGCAGGCTGCGCCGGTCGATCGCCGGTACGGTTTCCGCCTTGGCGGCGTCGGAAGGGGTGTCGCTGTTTTCCATTTGCTTTCCAGATGCCGTTTAATCGGCGTTTTTGAACTTCGCCAAGGAAAAAAGATCGTTAACCAGGCGAGCGTATCCTTGCAAAGAAGCACGAACCCCCTAGTCGGAGAGGGCGAATCTGTTCGAGGGGCCGAACATTGAGACTTGCCTATTTGACGAATCGCTACCCGGCGGTGAGTCACAGCTTTATTCGTCGCGAGATCGAAGCGATCGAGGCCGAGGGGGCTGATGTCGAGCGCTTTTCCGTGCGTCCGGCCGACCCGACCGGCTTACCCGATCTACGCGACCGGGCCGAGCTGGACAAGACCGTCGTGCTGCTGGATGCCGGCCTGCCGCGCCTTCTGGCGGGCTTGCTGGGAACGGTGGCGGCGTCGCCTCGTATTGGGACAGCGGCTATAAGAATTGCCTTCGCGGGTGCGGGCTGGAACGTCGGGAACCTCGTTCGGCGCGTTGCCTATCTGGCGGAAGCCGCGCTGCTGGCGCGGCGGATGCGCGCGGCGAAGGTCGACCATCTGCACGCCCATTTCGGAACCAATCCCGCGATGGTCGCCCGCCTGGCGAGCAAATTGTCGGGGATTCCGTACAGCTTCACCGTCCACGGCCCCGACGAGTTCGACGCGCCGGTCCAGCTCGATTTGCGCGGCAAGATTGCCGATGCGGCCTTTTGCGTCGCGATCAGCAGCTATGGCCGAAGCCAGTTGATGCGCTGGAGCGCGGTCGCCGACTGGCCGAAGATCGAGGTCGTGCGCTGCGGCGTCGACGCCGCCTTCCTCGACGGCGCACCGCCGCCGCCGCAACCGGCGGCCCGGTTCTGCGCGGTGGCGCGGCTCAGCGCGCAAAAGGGCATTCCGCTGCTGATCGAGGCGGCCGCCCGGCTGCGCGACGAGGGGAAGGCGTTCGAGCTTGTCCTGGTCGGCGACGGCGAACTGCGGAGCGAGATCGAGGCGATGATCGCGCGCCTGAACTTGCCGGAGATCGTCCGGATCATCGGCTGGGCGAGCTCCGAAGAGGTGATCCGGCATCTCGGCGAGGCGCGCGCGATGGTGCTGCCGAGCTTTGCCGAGGGACTGCCGGTCGTGATCATGGAGGCGCTTGCGCTCGAACGCCCCGTCGTCGTGACCGCGATCGCCGGCACGCCCGAGCTGGTCGACGCCGAATGCGGATGGGTGATTCCCGCGGGGTCGGTCGATGCGCTGGTCGCGGCGATGCGCGCCGCCGTCGACGCCGCACCCGCCGCGCTGGCGACGATGGGCAAGGTCGGCCGCGAGCGGGTGGCGGCGCAGCATGACGCGCGGACGAACGGCCGCCAGCTGCACGCGCTGTTTCGGCGCCATCTGGAAGGGCGACGCTGAGATGATCGCCCCGCTGATCTGGCTGGTCGCCGCGCCGCCGATCCTGGCCCTGAGCGTTTTCGTCGCCGAGATGCTTCTGGGGACCGCGCGCGCGCGCCGCCGAAGCTTTCCGGCGACGATGCCGTCGACCGTCCTGCTGATTCCGGCGCATAATGAAGCGGCGACGATCGGTGCGACGCTGCAGCAGCTGGAACCCCTGCTTTCGGACAGGATTTCGTTGCTGGTCGTCGCCGACAATTGCACCGACGAGACCGCGCAGATTGTAAGGGCGGCCGGGCACCGGGTCGTCGAACGTGCCGACGAGACCCAGCGGGGCAAGGGCTATGCGCTGTCTTTCGGCCGCGACTGCCTGAAATCGGATCCGCCCGGGTGCGTCATCGTCTTCGATGCCGATTGTGAGACCGATGCCGATTCGATCGCCGATCTGGCCAGGGCGTGCATCGGCGCGAACAGCGTGATGCAGGCCCGCTATGTCCTGCATTCCGACAAGGCCGCGTCGCCGAAGGTCCAGATTTCGAACTTCGCCTTCTGGGTGAAGAATGTCGTGCGGCAGCGGGGTCTGAAACGGCTGGGCGGCGGCGCGGTGCTGGTGGGCACGGGAATGGCGTTCCCGTGGAAGATTTTCAAAGACATGCCGCTCGCGACCGCGAATATCGTCGAGGATCTGGCGCTGGGCATCCATCTGACGCAGGCGGGGCGGGCCCCCGCCTATCTGGAGCAGGCGCTGGTTTCGAGCGCCGCGGCGAGCGAAAGCGCGACCTTGGGGCAGCGGACACGCTGGGAGCATGGCTTTCTGGGCATGGCGAAATCGCACGCCCTCCCGGCGCTGGGGCAAGGCATCGCGCGCGGCAATCGGACGCTGTTCCAGCTTGGCCTGCACCTGCTCGTGCCGCCGCTGGCCTTTCTGATCCTCTGTTCGCTCGCGGTGCTTGTCCTGTTGGGCGGCCTGGCGCTGCTGACCGGATATTGGCTGCCCGCGATCACGCTGGCGCTGTGCGTGGCGGCAGCGGCGGCGATGGTCATCCTGAACTGGGCGATCGAAGGGCACCGGTGGCTGAGTTTCGGCGCGATGCTGCGGCTGCCCTTCTATTTCATCTGGAAAATCCCCGTGTATCTGCGGTTTGCCAAGGGCGATGTCGCCGGGTGGACGCGGACCGAACGGCCGACGAACAGAGCGGAGCCATAGTCGCATGATGCGGATATCCGTCGTCATCGTGAATTACCGGACGCCCGACATGGTCCTGGCATGTCTGAAGAGTCTCGACGCCGAGCGCGGCGCGTTTCCGGGCCTGAAGGCCGTCGTCGTCGACAATGCGTCGGGCGACGATTCGGTCGCGATCCTGACGCGCGAAACCGGCAAGGCGCCCTTTGCCGAATGGGTTCGCTTCACGCCCCTGCCGCACAATGGCGGGTTCGGTTGGGGGAATAACGAGGCGATATTGTCGCTGCTGGATGACGACGCGCCCCCCGAGGCGATCCTGCTGCTGAACCCCGACGCGATGATCGAGCCCGGCGCGATCACCGCCCTGGCCCAGGATATGGAGCGCCGCCCCGATGCCGGCGCGATCGGCAGCCAGCTGGTGAATCAGGACGGTTCGCTGTCGGGTTCGGCCTTTCGCTTTCCGACGATCGCGCGCGAATTCATACGCGGCGCCGGTATCGGCGGACTGGGTCGCATCCTGGGCATCAAGCCCATATTGGTGCCCATCGGCGAAGCCGGCGAGGTCGATTGGGTGACGGGCGCGAGCGTGCTCGTCCGCACGCCGGCGCTGCGCGAGGCGGGCATGTTCGACACGGGCTTCTTCCTCTATTTCGAGGAGGTGGAACTGATGCACCGTTTCGGACAGCATGGGTGGAAATGCTATCATTGCCCCGACAGCCGCGTCGTCCATGTGGCGGGCGCGTCGACGGGCGTGGTCGACGGTCGATCGGGCGCCGGGCGCGCGCCGCCGGATTATGTCTTCCATTCGCGGCACCGCTATTTCGCGCTGACCGCCGGTCGGCGCGGCCCCTGGCTCGCCGATCTTGCGTGGCTGGGCGGCGATCTGCTTGCGCGGCTGGTCGGCCTTTTTTCGCGCCGTTATGCCGCGCATGACAATGTGGCGGAGCGCAAGGCGCTATTGCGGATCGGGATAGGGGCCGGCGGCAAGAGGGCGCATCCCGCGATCACCCGGACCGGCGATCCGGCGGGACGGCCTCCGGCATGGATGGAGACGTGATGGAAGCGAAGCCCATCGCCGTCGTCGTCATCGGCCGGAACGAGGGCGAGCGTCTGCGCCGCTGTCTCCGCTCGGTCGCGGGAGAGCTGCCGACGGCCTATGTCGATTCGGGGTCGACCGACGATAGCGTGGCCTTTGCGCGCGGCATGGGCGTGACGGTGCTGCCGCTCGACATGCGCATCGGCTTCACCGCCGCCCGGGCGCGCAATGTCGGCTGGCGCCACCTGGTCGACGAGGTCGAGAATGTCGCGTTCATCCAGTTCGTCGACGGCGATTGCGAGCTGGACCCTGACTGGCTGGACAAGGCCCTGTCGGCGATGCGCGCCGAGCCCGGCCTCGCCGCCGTCTTCGGCCGCCGCCGCGAGCGCTTTCCGGAGCAGAGCATCTATAACCGGATGTGCGACGATGAATGGAACGTGCCCGTCGGCATCGTCGCGGCGTGCGGCGGCGATGCGCTGTTCCGTGTCGAGGCGCTGGTCGCGGCCGACGGATATAGCGATGACCTGATCGCCGGCGAGGAACCCGACCTTTGCCTGCGCCTGCGCCGGCTGGGCTGGAAGATCCGGCGCATCGATGCCGAAATGACGCTGCACGATGCCAATATCCTGAGCTTTGGAAGCTGGTGGAAACGCACCAAGCGCGCGGGCTTCGCCTATGCCGCGCACGTTCTGCGCCACGGTTCCGGGTCCGATCCGCAATGGCGGCGCCAGGTGAACAGCATCCTGCTGTGGGGCCTTGTCTGGCCGCTCGGCGGCATCGTGCTGGCGGCGTTGCTGTCCTTCGTGAATCTGGCTGCAGGCGCGGCGATGCTGGGCGCGGTCGTCGGCAGCTATGCGCTGCAGGTCGTGCGCATCGCGATGCGCAAGCGCGCCGCGGGGGCGGACCCGGCGTTCGCATTTCGATATGCCGCGCTTATAATGACGGGCAAGTTTGCCGAGATGACGGGTGTCCTGCGTTGCTGGACCAGCCATGCCCTGAAGCGCGGCGATACGCTGATCGAATATAAGAGGCCGGCATGAGCAGCGGTTTCATTGCCCTTTGGAAACAGGTGGCCGAGGATCTTCGGGCGCATGGCGGCGAATGGACGCGGCCGGGTTTTCGCGCGGTCGCGGTGCACCGTTTCGGCGTCTGGCGCATGACGGTGCGCACCACGGTCCTGCGCGCGCCGCTCAGCATCCTCTATCGCTGGGGCTATCGCCACTGCCGCAACGTCTATGGCATCGAGCTGCCCTATACGGTCCGGCTGGGACGGCGCGTGATATTCGAACATCAGGGCGGGGTCGTCGTTCACGGGAGCAGCGCGATCGGCGACGACTGCATTATCCGTCAGAACTGCACGCTCGGCATAAGGCGGATGGACGCACTGGACGACGCGCCGACGCTGGAGCGGGGCGTCTCGGTCGGCGCCGGCGCCGTCATCCTGGGCGCCGTCCGGCTGGGCGAAAATGCGCAGGTCGGCGCCAATGCCGTGGTATTGTCGGACGTCCCGCCGGGATCGCTCGCGGTCGGCGTGCCGGCGAAGATCGTGGGGTCGACCGACGGGGCGCCGAGCTGACCGGGTCCATAAGAGCAGCCGGGCCGATCGGCGGCTTTTAGGAACCGCGAACCGTCATGATCCGACCAACTGCTGGAATGCGACGCCGGCGACCAGGCCGATGCTCACCAGGACATATGCGGTAATCGCCAGCCAGCGCCCGATGGCGTCGCTGTACCAATTATTGCGTCGAAGCTGGATTTGGCGATCTACCAGAAGATACAGCGCGAGAGCGATCAGCAGGTTCAGCACATATTCCGCCCAGACAAAGGCTGTGTGGCTGATCGGGAAATATCGCTTTGAGAGAAAATTGACGACGAACACGCCGATCCAGTGGTTCAGGTAGAGCGGATAAGAAAGACCGCCCGCGATCTCGGCCATCGGGCGACGGCGACCCGGCTTTGCCATCGCGACCACCAGGGCGACCGCGAAGATCGGCGCAATCTTGTCGATCGACAATGCGGCCATTGCGACCGCGCACAGGATTGCGATGGCAAGGGCGGTCCAGCGGGTGATCGGATTGCCCGAAAACGACGTCTTCGCTTCCATGATGGCGGCGCACACGCCCAAGGCTATCGCCGCAAAGTGCCAACCAACGCCCATCATTGCGACCGCGATGGCAAACCAAAGTGCGATCGAGCGGCCGCCGCGCACGAACAATATCAGCAACGGAGCAAGCAGATAGAATTGCTCCTCGACCGATATGCTCCAGAACTGATTGCCCGAACCGTCGAGGGGCATTTCGGTCAGCGCGGCCGGGAAGACGGTGAATATCTGGTGCGTGAACGTCAGGTCCATGACGAGATATTTGAGCCAGAAGATATCCGGGCCTTCCTTCGCGAGTGCCACGCCGTAAAGCAGGACGATCGCGAGCGCGTAGGGAATCCAGATGCGGGTGGACCGGTTGAAGAAGAAGCGCGGCAGCTCCGCACGGTCCGTCCTGAGCAATATGCCGCCGATCAGCCAGCCGCTGAGCGCGAAGAAGACCTCGACCGCAAGGCGGCCATCGACCGGGTGTGGCAGCGCCAGCCCCGCGTGGTCCAGCACGACGATCGAAGCCAGCGCAAGCCGCAACCAGTCGAACAGCGGGTAGCCGTTCAGCTTTACAGCTTCCGGATTTGCGGCAGTGCCGGGCGTCATGTAGCCAGGCGACTTTCGTCGGCTCTTCGCATCAACCGCCCTTCGGCGGTACCAGCCGCCCCGGATTGCCGACGATGACGCCGTGTGGCGGGACGTCGATCAGCACCACGGCGTTGGCGCCGATGCGGGCGTGGTCGCCGATCGTCACGGGGCCGATGACCTTTGCGCCCGCGCCGATATCGACATGTCCGCCGATTACCGGAACGTCCCTTTCGGTCGCGCCGACCGTGACCTGTTGAAAGATCAGGCAATTGCAGCCGATCGTCGCGTGCGGATGGACGACTATACCGTTCGGATGCGGGATCAGCAGGCCGCCGCCGATCGCGCTGTTGGTCGGAATGTCCGCGCCCGTGACGATCGACCACCAGCGGTGGCGCAGGACGGCAAAGCGCCGCGTCGCCCAGGCCAGCGCGCCGCGCGCATTCTGATAGTCGCGGATGCTCTTCAGCAGCGATCGCGAGGGATCCCAGCCGCGCCCTGCCTTGCGTTCGCGCGTCCAGTCGGGGTCGATGGCGGAGATTTCGGGGTCGCTCATGCCAGGAATCCGAATTCGGGTGGTTCGCCCTGCGGTCGCAGCAGCCATTCGTACACCGCGCGCACCTGGCTCGCCTTGGCCTGCCAGCTGTAGAGCGTTTCGACGCGCCGGCTGGCGGCGACGGACATGGCGGCCAGGTCGTATCGGCCCCCTGCAATATCGTCGACGAGGGTGCGGACCTGTTCCACGAGGCGGTCGCGCGGGCCGATGGGTATGGCAAAACCGCTCGCCGGATCGACCAGCTCGCCGGGGCCGCCATAGTCGACGACGACCGGCACGGCGCCCGACGCCATCGCCTCCAGCACGACGCCGCCGCCGAATTCGCGGACGCTGGGAAAGACGAGCAGGTCGGCGCCGGCGAGATGGTCGGCGACCTCCGCATGCGCGAGCCATCCGTGGAGCGTCACCGCCTTCTCGATCCCCAGTCGAGAGATCAGCGCCTTCAGCGGCTCCATTTCCGGGCCGTCGCCAATGATGTCGAGGTGCGCGCGGCCGTCCTGCAGCAGCTTATGGCACGCCTCGATCGCGATATCGGCACCCTTGTACGGCACCAGTCGGCCGACGAAGACCAGGCGCAGCGGGCCGCCGCGGGTGCGGGCCTGGGGCTTGAAGCGTTCGACGTCGATCCCGTTCTCGGGAATGTAGATCGTCGGCCGGCGATAGCGCGCGAGCTCGCCCGCGGTATGGCAGGAGCCGGCGATGATCGCGTTCGCGTTGCGATAGGTCGAGGCGATCGCCGGGAGGAAGGAATAGGCCTTTCGCACATAGGACAGCCATTCCTTTTCCTTGATCCGCTCGCGGTTGAACTCGGGATGCCAGGGGAGGCCGCCGTTCAATGGGCCGAGGAGAAAGGGCGTGCCGGCGCGGCGGCAACGGCGGGCGAGGCTGCTCGGCGCGGTGGGGCTGAGCGGCGTGACGCGGTGCACCACGTCGAATTTCCCCGCCCGGATGTCCGCGCCAAAGCGGCGCCAGACGAGATGCTCGAAATAGGGGTAGGTGAGCGACTGGATGGCGGTGAGCGTCGTCCACCCCTTGCCGGCGCCGCCGCGCAAACGGTCGGCGATCCGGTAGAAGGGCGCGGCGACCGCCTCTGAATCGATCGCGGTGAAATCGCTGCCCTCGACCAGGCCCTGCGCCAGAAAGGCGTCGCGATTGCGGACCTGGGTGACGATATGGACCTTCGCGACGTCGCGCAGCGCGCTGACCATCTTCCAGCCGACGAGCGGGACGCTGACCCAATCGGGATTGGCGGCCTCTGCGATCGCGAGGACGGTGGGTTTTGCGTCGCTCATCGCTCGATCGCGTCCACCAGCGTCGCGGCCGACACCGATGTGAGGAAATTCGCGTGCGCGTGCGCGCGTCCGGCGCTTCCGATCGCCTCGCGCATGGCGGGCCGGCGGGCCAGATCGCCCAGAATTTCGCCCAATGCCGCCTCGTCGCCCTGCGGAAACAGAAAGCCGGTCTTGCCATGTTCAATCATTTCGGGCGTGCCGCCGATGATCGAGCAGACGACCGGAAGCCCCACGCTCATCGCTTCCATTACCGCGACGGGCGCCGCTTCGCCGAGGCCGACGCTGGGCAGGACGAAGGCGTCGTAGCCCGCCAACAGCCCGGCGACCGCGTCGTTCGGCACGGGGCCCAGCGTGCGCACGCGGTCTTCGAGCCCGGCCTTTGCGATCGTCGCCTGTATCTCGGCGGCATAATCGCCTTCGCCGATGATGTCGTAGCGGATGTCGATGCCCTGATCGACGAGCGCGCGGACCGCGGCGATCGCGTGGCGGTGGCCCTTCATCTGGTTGAGGCGGGCGACGGTCACGATCTTCAAGCTGTCGGCGGCGCTCCAGTCGCCGGTCTTCTGGTTCGCGAGGTCATATTCGATGCCCATGCGGATCAGCTTGGGGGGCTCGGTCAGCCCTGGGACGTTCGCCTCCACCTGGCGGCACAGCGCCTCGGTCACGCAGGCGACGAACTTGGCGGGGCGGAACTTGAACGCGTGGCCGCGGCCATAGACCTCGAGGTCGCCGTGCAGCGACAGGCTGTAGGACGGGCCGCCGGCCAAGCGGCTGAAGGCGAGGACATAGGCGGCGTCGGCGCAGCTGTGGCCGTGGATGTGGGTGATACCCTCGCGGCGGCCTATCGATTTCAGGCGAAGGCCGATCGTCGCGAGCGCGAGCATCTTGATCCAGCGCTCGTTCGTCTCGGCGAGCGGTGCCCGCACGTCGCCGCGAAGGAGGAGGGCGGGTGCGGCGAGGGCGGCGCGGGCCCAGCTCAGCACATCGGCGGCGCGGAAATCGGCGAGATAGCGCGTGCGGGCTGCGGCGACCGAGGAAAAGGCGTGCGTCGCGCTATCCTTTGGCCTGCGCGTCGACAGGATCGAGACCGGGCGACCGGCCTTTTCGATATGCACGATCTCGCGCCAGAAAAAGCCGTGCGTCTGGCCCGGAAATTCCGGAACAAGATAACCGATCGTCATGCACCCCCCGGTAGCGAAATCGCATAAATGTCTGGCTGAACGGGCAATATCATCGTCAGCCGCCCCGCACCGCCAGCAGGAAAATGCGCGGGCCGGTCAGCAGATAGCGCCGCCACAGCCGCCGCGGCTCGCTGAGCAGGCGATACGCCCATTCGAGGCTGAGCCGCTGCATCCAGGCCGGCGCCCGGCGCTTGCGGCCGATGATGAACTCGATCGACGCGCCGATGCACAGCCCGACGCCGCGGCACGTCCCGGCCTGGCGACAGGCCAGCGCGACGATCTCGCTCTGCGGCGCGCCGATCGCGAACAGTATGAAGTCGGCGCGTTCGTGCGCGACGAAGGCGACGATTTCTTCGATCGCGGCCGCGTTCTGCAAAACACCCATCGGCGGGCGGTGCTGGACGAGCGTCGATCCCGGAAAACGGTCGACAAGGTCCGCCACCATCGTTTCGTCGCCGCCCACGATCGCAATCTTTCGGCCTTTGAAGGCGCCGCTGGCGAACAGATGTGCGGTCAGGTCGCTGCCCGGCACGACGTCGAGCCTGACCCCCCGAAATCGCGCAAGTTTCTGCAGGATACGGCTGTCGCACAGCCGCATGGCGGCGGCCGAATAGGCGTCGCGAAAGCGGGCGGTGCTGTCTTCGGCGCGCTTGGGATTCAGCAGCAGCACATGATCGACGTTCGGCGTCACGACATAGGAGAAGGAGTCGCGTGCAGACAGCGCCACAAGCTCCTCCGCCACCTGCTCGCAAGTCGATTCGTGAAATGTTATTCCCAGAAAGGATCGACGGTGCGGCTCAATAGGCATTCTTGTCCCAGACGAGCTTGAACACGGTTTCGATCATGATGCGCAGGTCCATCAGCGGCGACCAGTTTTCGATGTAATAGATGTCATATTCGACACGCTTGCGCGCGCGCTCGGTCGTCGCGATTTCGCCGCGCAGCCCGCGAACCTGGGCAAGGCCGGTGATGCCCGGCTTGACCCGGTGGCGCGCGGTATAGCCCTTTACGGCGTCGAAATAATATTTGTCCTCGACGCGCATCATCGTCGCGTGCGGCCGCGGCCCCACGATCGACATGTCGCCGCGCAGCACGTTGAAGAGCTGGGGCAGTTCGTCGATGCTCGTGCGCCTGATCACGCGGCCGACGCGCGTGACGCGGGGATCGTTCTTTTGCGTCCGCGCGGCGCCGCTGACATCCTGTTGGTCGACGTACATCGAGCGAAACTTCAGCACCGAGATTTCGTTGTTGTTGAAACCGAACCGCTTCTGCTTGAAGAAGATCGGCCCCTTGCTTTCGAGGCGGATCGCCAGCGCGGTCAGCAGCAACAGCGGCGAGAGGAGGATGACCGCGACAAAGGCGATGCCGCGATCCATCATCTCCTTCAATATGCCGTCGACGTCGCGCACCGGCTGTTGCCAGATCGTGAAGACCGGCAGCGATCCCAGGAAGTTGATGCGATATCCCGGCTTCAGCTCCATCGCCTCGCGCGGTAGCACGCAAAGGTCGATCGACGCGGCGCTGAGCGTGTCGGCGATATATTCCAGCCGTTCCTGCGTGATTTCAGGCAGCGCGAGGATCACCTGGTCGAGCTGCCCCGTGCGCGCGAGCTGCAAAAGCGCTTCGAACCCGCCCAGATAGGGAAGCTCCTTGGCGGGATCTGCGGTGCTCGATCGGTCGTCGGCATATCCGATGATGCGCAGGTGCGGCAGGCGTTGCAGCTCGATCAGCTCGAGCACGCGCCGGATCGTATCCGGGCTGGAGGCATAGAGCACGACGCGCTGGCCGACGACGCCCTTTGCCATCAGGTTCCAGATGATCTTGCGGAACGCCATTCGGCTGATGAACAGCCCGACCATGCTGAAGCCGATGAAATAAAGGGCGAGCCCGCGCGAAAATTCGCGCATCATTTCAAGCTGCAGGATCACGAGGCTGGTCAGGGCCGAGGCGAGCAGGAAGTCGGCCAGCGAGCCGCCGCCCGTATCCTCGCTCTGTCCCCGGAAGACCGCATAACCGTCGCGCGAAATGCGGATCAGGAAATAGTTGATGCACAGGATGATGGCGCCGGTGCGATGAAGCCGCGCATCGTAATAATAGCCGACGGTCAGGTCATAGACGATCGTCGCCAAAAGAAACGCGATCAGGAAGCACGACAGGTCGTTGGCGATTCCAAGCGAACGCAGGACGTTCGAGGTAAAGCGGATATGTCCGTTGCCCCGCCTGGGGATGCTGTCTAGCTTCCCGTGCATACGCCACCTGCGGTTGCACAGATCGTTTCGGGCGTGATGCGCGCGAACAGCCCGCGTCGACGCGGCGTTCCCGGCGGTTCGTCGACGGCATAGCTCTTGCGCGCTCGCGCGACGCCTGCGTTTGCCTTTGCCGCGCAGGCGGCATCGCCGAATTCGGCGCAAGTCCGGGAATAGATCGTCCAGGCGCGCATCGACGAGGGTTTCGCCATCGCGACGTCCTGGTCGAGCGAGACCGCGCGCTGGTTATCGCCGAGCCGGAGCAGATAGGCCCGGTACGCGTCGGCCAGCCGAAGGCTTTGCGGAAGGAAATCCATGCCCCGTTCAAAGGTTTGCCGCGCGCGGATTTCGCTGCCCTTGGCCGAATAGGCGCGCGCCAGTTCGACATAGCCCATGAAATTCTCCGGCGAATCGGAAACGACGACGTTGGCGTCCTCGATGGCGCGATCGACCCTGCCCTGCGAAAGACTGCGGGCGGTTCTCACCAGGAGGGCGTCCTCGTTTCGCGCGTCCGCTGCGAGGACGCGGTCCGCCAGTTGATATGCATGATTCTTGTCCCCCTGCGCCAGCATGATCCTCGACATCAGCGCCTGCGCGTCCAGCACGCCTTCGCCGTAGAGTCTTGCGAGCAGCAGCCTTGCCTTATCCAATTCGCCGCCTTCATAATAGAAGCGTGCCAATAATAATTGTTTAGCCCGCGTCCCATTTTCCGCGATGTAGCGAACCTGGGCCTCCGAAAGCGGCTTCGGATCATATTCCAGCCACAGGTTCACCAGGCCGGGGAGAAGGTCGGGATCGTTCGGCGCTTCCTCGAGCGCCTTGACCCCTTCCGCGCGCGCCTCCGCCACCGCTCCCGTCTTGTAGAGCAGGTTTATGTAATCCAGCGCATATTCGGTGTCGCCCTTCATCGCCTTGCGGATGTGCGGCAGGATTTTCTTCATTTGCACCTCGTCACCCTGGAGGCGGTAGATCTCCAGACGCGTGACATTCAGCGCATTGGTTTCGCCGATGGCGGCGATGGCGCTGTCGATCGCCTTGAGCGCGACATCATTTTTTCCCTGTAATGCGTCGATTCTCGCGGCGAGAATGGTGCCCCCCTCGTCGCGAGGATTGAGCGCCAGAATGTTGGACGCCATCTTGCGGGCATCGTCGAGCCGGCTGTCGTCGATGGCGATGAAGCCTTTGACGAGCATGGCCTGAACCGCGTTGGGCGCGAGCAGCAGCAATCGGTCGGCGGCGTCTTCGGCCTCCCGAACCCGGCCGGTCTGGAGCCCGAGGTCGGCAATATTCTGAAGAATTTCAGGATTGTCCGCCTGCAGGTCGAGGGCCAGCGAATAGGCGTTGAAGGCGCTGGTCAGCCTTTCGGCGCGAAATTCGATTCGGCCCAGAAGGACGTAATAGTCGGCAACATCGTCGCGTTCGGAGATGGCGCGCCGTATATTCGTTCGCGCATCTTCAAGATTTCCCGACTGGAGCTGGCTTTCGGCGACGGAGGCATAATCGGCGGCGCGCTGACCCGAATCCGCACAGCCCGAAGACAGCGTCATAATCAGGATCAATGGCGCCGCGAGTACCGCGAGCCTGGAAGTCGGGAGAAGTTTCAAACCGCCTACCTCGTTTTAAATTATGTAAGCTAGCTTTGTCGCTATTGCAGGTATCATTAAGTTGTCGAGGTTGATTCTTGGGTTAATGCGGTTGACTTTTCAGGGCAAGTGGGGCCAACCGAGCGGGTCGTAGGGACGACGCATCTTTCCACTAGAGGTGATCGGTGAAGAAAATGACCGCGGCGCTGTGGCTTGGCCTGGCGGTAAGTTACGGGGCGACCGCCTCTGCGCAATCGCCGCTTCCGCTGGCTTTCCAGGGCGCTCAGCCTGCCGCGGGTGCCGTGCAATCGGGCCCCGCGCTTCCCGTCTATCGCATCAATCCCGGCGACGAGCTCGAGATCAACGTGTGGCGCGAGGATCAGCTTCAGCGCGCCGTGAAGGTTCTGCCCGACGGAACGATCGCCTTTCCGCTCGTCGGCTCGATACAGGCCGCCGGAAAGACCACGGTCGAGATCGAATCGGTTATCTCCGCGGGGCTCGCGAACAAATATGTCGACGGCAAGGTGCCCGATGTCACCGTCGCCGTGCGCAGCCCGGCCGGACTTCAGTTTTCTGTTATCGGAAAGGTAAAGGGCGCCGGTACGTTTACACCGGGCCGTTATGTTACCTTGCTTGAGGCCCTGAGCCTTGCCGGCGGCGCCGATGAGTTCGCCAGCCTCGACAGCATCGTCATCGTTCGCAAGACGGCGACCGGCCTGGTGAGCATTCCGGCGCGACTGGGAGGCATATTGAGGAGCAAGTCCGTCAGCGCCGACGCGGTAAGGAATATTCCGATGATCGAAAGCGGCGATACAGTCATCGTGCCATGAAGCTGATCTATTCGCCTGCCTTGAACGACCGCTCATTCACCGCGTGGCGCGTGCCGGCCGCGGCCGTGGCCGTGTTGCTGCTCGCGACACCGGCGCATGCGCAGACCAAGAGCGAAGTCGTGGTGTCGGCCTCCGCCGGCTATGACAGCAACCCGTTCCTGGCCTTTGGCAACGACCGCGACGTGGCGTCGTTCCGGCTGGAGATGGTGCCGGCCATTTCGCGATCCGACGGCATCAGCAGCATAACGGTGTCGGGCCGGGTCGAGCATGTCGAATATGCCCGGCTTTACGATGCGGCGGATAATTTGTCGGCGAACGTGTCGGCGACCTACCGCGTCAACGAACGTATGGAAGTCGCGGGACGGGTTCAGATTTCCAGCAGCATTTCGACGACGGACTTCACGCGCCCGCTGCTCGACACGCCGGGCGTCACGCCGATCGATCCCACCCTGCCGATCGACGACGACATCACGTTGCTGGGCGACCGGCAGCGGCGCAACAGCGCTTCGGCCGAATTCTCGCTGGCTTATACGCTCAGTCCGTTCGACCAGCTCCGCTGGTCCAGCGTGGCGCAGGCGCAGCGGTATCCGGGTTCGATCAACCTTCAGGATTCGGATTACGCATCGCAGCGGCTGGCCTATTCGCGCCAGTTCAACGAGGACGTGTCGCTGGGCGGCAGCGTCGACGCCAGTGTCAGCAATTTCCGCAACGGGCGCATCGGCGACGCGACGATGGTGTCGCCGCAACTGTCGCTGGGGCTCCGGCTTTCGCCGCGCCTGCAACTGTCGGGCAGCTTCGGCCTGTCCTTCACGCGCACCAAATTGGCGTTGGGAACCGTCAGCAGCACGACCCTCTCCGGGAATTTGCAGGCCTGTTACAAGGGATCGCTGTCGAATTTCTGCCTGAACGGCCTGCGCCAGGTGCTGCCGTCGGCAATCGGCGGCGTCCGCAAGCAGTCGTCGATCGGCGCGACTTATTCGCTTCGCCTGTCCGAACGCGAAACGATCCAGGTGGGCGGCAGCTACTCGCTGGCGTCGACCCCGCTCACCGGCATCGGCGGCGATTTCGAAAGCATCCGGTCCTACGCGCGGTACGAGCATCAGTTGAACGAGAAGCTTCGGCTTTTCGCCAGCGCCGGCTATTCCGATACCCAGGATAATCTTGGCCAGAAACGGTCGAATTTCCAGGGGGCTGTCGGGGTCTCGTTCAAATTCGGAAGCGTGCAATGAGCGAGGACCGGTTCGACCGCGACGACGAAGGGGGCAATTTCTTCGCCCATCTTCCGACCATCATTCGCGAGCGCTATCGCTGGGCATTGCTGCCCACCATTCTTTGTTTCGTGGCGGGAATCGCGGCGGCTTTCCTGCTGCCGACGGTCTATCGGTCGACGGCGACGCTGCTGGTCGAATCGCCGCAGCTTCCCGAAGACGTGGTCGGAGTGCAGGACGGCGACGTCGTCGACCAGCGCATCGCCAAGATCCGCCAGCAGGTGCTGAGCCGTCCGCGGCTGATCGAGCTGATCCAGAAGCATCGCCTGTACAACGACGAGCGTTCGCGCAAATCGCTGTCCGAAATCGTCCAGCAGATGCGCGATGCGACGACGATCGAGGCGGTTTCGGCCGAATTGCAGCGCGGCGGCGGAAAGAATTCGACGATCGCCTTCACCTTGAGCTTCGATTATGAGGCCGCGGCGCAGGCGCAGGCGGTCACGCAGGACATGACCGAGCAGGTCCTGCTGATCGACGCGACGAAAAGCTCCGAACAGGCGACCAACACGGTGCAGTTCCTGACCGATCAGGCGGTGGCGCTGCAGACGCAGATCGGCGAGCTCGAAAGCTCGATCGAAACGATCAAGGCGCAGAACGGACTGGCGCTTTCCAGCGCGGGTTCGATGATTTTCAGCGGATCCACCGGCGGTTACGACGCGCAGATCATTTCGCTGCAGCGCGAAAATGCGCAGCTTGCCGCGCAGAAGGAGGCGCGCAAGACGTCCGCCGACCGCGATCCGGTGGTGGCAGCGGCCGAAGCCGAACTCGCCGCCGCGCAGGCGCGCTATTCGGACGATCATCCCGACGTCGCGATCGCGCGGCGCCGCCTGGCGCAGGCGAAAAACCTTGCGGCGAACAATGTCGCCAAACTGCCGCCCGACATAATCGACCAGCAGATCGCGTCGAACAATGCGCAGATTTCGGCGCTGCAATCGGCGAAGGCCCAGGAAATGGGCCGCCTGTCGTCGGCGCAGAGCGCGCAGGCGCGGGCTCCGCTGGTCCAGGAACAGATCGCGCAGCAGCAGCAAAAGCTCGACGGGCTGAACAAGCAATATGAAAGCGTGTCGACGCGCCTGATGTCGGCGCAGGCGAGCGCGAAGGCCGAGACCGAGCAAAAGGGCGAGCGCCTTTCGGTGATCGATCCGCCGGTGGTGCCCGAAGATCCCAACTCGCCCAATCGGCCGCTGCTGATCGCGGGTGGCCTGGTATTCGGGCTCGGGCTGGGCCTGTTCCTGATCCTGGCGGTCGAACTGTTCCTGCGGCCGATCCGCGATGTTCTTGATATCCGGTCGGTAACGGGCGCGATGCCGATGGTTTCGGTTCCCTCGATCGACGTGGCGGAGACCACCGAAAAGGGGTTCCTGCGCCGTCTGCTCAATATCTTTTCCCGGCGAAAGCCCGCCATGCAGAGCGCGGAAGGCTAGGATCTTTCAATGAACAGCCTCCCCAATCTCCCGCGATCGGTTCATGAATTGGCGCCGGGCGGTCCTTTGCCGGGCGTCGGTGAAGTCGCCGAAGAACCGGGCCTCGAACTCAGCCCGAAGCTTGTCGGATTCGACTCGAAGGACGCCCGGTCGCGTTCGTTCAACCTGCTTCGCGCGCAGCTGATCAAGAAGCTGGCGGAGACGGGGGGCCAGCTGGTCGGCGTGACCTCGCCGGCGCCGCACGCCGGCAAGTCCTTCGTTGCCTCGAACCTCGCGGCCTCGCTGGGACAGCTGCCGAACAAGCGCACCTTTCTGATCGATCTCGACCTGCGGCGCGCGACGATCGCGCAGATTTTCGGCCTCGACGCGAGCGAGGGCATCACCGAATATCTGGTGGACGACAGCGTCGAGCTTCAGAAGATCGGCCGGCATTTTCGCGAGAGCAATCTTGTCGTCTATCCGACGCTTCCGGCGCCGGTGAACTCGGCCGAGCTGATGGTGAGCGAGCGCTTGGACCAACTGATCGCCCGCGCGCGCGCGCTTGGCGACGATGCCATCGTCATCGTCGACCTGCCGCCGGTGTTCGCCAACGACGACGCGATATTGGCGGCGGAGAAACTCGACGGCGTTCTGGTGGTCGTCGAACAGGGCGTCACGACGAAGAAGCAGCTTCAGGGGGCGATGCAGCTTTTGCACCCCACGCCGATCCTCGGGACCGTCTTCAACCGCTTCAAAGGTGGTAGCGGTGACCCTTATGGATATGGCGGCAAATATAGCGGCTATTATTCGGAATAGCATGCCGCGCGGTCGCGCATCGCGATCGGTTACATTGCATTCGGGCGTATAGAAGCGCGGCTCGCTTCGCGACCGCGGCGTGTGTGGCGCTGTCCACCTGTCTTCCCAAACTTTATCCATCCCGGGCCCGGGCCCAGGCCTTGGCGCGGCCGGCAGGGAAGGACGCGCGCGGCGGCGGGACGATCTTTTCATCCTGACGTGCGCGCCGGCAGGGTCTGTCCGCCCGGGCCTCTTCCGCGGAGCCGTCTTCCGCGGGAATAGGACAATGCGCTCAATGCATTGGCGACCCCGCCCGCATCGGTCGCCGGGCCGCGCTTCTCAAGGCGTGGCATGGCCCGTCGGCGGCGCGATTAGTGCGATCCTGCGGGCCGCACAGCCGCCCCGCCGCAGCCCGTCCCGCCGCTGAACCGGCCTGGCCGAGTCGCTGCCAGAATGGCGGCATCTGCGCAGCTTGTGCGTAAGGCCGAATCCCCTGCGTGGGGGACGCGCGACCCCGAGTCGATCATAACATTTGCGCTAAACCTTTGTTTATCGTGCTGTTCCAGAATGGAACATCACTCGATTCAGCGCAATCCCGCTGGCGACGGCTGTGGCCGAAGGTGCGAATATTTATACCATAATATCAGTGAATTAAGGCGTTTATGGTGATCGCGATCTTGCCCCGGAATCCTGCTTTGATACGGCGGCTGACTTAAGTCGCGTTGACAAAACTTAACGAATCGTAATAGTGCCAACTCGGCAGACAAGCATAAGACTTGCAGCCGGGTTTCGCGCAATCGGGTCGAACATTGTGCTGAGGTCCCAATCAAAATGGGTCTTTGGACACGGCAGTCCGCGGTGTGGCGGCGAGCATCCCTCGCAGCATGATCACGGGCCTCGCCGGCTATTTGTCGACATCGTTCAGACCCGTTCGGGGCGTGAGCGAGACAAAGGGGTAGTAGTATGAAAAAGACAATGATCTCGGCCCTCGCTGCGGCCGCTGCTTTCGCTCTCCCGGGGGTCGCATCGGCTTCCACCATCCTCAATTCTGGCTTTGAAGCCGGCCCTGTGGGCACTGGCGCGCCGACCGGCTGGGCTACGAACAACCCGTCGCTGGTTCAGGTCGTCAGCAGCTTCGGAAGCTACGCGCCGACCGAGGGCAGCAAGTTTGCGGTCCTGACGACGGGCGCCCAGGACATCGCAACGGTCCTGACGCAGATCTTCAACATGAACGCCGGCGAAGCGATCAGCTTCATGGTGGCTTTCTCCACGACCGATTACCTGCCGTTCAACGACACCGGCGCGCTTGGCATTTTCGACTTCACGAACTTCGCTGGCACCACGCTGTTCACGCAGTCGGTTTCGAGCGTCGGTGACGGCGTCAGCGGCCCGTGGACGAAGGTGACCTTCGTTGCGCCCGTGACCGGCTCCTATGCGATCAACGCAAGCGTCCGGAACGTCGGTGACGGTTCGGTCAACAGCTTCCTTCTGCTCGACGCTCCGGCGGTTCCCGAACCGGGTGCCTGGATGCTGATGCTGCTCGGCCTTGGTGTCGTCGGCTTCGGAATGCGTCGTCGCCCCAATCTTCGCGTCAACTTCGCCTGAATGGCTTCCACGAAACTAGGGATGGGTTAAATGAAAAATGCTTTGCTTCTTGCGCTTTCACTTGCGGCGGTAACGCTGCCGGCGACGAGCGCGACTGCCGCGACGACCGTCGACGTCAGCACGGGTGTGACCTCCAACTGGACGGTTCGTCCGGACCTGGTCAGCCTTCCCTCGACCGCGTTCATTCCGACCGAAGTTCACCCGGCTTGGGATGGCGGCTCGAGCAACCCCTTCGTGGACGGCGCACGCTGGATCACGCAGTTCAATCCCGGCACGCTGAACGTTCCGGAGAGCGAAGCCTATTTCGAAACCGTTTTCCAGATCGCCGACATCGCGAATATCTCGCAGCTGGCGCTGGCAGGCACCTTCTGGGTCGACAATGAAGTCCTGGAAATCCTGCTCAACGGCAACCTGATCACCGGTTCGGGCGGCACCTTCAACGGTTCGGGTACGGCTTTCGGCACGACGAACGCTTCGTACTTCCAGCAGGGCGCCAACACCCTGACGTTCCGGATCAAGAACTATGGTCCGAACCTTCCCGAAGGCACCACCGGACAGAATCCGGCTGGCCTCCGCGTCTCGGGCGTGTTCTCGGCCGTTCCGGAACCGGGCACCTGGATGCTCATGATGCTGGGTCTCGGCGCAGTCGGTTTCTCGATGCGTCGTCGCCAGAAGACGCAGGTGCGCTTCCAGTTCGCCTGAGTTAAGCTCCGGCCAACTTTCTGATCAGAGAAGGGTCGGCCTTTATTGGCCGGCCCTTTTCATTTGAGACGTTGCTATGGCACGCATGAAGACATTGCGATTGAAGCGGCAGACGTGGGGCCTTCCGGCGCTTCTCGTTGCGAGCGCGCTTGCGATGCTCGCCGCGCTTTGCGCCGTCTATATGGCGCTGTCGGCTCCGTCCAAGCGGCTGTCCCATCAGACCAGGGCAGCGGTCGAGGCACCGGCCGAGCCCGAGCCGGAGACGCTTCAGTTCCGGCCCGGAATCGACGCGAAGACCGCGGCGGAAATGAATGCGGCGATCCCGCAGTCGACCGAACCGCTGGTCGACGCCCGCCCCTTTGCCGTCAACCTGCCGTCGATCGACGCCGGCACGCGGCTTTCGGCGGTCGATTGCCTGACTGCGGCGGTATATTATGAGGCGGCATCGGAAACGCCGACCGGCCAGCGGGCCGTCGCGCAGGTCGTCCTCAACCGCGTCCGTCATCCGGCCTATCCGAATTCGGTCTGCGGCGTGGTCTTCCAAGGTTCGCAGCGCAAGACGGGCTGCCAATTCACCTTTACGTGCGACGGCGCGCTCAATCGTCCTCCGTCGGCATCGGGCTGGGCGCGCGCGCGCGGGGTCGCGGTCGCCGCACTCGCCGGTTATGTCGAACCGAGCGTCGGCCTGGCCACGCATTATCATACGCAATGGGTCGTGCCCTATTGGAGCGCGAACCTCACCAAGCTGCGAACGGTCGGCGCGCATATCTTCTATCGCTGGAACGGCAGCGCGGGGACGCGGTCGGCCTTCACCAATGCCTATGCCAAGTCGGAGATCATCCCGGCATCGGCAATGGCGAGCCTTTCCGGATTCTTCCTGAGCGCCCCGCCGCAGGTCGATGCCGCGGTGCCGGTCGATACCAGCCTGGCGCAGCCGGCCCCGGCAACTGTCGCCGCCGCGAGCTCGGCGCTTCTCGTTCGTTCCGGCGGCGAGCTCAGCACGGCGCCGCGCGGCGCAATCGAAACGCGCGGCGGCAATCTGGAAAAGCCCGAATATCGCCTGAAAAGCGACGCCGTCGAGCATCGCTTCATCGACGATCGCGGAACGCTGCGCGACGCGCAATAGGCAGGCGCGCGCCGACGGTCGTCAATTCTTCAGACTCTGCGGTCATTGCCCCATCTGGTGTCGCGCCTCTCTTGCCGGAGTTCCACGCCTATCATGTCGACGATCCTCAACGCCGCCACCCGTTTCGAAGGGCAAAAGCCTGGCACGTCCGGCCTGCGCAAGAAGGTGCGCGTCTTTCAGCAGCCGGGCTATGCGGAAAATTTCCTCCAGTCGACCTTCGATGTCGCCGACGCCGCGCCCGGCGCGACCCTGGTGATCGGCGGCGACGGCCGCTATCACAACCGCACCGTCATCCAGCAGGCGATCCGGATGGCGTCGGCAAATCAATATGGGCTTGTCCTGGTCGGACAAGGGGGAATCCTTTCGACGCCGGCGGTCAGCCATCTCATCCGGAAATATGGCGCGAGCGGGGGACTGATCCTCTCCGCGAGCCATAATCCGGGCGGGCCCGATCATGACTTCGGGATCAAATATAATATCGCGAACGGCGGCCCCGCGCCCGAGCAGGTGACCGATGCGATCCACGCCCGGACGCTGGTCATCGATCATTGGAAGAGCGTCGATTCCGCCGACATCGATCTCGACAGCATCGGACATCATGACGTCAGCGGCATGCGGGTCGAAATCGTCGATCCGGTCGCGGATTATGCCGATCTGATGGAAGAGCTTTTCGATTTCACCGCGATACGGGAGGCGGTGGCCGGCGGCTTTTCGATGGCGTTTGACGCCATGAATGCGGTGACCGGATCCTATGCGATCGAGCTTCTGGAGCGCCGGCTGGGTTTTCCGGAGGGCACGGTTCGCCGCGGTGTTCCGCTGGAGGATTTCGGCGGTGCGCATCCCGACCCCAATCTGGTGCACGCGCATGCGCTTCATGCGTTGATGATGGGGGCGGAGGCGCCAGACTTCGGGGCGGCGTCCGATGGCGATGGCGATCGCAACCTGATCATCGGCCGCGGATGCTTCGTCTCGCCGTCCGATTCGCTGGCGATGCTCGCCGCCAATGCGCCGCTGGTGCCCGCCTATGCGCGCGGTCTTGCTGGAATCGCCCGATCGATGCCGACCAGCATGGCGGTCGACCGCGTTGCCGAGGCGCTGGAAATCGACTGTTTCGAAACGCCGACGGGCTGGAAATTCTTCGGCAATCTGCTCGACGCCGGCAAGGTCACGCTGTGCGGCGAGGAAAGCGCCGGGACGGGCGGCGACCATATCCGTGAGAAGGATGGTCTGTGGGCGGTGCTGTTCTGGCTCAATATTCTGGCGGTCCGGCGGATGTCGGTCGCGGAAATCGCGCGCGACCATTGGCGGCGATTCGGCCGCAACTATTACGCGCGGCACGATTATGAAGGCTTGCCTGTCGAGGCCGCGGACCGGCTGGTGCGATCGCTGTCGGACGCGATCCCGACGCTGGCGGGCCGCAGGTTTGGCTCGCTCGCAGTGACGAACGCGGACAGCTTTACCTATGTCGACCCCGTCGACGGGTCCGAAAGCGTGGGGCAGGGGTTGCGGATCTTCTTCGACGACGGGTCGCGGATCATCTTCCGGCTTTCGGGCACGGGCACCGAGGGGGCGACGCTTCGCCTGTATCTCGAGCGCGTCGTTGCGCCGGACGGGGACCTGGCAAGCTCGGTCGACGCGATGCTGTCGACTCTGGTCGATGTGGCCGATCGGATCGCGGACATCACCGGGCATACCGGCCGAACCGCGCCCGACGTGATAACCTGACGGACGGCGCGCGCTTTCCGTACCGCGCGGTCAGTCGAATTTTTCGTACCATGTCTCGCCATGGCGGAGCTTTGCGAATAGCCGCGCGGCGCCGAAGCGATATTTGTAGATGTGAAGCCGCATCCGGTCGGCGAAACCGAGCGGGAAATAGCGGCGGTTGAGGAAGATCGTGTCCTGATGGCCGATCCGCGACATGTTCACGCCATAGAAGCCCGCCGAATTCAGATGCCGCTTCACCTGCCCGACCTGATCGGCGGTGATCAATCCGCAAAAGTCGTGAAACTCGATCGTAAGCTGACCGATCCGGGCGAGCGTCTCGCCGTCGGTCTTCAGCAGCAGGTCGACTTCGGCGCCCTCCACGTCGACTTTGACGAGGTCGACGAACGGCCGCCCCGTCCAGTCCAGTATTTCGGGCAGCGACACCCCCCGGACGCGAATCTGCTCCGCCCCGTCGGCGGCGGGCGCGTCGATCCGCGAGGCGAGGGGGTTGGTGCTGTCGATCTGAAAGGGCAGGTCGTCGACCGGGTTTCCCGTCGCTGCCCAGGGGCGAAGATGGATTCGGGGGTCACCGGACGGGTTGATCGCGTCCAGAAGATGCGGATTGGGTTCCAGGGCAAAAACCTCGGCGTCGAAGCGTTGCCGCATCTTCCGCGCAAATCGACCGGTGTTCGCGCCCAGGTCGACGATGGCGGATCCCGGGGACAGGGCCTTTCCAACAAGCGTATGCCATTCGATCGTCGTCAGCATAGATACTCCCGACTCTTCAAAGGTGCTTTGGTATGCGTCGAAGTCTAGCCCGGCCCGCGCCGGATTCAATCGGCATTCCGGTGTCGCGGGGCGGCGGATATCGGCGACGGCGCGCCGTGCACGCATCGATATTTCGGTATGATATTTGGAAAAACGTGGCGGCCCGCCGCGGAGGGAAGCCAAGCTCCGCTACGGGCCGCGACAGTATCTCTACTGCAAAAGTAGAGTGACATTCGCTTGCCGATATGGCTAGCTGTTTCTCCAACGAAACACCGTGTCAGAGCATCGCTTCATCGTCCTTTCTCCCACGCCATGACCGCCAAAAAGGGACTCATCATTCGCCATGTGCCGCATGAGGGGATCGCGGGCTTCCGCGAACCCGTCGAGTCGGCCGGCTATGTTCTTGAGCGGATCGATGTCGCCGATCCCGCCTTTGGCGCGGTAGATCTGACCGAGCCCGATCTGCTGATCATGATGGGTGGCCCCATGGGGGTCTATGAAAGCGCCGAACACCCGTGGATCGCGTGCCAGCTGCGCCGCCTCGCCCGCCGTCTCGAGCATGATCGGCCAACGCTGGGCGTCTGTTTCGGGGCGCAGATGATCGCCGCGGCGCTCGGCGCGCCCGTCTATCCGGGGCCGGCGAAGGAAGTCGGCTTCCATCCGCTCAGCGCCGTCGATCCGACCTCGCCGCTGCGCCATCTGGCCGATGTCGACGTGCTGCATTGGCATGGCGACACGTTCGACCTTCCGCCGGATGTCGAACTGCTCGCCTCGACGCCGTCGTATCGCCATCAGGCCTTTCGTCGCGGCCCGAACATTCTTGCTTTGCAGTTCCATGCCGAAATGGGGCTCGATCCGCGCTTCGATGCATGGATCGACCAGTGGCCGGAGGCGCTGGATGCGGTGGGCAGCAGCGCCGCGGCGATGCGCGCGCGTCATGCCCAATGCGGTCCGGGCGCGGTTGCCGCGGGGCGACGGATGATCGCCGAATGGCTCGACGGGCTTTCCGGCTGAAGGCGGGCGCAGGCAAAGAAAGCGCTCCGGATGCCCGATTGGGCTGCTGCGCGGCGGTCAAAGATGCTGCCGCTACGGCAATGTAGCGCTACTTTAGGGTAACATGATACGTGAATCACGACGGCACGTAACTTGATTTCGATTCGTGATGCTCTATGCCCAACGCGTGCAGGGTGACCCAGACAATTACATCAGTCTCCTTTCGGCCGCGCAAATTGAAACGCTGCGGCTGGTTTTTGAGCACAAAAATTCCAAGGAAATCGCTCGCATTATGGATGTTTCGCCCCATACGGTGGACGAAAGGGTGCGGCGGGCCCTAAAAAAATTAAATGTTTCCAATAGGATAGAGGCCGCTACGATCCTTGCGCGTAACGGTGTATTCGACCAGGTTACTCCCTATCAACCTTTGACATATCAATTGATCGACCTAGGCGACCCGGTCGCGGCGGATGATGCCGGACCGGGGCGTAGTTCGACGCGGCGGCTTTTCGACATAGGCACGCCATTTCCTACCGCGTCCCAGCCGGCCAACCGGCATGGGTTGATGGAAAGGATAATCTGGCCAATCCTGATCGCCTTCGCGACCATTTTGGCTTTTTCCGCTCTTTACTCGATCCTTGTTGGTCTTGGTCGTGTTCTGACCTGAATGCTGCGGGGGGGATCCGTTGGCATTCTTTACAAGGACCTACGACATGCTGAACGAACGACTCTCCGCTGCGAAGAAGATCGCTTCCGAACTGCACCAGGCCGAAGATGCAATCGATGAAACGATGATCCGTATCGCCAACCTCGCCGCCACGCTGCCGACCGCACGCCGCGACATCAACATGTCGGCGATCGTCGGCCAGGAAGCGATGGCAAAGGTTGCGCACGCTCTTGCCGCCGCCGGCGAAGTCCGCCAGCTCCTTACCGACGCGCATATCTCGCTCACCGAGACGCAAAAGCAGATCGGTCTGGGCACGCGCATGTTCGGCGCCGGCGTCAAGCCGCCCGCGAGCGCCTCGCTGGTCGAGGATGGCGGCAACGACATCGGCGGTGCAGCGGTCGCGCACCTCGCGCTCGCCAAGGCGTCGTAAGAGGTCGGACGAGCCATATGTGGACCGTGGCGACTTATTACGGGGTTTTGCTCCTCACCGTGGCCGTCGCGATGTGGCGCGGCGGCCATATGGAACGGTGGGCTGCCTATACCGCCTTGATTGCCTCGGTCTGCACCACCGTCCTGGCACCCGTTCCGGATTGGTCGCATATTGAATATAGTATCTTCGCAATCGACGTCGTCGCACTTGCGAGCTTTTGGTTCATTGCCTTCAAAACCCAGCGCTTCTGGCCATACTGGATCACCGGTTGGCAGTTGATCGCGATTTTCGGGCACCTCCAGAAGCTGATGTTTTCGGAGATACTGGCGCGGCCCTACGCGCTGCTTTCAATGTATATATCTTACCCGATCCTATTTGTGATCTTGTATGCATCGGGTTCGACCAAACGGACGGGACACGCCGGGACCTGATGAAGGACACCCAAAGGGTCTCATCGCATGCAGCAATTTTCGAACCAAGAAATTGCCGAAATCAAGTCGCGGATCGACCAGATTCATGACCTCCTCGCCAAAAGCGGCGGAGAGGAACATTTGGTATCAGGATCCGCGACCTTTGGATTGTCGGCTGAATCCTCCGAACCGCGGCTGATCGACCAGCTCGCGCTCAGCATCCAGATGCGGCGGATGCGCAAGAGCCATTTCGGCACTTCGCAGATGTCGGGTCCCACGTGGGACATGATGCTCGACCTGATGCTGGCAAACGCCAACGGTCGCACGCTCAGCGCGAGCGACCTGGCGACCGGCGCTGCGGTCCCGCTTTCGTCCGGACTCCGGATGATCGCGGCGCTCGAAGCCCTGGGGTTTGCGAAGCGTACGATCGACGAGCGCGACCGGCGCCGCTCGATCGTGCGACTGACCGACGCCGGCATCGAACGCATGGCGAGCTATTTCAAGAAAATCGGTGCGGCGATGAACAGCGGCTATAATCGGGTCGCCTCTGCCTGAGCCTGAGCCTGAGCCCGGCGAGACCAGCCGCCGGTTGCTACTCGGTCATTTCGCGCATCATGCGATCGATCTTGGCCATGGCGTCGCGCTTGATCTGACAGACGCGCGCCGCGCTGACCTCCAGAGTCAGCCCGATCTCCTGCAAATTCAATTCCTCGAAGAAATAGAGCTGCAGCACCATCTGCTCGCGGCCGTTGAGCCTGGCGATGCACAGGCGCAGCGCATCGAGCATGTCGTGCTGCTCCAGCGCCTCGCTGGCGCCGGCTCGGTCGTCGGCGAACAGAAACGACCCTTCGTCGACCAGCTCGTCGAGCGAGGTCGAGCGGCCGTGCGTCGCGCTTTTCTCGAGCGCGAAATAATCGTCGGGCGAAAGGTCCAGCGCCGCCGCCATCTCGGCGGTCGACGGCGTCCGGCGCAACTGCTGTTCGAGCATCGCGCGCGTCTGGTTCAGTTGCCGCGCCGCCGCCATCGCCGATCGTCCGACATCGGCCTCGCGCCGTTGCTGATCGATCATCGCGCCGCGGATGCGCGTCGTCGCATAGGTGGCGAAGGCGAAGCCGCGTTCCTCATAGGTCCGGCTGGCTTCGATCAGCGCGATCAGCCCGACCTGGATCATGTCCTCAAGGTCGCTTGTGCGCGAGACCCGCGAATGGACCTGCCAGGCGATCTTGCGAACGAGCGGTGCATATTCCTCGATCAGCGCCTCGGCGCTTTCGCCATAGCCATGCGCCCGCGCTGCGCGGCCGCCCGCTCCGAATTGATCGGGGCGCTCAATTTTCATGGGGCTCGTCCTTCATCTGGGCATCTTCGCCGCCGGTAAGGCGCGGCACTTCGGCGCCGATCGTGGCAACGATCTCGGTCGCCTTGTTCGCCGGGATTTCGAGGTAGGAGATCACCGCGACGTCGGGGAAGGTCGCGCGCACCAGCCGCGACAGCGCCGAACGGCAGAGCGGCGAGGCGACGAGCGCAAAGCTGCGCGTCGACAGCAGGAGCGGTTCGACCGCCTGGCCGATCTGTTCGATGATCTTCATCGCCATGCCGTGCTCGAACGGCCATTCGGCGCCGGGATTGGCGCGCACCGCCTGGTTCAGCAGCACCTCGATATCGGGGCTGAAGGTCACGACGGGCAGCGGCATGCGGCTCGGCACGATCGTCTGCACGATCAGCGCGCCGATGCGCTGACGCACCGCCTCGACCAGGTCGTTGTCGCCGAGCTGCTGGCTGGCGAGCGACACCATCGCTTCGGCGATCTTGCGGAAGTCGCGGAGCGGCACGCGCTCGACGAGCAGCGCCTTGCACAGCGCCGCGACGCGCGGGAGGGCATAGCCCTGCGGCGACAGGCTCTGCGCGAGCTGCGGATAATGGGCCTTGAGATTGTCGATCAGCGCCTGCGCATCGTCGAGGCCGAAGAGTTCCGACGCCGAACCGATGATGCTGTTGTTGAGGTGCGTCGCGACCACGGTTGCGGGGTCGACCACGGTATAGCCCGCGGCGATCGCGTCGTTCTGCGACGATTTCGGAATCCACAGCGCGTCGAGGCCGAAGGTCGGGTCCTTGCAGGGGCGCCCGGTAACCTTTGCGACGAGATCGCCCGAATCGAGTGCGAGCATCTCGTTGGGGAATACCTCGTCCTCGCCGACGATCACCCCGGCGACCGAGATGCGGTAGACGTTGCCCGGCAGCGACAGGTCGTCGGCGACCTTCACCGGCGGAACGACGAACCCGAGTTCCTTCGAAAGCTGGCGGCGGATACCCGTGATGCGGGTCATCAGCGGCGCGCCCTTGCGTTCGTCGACCAGCGTGACAAGCGCATAGCCGATTTCGAGCTGGCATGGACCGACGTCGCTGACGTCCGCCCATTCGATATGGTGCGGATCGGGAGCAGGCGCAGCGGGCGGAGGCGCCGCCTGCGCCATCTGTTCGGCCTTGCGAAGCTGCCAACCGATCCCGCCGGCGATCGCGGCGGCCGGAAGAATGAGCATCTGCGGCATCGCGGGAACGAGGCCGAGAATGAAGAGCACGCCGCCAACGGCCATCCAGACGTGCGGCGAGGCGAACTGGCTGCCGATCTGGCCCGAAAGATCGTGCGGCGAAGCGACGCGGGTGACGATCGCAGCAGCGGCGATGGAAAGCAGCAGCGCCGGAATCTGCGCGACCAGTGCATCGCCGATCGCAAGCGTGACATAGGTGCTGCCGGCCTCGGAGAAGCTGAGACCGTGGCTGAACATGCCCAGGATCAGGCCGCCGACGATGTTGACGAACAGGATCAGCAGGCCCGCGACCGCGTCGCCTTTCACGAATTTCGAAGCACCGTCCATCGAGCCGTAGAAATCGGCCTCGGTCGCGACTTCCTGGCGGCGGGCCTTCGCCTCATCGGGCGTCAGCAGGCCGGCGTTGAGGTCGGCGTCGATCGCCATCTGTTTGCCCGGCAAGGCGTCGAGGGTGAAGCGCGCCGACACTTCGGAAACGCGGCCGGCACCCTTGGTGATGACGACCAGGTTGATGATCATCAGCACGACGAAGACGAAGATGCCGACGACATAGTCGCCGCCGATCAGGACCTGACCGAACGCCTCGATAACATGGCCTGCCGATGCCGTACCCTCATGCCCGTGGACGAGCACGACGCGCGTCGAGGCCACGTTCAGCGAGAGGCGGAACAGGGTCGCGAGCAACAGAACCGTCGGGAAAGCCGAGAAATCGAGCGGCTTGGACGCCTGGAGCGCGACCATCAGGATCGCGAGGCTGATCATGATGTTCGCGACGAAGCTGATGTCGAGGATGATCGGCGATACCGGGATCACCATCAGCGCGACGAGAATCAGCATCGCCGCGGGCAATGCCGCGGCCCCCGCGATGCGGGTGATGTTGCTCAGCTTGAGGCCGCCCATCATGCGTTGCCTCCAAGCGAGGCGAGGCGGCGATAGGCACTTGCGGCGAAGTCCATCGACAATTTCTTGGGCATGGGCTGAATATCCATCATCGGAAGGGGCGGGCGTCCGCCGCCGGCGCCGCTGGCGCTGGCCATCTGCATGCGCCAGCCGGAAGCGGGCATGGCGGCGCCGGGCATCATCCCGGCACCGCCATCCGCATCGAGCTTGGCGCGGAAAAATTCGCGAATTTCGCCGAGGCTGCGCATGCTGCCGTCGGCGTTGTAGAAGACGGGGCGGTTTGCCGCCGCGGCCTCGGGCATCATCGTCGCGCCGGCCTGGTCGGGATTTTCGTCCCATGCCGACAGGAAACGGGCGGCCCCCGCCGATCCCAGAAAATGGGCGAGATACAGGTCGACCGGCTCGGCGGCGCGGCCGATGCGGCTTTCGATATAGTCCTGGTTATCGGAGGTCAGCGCCGCGGCCATGTTCGAGGCCGCGACCGGATCGTCACGCAGGCCGAGGATCTGGTCGCGCAGCATGGGGTCGGCGATGCTGAAGCGGCCCGATGCGTCCTGACCGATCGCGTTGGCTGCCCAGCCGAGCCCATGGTCCGCGCCGTGGCGGCGTAGCGTGGCGAGCCAGGTCTGCTTGGTGAACTGATAAAGCCCGCGCGCGGACGAGGTCGGCGCTTTTGCGGTGGGATTGAAGCGGCTTTCGACGCGCGCGACGTCGACCAGATAGTCGAAGTCGACCCCGGTGCGCGTCGATGCATTCTGAACCGCATCCAGGACGGGGACAGCGCCGGGCGCCGGTGTCGCAGAGGGGTTGATCAGGTTCATGCAATTGGTTCCGCTGTTTCAGCAGACCAAAAGCAATCATCGTGCCATTTTGTGGGAAATCACAATAATATGTGATTTATCAATAGCTTAATGCAAACCCCCGGTGGTGCGTTCCGCGGATTTGATGGTTCATGTCAATCCTCTGACGCGTCCAGTCCTTCAGGACGTTGACCCGGATGGCGGCCGCCTCGAGCTGGGCGAGGGTCTTTGTGATCAACGTGCGTGCCTGCGCTTCGCCCCCCTCGGGGATCGCAGCACCGCGAAAGAGGATCACCGCCGTCGCAAGTTCTTCGGTCGCGGCGATGATCGCGCCGGCATCCTGCCCGTCAAGAGCGCCGACCAGAAGGTCGAGCTTCGTCTGGATGTTTTCCATCGGCATCAGTCGGCGCGCCCCTGGGCGTAGCTCAGCATGGCGAGTGCGATATTCTTGGCATCGGTCGTGTAGGTGCCTTCGGCGATCGCGGCGCGCAGCGAGGCGACGCGCGCGGCGTCGACGGGCGGCGGCTGCGACGCGAGGTCGCTTGCAAGCCGTATCAGCTTTGCGCCCGGCAGCGCGGCAGACGCCGCGGAGTGCGACGCCGCGGCGGTCGCCGCGTCGGCATTGCCCGTGATCTTGCGCACGGGAGCGGTGCGGACGACGCCGCCCACCGGCCCGATTTTGCTGTCTCCCGACATCTTCGCCTCCATAAGCCCCGTCGGAAAATCGACGGAAACGTCTCACAAGCGTTTAACGGATGGCGTTTCGGGAGATTAAGGGCCGGTTACCGAAAAAATAAAAAAGAAACCCGGCGGTGTCGGAAAGCCGACGCCGCCGGGCCAGTGGGGCTGACTGTGATCAGGATATCAGTCCATAAGGCGAGCACGCCCCGGACCGGTTACGATGGCGCTCATCAGATTCTTCGGATCGGTGCCGCGCAGTGCGATCGTCTCGCCGACCCGGCCGTCCTGGGTCGCGATCGCCGAATAGCTGACAGCGAAATTTTCGGTCTCGATCGTCACGCGGACATTGTCGCCGCGGCGGATCACGACTGACGACGCGGTCGCGGCAAAGCTGGGCGATACGGTCGCCGCGCCGCTTGGCCCCGACATCGGAACGCGCAGGCGCCAGCCCAGCGAGTCACAGCGCACGGCAAGCGTCTGTGCGTCGATAGCGGTGACCGACGCCTGTTCCGGACACCGCGCCAGCTTGATGCGGCGGTCAATCGGGGTGGCGGTACGGCCCATCGCATTTGCGACCATCTGGGTCAGCGTATCGACCGTCTGCCAGTCCTGGATCGCCTGCTGCGCGCTTGCGGTTGGAATGGCGATCAGGCTGGCGGCGATACCGATGGCAAATTTGCGGGTCATGGCGAAAATCCTCGCTGGTCATATTCGCCGGACCAAGTTGCACGATGTGTGCCAGTCGCGCTCCGCCGCCGATTTCCGCGGGCAGCGGCTGAACGACGTCAATCTTTTGACGAGCAGCCGACGGGTGCATGGGTGTTCGTCGCCGATGTTCGCATAATATGTTGATAAATAGCAATAAATTGATTTTGGCACGCTGATTGCATCATGCCTTGGTGTTTTTCCGCGCGTCCGTGCCAGTTCCGGCTCGGCGGCTCGTGAAAGGACCCGTCGCCGGCAAGGCGTCAGATGAAGGATGTTGATGATGGCAACCGAGAAGCTCTTTGGCCTGCACGCGACAGCGCTCCAGCTGCGTAGCCAGCGCATGATGATGCTCGCGTCGAACATCGCCAATGCCGCGACGCCGAATTACAAGGCGCGCGACCTCGACTTTTCCAAGGCGCTCGATCTTGCGAGCCAGGGCGCCTCGACGTCGGGCGCGATCGAAGGCGCAATGGCCTATCGCGTTCCGGTCCAGCCCTCGCTCGACGGCAACACCGTCGAGATGGCGACCGAACAGACCGCCTTTGCCGAAAACGCGCTCGCCTATCGGTCGAGCCTCTCCTTCCTGCAGGGTCGCGTCAACACGCTGACCCGCGCGCTCAAGGGAGAATGACGATGAACGGCAACTTCTCCGTCTTTGACATCAGCGGGCGCGCGATGTCCGCGCAGCTCGTCCGGCTGAACACCACCGCATCAAACCTTGCCAACGCCGGCACGGTCGCGGGCAGCGAGTCCGAAGCCTTTCGCTCGCTCAAGCCCGTCTTTCGTACCGTGATGGATGCGCAGGGTCGCGCGACGGTCCAGGTCGACCAGGTCACGACCAGCAAGATGGCGCCCTCGAAGCGTCACGACCCGTCGAACCCGCTCGCCGACAAGGACGGCAATGTGTGGGAAGCCGCGGTCGATAGCGCGGCCGAACTGGTCGAGATGGTCGAGACCGCGCGCCAGTATCAGAACAATGTCCAGGTCCTGGAAACCGCAAAGGGCCTGATCAACGAAACGCTGCGGTTAGGACAGTAATCATGGCCGTCGCTTCGATCCAGAACCAGTATCAGAACTATTCGCCGACGCAGCTGAAGGGTCAGCAGCTCGACCAGAGCGACTTTCTTCGCCTGATGACGGCGCAGCTGTCGCAGCAGGATCCGTTCAACCCGGTCGATAACCAGCAGATGGTCGCGCAGATGGCGCAATTCTCCAGCCTGGCCGCCGCCAGCGAAACCAACACGGTGCTGAAGAATATTTCCGACCAGCTCACCGCGCAGACGAAGCTGCTGCAGGACATCAAGGCCGCCACGCCGGCGCCGACCCCCGCTTCGACCCCCACTACCTAATCATCACGCAGGAAGGATAATCTCATGTCGTTCTATACTTCGCTTTCGGGCCTCAAGGGCGCCCAGACCGACATGTCGGTCATCTCGAACAACATCGCGAACGCCAACTCGATCGGCTTCAAGCGCAGCAAGGCGACCTTTGGCGACATCTTCGCCTCGTCGCCGACGCAGGCGACCAAGACGGTCGCCGGCCAGGGCCAGCGCCTGATCGGCATCGCGCAGCAGTTCACGCAGGGTTCGTACGAGACGAGCGAAAAGACGCTTGATCTCGCGGTGATCGGCGAAGGCATGTTCATCGTGAAGGGCGATCCGCCCCGCGAACAGATCACTTATACGCGTAACGGCGCCTTCAGCCCGCAGCCCGACGGCAGCGTCGTCGACTCGACGGGGCAGAAGCTGCAGCTCCTTCCGGTCGACGCCAACGGCAACGTCACCGACCGTACCTTTGCCGGCATGACCGATTTCGTGCTGCCGAGCGGCGCGCCGTCGGATCCGACCGCCTCGCTGATCAACGTGTCGGTCGGCCAGGACGGCCTCGTCACCGCGACTTTCGCCAATGGCGAGGACCAGGTGCTCGGCAAGGTCGCGATGGCGACTTTCCCCGCGATGGAAGGCCTTCGTCCGATCGGCGATGCGCACTGGCAGTCGACGGGCGAAAGCGGCCCGCCGGCGATCGACGCCGCGACCAACGGTCCGATGGGTGCGATCCGCTCGGGCGCGCTCGAGCGTTCGAACGTCGACATCACCGAGGAACTGGTGATGCTGATCGGCGCGCAGCGCAACTTCCAGGCGAATGCCAAGGCGATCGAGGGCGCGTCCACGCTGACCCAGACGATCATCAACATGCGCACCTGATAACCACGATTAGCCGCCTGCCGGGAGTATCCAGATGGACCGCCTCATCTACACCAGTCTGACCGCGATGCGGGGCAGCATGGCCCGGCAGACGGCGATCGCGAACAATCTCGCCAACGCCCAGACGCCCGGGTTTCGCGCCGACATGGCCGAAGCGCAGTCGCTCTGGCTGGACGGATCCGCCTTCAACACGCGCGCCGTATCCTCCGAAGAGGTACTCGGCGCCGATATGAAGGCGGGCACCGTCACCCAGACGGGGCGCGACCTGGACGTCGCGGTGCAGGGCGACGCCCTGCTCGTCGTACAGGCGCAGAATGGCGACGAAGCCTACACGCGCCGCGGCGACCTTCAGCTTTCGCCGAGCGGGCTGCTCACCACGGGTGACGGCAGTCCGGTGCAGGGAGCGCAGGGCCCGGTGACGATCCCGCCCGCGGATTCGATCAGCATCGATACCGAAGGCCGGGTCTGGGTCGTGCCGACCGGCGGCGATCCGCAGAGCCCGCAGGAGGTCGACAGGCTGCGCCTCGCGACCCCGACGGGATCGGACATCGTCAAGGGCCTCGACGGCCTGTTTCGCGTGAAAGGCGGCGGGATCCTTCCCGACGACCCCGAAGCGCGCCTGATTACGCGCTCGATCGAAGGATCGAACGTCGCCGCTACCACCGCGCTCGTCGAGATGATCGAGGCGAGCCGGAGCTGGGATACGCAGCTCAAGATGATCACCGACGCGCGCGACATGGACAGCGCGACCGCCAATCTGATGCAGCTGCCCCGTTAAGGAGAATAGAAAATGAGCTTCGGTGCCCTTCACGTCGCACGGACCGGTCTGGATGCCCAGGGCTTTCGGATGCAGGTTATCGCCAACAACCTAGCCAACGTGAATACGACGGGCTTCAAGCGCGACCGCGCGAGCTTCGAAACGCTGAGCTATCAGATGATGACGGCGCCGGGTGCGCCCTCGTCGGCGGAGAACCGCTATGCGACCGGGCTCAACCTCGGTACCGGCGTCGCCCTCAGCGGCACCGCGCGCATCGATACGCAGGGCACCTTTGCGACCACGGGCAACGGCCTCGACGTCGCGATCGACGGTGCCGGCTATTTCCAGGTGCAGATGCCCGACGGACGCATCGGTTACACGCGCGCCGGCAATTTCGGGCGGTCGGCCGACGGCACGCTGGTGACGTCGGACGGCAAGCCTGTCCAGCCGCAGATCCAGATTGCCGAGGATGCGACCTCCGTTTCGATCGGTGCCGACGGGACCGTGTCGGCGACCGGCCCCGATGGTGCGATCACCGAACTCGGCCGGATCGAGATCGCGCGCTTCGCCAATCCGGCGGGGCTGCAGGCGATCGGCAACAATCTGCTGGTCGAGACGCAATCGTCGGGCGCGCCGCAGGTCGGCGGTGCCGGCGAGGAAGGCCGCGGTTCGCTTCGCGGGGGGATGCTTGAGGGGTCTAACGTCAATGTTGTCGAAGAACTTGTCGATATGATCGAGACGCAGCGGGCGTACGAGGTCAATTCGAAGATGATCTCCGCCACCGACGAGATGATGAAAAATGCTGCGCAAACACTCTAAGCTGCTGCTAATCGCGCTTGTCCTCGCGCCCGCTCCGGCGGCCGCGAAGGAGAAGGCCGCGCCCGACGCCTTTGCCGCATCGATGCCTGCGCCGCCGCCGGCTGTGCCAAGCAATGGCGCGATCTTTCAGGGCGGCTACACGCCGCTCACCTCGGGCGGGCGCGCGGGCCAGGTCGGCGATATCATCACGATCCAGCTCGTCGAGCGCACCGCCGCGACAAAGAGCAATGCCGCGACGATGCAGCGCGACGGCAGCATCGGCCTGACGCCGCCGGCGACCGGCCCGCTGTCGCTGTTCAACCCGAGCGATATCGGGGCGAACGGCAACCAGCAGTTCAAGGGCAAGGGCGACGCATCGCAGTCGAACGCCCTGTCGGGCGAGGTCAGCGTGACCGTCGCCGCCGTCTATCCGAACGGCACGATGCTGGTGAAGGGCGAGAAGCTGCTGACGCTCAACCGCGGCGACGAGCGCGTCCAGATTTCCGGCATCGTCCGTGCGATCGACATCAGCCCCGACAACCGGGTCCTGTCGACCCGCGTCGCCAATGCCAACATCCGTTACGTGGGCAAGGGCGAGATTGCGCGCGCCAGCAAGCAAGGCTGGCTGCAGCGTTTCTTCTCGATCATCAGCCCCTTCTGAAGAGGATAATGAAGTGACCAGGCGTCCGACCCTCATCACCCTGATTGCCATGTTCCTGGCGAGTTTCGTCTTCGCCGCGCCGGCGCATGCCGAGCGGATCAAGGACATGGGCCAGTTCCAGGGCCTGCGCGCGAACCAGCTCACCGGCTATGGCATCGTCGTCGGCCTTGCGGGCACGGGCGACGACAGCCTCGATTATTCGACGCTGGGGATGAAGGGCGCGGTCTCGCGCTTTGGCCTGACCCTGCCGCCGGGCGTCAACCCGGCGCTGAAGAATGCCGCGGCGGTGATGGTCACCGCAGAGCTGCCGCCCTTCGCGAAGCCCGGCCAGCGCCTGGATGTCACCGTCTCGGCGATCGGCAAGGCGAAGAGCCTGCGCGGCGGCACGCTCGTCCTCGCGCCGCTCTATGGCGCCGATGGACAGATTTACGCGATGGTGCAGGGCAACCTGGTCATCGGCGGTCTGGGCGTCGACGCCGCCGACGGTTCGAAGCTGACGGTCAATGTGCCGTCGAGCGGACGGATCGCCGGCGGTGCGACCGTCGAGCGCGCGGTCGACACGGGGTTCGCCACCAGCGACCAGCTGACGTTCAACCTCCACCAGTTCGATGCGACCAACGCGCAGCGCGTGACCGATGCGATCAACAAGTCGCTTCCGGGCAGCGCGGTGATGATCGACGGTGCCAGCATCGCGATCCGCGCTGCGGGCGGGGGCGACGAACGCATGCGCCTGATGTCCCGAATCGAGAATCTGGACGTAATCCGGGCCGAACCGCCGGCAAAAGTAATTGTTAATGCTCGCACGGGGACGGTCGTTATTAACGGCGCGGTCCGCGTCGGCACCGCGGCGGTGTCGCAGGGCAAGCTCACCGTCTCGATCAAGGAATCGCCCACGGTGGTGCAGCCCGCACCGTTCAGCCGCGGGGAAACGGCGGTCGAGCAGTCGAGCGACATCGCCGTCGATCAGGAATATCGTCCGATGCTGATGATCAAGCCGACGGCATCGCTCTCGCAACTCGTCGATGCGATCAATCGCATGGGCGTTCCTCCCGGCGACCTTGTCGCCATCCTCGAAGCGCTGAGCCAGGCCGGCGCGCTGACTGCGGAACTGGTGATCATATGACGACCCCCATTTCTTCGATCGGTTCGACCCCGACGCCCGCCGCAGCCGGCGGCGGCGATGGCGGACTGCGCAAGGCCGCCGAAGCCTTCGAGGCCGTAATCCTGCGCCAGCTGATGGCGTCGATGCGGCAGGCAAAGCTGGGCGACGATATCTTCGGGTCGAGCGCGACGGACAATTTCCGCGAGATGGCCGACGCCAAGACCGCGGACTCGATGGCCGCGCTCCGCCAGTTCGGCATCGCCGACATGGTGGAACAGCAGCTTCGCGCCCGCACCGCGAACATCGCCGCCAATGGCGGCGCTAATGTCGGGGGAGGCATCCAGTGACCGATCTGCTCGGCATCGGCTATTCGGGACTGCGCGCCTATTCGCGCGCGCTGTCGACCGTGGGCGACAATATCGCCAATGCGCAGACGCCGGGCTATGCGCGGCGTCGGCTCGATCTCGCCGAAGTGCCGTCGGGCAGCAACATGGTGCTTTATCGCGGCAGCGTCATGCCGGGCGGGGTCGACGTCAAGGGCGTCGTCCGGTCGGTCGACCAGTGGCTGATCGCCGATGCGCGTATCTCGTCGGGCGACTCCGAACGGGCGTCGGCCAAGCTGAACTGGATGAACAAGGTCGAGAGTGCGCTCAGCGACGACAGCAACGGCATCAAGACCGCGCTCACCAAATTATACACGACCGCCGACCAACTGACGGCCGACCCGTCGAATCCGACGTTGCGGGCGCAGTTCCTGCAGGCAGTCGATGATGTCGCGTCGGGTTTCCGCGGCGCGGCTGGCCGGCTGCAGAGCCTGTCGGAAGGAACGTCGGCGGCGGCCACGGCCGAAGTGTCGCAGTTCAACACCAATCTGGAAGCGCTGGAACAGATCAACCTGGGGCTGCGCAAGGCGCGCGACGGGACGACGAACCAGGCGGCGCTGCTCGACGAACGCGACCGGCTGCTGGATCAGCTTTCGGCGCAGGGCGGCGTCAGCGCGACCTTCGATGCGCATGGCGCGGTAACGCTGCGCGCGACCGGAAGCGGCGACGTACTCGTCGGCGGCGGCGTCGTGACGCCGATCGCGGTCACGACCGCAGCCGACGGACGCCTGTCCTATACGATCGGGGGATCACCCTTTCCGAATGCGACGGGCTCGCTCGCGGGTCTGGCGGAGGCGGCGAACCATATCGCCGACCAGCGCACCGGCCTCGACACGATGGCGACGCAGTTCGCGACGCAGCTCAACAACGCGCATCAGGCAGGCCTCGACGCCAATGGCAACGCCGGCCAGCCGCTGTTCACCGGAACGAGCGCCGCGACATTGACCGCCGCGCCGTTGACCGCGAGCCAGGTCGCCGCCGCGACCTCGACCTCGACCAACGGCAACATGCTGACGCTGGGCGCGCTGCGCGGCGCGAACGATCCTGAGGCGACCTGGTCGGGCTATCTGGCCACCCAGGCGCAGGCGACGGCGTCGGCGCGTGCACAGGATGCCGCGGCAACGACGCGCGCCGATGGCGCCGCCGCCGCGCGCGACGCGGTGAGCGAGATCGATCTCGACAAGGAAGCGGCCGAGCTGCTGCGTTTTCAGCAGGCCTATTCGGCCGCGGCGCGCACGATCCAGGTCGCGCGCGAAACGATGCAGACGCTGCTGAGCTCGCTGTAGGAAGGGCTGACCGATGATTAACGCCGTTGGCAATCGCATGACGCGCGAGATCGCGCGCCAGGCCAAGCTCGCCGAAGCGCTGGAGCGAACGCAGATTCAGATTTCGACCGGCAAGCGCCTTCAGCGCATGTCCGACGATCCCGTCGCCGCGCGCCGCATCGCCACGATCGGCACCGCGCAGGCGAGCATGACGACCTGGCAGAGCAACATCAAATCGGCCCAGGCGCAGGTGTCGCAGGCCGATGGCGTGCTCAAGTCGACGAGCGACCTGCTCGCCCGCGCGCAGGAACTGACGCTTTCGGCCGCCAACGGCACGATGGGACCGACCGACCGGGCAACGATCGCGGCCGAACTCAGCGCCATTGCCGATGAAATCGACGGCATGGCCGCGACGCGCGATTCGAACGGCGAACCGCTGTTCTCGACCGGCGTGGCGCGCGTCGTCCGCTTCGACGCGGACGTCAGCTTCGCGCCGGTACAGTCGGCGGCGAGCGCCTTCGTCGTCGGGGGCAATTCGCTGTCGACCAGCCTGCGCGACGCCGCGACAGCCATTGCGGCCGGTAACAGCACGGGCATCGACGCGGCGGTCACCGGCATTTCGAACGCGATCAGCCATGTCGCCGACCAGCAGGCCGCGCTTGGCCTTTCGGGTGGGCGGCTCGAGCGTATCGGCGAAAGCCTGTCGGCCCGCGGTATCGAAGTATCCGACGAGCGCCAGTCGATCGAGGAAACCGACCTTCAGACGGCGATCGCGCAGCTTAATGCGCAGGATCTGACGCTCAGTGCCGCCCAGGCGGCCTTCGCCAAGATCAACCGGCAGACTTTGTTCGATCTTTTGCGCTGATCCGCCTCAATATTTCTGGCGCGCTGCCGTTAAGCATAAAGACGTCCTTTGATTTTGCGGGGCCCCGGTCGTCGAGATTGGTCCCGAATGGAGTTGCCTGCGCATGTTTCCCGTAATCGGCATCGTCGTCTTGATCCTGCTGGTGTTCGGGGGATTCGCGCTTACGGGCGGCAATCTCGAGCCCGTCCTCCATGCCTTGCCGCATGAAATGCTCATCATCGGCGGCGCCGCGGTAGGCTCGCTGATCATCGGCAATTCGGGCGCCGACCTGAAGGCGCTGGCCGGCGGGTTGGGCAAGGTGTTCAAGGGACCCGCCTATAAGAAGCAGGATTATCTCGATTGCATCCTGCTCGTCTCGACGCTGATGAAGATGATGCGCACCGATGGCCCCGTCGCGGTCGAGCCGCATATCGAGGATCCGAAGAGCTCGCCGCTCTTCCAGCAATATCCGAAGCTTCTGAAGGACGACACGCTCGTCCACCTGATCTGCGACACGCTGCGCCTGGTCGTCGTGTCGTCGGGCACGCTCGATCCGCATGCGGTCGAGGATGTGATGGACAATGCGCTGAAGAACCATCGCCACCATGCGATCAAACCCGCCGACGGGCTGCAGAGCCTGGCTGATGCGCTTCCCGCGCTCGGCATCGTCGCCGCGGTGCTGGGCGTGGTGAAGACGATGGGTTCGATCGACAAGCCGCCCGAAGTTCTCGGCGGCATGATCGGTTCGGCGCTCGTCGGCACCTTCCTCGGCGTGCTTCTGGCCTATGGTCTCGTCGGTCCGTTCGCGGCGCGGGCGAAGACCATCATCGAAAGCGATGCCGCCATCTATCACACGGTAAAGCAGCTGATCGTCGCGTCGCTCCACGGCCACCCGCAGCCGCTGGTGATCGAAGCCGCGCGGTCGGGGGTCGACCATCACAACCAGCCGAGCTTTGCCGAGGTCTTTGACGGAATGCGAGGCCGCTGATGGCTGCACGCCCCAACCTTGTCCGCCCGATCATCATCAAGAAGATCGTCGAGGAGGGCCATGGCGGTCACCACGGCGGCGCCTGGAAGGTCGCCTATGCCGACTTCGTGACTGCGATGATGGCCTTCTTCCTTTTGATGTGGCTGCTCGGCGCGACGACCGAGAAGCAGCGCAAGGCGCTTGCCGACTATTTCGCGCCGACGATCGTCAAGACGAAGGAAGGCAGCGCCGGGTCGAACGGGCTGTTCGGCGGCGATTCGATCGTGTCGGCCGACAATTATCCCCATCGCGCCGGCCAGACCGGCACGCGCTCGATCACCATTCCCAAGGATGCCGTCGGCGGTCCCAAGGAAGCGGCCGGCCGCGAACGCGAAAAGGAAAAGTTCGCGCAGGTCGCGAAATCGGTGAACGAGCGCATCCAGAAGAAGGGCGACCTCAAGCGGCTTGCCCGCAATCTGCGCTTCACGGTCACGACCGAGGGTATGCGCATCGACGTGATCGACGATGCCGACTTCTCGATGTTCGTCATGGGAACCAGCCAGCTGACGCCGGAAGGCGCGCGGCTGTTCAGCGAAATCGCCAAGCCGCTGACCGAAACGCCGAACCAGCTGATGATCCGCGGCCACACCGATGCCGCCCCCTGGTCGGCGAAGGCGGGCATGAACAACTGGCGCCTGTCGGTCGACCGTGCGGAGGTGGTGCGCAACTTCCTGGAGTATCGCGGGGTCAACGGAAACCGCTACGCGCGCATCGAAGGGGTGGCCGATCGCGAGCCCTATAACCCCACCGATCGATTCGATCCCCGCAATCGCCGCATCTCGATCACGCTCGGATGGCGGGTGGGCGACGATAAATAGTGCCAATCTGGCAGTATTTGAAAACGTAAACATCGCAATAGCTTGGCTATTGCTGCCAATCTGGCAATAACCCTTTGTTTTCAATGGGTTGTGCCGGGTTGGATAATCTTTCGTTTACCATTTTCCTCAATCTCTGTGTCCATCGAAAGGGCGCCATGGGGGGCGCGGTGGAGACGAAAATGACCGAGGTGGGGCAGAACAAGGCGGATACGTCGGCGCTGGAAGCGCTGATCATCGGGCACAGCCCGGCGGTGGTCCGCCTGCGTGAAATGATCCGGCGGATCGCCCGATCGAACGCTTCGGTCATGCTGTGCGGTCCCTCGGGATCGGGCAAGGAACTCGTCGCCCGCGCCATTCACGACGAAGGCGCCCGGTCGGGCAAGGCTTTCTCCGCCATCAATTGCGGCGCAATCCCCGGCGAACTGATCGAATCCGAACTTTTCGGGCATGAAAAGGGCAGCTTCACCGGCGCCCATGCCCGCCGCATCGGTCATTTCGAAGCGAGCGAGGGCGGCACGCTCTTCCTCGACGAAATCGGCGACATGCGTTTCGACATGCAGGTCAAGCTGCTCCGCGTCCTGGAGGACCGGACGATCGTCCGCGTCGGCAGCAGCGAGATGAAGAGCGTCGATGTCCGCGTCATTTCGGCAACGCACCAGGACCTTGGCATCGCGATTTCCGACGGCCGCTTCCGCGAGGACCTGTTCTTCCGTCTCGGCGTCGTCGTGCTTCAGGTGCCCAGCCTGGCCGACCGCGTGGAAGACATACCGGCGCTGATCCGTCACTTTCAGCGCAAGATGCCGGCCGACGCCAAATGCCGCTATGACGACGCCGCGGTCGCGTTGCTGATGCATCACGCCTGGCCGGGCAACGTCCGCGAACTTCGCAACTTCGTCGAGCGCGCCAGTGTCCTTCACGGCGGCGAAACGCTTGGCGCGGATGATGTCGCGATACTTTTGAACCCGACCGCAGCGCTGGCGCCGCGGCCGTCCTTCGCCGGCGACGACGACCAGCCTGCAGGAATGCCCTTTGCGAAGACGCCGGCTCCGGGCCGTCCGATCGACCTCAAGCGCGAGATCGAGACGATCGAACTCGAACAGATTCACAATGCGCTCGATCTCGCCGACGGGATCATCTCGGAAGCCGCGCGTCTGCTGACGCTCAAGCGGACGACGCTGATCGAAAAGATGCGCAAATATGGAGTTCAGCAGCAGGCCGCCTAAAACTACCCCACCAGTTTCGGCGCCGCTGAATTCGGCACCGGTCGCATATTCCCTCTGTCGCCTGTCCCCACCTTTGGCGACGGCGGGGAAGCGGCCGGTGCCGAACCCTTTTGGGGAAGATGAAGTTTACTGGCGGAGTTGACGCCAGGCCGAGCTGACGGTGACGATGCCGCCCAGCAGCTCGTCGAGTTCCTCGGCGTCGTTGGCGGCCACGGCGTCGTCGAGCTTGCGGCGCATGCTGCGATAGACGCGGGCGAGAGCCTCGGCGACGTCGCCGCCATTGTCATGGTCCAGCCCGACGTCCAGCCCGATGAGGATCGACCGCGCGCGATGCGCAGGCTCGGTCGCCGACACGCGCTGCCCCTGACGCACCATCGACGCCAGCACGCCGATCGCCGTCTCCAGCTCGTCGTACAGCATGGTGACCAGCTCGATCGGATCGGATGCGATCGCGCGGCTTTCGTTCTGCAAGCGACGGTAAAGTCCGGCGGCGCGGACGGTCGAGGCGGTTGCGGGCACGGTCGTTACCATCAGTTGTTATTCGAATTGGTCCACAGCTTGATCTGCTGTTCGAGATAGGCCTGCGTCGCCTTGAAGGCGTTCAGTTTGACGTCGAGCGCGGCATATTGCTTCTCGAGCCGCGCCTTGTAGGCGGCCTCGCGCTCTTCGACCTTGGTGAGCTGTTCGGACAGCGACTTGCTCTTGTCCGCCAGCGATTTCTCGACCCGCCCGATCGACCCGTCGGTCGCGACGGCCTTGTCGCGGATCGCGTCGAGTACGCCGGCGATACCCGGATCGGTGGTGCTGTTGTGGGTGCCGTCGCGCAGCGGATTGAACAGCGCCTCGACCGCACCGGCATCGGTGGCGAGCATCGCGTCGAGCTTGGTCTTGTCGAGCGTCAGCGTTCCGTCTTTCGCCGTCGAGATGCCGATGTCCGAAAGCTTGTTGATGCTGCCGTGGCTGGTCAGCACCTTGTTGACCATGCTTTGCAGCTCGCGCTCGAGTTCGCGCAGGCTGGTCGTGTCGCCCGACAGCTTCGATGCCGCCTGCAGGCTCTTCTTGAGCTGGTTGTAGACATCGACGAAATCGCCGACGGTCTGCTTGATCAGGTCGAGCGGGCGGTTCGCGCCGATGTCGACCGGCTGGCCAGGGGCTGCCTTCTTGAGCGTCAGTGAAACACCCGGAATGACGTCGTCGATCGTGTTCGACGCGCGGCTGAAGGCGATGCCGTCGACCGTGAATTCGGCGTTGGCGGCAGACTGGCCGACCGACAGGCCGCCATTGGTGGCAAAGGCGCTGAGCCCCGGATCCGCTCCGGAGTCGGCGGTCAGCGTGAAGGCATTGTCCGCGCCCGTCGCACCCTTCAGGATCAGGCGACTGCCGCCCTGGTCCGAAATGATCGACGCGGTGACCCCGGCGCCGCTCGCGTTGATCGCGGTGGCAAGGCCTTCAAGGCTGTTGTTGGTGCTGCCGACCGTGATCGTCTTGGCGACGCCGTTTACGGTCAGCGTCATCGTTCCGGTGCCGATCGCGGCGGTCTTGTCGGCGATGATGCCCGAATAGCTGCTCTGCGCGCGCGCCAGGCTGTTCACGACGAGCGTCGCGGCAAATTTGTCGGCCTGCAGGCCGGCGCGAGCGGTCGCGGAAAGAACGCTTTCGTCGGACACGGTGGGCTTGCTGCGGAGGGAGCCATCGGAAATCATCTGCTCGAGCGAATCGGCGAAGCCGACGAGGTCCGATCGGGCTTGCGATACCGCGCTGATCCGCGCCTGATTCGCGGTGACCATGCCGTTGAGACGCGTGACCTTGGGCTCGCGCGAGGCGCTCGACAGGTCGGTGACCAACTGTTTGATGTCGATACCCGAACCGGCGCCGAGAGAGCTGGCGATTGACGTGACCATGGCAAAATATCCTTCGGACCTTTTAACGGACCGTTTTTCGGGTCTTTAAGCGCCGAAGGCTCAATTTTGTCGGCGGCCGTCGGGGTCGAAGCGATGCGTTGGCGGGACCTCGACCGACGGCTGGCTGGCGCCGTCGGCGACCATGCGTTCGAGCTGGAAGACGAAGGCAAGGACCGTCGCGACCGCGACGAACAATTCCTCCGGAATGACGCGGCCTGCGCGGGCGGTAAAATAGATCGCGCGGGCAAGCTGCGGATATTCGAGGATCGGGACGTCGGCGCCGCGCGCCAGCTCGCGGATAGACAGCGCGACGTCGCCGCGGCCGCGCGCGACGACGACCGGTGCGGCATCCATGCCGGGGCGATAGCGCAGCGCGACCGAGAAATGCGTCGGGTTGGTGAGGACGACGGTCGCCTCCGACACCGCCTTGCGCGCCGATCCGCTCAGGATTTCATGCTGGCGCTGGCGCTGTGCCTGCTTGAGTTCGGGCGCGCCATCGGACTCGCGCGCCTCTTCCTTCACTTCCTGCTTGCTCATCATCAGGCGGCGGTTGCGCTGATACCATTGTGCGGGAACGTCGATCAGCGCGATCACGACCAGTCCGCCCGCCATCGCGAGCATCGAATGGCCGATCGCCTTTCCGGCCAAGCCGATCGCGCCCTGCAGGTCGGCCTGCGCCAGGGTCATGATTCGCGGCATTGCATCGGAAACGAGGAAATAGCCGATCGTGCCGAGCAGCAGCACCTTGGCGAGCGACTTGATCAGTTCGATCACGCCCTGCGGACCGAAGATGCGCTTGAGCCCGCTCAGCGGGCTCATGCGATTGCCCTTGAAATGCAGGGCCTTGCCGCGCCAGCCGAGCGAACCGAGCATCGCGGGGGCAGCGATGCTGGCGGCGAGTGCGAGGCCGAAAAGCGCGGCGAGCGGCAGGAGAATCTCGACCCCGTTCCGCATCACCGCCTCGCCCGGCGCGAAATGCGCGACATCGTCGGCGTCGAGCGTGAGTCCGCGCTTCAGCAATTCGCCTGCCGACTGGACGAGCCAGACA